>Ga0065711_1001328_pt1 | contig 44883 bp, 18 predicted proteins | sample Hoacrofraction12_FD_59098 | JGI IMG/M metagenome (GOLD analysis project Ga0065711, IMG submission 59098) | Hoatzin crop microbial communities from Cojedes, Venezuela - Epithelial fraction 12 v2 (version 2) | ecosystem: Host-associated > Birds > Digestive system > Esophagus > Crop | place... | reverse complement strand
GTTCCCTCAGCCTCTCCTCGTAGGGGAGATGTTCCAGTCCCCTCATCATCCTCGTAGCCCTCCGCTGGACTCTCTCCAGTAGCTCTTCATCTTTCTTGAACTGGGGAGCCCAGAACTGGACACAGTACTCATGACGTTCAGAAAAGACTAGTGCAAAGTGCTATATTTAGGACTGAGAATCTGTACACAGATAGGAACTGGGGACAAACGGGCTGCTTAGTTACATGATGGTAGTATGGCCTGCACCTTATATTCTGCATTCTGGGTATTACACACCAAATATGAGTCACCAGGGCAACACTGCTAGCCTCATGGAAAGCTAGTGCATGCAGTATTTAAAGTATTATCTCTTAGTGTTAACGAAATGTGTAGGTCAGAAGGAGTTGTGAGTCGGTTGTGCAGAGAAAGAGGATAGGAAGGAGCATAGTTGTCCTCTAAAGTCCCAAATCTTTAGTTAAGGAGTAGATAGGTTCCAAATTCTAGACTATGCCAACTTTTTGAATACGTGATCTCCCTTGGCTTTGACTTCTTACTCATAACTTATTTTTAGTCTGTGAGGATTGAAAAGACCATTTTTAATTAAATAGCCTGACCTCGCATGCAATACAGACCTTTCCTGAGTTAATTCTTGTCTTAGTTAACTAAAGAAACTCTTTTAGAGTGACCTCCAAGTCTATTGTTAACATTTCCAAATTTGAGAGTCTGGCATAGCTCTTTTTAAATTGTTTCAGTTGTTAGCAGAAATGTCGAATTCATTTCTGCTCTGAGTGTTTCTGACTTTTACTTCCAGTCCTCAATATTGTTATATTATTTTATTATCAATTTTTTCTTTCATACTGGTTAAAGACTCAGATCAAGTTATCCCTTAATGTTTTTGATGAACTAGCTGCATGTCTGTCTTGGAGTTTAAAGGCTTGCTTTCCAATCCTGTGATGATCCTCACTGATTTTCTCTGAACCCTCTCCAATTTATCAACATCCCTGAAGAATCACAGACACCATATTTCAGCATAAACTTCCAAACATGAAGCACCAGTGCCAAATCCAGACTTAATATAATTCCCTTCTGCTTGCCTGCAGACTGGTTGCCTACAGAAATTCTCTTTATTCTTTCAGGGACTGTATTGTCTCTTTTGGATGCAACATCACTGTATCCCTGAAGAGTCCCTGAAGTAAACTTCCCCTGTCTTATCAGTGTGGCTTACACTTCATGTTCCTGGATATATTCCTTTACATATAGCTGTGTTATAGCACTTAGTATTTGCTCATTTGTCTAACCTACCAGGTGATTTTCTCTTTATCAACCATTTTTCTGGTTTAGCGCTCCCCCCTTCTTAAACGTCATTGGTGGCAAAGAGGGTGAATGCTAGTCTTCAGATTACACTGCCGTGCGACTGAGTGAAGTGATGCTAAGGACTTTGTAATCCAAAGCAAAAATAGTACTGTACATGAGAATTACTGCCTGTTGGGGGATGGTTCTATAATTATATTTTAGTATTGCAGTGCGATGGTACGTAGTTCATCTTTGACTAGTTTCGGTGAAGATCAATGCGAGATTTGAGTGAATTAATGGAGGTAAGTGTTTGCAACTCAATAGCTGTAAAACCATGATAGACACCTTAGTATTAGTATATTGGCTTTCTAGAACATCCTGCAGAGGTCTTTTTGTGGTTGTTGGTTTTTTTAAAAAACAGTCTACTTACATTGGCTACCCAGTTCTGAGTCTAAGGTATGAATTAGCGTTATGTATTTCTTGTGTCTTTATATCTGCTGGAACTTCAGGCATTATCCTCAAGCAGCAAAGGTATTTAAAAATGGTCATCAAAATCCCACTAATATTTATGTAGTTTTTTGAAGAAGAATTATATTGTTTTCCTTGATCTCTTTTTAGAGCTTGAAAATTCAAATATTTCATTATGTTGGATTATTCTACATGTCCTGATTTTTTATTATATGTATAAAATATCACCATACACAGTTATTACTGATCTAATAGAACTCTGAAAAGGGATAAATTGCTAAGATTCCGACTTTGCAGACTGACCCATTTCTCAGTGATATTTCAGGAGCTAAGGACCATTAAGTTAACAAATACTTACTACTTTGAGTGTCAAAATGTAGACAATTACATTAGTATTTGACTTTTACATTAAGTTCTGAAGCTACAAAAAGTGCTGAGTATTTTCGGTTTCTTCTGAGTGCCTGCAAGTGCCTGTAGAAGTGCCTGCTGTCATCTTAAGACACTGATAAGGCCAATAAGGAGAGCATCGGCAGCGTGCCTTTTTTTCTTCTATCGTATATAACATGCTTGTCACACAAAATACAGCGTAGTAAGGTAATGACTGCACTAAGTGAGCAAGCTGCGGATCAGGAGGCAATACCCTGGCTGCAATGTGACTGAAGCAGTTTTACTGTTTCTAGGACCTGAGCCAGCAGCTCTCCATGGCTCTGCGTGTGCTGTGCAGTGAGAAGCCATCCTGGGGGTCTGTAACCATCGCTGCACTGCGCCATGCAGGCAAGGCCACAGACGGCGTCTGCAGATTATTCCTCGACTGCTCGTGCGTTATTCTGTATCTCCGCTAAACCGTGGCCCCTTGGGGCCCCGGGCAGGGTGAGGGTACCTTTATCAGGTGCCATACGAGCAGGGAGACGGGGGTTTTCTACCCCCCGCCTAGCAGCGGTCTGCATGTTTCTCCGGCCAAGAGCAGGCACATAATGGCACAGCTCATGTTCCGGATGGAGGCGATGGGAGAGCATGCTGAGAAAAATAATTGAAAACGAAGCCGCATTTAAAAGTAATCAAATTACTCCTTGGGATTAAATATTTAGAGCCAAATTTTAGCCTTTCTTTTTCTGCAGCAGTGCCTTGCCAGGACCACATAGCTTGGCCCAGCTCCGTGCCTGGGGAGAGTTTACTACTTTTCTGAGTAAATAGAACATAAGAAGCCAGATTCTCATTGCTTTTATGCCTAAGTGAATGCACCGCTTTTCAATGGAGTTCTCCCTGATTAATATGTATGTCCATGAAAGAAAACAGGAAGAGAATGGCTCCACAGCTTTTAAATCCTTGCTGCTGTCTCTAACTCTGCTCCCAGAGTGCTTAGAAAAGGCACTGGCAATGAAAGATAAGAGGGCATGATTACTTGGGGTCTGATTACTTCTTCAGGGTTCATGGACCTGCTATGTCAGCTGTGAAGGGGATGGTGACCATTAGGATGAAGAGCGTAATTCCACTGAGGCGTCTAAGAAATGCGAAGTTCCTCTGTTCAAGGACTCCACCCTTAAGAGTGTTGGGGGATTTATCCTAAAGTGCTTGCCTTACTGCCTTTTGCCATCTTACCAGTGAGAGCAGTTACTGAAACACAAGGTGTGGAGGAAGCTTTATAGGTCCTGTGAAGAAGGAGCAAGAAGAGGATGTTCAGGGGGCACGACATGTCTCTGATGTTCCAGTCCCCTGCAACTCCCAAGAGTCTAGTCATGGAGCTGTCAGGTTTTGGTACTCAGAAAAATTAAATCTGCCACTGAGCAGCGCTGCCTAAGAGAAAAATCCAAAAGGAGCAAAATGCTGCAGGTACCAAACAGGAGTATGATTTTTTGGGGCTTATGTCTCTGACAGGCACCTCACTGACCCTGGACTCTTTCCTCTTTTCCCGGGGTGTGCACACACACACATGTGCAACCTGCAGAGGAATATAGGAGTGGGACCTTCCTCCTTTGGGTGAGGAGACCTGACTTCCAGCTAACGTCTCTGACACCTGCATGAGGAAGCACCTTGCTTGTGCTCAGTGCACCATACACACCCAGGCTACTGTTTTTAGGCAAGAGCTAGTAACATGATACAGGCTATTGCAATGAGGTCTCCTGGCACGTGAGCTTGGGTGTCTTACATTGTCTTAGGGAGATGCTTTGAAAGGAATTGTGCGTTCTGTATATATATATGTATTTGTATGTATATTGCTGTGAATGTTTAAGCAGAGCACAAATTAGTAGTTTGAGTTAAGCAAACTGAAAGAAACTGTAGAGGACCGTAGGAAGATTCCTCATAACTATCTCTGACAAATACACCAGCCTAAGCTCTGTTGCACTGAGGTGTCACATTATAACATATGTATCTGTCTTGCCCGTTTCTTACGCTGAGCCCATCAGCATGTTACTTGAAGACTTTTGTGTCATATATCCTGCACCGTGCTCTGACAGTATCTAGGCACTGCAGAGTGAATTAAGAATGGACTGACACTTCCAAGACAGTCCCTTGCTGTTAGTTTAACACTGTTTCATGTGAAAAATATCTTCAGAATGCTGTTTCTTTCTCAGATAACAGACCTGTATACCCTCACAGGTGACAGCTCCATCCCTTCCACTTCAGAAAACAGAGGGTATCATTAAAATGTTGACATTCACCAAACATTTGTTAAATTTATCATAGTATTTCCTGTTCTCCATATAGGAATACCACATAAAGAAAAAAAATAAAGGTAAATACCAAGGGCTGGTAAATGTCAAGACTTAAATAGAACCCACACTGTCGAAGATCTCAGAACCAACCATTTGCCAAGAAAAATGTCATTACTTCTTTACTGTCCTGGTTCTTGAAAACTGGTAGACAAGTTTTACTAAAATTAGATTTGTAGTTCCGCAAGGTAAGAGTCACCACATCTGTGGTCTCATTAGGGGACTTCTCTTCCTCCACAAATGCATCTATCAAAAGTGGTAAGAAAAAATTCAAGTAATGAAGTACTGGCTTCTTTGGGAACTTGGTTCAGTATTCACTGAAATCAGTGAAATTTTTTAATCTAGTCCTTGTGCTCATTTTTGGTTTTGCAGCCTGGGTTCATAAGTGACAAGGCTATAAGCTCTTTTTTCAAGTTTTTTCCAGGATGCAAAAGAACTTTCAAGTAATAAGGTGTCACTCTCAGATTGCACTAAATAACTGGGTGACTTATGCCTAAAAATAAGCATTTAGGGGCATAAGAATATCAAAGTTGCCAAATCAGATCAGACCCATTCAGACTGGGAAATTGGCCACAGGCATGACAAGACAGTATAGGAAATCATGTACTAGAAGAGTGCAACCATAGAGTAATTTTCTTCCTGGCCTTCTGTCAGGTGACAAGAAGAGCTCTTTTCCTGAAGTACACATGTTGATTTCCTCCCAAGTTTTGTTTCCCTTCTAATATAACCATGAAAGGTCTTATTGTCCACAAATGAATATATTACCTGATGCCAAATTCTGGCCTTTGCCCCAAAAGCAGATACAAAGCAGATACAGGGCTCAGCCTCTCTCTCATTAGTCTGATGGCAAAATTCCCATTATTTGTCCTAGCATTGGAATTTTTTTTTCTGTTGAGACTTAATTCACCAAAAATCTCACAGAGTCAACCAAAAGCATTTGTGAAGCCATTGTTTAATTTCTAAAATGGAGAAAATCTACAAAGGCATGGAAAACTAAAAACCCAAGGTTTTAATTTTTTTTCATAATTTTCTTGCAACACCTTCATCAACAGATTTTTTACACTGTTAAAAATCATCAAATAATTAATTCAATCTTGGTTTACTGAAGTATGCTGGCTGGAAAATAGATCTTTAACACTTGTTTTTCCTTTTGCCTCTAGATAGTATTTTTGGTCAGTCTAAATTTTCCTTTATACCAGATTTTTGGTTTGCCCAGTAAAGAAGAAAATCAACCGTTCAAGTACACCTTTCGTCTTTAGCTGTGAAAGACTGGGATTAAGACTGCAATATCCAAAATGCTAAAAATGCTTTCTGTTGCTGATCACTAGCTGAGTAGCCCCTTATCAAAGGATATCCATTCACAGAGGAAAGGAAATCCCATAATTTAAAGGGCCAGTAGTCATGAAATATAAGTGAGAAGATAACAGTAAGGCTATGTACTCTTAGCATGCATCGTATCCCATGGTGATTTTTTTACTTATAAAACATTAAACTGAACGCATACTGTTTTGCTCTGTATCACTCACAAGGACTGCTCTTGGGTAATGAAGTGTAATTAAGAGGAATCGTATGTATCTCTGCATTCAAAGCCAGTGATTTCCTTTCCCATTAGTTACACACTGGAAATACAGTGGTTTACGGAGGTAATCTTTACCATTGATTTAATTGATCCAGCTGTCTTCAGATGTTAGAACTGGGTATCAATGGCTACATCATTTAGGTGTGCTTCTGCTTAGCTCAGAAGTTAAACAAATATAAACATTTAATATTCCTTAACACATGTAATATTCCTTACCAATCATTAGGACAGGTTATTAGGCCCAATGCTAAACAGCCATTCCTTCCTTTGAATAACACCAGGTATGTGCTTTTTTCTTTTTTTCCTGGGAAGTTTCTTCGCATTCAAATTTTCCAAACTGAGTGTAAATCAGGTAATTTTCTTTACATTTTTTCTTTCCTGCATTCAACTACTGTGCTTCAAATGCAAGTGACATGTTAGCAGGACTTGGGGGGATGTAATACCTAACTGCTGTCTTTCTGAGCACTGAAAATCTATAGTCTGTGATGCAGAGGTGAAGACCTTAGAAACTGAAGGAAGGTTGAGGCCCCCTCAGAAATGCAGCAACTTACATAGATGTGTTATTCTTTATGGATGACTACTGACATCTCACAAAGGGTAATAAGAACATCCTTTATACCTCACTGGAAATTCACAGGTCTTTACTGTGAAATTCTGAATCCCAGTAATGATACCCAGGTGAAACTCAAAATAGACATGCTAAAATAGAGGATAAGCTAAAATTTTTAAAAAGTGAGCTTATGAACTTGAACGTGTTCTGATTTCCATATAGTTTTGACAATCCTTCATCTTCTTCGATTATGGAAGGTACTTTTGAGTGAAAGAGTAAATTCACCTACTCTCAAAAACTAATGTTGACAAAATAAGTGACTAACTGCCACCAAAATAACTCAATTAGTCAACAGCATCAGCTCAGTTTCTTTCAGTTTCTTTATCCACAGTTAGCTGTAATGCATTTCATCAGCAGTATTGATACCTGCCTACAGGGAAGCACGAAAGGGATCACGGAGACTGAGGAAACTGATTTGAAGGAGAAGGTGCTCTGGTTTACAAGTAGATGAAACCAAAGAGATGTTGTTCTCTATAGATGTGTTTGTCTAGACTGCAGCTGCCTTTTCACAATGGGATGTTAAAGCAAGCTATCTACTTTCCCATATGGATGGGGTAGGTTCACGGGATGATTCTTTCTTCTTCCAGAAAATGATCTATTCTGAAATCACCATGTCCTGGCTCCTTCTCTGCTTTGATCAACAAAGTGAGGCCAGGTTAGTGATGGAGGAGAGGAGGCATTAAAGATGCAGTCCTCCCAAAAGACACACTCTCCATCCACATACAGTTCTCCACAGAGAGGTTTCTTCCCATGGGAGGCTGTGGTTTTGCACTGCACCATTCTCAGGCTTCTGTGAAAGTGCTTTCTTTTGTATCTGGAAGCAAGCCCTGAGTGTGTCCTCTGGCTAGGGTAAATGGAGAAGGACCTCACAAAAACCAAGGCCAAAGCCTCCACTAGTTTCCATTCTGCCCAGTGGGAGTGAGCACACAAATGATTTTGAAAGGAATTTTTTTTTTTTTAATTTCGGTTTCTTCCAGTCTAACTCAAGGGTAAATCTGGCTTTTTACTTCTTTTAGCTGCCTAGAATGAACCACAACCACTGCAAACCTCACTTCAGGCCTGTGGTTTCCTGCCAGTCAGCACTGCCACCACTGTGTTAATGGTCATCAAATGTCAGGAATCACTTTCACCTTGAAAAAAGCTTGGAACAAGACAATAATGACTAACTAACTAAAGCTTGAAGCTTAGGGATAAATGCAATTTAAGTTACACAACAGAAGGAAGGTTACCTGCACTTCCTCGATATGTACATGCATGCGTAGAGAGGAAAATCTGTTCTCCTTCAGTCACAGTGCACATTTGTATATGTTAAAAGACAGGGAACAGATGACTGTTTAATGTGGCAAAGAACTATAAAAATGTTAGTGGCTCTCCTTTCATTTTCAGTCATTTAGAAAGTGATTTAATTAAGTATTGCAAACTAGATTCTGAAAAGTCGTATGGTACTTTAAATAACTACGAAGGAAGAGAGATTACTTTTAAATCTGTGTTTTAGAGCTCACAGAAGACCTCAGACAGTTTGTTATTCATTTCAACCTAATTCAAGTATTAACAAGCTTACTGGATAAAGAATCTACTTTCTGAAATATCTTGACTCTCTAATGCTCATTATTAATTGTTCTAATATATATAATTCAGTGCAATTTGTGGTATACATCTGAACATTCTTAGAAAATCAGGATAATAGGGTCTCTGGACATTGAAAATGCCCTGGACAATGTATTTTATTACTTTGCAGTTATCTTCTGTTTTGAAAATATGAATTCAAGGAACTCTGAGAAGAAAGGGATCATTAAGAGGGCAAAAATATCAGAGTGGCAAAACAATAACATTCTTTAGCTGCTAATAATCACCGAACTGCTAGAAATGCTTCCTGCGGTCTGCGTCTTAGAAACCAAGGCAATGTTAATGGTATTTTGTATCCTCAGGATCCTCAGTGGTGTCATTAGTACAAATCCAGCTCAGGATAAATTTTCTGTGTAGCTGAAGGAGCCATTCGGGACCCAGCTTCTGCAGCGTCCCCCTGTGCAATACGGGTGCCGCACCGGGAGCAGCAAGCTGGACACCCCAGTGCAAGCGCCGAGGGACAGAGCTCGGGGTGAGCGTCACAGTCGTGATGAGCCGTACCTGGGTGCGAGGCACTGCCTGCTTTGTGGCATGCCGGCCCCAGCGGCTCTAGGTGGGGTTGAGCCCAACTCACAGTCTGGTAGCCTAAGCACGCCCACCATTTCACACTGTAGGAGAGGAGGTTTGATAGCTGCAGGCTCTAGCAATGCTAGCCAGGTTTATTTATTGCATTACGGGAGAGCAGTGACTGCAGTCGTGTTATACCTCTGTACCAGAGCCTCCTTGTCTCCTGTTCTGCCCTGTTTGTTCGCACGGTGTCACCTCCTGAAGTCACACAAAGGCCTTGCTAGGTGAAGGAAACAGTTCTTATCATTAGGGTTGACTGGAAAGCAATGTTATGCAGTACAAGGTCTGTGGAAGACAGGAACCATCCTATCTGTCTTCCTAGTTGTGGCGAATCAGAAAAGCATGTGGTTTGTTAACCGTGGTGCTTTCTTGTGTCCAGGAGCTCTGGTGTTTTCTTGTATTTGAACAGTTCTTAGTGCAGCACAGTCGTGGTTCAGCACTTGAGCTCTCACAAGCTACAGTGACAGAAATAGAAATAAATAATAAATATAGCAATAAAAACAATGCATCACATTTCAAGCACAATAAAACGTCAGTTTTGTTAAACTTAGGGAGATGTAAACCCTCTTGTCGACCTTTGTCCTTCAGTCAGTGATGAATTTAGTAAGCCTAATTGTGACGCATATGACTGACTTCAAACTCTCCTGTTTTAGTCTTCAAAAGCAAGTGATTTACATGATAGTTTGCCTTAGACAGGGCAGTCAGGCTTTGATATTTGATCCCAATGGGACTGTTGATTAATAAGGGCTGAGAGGAAAAGTTATAACTGCAGAAAATGAGAGTAAATGAGAGTCCTTTGTAAACGAGAGTCCTGGGATCTGCAGTGATTTCAAATTACATTTCTGCATATGTACGTGTGTGTATGTGCGTGTGTGTGTAGTCAGTCCTTTAGCATGTCAACAGCTCTTAGTGCACTTTAGAAAAGATGCTCTGAACATTAATAATCTGTAGAGCTAAGCTATCTTGGTTCAGATAATTGTATAATAATAGCACAATCAAGGTGTTACAAATGAAAAGAAAAAAAAATCAAACTGCAAAAAAGATACTGTAAAAGCAGGAGGCTAAAGAAAACGCGAGTGCTAGATATTACAGCTGAGAGCTATGCAATTTCTTCCTGAAGGCATAACAGGAAAGAATTTATTCTTTTACAAAGCAAGATCCAAATCTGGGGCATCAAGAAACATGGGAAATAAACTGTAGGCTTGACACTGGGCCAACCACCTGACCTCATTTCTTTGGGCTGTTCCTGCGCAAACAGAAGTTTCTGCGTTTCCTATATTCCAATTTTGAAAGGGTCACTGTGTGGTTTAATAGCCCTGGCTACACAAAGCATCTGACGCTTTTTCATACAACTGCACATGACCTTTCTTAATATGGAAAAGGCTATGAATTTACCCTTTACTGCTAAAAACTAATGATCAGTTGTGTTACATGCATATAACAAAGCCTCCACTAAAATTTATTGATAAATGTTTGTGAAATAGAAATATAATAAATATACTATCACAATTAAAAAAATGTCTTTGGAAACTGGAATTGCAATAATCTCAGGTTTTGTTGGTGACCTTCACTGAACTGATTGTAATTTGGGAATACTGTGAAATCCGTAGAGGCAACATTTTGCAGCCAGCCAAATGTTGAATGCTGGTTGTGATTTTCAAGGCATATGATTAGCTTAATATTTTTATTTTATTTTACATCTGATTAGTTGTACACGGAATATTAAAGCTGGCATTTTGCAGTCAGTATAGCTAGGGGTATTTAAATTGGAACATAGATCTCTTTTCTAAGTACAAATGAGAAGGGCAGGCACTTGATAGTTTCGAAACATATGGTTAATAGGCCTATATTTTTAATTTATAACTCTATGATTATATTTTATTTTTCAGTTTTTAGATATTGGGAAATTAATCTTCACATGGTCCTTAAAGATTTTGAATTCAGCTAATGAGATATGTTACTGCAGTCCAAACTCTAGGCTCATAATAAACAAAAGCTAGAAGAAGGAAGCAGACCCTTTGTTTTGTTGCTGAATGGTATTTAGCAAAAAAAAAAATTTAATTTCCTAACTACTGAGCAGATATTTTTTAATTATGGTTCTACATCTCCAATATTTCATTGCTATGCTCTGTGCTGGGTTGCTGAGAGACCTCAGCTCTCAGTTCCACCACAGCAATTGGTATGATTCAAGCGGCAAATAAATGCGAAATTGCTCATTGAAGAGGCCGACCCGAAGCCCCCAACTGTCAGAGCCCGCAGGAGCTGAGCACTTGCACAGCCCCTCTGACCGACCACTCCGCGTCTGTACGGTGTTTTCCCTCACTGCTCTGCAAGGCAGGGAAACAAGTCCACCTCATTTCTCAGGTTAGGAGCTGAGGACAGAAAAGGGTCAGGGTGAGGCTGTGTTGCAGGCTGAGCACCCATCCTGGGTTGCACCGTGGGAGCAGCCCCTTTTCTGACGAGATGAGGCTGGCCATGTGCTTGAGGTGCAATGGCCCCGGGACAAGGCGGGATGGAGTGTGTTGCCTTTATCCGCATTCCTGTCCCTCTGCTCCCGGGAAATGCCCACCCAGCAGACGAACGAAGTGTCTCGTCCACGCTGCAGGTAAAGGCCAACTGAAACATAGGGTGCCAAATGCTTCAGGCTGGTATCCCGGCTGCAGAACCCGGCATCTTTTGTACTCACAACCCTGTACTTCGAATAACTTCCCTTTTCCAGTTTGTTTAATGAAGATGGGATCTTATGGACCATGCTTTTCACTTGTGCTTAACAAATGCTGCATCCTCTCACAGACACAAGGCATCCATTGAGACCAGCAATCTGAGTATGCCTCTGGCAAAAAGCTGTCATGAGGAGATTGAAACAGACATCTGGTTACATGTTGTAGTACTTTTTATGTATGTATGTTTTAAGGGGTACAAGGAAAATATGGAATACAGGCATCTTTGCAGCGAACTCTATTTCACTATAGCAGGTTTGCTCGTGCTTTGGCCACTGGTTGGACTTCCCCTGACAGTTTTCTACCACTGCAGGGGTTCCCAACCTTTCTTGTGTTTTGTTTGTTCTATTCCTAGGGATTCTGTGGAAGAACAGATTGAAGGAAAAAATAGGAGTAAAAGGCCTGCTTTTTTTTTTTTGTTCCCTTTCATTCATTGTTAGTACTCTCCAAAGGAAAACCAGCAAGAAAGGGATGAAGGTAACACAGGACTTGGCAGAAAGCCAACGCACAGGAGTGCTGCAGCAGGTTGAACACTCTAAATCTTTTGTCCATTTCAAATATCCCTGTTTTATTCCGAGCTGTGCAAGTTATACAAGCCCTTATTCACATGAGTAAACAATTCATGCAAGGCATCCCAAAAAATTTTGTGTTTTCTGTTGTTCACACCAGTCCTGATGAGCTCTTCATTTTGGGATCTCATCTTCATCCTCTTATTCACTGGAATTGCTCAGTGTATGTCAGAGTAGTTTCAGGACAGCTACTCAGCCTCACAGAAGACACGAAATGCTTGATGTGATAGCCACTACTCAGGCATTGCTGATTCATACTGTGGTGCATGAACTGCTTTATACTGACAACAGTGGTCTAATCCCTGAAGTCATCATTTTGTGTGATTTTTCCCATCTTTGGTGGCATTGCTGAGTCTTTCACCTCCTGCCACCAGTTCTCGTCCCTGAGCACTCTACTTCTCTGTGCATGTCCCCCTAGCTTCATGCCCCACAACCTTCCAAAACCTTCAGCAGATGCATGATTTTTAGTTGTCCAAATGGCTACCTTCTACCAGAGTGAGGACTTCAAGATTTTGGTAACTGGCTCATTTCCTGTACCATATGATTTTTCAAGGAGTCATTGCATTCCCTCTGGGTTGAATGCATGGGTAGTTCTCATCCGGGCAGGTGATATAAATAATTCCTGCTGCTGGGTCTATTCAGGGATTTTGGATTGAGCTGTGTTCCCTATTCAACTCTTAAATAATGGAGAAGAAGGATAATAGATTGTTATGTATAAATTATCTTCGAAAGATGTATGTTTTGACCTTGATTTAAACAAGCTCTACTAATAACATAGGAATGGGGAGCATGGGATTTGACATGATTTCCAGCAAGGTTTTTATGGAACTTTTTGAACAGACTTTACAATAATTAAAACAGAGTATAGGTTATGTTAGAGTAAATGAAGTCAATTTAGTTCATCATTATTTTTACAGTGTTGCAAATTAACATAACAATGACAACTGTAGTTGTCACTGACTTGAGCAGCAGCAGTTAATCATGGCAATTAATCATTATTAATACATAATTCATAATGATCAATCATGCTTGACTCTAGGATCATAGTGGGCTTATATTAAGTACTGTATAATTACAAAAGGGCATTAATAACTGTCCAAAAGCTAGGGAAATCAGGCCCCCATTTTCCATTTTTATGTACCGTTATGAGCTATCACTGCCATGTGTCTGAGTTGGTTAGGACTTGTTTAGTCTGAATTAACCTTGACAGGTGAGAAGTAAGATTGCAACACATATATGCAAATTGCATAAATGTTCCATATTTGTCTAAGATAGCTGTTGTACACCCCACAGATCTGGTAAATCAACCAGGCACAACTCTTTCGCTCAGAATAGAACTGATGCTTTGGCCTGGCAATTCTCCTCTAACTCTCTCGCCATGGCACGCTGGGCATGCTAAAAAGTGTCCTTTGGTTTTTGAGAACAGCTCTCATTTCCCCCTCAACTGCTATTCTCAAAGTTTGTTGAGGAAAGACGGCTTCCTAGGTAGACACTGAGCTGCGATTTATACCTATTGCAACACTGATGTCCAGGAGCACAATCACCTCTGAAAAGTAATTTTACAGGCTGCTTATATGGTCTCATAGGCTGCAAGTATTCTGTTGCCTGTATTCTAGAAGCCCATACTGTAGACCATGTTTTGGTCTGTTTTTTTAACAATTCCTCTCTTTATATGCTTATCTACTTCTCTGGGGAGCAGAAGAGCAGTGGCATAAATTAGGTACTTTTTCAGAAAGCCTTGGAGTACTACTTTTCAAGTTAAATCTGCCTAGACATTTTAATGAATCTTCTTTGCACGGAAAATCAGCCATGGTTCAGACATATATTGCGCCCCCAAACAAATCAGTTTGTTTCAAATGGAAGGCTATCTTAGGGGGTTGTTTTCCTTGGAGAGTGAAAAGCAAATGCATGTTTCAATTTACATTAATTTTAAATATTTTAGTTTGCTTTAAGGAAAACAAGAGAGAGCACAGTGTGCTTATCCATAATGAACTGCAGTAATACTTAGTTCAAAATGACTGTTTTTTCAGGATACAGCGGAGCTCAGAGAAAGCCAAAAATTCGATACAAGCAAAACAAAAGCATTAAAGTTTGATAACCACATGATTTCTGGGCAGAGGGTAAGGATCCACTGGAGAAGCTGCTAAATGTCCTGGTACAGCAAAGGATGTTAAAAGCAAGTGCTTTTTTCTTAACCAATCAAAATATTTCAAAAGCAACAAAGCCCTTTTAAATTGTTCCATGAAATGAAAGTCTCTTCAAGGGTAGTTTGGCAGAATGAAGCTATTAATTCGTCAGACTTCAGCAGCGTCTGATCTCTGAATAGCAAGCATACCATTTTTTGCCTAAAGGCCAAGCAGAGCCATGCGACTCCTGCAAGTGGGCAGATGTCCTGTGAGCAAGCTTAGAGCAGCAGGTAAAATTGTGCCTCAGAAAAAGGCTGGGCAATAGGGAGCCATCCACTGTCATGCACTTGAATTCAAAATTAGTCCTCCTACTACAGGTATAATTTCAATCTTGTTTTCTACCCAGGTAAGTTCCCCTGGCCTTTTTTCTTTTTTTATTTCATCTTTCCAATAATCTTCTACCTGAGTTTAAGGATCCTCGTGAAACTGTTATTTTTATCATGCTGCAGTACATGCCCTCTGGGAAATCACTCCTCGTACTGCCAAGGACACGATTTGCTTTTTAGCCGCAGTCCGGTCCTTGGCCGTGTGTCTCTCCTATCCTGTCAGTGACACTCTCACCTTCTGCGACTGCCATGCTCAGAGCAGATGCTACTGGAGCAAATTATTTCTCCATTTGCTGTAACCATGCACAAACCCTGAAATACGAGGCTACCGGTAAGGTGGAAGAGCTGGGAACAAGACTCTGATGTGCACCTTGTTTCTGAGCCCTGGCAGGGAGCTGTTCTTTGATTAAAATAGGGCCATGCTGCCTTTCTGCCCCTGCATGTTCTCACTATTTAACTGTGATAAAATGATTTATTACCTATATTAAATAAGAATGGATTCCATCTTTGTCTTTCTATTTTTTGCTCAGAACGGCAGATGGAGTTGAAGGGAGGAGAGCAGAAAAAACTTCAAAAATAATGTTGCTATTAAAAAAATATTTTAAGTGTCTCTTTTCCTAAAAACTAATTACTCCAAAAATTTTCAGTGAAAAAGTAGACTAGAAATGCCTTGAGATGCAAGAAGGTCATATTAGGAAGAAGATATTCATAGAAGATCATTTTAGGAATTAAGAGATTGCATCCATCATGGGGTTTTGTTTTAAGGATAAAAAACAAACTTGACATGACTGGCCAATCTTCAACATTTAGATTTTTGGGTCCTGGCCCCTGAGAGAGGAATTGTATGCCGAGGGCCTTGACTCCCCGAAGAAAGCGTGGGAGGAGAGGGGCAACTCGAAGTTGGATGACCCAAACCAGCTGAACTGCAAGCAGGGAGAGCTGCTGGGGAGGGGATGAAGAAAAAGCACTTCCATGGTGGGCAAGGACTCCATCTGTCAGTTTAGAGCTTCACCCGGGATTGCAGAGAGGCACCTTTGTCCAGCTGGGGTTCACAGCCTGAAAGAGATCACCAAAACCTTTTTTTTTAAAAAAAAAATTCTTTTGGTAACGAGGGACTGAGCAGGGTTCACTGCTCTGACTGAGGGGAGCAGCAGCAGCAGCAGACATACGCAGGTGCGAGCCTCAGTGCTTAGGGGGTTCAAGGTGAAGGAGACTATCAGGCTGAAGTGATAGCTGGTGTCTGGTTGTGAACTGCAGTTCTGGACTGAGAGGCAAATGCTCTCTGTAACCCCTCCTTGCAGTGCTAAATCTTTCATTGTGTCCAGCTCTTTATGACTCAGTACTCATAGATTCAAAATGAAGCAGACAGAAGCTCTTTTTAGGCACAGTTTTTCCTGTCTTGTTTATTTGTATCAGTCGCTCTTCCGTTGATGAACTATTACTACCCAGATGCAAAGTGCACAGTGAAGGACTCAATGAGATTGATGTTTTCAAGAATACTAGATTATAATAATAATGTATGTATCTGTTTATCTTGTCTGAGGCGGTAGGTTAGAAAACTAGTTGGTTTCTGAAATGCGGTGAACCTATACATTTTTCAGGATGCTGTTCTAAAAAAGGGTTAGGTGGAGCTTTAAAAAGTCAACTAAATTATTTCTCTTTGTGTAAGGCCCCGAATGTGATAATTTATCAACTGATTTCCCTTCTGTTGTATGTTCCGTTGCAGCCCTGTGAATCTCATAAGTAGAACTGTGATTCTTTTAGTGGCAGATTGAAAATACATAGATTAAAGTATTTTTATATGAACAGAATAAAACTCAGTAACATAAGGTAGGTGCCCTACATATAAAGATAATAAAAATAAGAAACACGTATACAAATTAAAAATTTAGGTATATTTGAATTTTCATCTCTAGTAAATCAGTACTTAGGAATATAGAAGCCAATTAATGTGTATGTGAATGAGTGACATTGTCACACTGACATGTTGTTGCAGGCATGAGGAATGTGTTATGATACATTCCTCACTCCATTTAGGAGTGCACACAAATTATTGCAAATCCCAACAATGCTAAATTCATTTGCATATTACTTGCATAAGAAGATGCAGGCATTTGTGTAGGTAAGATGGATATATCTATATACACAGTGGAATAGGAATAGTTATTTTTCAGTCTTTGTTAGAATTTTGGTAAAAATCTTAATTCTTCAGAACGGAGAGGTCTTGATAGCCAAAGTTATGAATGAGAACTCTGAAAATCTGTACTCGTGTGAAAAAATGTGTTTCCTCTGTGTCCCTCTGCTTGGGTAAGGCAATGTTTCACAGATGCCAGCTTGCTGTGGGTTTTTTCATACCTTGGACTGCATGGGTACCCTTGTGTATTTATGCATTTCATTGATGCCATGTGGAGACTGAGCTAACTGAAAACGTAGTCCAAGGTCTGGTCCTTAAAAATACAGGCGCTTATTACCTAGAGCCCCTTCTCAGTCGATACTGATAAATTTTTGCTTGATGAGGTTCAGGTACTTGGAGAGAAAGCACTGTGGAGAGTATGTAGATAACATCAACAGGAAAACATCATGTTTCAGTATTCATGTTGTATGCAAACTACCTCAGTCCTGAGGACGTCTCTCCCTTCTCTTACCCACAACTATAATTCAGTTACAACCCTAATGATATCTACTCTCATACACATAAGTTTTGTGTTCTTAGTTGGGTTTTTTTAGGTCAATATGGAAGTAGCTAGTGACCCTCCCCTTGCATCCTCTTCATCAGCTTAGTCACATCTCCAGAACCCTGACAGACGTTGAGAGTGACCTGCAATGTCTATATAAAAGCTGCAGCACAGCTTGATCTTTTTGTTGTTGTTGTTGTTGTTATTATTTGTGCAAACAGTCTTCCTCACTATTGAGTCCCTGTTTTGGCAATGTGAGATGAAAAGCTTCCACAGATGTAGAGCAGGAACGCTGAATTCTTCATGTTACTGCAATACAGGGAAGGGTGAAGGAAGTGTAGATAACATCTTTATTGTTGAACCAAGGTGTAAAAGTAGTGGTTCTCTGTGCTGTTCCATTCCTGTTAGGAGCCAGCTGCTGGGGTATCCCTGTGTTGGCATGAGTCTGGGTCTGCAACCTCTTGAGAAATGCCACCACTGTGGGGCCTGGTGAGGCTACCATGGCTCAAGAGGGCCCTCAGTAAGCAGGCGCCAGAACTCCTCAAGAGCTTCCCTGCATAACCCTGCAGCCCCATCTGATTGATGCTCGGAGACTGCTGCTGACTTCGGATTTGGAAGTATGAGAGCACTCATTTGTTCCCTACTTGTGCCCACGAAGAGGTCACCATTTCTGTGCCTGGAGCTCTTTCCACACCCAAGCCCAGTTTAAATTGCTATTTTATTAGATTATTTGAAGAGCAAGACACTACCACGGTTCAGGACCTTCTAGGTAATTATACCTTGGACATGGTTAGAGATAACCTTAGTTATCAGTCACCTGGGTGGATGAGCTTAGCGATAAATGGTGATTTCTAAATATCACTGTATTTCAAGGAGGTTGGCTGATTTCGGTTTGTGGAGGAATAGCAATAGTGAAGGTTTTTTGACATCTGCTGTTGCTGCAGCATGTGTTTCCAAGAAAATCTTGCTATACATGTTATGAACACAACTTGTTTTGGCAAAATGTATTTCCTACATTCAAGTGTGATTTGAGGGTACTTTTTAATTTCATTGAATTCTTCTAGTTATAAAAAGTCAAACAGCAGCATACAATTAACCTTCGGTACCACATTCCATTTAAATTCCCTTACGGGCTACCAGTTTTTGAGTCATTTTTCCATTTAACTCTTGTAATGTAATAAACTACAAAAAACCAACTTCGATGCTTGTTCCAGCTAGGAACAGGTTTAAAAACTAAAATATCAGTTTCACATCATATCCATGAATTAAAGAAATTAAGTTTGGAGCTAATGTCATTTTTTTAAAAGTTGGTTTGTTTTATATACCTAAATTTATGCACATTAATAGTCATATTTTGTCACATAATTTATTGTTTTCCATTACCACATTTTGCTTTTAGCCTAATTTACTATCCCTGCTTTAGCACTCTGGGTTACTTTGTGTGAAAATACTCTCACACAGACCCTTACCAAACATGTTTTCCCTCTGGGTCTCATGCTACCTGGAGAGTAGGGTTAGATGATTTAGTTCAGAAAATCTTTTACAGACTTGAGAGGTTAATAATATTTTATTCCTTTTCTGCTCGAGTAGGCTTCTAATTTTCAGAGAATTTTGGAGCTGGCAGAACACACTATACTGACAGGGTTTGAGGCTGCAGTCATCATCTACACAATCAAGACTGCACACAGCAGCACAGCGAATTTTGGGTGAAGATTTGTCAGCTCCTATTTGATCTGAATGTGTCACTCAGTCCCATTAAACAGAATAAATATGGGCTAGAATCTGCACCTTTGTTCACATTACTATAACTGTAAGTTATCCTTTCCACCCTGGTAATCCTCTCTGCTTCCAAAATATATCAAGTACTACCCAGCACGGGGAACAGTGGCAGAACTTAGCTGCCTCAAGCAAGAGACCACATTTCTTAAATATATTTAAGTACCAAATGATTCAGACAGAAACCACTGAGGCCTAATCACTTGGGCACTCACTGTGTTTCTAAGTCCAGATACATCCAAAAAACCTGCACTGAGGCCCTTCCTAGAACCATCACTAGTCATGCTGAACTTCATGACCGCTCATCTAAGTGTGTTGCCCCCTCCCCCCTCCATTTTTTCCTTAGGATAATCTGAGGATGCTGCCACAGATCTTCACCTCTCCTTCCTTTCCTCAAACTTTCCAGTGACAGTGAAATCAGTGAAATAAATCACAAGGAAATTGATGCTGCAAATTCTCTCTTCTTTCTAAACGTATTTGTCATTGTATTTTCTCCTACATGTTAACATCTTCTAGAGTAACCATACTTAAATAAATTAAAACAGAAGTATGTAAATATTCTTCTTACTATAGTGAGTTTGGAAATAGGGAACTTTTGTTCTTCATATCCTCATTCCATTTAAGTAAATTCAGATTGTAAAAAATGAGTACGGTCCATTTATAGGTCAAATAGTGTTTTCAGATTTTTTTTTAAGTTCTTTAATGGTTTTTCCAAATCTTATTATAAACAGGTTAACACAGAAGAATACTTGTAGCAGAGAGTAGAATAAAATAGACTAACAAGAACATTTTTTTCTCTTAGATAGTTTATATGTATCTTCCTTGGCAAAACATGTACATCACAGCTCAATCTTTTTTGATTTTGGAACCCAATCCCATACACAGTGACATAGCCAGATTTAATTGAAATGAATATGAAGAGAAGGCCTTATTTTTAGATCCAAAGCAACAAAATCCTGATAGCCATGATTTCACATTGAATGCAGTTGCAAGACTGCAGTCTCAGAGGTACTAAATAACAACTTGATACAGCTCCGCTTCATGTTATAGATAGTGAACCATTACAAAAATCAAGCTCTTAAATTTCATCTTTCATTTTCTTTCTTTTTTTGGTAACAGGATTTTGTGCATTTTGTTTCCAAATTCTAATTCTGAGGTAAGACACAGCTTGTTTGGCATTTCATAGTTTGGAAGCTCTTATGGAGTGCTTGTTTCTATGAAGATTGATCTAGCAAGAGAAAATGCTACTTTCTTATTGAGATTTGCACCCTATACATGTTACCTGATTATGTAGTTGAACTCTACGACCTATTTATCTTCCTGAAAGAAACAGAAATGACTTTGTCACAAGCTGCAGAATATATGCAGGACTGCACAATGCTCAGTCCCTGCTGCATTCTGAACAGTGATATACTTTAGCATCCAATATTTATGTTCATTTCAACTGGTATTCTCATTTTTCATCTGCAGTGCCCTTGGTGATGATAGAAATTAGTTTTATTATGGCTTCCTTTAAAGGACATCCAGGCTCCGAGAAAAAACAGGGAGGGGAAAAGTCATCCAGAGGCATGGGCTCCAAATTCATATGTCAGGAAAGTATATCCATGAATTTCTTGTTGAGGTATAGTGATCCATAGTCCTCTCTTGTCTTATACACTTATAAATTACCTTCTTTTATGGTATGTCATTTAACTATACAGGTCTTTGTATCGAAACTAGGGTTTCAAGCCCAGGCTGGAATTTTCAGTGCTGTGGAGGTCACCCTGGAAAAATAAAATAGATAGCAGTCTCGATAAGCAAAGATTTCCCTTCCGTCAGACCTGGGCACAGACACGGCTGCCACAAGTCCATGGAAAGTCCTCGTGGCGGCATTTGTTCCTGCGATGTGGGATGAGGCCAACACCGCTATCTGTTACTCACTCTGTTGCACAGGTTTCATGTTTATGCTGCGTCTCACTTTTTTCCCTGAGATGGCCTCCCTCTAGGCTGCTTCAGTTTAAATCTTAGCAGTCAGGTGCTATTTTTCCTGCATCTAGCCTGTCAGCCTGGATCTTTATAAAACCTCTAGCAGGCCCTTTTCTCCTTCCCGCTTCCAGAAGGGAGTCATTATAAGTAAGCCAAGGTTCAGTATATGACAGGAAACAGATGAAACAATAAAGCATCCTTCCATGCCATATGAAGTTGTGGTAAAGGTGTAGTGAAGGAAAGGGTAATTACAGGGAAAAAAAATGTGCTGTATTGCCTAATCTTCTTCTTCAGCATTCAACCTGCTAAAAAAGTCACCGAAATAATACTATAGCTGCAGTTTTTTGTACCACTGGCCCTAATTATCTGACACTTACTTGGTCAAATTGACAAAATCTATTAAATATATATGAAAACGTTTTGCAATATACAGATAATAACCTTGCCCTTTAGACCTGTGGTTGCAGAGATAATGATTTGGGGCTTGCTAAACATTTCACTCATGTTTCGAACTTCTGCAAGCTGTTTTTTCTTCTGAGAAGGCACTTGCCAGTTTCAGTAGTCTCTACATCTCATTACAGGGAAGGAGAACAGTCAGGCAGGCATAAAGTATAATCTAAAACTGTTTAAAGAGAAGGTGAATGAAGCAGTGAGCCAAGTGACTGATTTTCCTGAAATTCCATGGCTTCCAAATAAGTTGAAAGAAATGCAGGCTTGTGGTCTGGAGACAAATGTGTTATTCAGAGTCCTTCAGAGTTCGAAACTTAAACTCGACACCGATTCCCACTCTGGCCTTCAACAACTTGCTTAATTTAATCTTTTCCCCTCTGTACAGGTGGTGAAAATAATGCTTATTTACAGGAGTTGTGCTACTCTCAAGTCATTTACAAAAACCTGTCTGCGCAGAATGCGGGTCTCAAGGATAATCTTTAACTTACAGAAGACTTACAGGACAGCTGTCAGTAGATCACAGAGCATTTTCCAGAAGAATTGCATGTCATGACCACCCAAAAAGAGGGGGTGCTAGATGCACAAACTCACTAAATGAAATCTTGCACCAGTTTTCTTGTTGCCTTTATTTTGGCCTCTGTGGATTTTTGTAAGCTACATGATTTCAGTCCACGCCTCTGAAAGTTGCATTAGCTCAGTGAGGAGGATGCAGTGTAGGTGCAATATGGATGCAGGAACAAGCTGCAAAGGTGATAAAACCAAGAATATTTTAAGCCATCTTTGCTGCTAAAGGACACTTTACACTGGAAGCTGTGCACTAAATCTCCAGGGCCTTTGTTCAATCTATGTTGCAGATTATTTTCTCTCCTTTTCCCTTAGCCATGCTGGATACATAAAGGTCATTTTGGAAACAAAAATTATCAGTATGTTTCATGAAACTGCTTTATATGGGGAAGATTGGCACAAAACTCTTGCGTTTCAATATGTTCAAAGTAAGTCGTTTGCTGCTTCCAGCACTGATTATTAGGAAAGTCTGCAGCTGACCCTGTCTGGTCTCCAGGACTATATGGTTTATCGTTGGCTCTTTCAGCTCTGTCTCGGCTTTCTAATTCATGATGCTGGGAGAGAACCGATGCAGGGCCTGTCAGTGGTGCGTCTTACAAACCCACTGTTTGCAAAAGCATCACAATAGAAATTCAAAGACCAAAAAGTAGGTAAGAAACTAGAAAAATGCTATTAGTAGCAATTCCTTGTGAAGGGGGGTGGGGAGTAGCACTGGGAAGGAACCCACGCAGCCAAGTGTTACACGCAGTGCTTGAACAGGGCATAAGGTATGCTAGAATTCACCGCATTTTCTCTGTTGTAGAGAAAAGTTCAGACATATGCTGTCAGGCTGTCTGGCAAAAGCTGTGTAAGGGCAAGGGGGCTCTTTGTGGGAGCAGCACGGGTTTGGGGCTGCTGGTGAGTTCTTGAGGTACAGAGGGAGATTAGGAAGGCTGCCAGGAGGCCAGCGAGTCCCAGGCAGTTGCTTTCAGTCCAGGCAGGACATGATTGACTGCAGGCTTATTTTTCCATCTTTGCAGCACACTGTGAAATACCTTTTTGTGTACACCTCAGCTATCGCTGCTTCTGAAAAGCCCAGGCGGAAAGGAGGATTGCAGTGCTTTGTGACTGCTGCAGCATCTTCTGTTGCTTCCCAGCTGCTGCAGGGAGGAGAAGAAGCTCTTGGGCTCTGCCTTGCCCTGCAGGCAGAGGCTCTGAGAAGGGATGAGTTCAGCCAGGTGCCAGTGCAAAGGTCAGGCCTCGAAATTTCTGCACATAGTGGTAAAACCCTATCTGCAGCAAACTCTGCCCGTGCATTGCAAATGCTTCAGCTGGAAAGAGTGCCTCCCAAGCCCATGGGGAAGACTGGAGTGAAAGATGCTGCCTTCTGTGAAGGTGTACCAGAGTGCAGGCTGCAAGCCAGGCTTGAAAATACAAAGTGCAGTGGTTTAGGGCATGCCCTTCAGCAAAATGAAAATGAGATGTTCAAGAGATACAGAGCACCTGTCTCTTTACTGAGAGCTGTGCTACCGTGCATTGCATCTCTTATGAAGAAAATGGTGACATATCTGACTGTCTTTGTCTTTACGTCATTCTTATTTTTTTTCAGATAGCCTTCAGATCGTATTTTGTCTTTGCATAATAGGGCCAACTAATCGCATTCTCTAAATTCAGCTACACAAGTTCTCACCCAATATTAAATCCTGATGCTGAGGGAGTTTAACTTACAGTTATTATGCCTTTGTTTAGGGACTGTATTCTGAAATAAGTAATCTAAATGAAGTATGGAAAACCTTGTATGTGAAGGACTCAGATAAGCGGAGTCAGCTGTCAGCTCTGAAGTAACATACTATGTTTGCTTTTTCTTGTCAGGGAGAGTTTTCCCCCGATATACAATTTGTTTGTTGCTGTCCCCTTCTGTTTGACAGAACCAGGAAGTTTTGCCTCTGAAGTGAAAATTCTGGGACTTGTTGCTGCTTCCTTGCTATTGCATTAGGGAAATAATTAAACATTGATGAATATTCCTCTTAGAACACTTCCTGAAGCGATGGCATATTTTCCAAACAAATCTACCTGTCCGCATAATATCCACAGTGGCATTCGTCAGGAAGGCCACACTTGATAACGTTCTTCTGAAACTTTCACAGGGAAGCCCTTTGTCATCAAGTAAGAAAAAAAACGTTCGCATTGATTTAGTATGATATCTCAGTTGGCCTTCAGCAACACTGTGATGCTACATGCTTGTAGTGGCTATTCTGTGAAGCAGTTCCAACAATGCCAAATGCAGTGTAACCTGTTAAACTTGTAGAAAAGGTATTTGGTTTTGCACCTGGATCTCAATCTGCATTCTATTAAAATGTCAGTATAATTTATTCTGCTTGGGAGGAAGGTCTAACTAATACTAGTAGTAATAATAATAATTGCTATTATTCTTATAACTATTTTTACTATTATTATTATTATTACAATAGATAAGAATGATCAGATGTTGAACAAATCAATCAGGGAAAGGCCTTTGGGGTAAAGAGGGCAAGGAGGAGAATGAAGGCTGGGAATAGAAGTAAAAAGGAAGACAAAACAGATAAAGAAGGCACTAGAAGGTGGCAAGCATCATACAACTTTAGAGAGACACGCAGCAAGGTGGAAGCAGAAAAACAGAAATGTTGAAAGAATAAAGAACAGGAAAGGTAGGAGGAAATCCAATAATGCTAATATGGCATGGGAAGGAGAAAAAGAAGTCCAATATGAAATAAGACCTAGAAGAAAGATAGTTATCTAAGTGTATCAAAGTGATAACAAAGAGTCATAAGAGAAATGAAATATTGAAGAGAGCTGTAGGAAGTAAGAGAATAAACAAAACGCAGAAACACTGTGGGGGTTTCAAAGATCTTTTTTATGTCTTCCTCCTTATTAAGCCTCATCATTAACAGGAATAGTGTTTTATTTATAGCATCAATATACCACTGCTGTAAAATCTTCTCCAATACTATATCATCAGCAGCAACTATATGCAAATTTGAAAGCTTTGGCAGATTAGTGCAAGGTAAAGCCACAACCAGCCATTGCTGTCTTGCATTTGCAACGGTGCTGATCCCTTGAACTTCAGCAGTTCCATGCTCCTCTGCTGAGAGGCTTTTGAGCCTCTCCAGCACCTTCACTGGACAAATATGCAGAGCAGGCAACCACAACAAGAAACCTGTTCTGGTAATGACTGATCGGGAGGAGGAGAGGAAAGCAGACAACTAGTCAACCCACATTTGTGGTTCAGTGCTGAAAATAATGGGATTGCTACTATAAATTAAAAAATAATAATGAAAGAGGGCCATGGCTAATACAGGAAAGAGGAAAGGATAGAAGCGGGGGTGGGAATGCTTTGAATAATGAGAATAAGGTATGAATGCAGAAAATAGATACCGTATGTAAATGAGCCTTTTGAAATAAGAACCAGGAGTAAGATAAATACTGCCATACACTGATGTCAGTTTTGACAGTAATAGTGATTAGTGTGAGATGATAATTGATGACAAGGAGCTACAACCAGCGCACAAACTCTCTGCACCGAAGTCCTGTGACACTATTACTTAACTCAATTAGTTCAAATTACAGAGATGTAGCTGAATAAGCAATATTATGAACTGTGACTCACATAAGCATTTCACTCTGGGAAGGTAATTCAGAATCTACTAACTAGAAGCTAATAGCCAGCAGGAGCACATGCACAGTTTATGACTTTCATTTAAAGGGGACTGCTTACCGCAAATAGCTACTTTAAAAATGAGAGTACTTAAGTCTGTTTTAACATCTTTCTGGACACTAGGGAGAATAAACTGTGTTAAAACAAAATCATCTTTCCAAGCTGTGAGACTCATGTGTTTCACTATCAATTTTAACAAAAACAGATGCAGCATCATTGACACAGATATGTCCTTATATCAGAAAGGTGCCTTTACCTTTACTTCAAACTTCAACTGAGCTGCAATTCAAAAGAGATACTATCAGAAGCATAAACAATATTTCTGAGTGCATGTGGAGTTCATTTAACCACTCGCACTGGCTACCAGGTTCAACTTTCCTACTGCATTAATCCGGGAGGGATTTCTTCTGACTCTTACAGCGGCTGCCTAGAGCGGAGTCAGGTCAATCAAGTCTAATGGTGAAAACATTAATATGTCAGCGAGAGCTTTCTCTGAAAAGATCTTCAAAAGTTACCCCAGAAGAAAAAAGATTAGACTCCTTACCCACTAGCTAGCTCAGTGCTTGCAATTGCCACCTTATGTTCACAAGTTATACCAATTACCTTTCTTAAAACAGGATGAATTTTTCTCATCACCACATCATCTCTCACGTATATCCAATCTGAGAAAGTCATCACTGCTGTGCTCATTGGGAAATGCCCACCCTTCTTGCTTTGTCTTCAAATTCTTGTCTGTACATTGCCATGGGTTGGGGGATCTTGGGCAGGGCAGACAGAGTGTTGTTGAGTTGTGCAGTTTTTGCCTGGAGGTATTTTCTCGACGATTTCCCAAGCTTTCTCTCACTACCTTTTGTGGATGCCATGTGTAAGATGTAATGGGGTTTAATAATGTAATAGACTGAGCCTTGAGCTTTCACAAAAAGATCTGTTGAGCAGTACACAATGCTGAGAGGGAATCAGATTGTCCTCAGAACATCTGCCAGACAGAGCACGTGTACAATCACGTTGATCCCGTAGTTTGATGGTACAGCCTGCTGTACTTCGATAAGTCCATGTAGATGGCATTAAAGCATGTAGTATTTCATGCAGACCACTTTCTCCTTGGTTTCCATTCATTCTTGTGCTTAAAAATACAAGCCCTGCTTTGAATACATGCCTGAAATTATGACAGCATAAGCTTTTTTGTTTTCAAGGATGAAAGACCAATATTGTTTAAAAAAAAAACCCACACAAAAAGCTGATGTCACATGTGTGCCTCTTCTCATTTAATAACTTCGTTCCAAGGTCTCTTTCTTATAACAATTGCAGCTGATGTGGCATTATCTCATTTTTAAATACCTGCTCTGAAAGCATTCTCAGTGCAGACTTTCTGCCATGCTGTTAGCTTAGCAACAAAGACCAGGTTAAAAATGCCTAGAAATCTTTTCTGGAGTATAACACAATATGTGGTTCAAATCTAGATTGAGATCAGAAAAATTTCTGGAGCTGGACATCTAAACATATGTAATGATTCAGGCCTGAACTACTAGTGATTTCCATTGTCAAAAATGACTGTCAAAAAGCTACAAAAATGGATTTTGAGACATAGGTCTGGATTTCTATCCTGAAGTCTCTTTGCTCAGCTGGTATCAGGAGCATTTGGGGATCTGAGGAGGGACTCACTTCCACACTTTACTGCTCCTCAGGTGCCTGGATTTACTTCTCGGCATCACCTCAGCAGTCCCAGCCAGACTCTTGACTCCCAGCACCAAGTGTGTGCGCAGGCGAGTTGCTCTCCAGGCACTGAGCTTTACCTTTGTTCCTGTGGTGCTCGTTCCAGTAGGGAGGGCCCCAGTGTGCCTGCTGGGCTGGCTGAGTTGGGTTAGCAGCCCTCAAAGGCTTCTGGAGTGAGACTGGAGCTAGGGATTACCAAATGAGGAAGACGGAGATTCGCATCCAATATGTTCCCTGCATAAGGATTTTAGACACCCACATATGCCACCTCCCAGAAGACTGACCTTGATGATAAAATGCTCTAAATGGATGTCAGTAAGACTGCTGGAAAAACTGTGCTATTGTGGAAAGGATGCAGAAAGGATGCAGAGTCTCTGCAAAGAGCTCTGCTCACAGCCCACTGCCGCTGACCGAGGAGGGAGGGAGGAGATCTGGAATGCACACTGCTGTGATCCACTGCTCCAGTGGCTCAAAAAAACTCGGAATAGCTCATGCATTTTTCAGTGTTGACTACCCTTGTTTTGCAGGTAATGAATTGCAGATCCTTTTGCAGCTATGACACTCTCTCTAATCGTGTTTCCTCAAATTAGCTCAGAGCTCTGAGAGATTCTGGCAAGCAGCGAGACAACCCAGCGGGAGTGTGAGATTTTCCTGCCCTTGCAATAATGCATAAATAAAGACTCTTCTACAGTGTTTATGAACAGATAGCCAGCTCCTCACCTAAAGCTAATCAGAATAGATTGACTGACTTCAGTGAGATTATGCGTGTTTACATCAGCTGAGGATCTGTCCTGAAGTATTGTTAAATTTTGTATTTTGATTTTATGACCAGCCATATCCTGCTGAGATGATGTGCCTGATTCACGGGGCCTGTTTTGCCACAGAGGGCAGGTGATGGGCAAGATAACTAGTAGTCAAATCATTAAAACACAATTAGACAGAAGGAAGCCAGAAATGCACCCGCGATTCTCCCTCTCCATTTTGTGCTTCACCACACGCTGGCGCTTCCCGTGGACATCTGCACACACACAAGGATGTCACCTCCTAGCCACCTTGCCATACCCTCTCCGAGGACAGCAGCAGTCAAAAAGCAGATTGCTGTCCCGAAAATGGGGCATCCTGTCAGCAGGAGCAAACAAACCGAACAGAAGGTCTGTTTGAAAGTAATGCAGTCGTACTCCAGCACAACGTATATTCAGACCAATTTTTCATTAACTTTTTTAGCTGACTGGTCCAGATAAAAAGCAAGCAGTAAGTGAAGTATCAGGATATATGTTGATATTTATGGATTTCTGTTCATCCCTAAACCAAGGCTTTTCTTGCAGAAACAATGTGATTAGCATCTTTACAGTAGAAACATGTGATTGGCATGTTCACAGTGGAAACATTAAAGCTGCATTTGAAAATAAATAAGTTAAAGCAGCGTCTGAACCTGAAAAGTGTACCATCTCTGTTAGGTCCTGGGGAAAAAGAAAAAAATAAAAAAAAAGAAAGAATAATAAAAAGTCTTCATGTGCAAACAAAAGAGATTTTATTTTGGCATAATACCTGAGGCCACAGCACCCTGCCCTGTAGGACCACAGAAGAAGCTCTCAAGAACAGTCCTTCCCCTCTCTCCTTTGCAATGATGGAGGAAGCCCCAGAGTCTGGAGTTTTCAGGCACATCTTTATTCAGCTTTTCACTGAAATTTTTTACGTACTCAGTAAAAGGAAAAAAATAAGGGTTCTGGAAGAAAATACATGTGTTATCATTTCAAATATAGGCACTCCTAATTTTTGTATGTGTTAACTCTTGAAAAGGCCTTGAGGTGCTGTATTTAATGATTCACTTTTGATAGACTCCCAGGTCCGAAGCTGCCTGTTTGGTCACGTTTCTGCTACTTGCCTAAGTATGCTGTCTGTGCTTAGCACTGTGCTGGGGATGGCGTTCACCTGGAAGTGGTTTGTGCCTGTGGCTGGTTCAGCGGGGCAGGGCAGAGACGGCAGCGTGCCGCAGGCTGCCCTGGGGCTCACAGGGGTTACCTGCCCTGGAGAGGAGCTGCGAGCCCCAGCAAATCATGCTGGTCCAGCCAGGCGGCTTTTGGGGCAGACGCCCAGTGGCAGTGGCTCTCTTGGCAGCCTCAGAGGGGTCGCAGCTGGGCAGGAGGGGGACTGTGCTTCAGCATGAGCAGCGGCTCGGCGTAGGAGCTGTGAAAGGGCTCTGGCAGCAAGAGCCATGCGGGTAGTGGCCGGCAGCAATGAGCCAGGGAGGAGTATGAAAAAAGGCAAATGTGTAACTTGGGGATTCCCTGAGCAAGCAGTTAGTATCTTTCTCTAATATCCCTTGGTGGATTTTTTTTTGTTGTTATTACTCTCTAAACCAGTGTGGATATGTTGCGCTTGGTTCCCGTGACGCCCTATGGAAATGCATGCCACTGCCTGGTTATGTGGAGGGCGAAGCAGTGTCTGCCGCTGTCTGCTTGCCTGCTAAATTCATTCTGCTGCCACCAGTTGCTGTACTGAATTTACGCATGAATCTCTTGTGCCCATATATATACCTCATGATTCTCAACGGTTTTTACTCCTTTATCACAAGATTCTGAGTTGGGTTTCTCTAAGGTGAGGGGTTCTGTTACCTCCTTATGTGGATCCATGTCTCTCACCATCCTTATTGCTCTTCTGTGTTGCTTTATTTCCTCTGTATGTTTTAGTGGAGGATCTGCAAGAGTAGCAAAGTAATCATGATTCAGGTAAGTTAAGAGCTGGTATCAGAGCATGCAGTGTTGTTTGTTTGGTTCTATTTCTTGTTGTAACAGTTCATGACTCTATTTTCCCCCAAAAGTGGTATTTCCTAGAACTATCTAACAGTAAGATCTCTTTCCTAGACAGTTAACTGTCAGATCCGAGCCCATTTTTGTTTGTATAGAGTTAAAATTGTTTTTCTTCATGTACGCTCCTATAACTTTATCTACTTTCAGTGTCTCCAGCCCTTTCATCTGCCAGTCAGAGGCAGAGGTCTTTCTGCACCTTTGCACAGCTGCTTTCCTTTTTTACTACCTTGGGCAAACGAGTGTCATCAGCTACCTTTGTTACCTCTGTGTTCGTGCTGTTTTCCAAATCGCCTATGGGTTATCTAGCTTCTGCGGTAGAGTTATGCTAAAAAAGAACTTGATGCACTGGGTGAAACCCTTCTGCTCTGCTGTCAGTAGAGTTTTGTTGCTGATTTAAACAAGGTTAGGGGCTGGACTTGTCAGGCTTAGGTTTTTCCAGCACTTCCTTTATTTGATTTTTAAAAAGATAGCCACGAACGTAAATTTTAATTCTTTCTCTTCTTTCTTTTTCTTTTTTTTCCCCATGGCTAAAAAGTCTTAAACAAACATGAATTATGTTTAAGAGAACATAACACACTAGAGAGGCCTTTGTCCTGATTAATAGATACTAACATTTTCTTGGGCTATTCTGCCTTGTGCTACATTGTTATAGATAGTTTGCAAAAGAATGTCATCTTCTTTCCTTTGAGGTAGCTAAGATTTCGTTTGTTGCAATTAGACGGTGGAAAACACTGGTAAAAGTACTGGAGAATTATTCAGCAGAAATATAAAGTCATTTCAACTGTGTAAACTGAACTTATCAAGGTTTAAAAGTTCCTTTTTGTAGTACTACTTAGCACTCAGACAGTGTCTTACATCTTCAGTGCAGAGTGCAAACATTCACTAATTAATCTCGACATTCCGTAAGGAACCTGGAGTTGCCATTCCTATTTTACATGTGAGATGCTAATTTCATATCCCATCTCTGATCAGCTACGGGGCGCTTTGCAGTTCTCAGAGGGAAAAGCTAAAGACTCCCAACTTTTTTGTCCTCCCAACCCGTTTTCAAAATAGTCGAAGCCTGAATTCTGTCGCTCCTTCTCACTTCATCATAAGCTGTAAATAAAGACTGTGGCCTGTTTGGCCACTTTTGGAAACTTTCATTTCTTTCTATTTCTTTTGTCAAAATAGGAAGTATGAAGCCGTCTATGTAATTCAGAGAAGCTGCAGGAGGTTCAGCCGTATGGTATGTAAAATTCTGCGAAAATGTTACCTTTTTAAAAATTCTGGAAGTGCATAATGATCCATTCTGACGTACAGCTGCATGGAGCTGATCACCTGATCCTTCCTTTTTGCCTTTTTTGGAAAGAACCGTAATCTCCCAAATCTGCCTTTCCTTTTTAATAAGTAACAACTTTGATTAAAATGAGTTTCAAAGCTTTTCCAAATAAAGTTTTGCAATCTTGCTACTGCTTAATCTAATATTAACTGTTTTTATATAACTTTCCTACTCATTTGTGATTTGAAGTGGCCAAAGTCCACAAGTAGCTCTTCAGCATGCTAGAAGCCCTCTTAATATGGAGCAATGTTGTATACATTTTAAAACTGTGATTTTAATGCTCCTTTAGACATTTCTAGATTCATGCTTTCTGGTGATGAGGTAACATGTATTAGTGTGATGAAGAGCAAGACAAAGTAGGAATAATTCATAATTATTGCCGATGGACTCTGTATTTGGGGAGAAGGGTGTTGAGGAAAAAAATTTAATAGGGGTAGTAATTTGTAATGTGATCTGTTCCAAATGGATGAAGACCAGCATCTTAAGTGGCACACTGTGTATCATTTAAGGGTGAAGAAGATTATTTTGCTAAGAGCACCAAACAGCGTAGATGCTACCTGACTCACAAAATGTGCACATGGACTTGGATTTCCAGAAGTGCTTTCTCAATCAGGGAGGCTGCTTAGAGGGTGCATAACCTTAGCCTCCAGGATCAGTTAGTGGACTCTCTTGACGCAGGCTGCTTTCATTATCATTCACAGTTTCAGGCACCTGATGTGTGAAGGGCAAGGATAGGTGTCCAAATACCTCACTGCCCCATCTGTCCTGTCTGTTCTGCATCCTACCCAAGATCTTGGTTCTCATTTCTCCAGAAAACTGAAACGTGTAGTTGTCAAAACTGTAATTTCCCTGTTACACAAAATGCATCATGTGTTAGGTTCTGATGATCAATTTTGCCTATACATGTGTCTCAAGCTTGTTTTTCTGTTTTATTTCTTGGCATCCATGAGACCACGACAGTTAAAAATAGCTGCATATTCCTCGTGGTGCTGCTGCTGAAGGTAGAGAGGTGACCTGGCATGCTGTTCTCCATCCTTCTCATCCCAGCAGGTGGCGAGTTTGTCTCTCATTCAGTGACTGGTATTTGACTTGTGGGGTTCAGCATTTGCACTGCAATCTTTCAATGAGCCACTGAGCTCTTCTCAGGGTCTCAGCCGCTTCTGATGAAATGAGTATGTTTGTGATGGGTGGCAGTGGCAGGCAAAAGTGCCCCCTTTGTCCTGTGTGTGCTTCTCAGGCCCAGATGTTTGCTTCTTAATAGGCAGTTCTGAGTCGTGGCTTTTGTATGATGCAGGAGCTGTCAGGAGGAATTCCGGGTAGAACTGAGGCAGACATTTCTAGCCAGTCAATCAATTTGAAATTTTCACATTCATTTTATTCTTCAGTTTTTGTTGTCTTGATCACACACACACACGCAGTCTCACCCTTGATGTATTTATTCATTGCACTGTTACTGTCATCTTAAACTGCTCTTTGTCAAAGGCAGTATAGAAATAGATATGCTTCAAATTTTCTACAGTAGGTGATCTTGGTATCTTGAATACTTGCAAGCATTTCAAAGGACTCCCATTTTAAGAAGAGTAATTTAATTTTTTTATTTTTTTTTTGTGTGTGGAGACCATGGAGAGATCCCAATTTAAGGAGAGTTGCATGCAGCATTTTCCATATGGCCTTTACATTGTTGGCTGTTGTAGCACTGACATGATTGTGAGAGTAGGAGGTCACTCAAGATTATGCAATTTTTCAGAAACTATCACCATTCCAGGCAAATCAAGTCACTGCTCAGTGGTGCTGGGCTGTTTCAGGTTGAGAAGTGTTTAAAGCTCAGGTCAGATGTGCAGCTCAGGTAAAGGAAAGTGGCTTTAGTTGCAGTTGAAGAGACCCAAATTCAGCTTGCTAGTAGAAGTCTGGGTTATGATTTGAGACCAGTTCCACTTAGAAGATAGTCAAGATGTAAATGAAATGATACTTAGATATGTGAAGGAGGTTGAGATTATTTGTAAAAGAGAATCTACATATCATGGGGAGTCAGGGGCTGAACACCTGGGCTGGGCAATGGACTCTGGTATTTGGGCACCTTCCTTCAAAGAAACAATCCTTCTGCATGTGCTCTGTAAATAGCACCTTACCACATACGCCTAAGTATACACAATTCAACTGTCCCTGAGGGTCTGATTCCTGCCAAGCATAAAGCCAGGACTGGCAAGGTACATGGAGAGGGAAGATGTGATAGAAAGTAAAAGATGATAAAGCTGCTAAACCAGTAGGCTGCTGGGATCTCATGTTCTTCCTGAGAGCTTTTTAGAATTTGTGAGTTACAGAAAAGGAGCTAATTTTAGTTCTCTCTAAAGTGTCCTGAAAGTCAAATAAATCGTTTTACAGTACAGCTATTCTATCTTTAGGGCCATTGATACAGTCCTTCCTGCTCTCCCTTGCACATGTGTGAAATGCTGAGATGGAAGGCACATTTTGTAGAAGGCTGTCTGTCCATCTTCCATATACCTTGACTGGATTCTTGGTTGAGCCTGTGTGTATGTACATTTTTCTAAATTCTTGCTTAAAAACATGTACAACCTGATCATAAACAGACTGGGAAGGGGAAAAAAAACCAAAAAACAACTTCTTTTTTTTCCCCATGGGCCTCTGTTTAAAAAAATGTTAAATGAATGCAGTACAGACTTTTTAGTGTCTCACAAGAAGTCAGCTGTGAATTCACTTTAGTAAAGTTTTAGTGATGAATTGCACTATTGGATAAAGCAATATTTAAAATCTGAAATCTATGTATGTATTGTTTGAATGTGAAAACTACTTTTGCTGTGCAAGCTACTGCCATCTGGAACTTCTGCATATTTTTTTGAAGTCAGATACATGAAGAAAATGTCTAAATATCTTTAAAGTCTGGTCACATACTTAGGAATCGAATATGGGTGCAGAATTTTCTTCTAATATTTTGGATTTTTAATGCACAAGATAGAGTTGATGTTCAGAGGACAGTTTTTAATGTGTCTTGCTTGCGTGAAGAAACACTTTGTCCTCCTAGTCTTCTGAAATCTATTTCACATTTCTGAAACAAACTGATGTGATTTTTATTCCTGCAGCATACACAGATGCTACAAATTCAGCGATGTCTTTTCTGGCAAGAAAGGAGCATATTAGTCAGAATAAGAGTTTAAAACCTTCAAGCTGTAGCTTTCAACCTGCAACCTAACAGCTCTCTTTTGCTGCAGGACCAGAGTATTTGATTCCCTCCCACTGACCGTAAGAGTTGAAAGCTTGGTCCTGCTTCCTTTGTGTGACTTCAGATCTATGTCAGGCTTCAAATCAAGCTTCGCAGCCGGCACAGCCAAAGGAGGCTTTTCATCACTACACTGGAGGAAAAAATAGTGCTCTGATGACATCAAAACTTTAAAAAGCCTCCCTGTGTGGTCTGGGCAGAGTAGCCAAGCAATCCCTACGAGACCTTCAGCATTACAGTCCATTATTCTTAGCAAATGTTTTCCTGCTGACAGGATGCCCCTTTGCTTGTGTGTGTGTTGTAAATAATTACTGGTTAATATGGGGATTAATTACCTCTTCTTTATATTTGGGCACCCATGGGAATAAAAGATCTACTGCATACTTGCAGAAGATATTCTTGTTAGTGTCACCTTAGTGTTATTGATCGTTCTGCCATCAGTCTTCTGTAACCTTTGACTCCACCTGTCTGGGCTATAACAGGTTGATAAACCTAAATTGAAAGCACCACCAGCACATGGTCTTATTTTCCCTAATAAGATTCTCATAGACTAGAGAATGAAAAGTTCTTCATCCTCCCTAGCCTCTGCAAGACTGGGTCCCAAAAGGCTTGCCTTGATATTCACAAATGCACTAGATTCACATATTGAAACCTAATCTGGGCATTGCTAAAGATGGCCGAGCAATAGTAATACTTAAAAATCTCTAATGCAGTAGTGGCACCATTACCTTTTATTTCCATGGAAACTTTAATCGATAGGAATCCAGATTGACTGGCTGACAGTGGCAGCAGTCTGTTACTGTGATACATCAGCAGTCTCGCTCTTGGCACTTGCACACATTATTTGAGTACTTGCAGTAGAAGTAATTTAGAAAAACTGTAATTTGAGGCTGAAGAGTATAGCAGCTTTGGGTGGCTGTAGACTAATATTTTTTCCAGGGTTAACTGTGCCGTGCTAATAGGGCACCTGGTTATGTTTTGCTTATTCAGCATGGAATTTGTTAAAAAAAAAAAAGCATGTAACTCTGTGGCCTGTCCCTGTTTATTCACAGAGAGGTAGAATGGTCTGCAAGGAAAAAGAAATATTAGCCTCACAAAAACTGCAGGTACATTACATGAACCACATGCACTCTCTGGCTTCACATTCTATGAAAACTCAGCAGCTGATATTGACACTGTGGCTATAGAGGTAAGGTAAGTTTAATTTCTCTGAAAACTTTAAAATCCAGAATTTGGACGTGTCCTATAATTTACATTAGACTTCTCTGTTATGTTTATTAACAAGTTTGCAAAGCATACGCAGGGAGAGTTCACACTTTATGCGCTGGCTCAATGTCTATCATAGCTTTAGTCTCGTGGTGTAATGTTCTGTATTTTTCTAAGAAAACTAGCTCTTTTTTTTTTTTTTACATTTTTTGCATACATTGTTTCTTTGACTCTCCTTTGTCCTTTTTTTTACCAATGCACAGTTGCCATTTTCCAGAAGGCTGCAGATGAGTTTGTGATAAAATTGGAATCTCATCCGTGGTGTTTAAACTGACTCTCCGCTGAGGTTAGTCAGGTATATAGTAGACTGGCTAAAAACCTGGGATACTGTCAAACCTCACTTTTCAGCCAGTTCAGACAAGGAAAGGTGTTTTTATGACTGAGAGACTATACCCTCCCTCCAGCCCCACCACGCAGCGGGCACACAAGATGCAAGTCAAGCCCTAGGTTGGGTTTTTAACATCTGTGACACTTAAAAACAGCATTTTTGAAACCATGTTCCTCTTCTGATGGGGATTAGAGGTGCATATGGCAGAAGGCACGAAGAGGAAATAAAGCAGGGGAGAGCTTTTGTTGGTGGGAGCTTGAGGAGGACGGGTCTACACCAGGTTTTCCTCTGCAGCATGGTGGCACAGCCTCCATGAAGTCAATATGAGCACTGCCTTTGATGGCACCAAGTCCTCTGTGTTTCCTATGGAGACTACAGCTTGTAGGGTGGCTGAGACATTAAAGAGCACCTGGGAGAGGAGGGAGGAGGAGAGTTTGATTACATCCAGCATCTAATTTAAGATATTCATGCATTTGCCAATACAAAAATAAGGTTGTTATTATTTTACCTTGAATATGAGATGAAAAAGCCATTCTGAGCGGTGGTATGTGTGGAATGTACTTGACAGAGGTTAGACTGCTCCAGGGAGCTGTTTCACCAGCACTCTGCACATTACAGGAGTTATCAGCCTTCGGATTATGTACTGTGCGCTATTGTATGTGCAGCTATTATGCTTGTGTCATTTATATTGATTTTCACTATTCCTATCTGACCATCTTACTAGCAGCCCTTTATATACAAGCTTATATGTGCATATGTAGATATAAAAAGACATTGCCTTGACTTCATAGTTTAGGAGTGGTTAATTCTCAGGCACAGAGATGGATTTAAAAAAAAATGTTACCTACAGCAAGCACTGCTTGTTTTGTTGAACCAATGCAAGGGCTGGTTTGAAAGTAAATGTTCTTCTAAAATGTGAGACAGGATTTCTGAAGTTCAGGTAAATAAGACTGTAGTAACATCAATAACAGTTAATATCTGTTGTAAAACGTAATCCATGTATTGCTTATAATCCATAATATGTTTCATGATCTCGTAAACATTTCTTAAAAAATTGAAAAACCAACTGCCTACTGGACACTTCTTTCTTCTGACTGATAAGCTTTCTGGCATATAGAAGAGATTCTTCTGCAGCCCCTTGGTAGGACTTGATCTAGAATTACTCTGCCCTGGACATGTGCTGGTGCTTCTGGGGAGTGTCCACATCCCATCCCTGGGCTGCGTGAGACTCCCAGCAGGAGCAAAGCTCCTTGCTGTAGGGACTGCTCTTTTCTTCATCGACATCTGACTTCCTGGCGAGCAGGTGTTTTTTTTAATGGAGTACTCAATTTGTAAGTAAAAAACATTTCAAACAGGCAAATGAATCACGGGCTGGATCATTTTTGCCCTGGTTTCCTCAGGAGTTTGAAATGCTGGATATCCCCACTCTACTTTGGTTCCATTCTTCTGTCTCCCCAGTGAGATGACTCTCCCTCCTCAGAAGCAGACCCCTGGCTCTACACAACTATACACAATGTGTGACAACATAAACCAATGGGAGAAATCCCCAAGACTGAAATCTGCCTCAGATATCTTCTTCCTCCTGCTTAGCTGTAGGGGAATCATCCTGCTGCAGTACCTATGCAAGCATACAGATGGATTTTAGCTATAGAACTAATTAGCAATTATATATGTGTATGTATTTCCATTTTATACCCAATGCCATTTGGATGATTGGCTGTTTGTGTATTGTATCTTTGCAGTAAGGAGAAAAAAAAAAAGGAAGGGGAAGGGGAACATGGGACTCAAGAGTCCTGTATGTCGAATACTGCACTAATTACTAGTAAAGTAAGATCACTAAGTGGTGGGTTCTCTAGCAGTCCCTCAGTATCCAATACAGCAGAGATTTCACTGTTTTTAACTTCTTAGTTAATTTCTTATCATTTTTTTATCTTATAAATTCTTATTAGTGACTTTGAATTTAAAGTACGCCTACAGTCAAAATACTAGATGATGTGGTTTTATTTAATCCTTTTTTCCACATAGGCTTTATCTGCTTGAAGTATGTTTTTATATTTTTCTAGCTGCAAAATCAATAGAGGTATGGCAGAGTATTCCTTTGTCTACTGCATAATAGAGCTGGCTGGAGGACAGCAGTCCCTTTTCAAAACAGCCTTTGAAACTTGTTTTCCTTTTGTTTTCTTGTTTTTTAAACTAAAATTACTTCTGAAGCTTTGGAGAAAAAATGAATTGCTTTAAAGGTCAGTTTGTATGCTTTCCTAATAGTTATCAAAGTTATATAAGAAAAAAAGAAAATAAGTCAGCTCATGATTGATTTACTTCTGCAGTACTTTACAAGTGGTAAGCAACTCTTCTCAGATCGCAGGCTGCGGTTAGTCCAGTATATTTTATAACTCAACAGTGTTTCAGGACCCAAAGAAATTTAATCAGTAAAGCTATTCTACAACATGCCATATTGTTTCCTCCAATGAATTTCAACTCATTTCTCATGAAATAATCAAAAGAAGCACTTATGATTTTCAGTGTTTATACATGACCCAGTTAAACTGTGCATTGTTTTCAAAAGATACGTGTCTTTTAAAAAAAGGGAAAAAAACAATGTGGCTGGGAGGCATAATGGACTATCATTTGAGTAGCAAGATATTTTAACCTTTTTGTTTCACCTTTTTCACTTTGATTTGCTTTGCTTAAAGTTGACATGTTGTCAAATATGGCAAGTAGTTGTCTTGAAGACAAAAGGGTTTTGGGTTTTTCAAAATTTGGTTACAGACCTTCAAATAGATTTTTATTGGGGGCGAAAATAGTAGCTGTATCCTCTCACCTCTCACGTGAGCCAGTCAGTCCCTTGGCAACAGCAATTTTTGGGTAAGAATTTGCAAAGCAGCAGCTTGACCGGCTTTATATCCCGCTACTCGCTGTCATCTTTTACTGTTGCATTGGCCTTCGTGCTTGCTGTCGCAACATCAGGAAGGAAAGCTTACTATGCAGCATGCTGCTTTGCAGACACCGTTGCTGGCATGCAATACGCGGGCTCCCAGAATAAGAGAGTCATTGGTTCCTGGGAGTAGAGTGGGAGGGCTGGTGGCTGGCTGCGCAGGTCTGCAGCCAGAGTGAATTACCCTGCAGGTTACTGAAGATGTCTTATATGGAAATTATCATCAGTGATTGCTGATGGACTTTTCTGATGAGTCATGAATATATTCTGAATTCAATGCCATGCTGAGACCTTCTTGGTGCAAAACCATGAAAATTGCTCCCTTGGCTCTTCACAAGTGATGTATTTGCACTAGCTGCACAGTGACAGTAATACTGCCTCTTTCTGAACAAAAGCAAAGCCTCCATTGAGCTCCTGCTTCTCCTCACCTTCTCACCTCTAATCAGAGACATTTGCACACATTATCTGAGAGAATGAAGGACCCAAGTCTTGTATGTTTAATATTTTTAAAAAAGGTCCCTCTGGTTTCTACCTCAGCCCACAGGCTGTAGATGCAAGCTTTGAAATGCTGTACATTCTTTAATGCCCTGAGCCTCCACTAGTCTGGTGTTGTAGAATGCAGAGAAGAATTGTGGATTTCTTTTTCAAAATTATGTTTTTAATGCTTGATTCGAAGAGCACAGTATAAAGAAACACAGCTAAACACCTTATTATAGGATCTTTTTTCTCTTCATAGAGGAGCAGTGAAATGTCTTACAGGAAAGGCTGAAGGTGTGTTTTTTTTAATACTTTGTGGGGGATATATGTGTGTAATATTAATATATATAGATTGTAGATAAAGATCAAGATATAATGATTCACAATTTTATAGCCTGCCATGAGCAGAAGACAAGCTTGATGTGCTTGAAGTAGTTTGTATTGCTAAGGCTATATTGTATGGTTGTAGTCCAACTGAGTGATGAACAAGGAATGAATAACTGAAGCCGTGTTATTATTCATCAGATAGGAGTCCCTTGCCAACCAGAGATAGAAATCATAATTCACAAAGGTTGCCATGTGAGAATTTAGCTTCAGGAATCCAAACAGGCACAAACTGATTTAATAAGTGGTTGCTATTCACTGTCTATGAAGAGCCACCTTGAATCCAAATTTGTTGAAATATTTTCTTATGCCCAGCAATAAGATCTTTCTCTTATCTGGGGTCAATTTTATCTGCTGCCCATTGTCCACCTTTCAGCTCAGTTGTGATGATTGTGAAGTTGAAACTTTGTAGTGAAAAATAATAGAAACTTCAGGTCTATAGCAAAAGCTGAGATTAAAGCAGTCTAATGGAAACCTGACTGGAACTTTAAAAAAGTTTTACATGGTGGAGTTTCATCCTTCTTGCCATTAGACACCAAACTGGTGCCCTAGGCCTTGTTGCCTCTGATCCCTTTATAGCTAGGAGAGAGGGGTAAGGCAGTTACCTTCACAGAATCTCTGAGAGCTCGGGCAAGGCAAATTGCCACGAAGGCCCCTGCCTCTCCCGCTCTGCCTCTGCCAGCTCGGATGCCTTAGGGGCTGTCAACAATGAGGAGGGCCGAAGGTCTGTGCTACCAGTGCCACCAAGTACTGTGTCTCACCAGTGCCTAAGGAAGCAAACTACTGCCATGATACTACATATTATTATTTCTTACAAAATTACATGTTCTGCTTCCAGGTTTTATAGAATCTTCCGCATTTTCTTCTACAGTGGGATCCAGGACTTAGGATAAGCCGAGGAAAGTGCTACTCGCTTCAGAGATGTTGTGTGCCAAGGGTAAAACTGTATTTACAGGAGCTCCTGGAGTGGAAGAGACAAAGGCTGAAGGAAGTGGAGTGGGCACAATTCAAAATATCCAGGAAAAGAAAAGAATAGAACAGGCAAATCTTAGAATCTGGCTCTTCTAACAAGCATACTTACGTGTGTAGACTAAACAAGCTTAGGCTGGTGAGATTGTCTGGGGCTTTACAGAAGCCTATCCACAGGCCAGGGATGAGTATAGCTCATTCTGTGGTTTTAATTTGGTTGCCTTCATGCCAGTAAAGAAGAAAAATACCGGCACTGTAAGTAAGGCAGACCTGCATCGCTGTAGTTGCATGTCTTTGCAGCAGACTAGTGTAGATACTGAAGCAGGTCCACGTCTTCGAGCACCTGCCATAGCTGCCAGGCTTGTGCTGGGGACCAGCACGAACAGCTGGAAGCCCGAGGACGTGGCTTCCTCCCCTTGATCTGTCGTTACTGGTTCCTGCACCAGTTAAACCATACACTGCTGACGGGTCTGGTTCTCCATTGCTGTGGATCTTGTGCAGTCACTTGCTGCTGTGCAGTAACTGTGAATGCTGAACTTCCTGTTTATTATGTGGATGTAAGAGGCTTTTAAATAACTATAATTTATTTTACTCTTTCCTCAAGTTTAGTTTCTCCCATTCTCTTGTATTTTACCTTCTGTTGACCAAGAGTAAGAAGAGACATAGGGTTTTTCTGTTGCAAGCCTACTTCGCGCTTGCTCTCTTGCTGTACCAAGCACTCATAGCATCTCAGGGACAAGTTGTGCATTGCATTTATACTTTCTGTGACTTTACTGAACCTCAAGTGTAAGTGGCATTGAAAATCCACTGCTTCTGGTTAGTTTAGTAATTCCCTTTCAAAGCAAAAATAGATTGTGGAGTCACATTCTCCAGACCCCCCCCAAAGACTGGTTTTTTTCTCTCTTTTTGCCAGTGTCTGATCAGACAATAATAACTTGTTGTAGAGTTAAGGAAGATCTCATTTTTAGACTACTGAATTTGTCTATTAATCTGAATGAATTTACCAAACATGGGTAGGCCTGATCCTCTTTTATCTGTGTGTGTCTGTGGGACTAAATGCTTTGAAGTAAGCAGACTTCCATCAGGGATGAGTTCAGTACTGCTGGTGTGCCTGTGTGAATGTGCACGTGTGAGGGAATATATATTTATATTTATGCTTGTATCTGTAATAAAAACACTTATTTAAATAAGAGAAAGAGGAATGAGTGACAGTAGGTGTTCAGCCCGTGGAGTGAGTGACTAGACAAAGGCGAGCGGTGCAGGAGCCCTGCTGAGCCAGCGCCTGTGGAGTGCGTGCTGCCAAGCAGCGCCGGCTGCGGCTGCTTGCTGTGGACCACTGATCCATTGAATGAACAAGGCTTGAATCAAAGAACAGAAGACAAGCCATGTCTTTTCCCTTGCCACCCCTTTGCTACCCGTTACCCCCACTGCTTTCCTCTAACATACAAGCAGACGTATACACACACACGATCATCTGTCCTTCTCATTGTGTTCTGTTTCCAACAACAGTGACAAGGGCAAGAAACCTCTACCAACATGCTCATTGATAACGTGTCAGGTGGTCATACAGAAACAAAACAAAAATAAGATAACGGTATGTATTTCAGGGATTTTTGTTTTTCTGTCATAGTTAGGTGGTCTTTCATGTTCTGAACACAATAACAAAGAAATATGCAGGTACCTCTTTAGCTGCAATGCTGACTGTGAGTGACTTTCAGTGCAAGAACATTTTTTAGCTTGAATTGGTAATTGCTGCTTCAGAGGCAGGTAACTGATGGATTAGGGCATAGCAGAGCTATGCAACACTTTGAGCACAAGTCTGAGCTAAGGCATGTATAGTGGTCTGCGTTTGCTTGATGATAAAGAAAATGTACTGCTCATACTTCACGTACTTTTCAGCTGTGCATCTGAAAGAGTTAACAAAGAAAACCGTTGTGTAAACAGCCTGATAACATCTCTGTTCAAGTTTTTGAGCTGTGATGCACTGCTGGTGGGGAATATTTTCCTTACCGCTGTGCACGAGGTGGAATGCCCAAGTACAATGCAGCTCTGTGTTTCCTCGAAGTTTCGGAGGTGTTTGAACCTGGAGGTGTATTTTAAAATCAATTTAAAATGTTGCTAGATTTTTTTCTGATCAATATTATCAGGATTATGAGTAAACACAGGAGTGAGGTTAGATAACTTGATATTTCTATCATCACATCAATTGGAGTGGACTGTGCTACAGTGGTGCCATTTATGCCTAATTCAAAGAAACCAATGAAATGCTGGTTTTCAAAATTGTACTCATAGGACAGAAATTCGTCATGTCTAATGACAGGATGAGATTGTACTGACTGCTTACGTTGTAATTCTATGAAGGAGAAAGATGAAAATTAAGACGGGGGAACAGCTAAATTAAGGCTAAAGATTATTCAGAATATGCTATGGTGTTTTTTGTTGGTCTTGGATTTCAAGTGGTGTGAATCAGGTAGAGATTAGGCGTCAGGGTCAGAGGCAATAATGTTTCTCCAAACAGTTCTGTCACATTCAGACCACTACTCAAAGCCAGACTCGTCTTGCCATGAACCTGATTTAGAAAGCCCAGTCTGAATTTGTGAGCATGTGACAGGGGCTTGCATCTGCGCTTCTGTTCTGCAGTGCTCAACTTTTCATACTGGAATGGAGAAAAAGGGGTGGAGAAACTCTTTGGTGTTCCTTATCAACAGAAAAACAAGTACTGTGTAACATATGGTTCTGTGGGAGACAGTCCCTTAATAACAATCCAGATTTCAAAATTGATATTTGCTTCTGGCAAGAAGTTGAAAAACTGCACTCTTGTGTCTCTAAGTTACTTGTAACACTGGTTTTGGCCATGACTTTCAAAGGCTCTGAAGGACTTTCTAAGCTGTGTCAGGATCCCAAAAGGAAAAAAAAAAAAAGGTTCATAATCTTCAAACTAAGGCACTTCCCTACATTCCAACATTTCCCTAATCTTGGAAGAAAGTGAGTATGGGTAAGTTGCTATCTTTAGGTTTTCTCAGAGATTTCCTAGCTGGAGAAACTGTGAGGTCTTTGCCTTCCATGTTAAAGTGCTTAGAGGTAGTTGAGCAAAAATAGTGTATCATGGGGAAACTGTTATTTTGATAAACATACACAGTTTTCAGAAACTTTGAATCAGTGACTGAATTGATAGTAGTACATATCTTAAGAGAAATGCAGATTATATTTCACTTGTAATATGATGCTTAATTATACTGGTTATCTTTCTTGAAACATTTCACAGTAATATATGTATAAAATGCAATGTCCACTAGAAAGGAATATTGATCCTGGGAATGCTGATTATACCCGCTTTAATCGACTATCAAATACTACCGGAATGTGTCTCATTGAGGACTCACTTGTTCAATGTGCCCCATCCCAGCACAGACTGCTCCTAATTAACTGGCACAACCTTGCAAGCACCTCAAATGATCTGTCAGCTCGTGTCCCCGGCATCATTAAGAACACAAAGGTGCATTGCTTTGTGGTGTTTGTGGCCACCTCTAGCAGCACAACTGGGGAGAAATAAATCACTGCAGGCTGGTTTCCAAAGTTGCACTAGAGAGACAGGATGCATTTTCATTTTTAGTACACTGTTACTGAAGTATTATTTGGATGACAGATTGACTTAACTCAATTACCTTCAATGAGCTCCAGTGCGTGTAAGTCATACTTGCACGGGGGGGG
>Ga0065711_1027929_pt1 | contig 44890 bp, 26 predicted proteins | sample Hoacrofraction12_FD_59098 | JGI IMG/M metagenome (GOLD analysis project Ga0065711, IMG submission 59098) | Hoatzin crop microbial communities from Cojedes, Venezuela - Epithelial fraction 12 v2 (version 2) | ecosystem: Host-associated > Birds > Digestive system > Esophagus > Crop | place... | reverse complement strand
CCTCCCTGGGCAGCCTGTGCCAGGGCTCCGTCACCCTCAGAGGGAAGAAGTTCTTCCTCGTGTTCAGCTGGAACTTCCTCTGCTTCAGTTTGTGCCCGTTGCCCCTTGTCCTGTCGCTGGGCACCACTGAAAACAGTCTGGCCCCATCCTCCTGACACCCACCCTGCAGATATTTATAGGCATTTACCTTGGTGTGGCAGTGAGCAGCCACTGTTTGGTGTGCAGAGCCGTGATCTGGACAGAGCTTGTGAATCCAAAGTCCGGAGGCATCCCAGGCACTCTGGTGACCTGCACCCATTCAGCACTGGTCTCTGTCTGCAGATGGGTGTCAGTCATGACCCCTGACAGAGCATAGACTAACCCCTGCAACTGTTTTCAAAGGCTTTACGGATTCAGGATGGAGGTTAAGAGACCGATTCAATTTCTTCTTGGGCTTGAGAGGATTCAGGTTTGTGTCCCTTGGGCGGTGCAGGAACTCTCCTTAGTCGTGGTTGCTTGGGCCAGTACTTGCTTGCCAGAGGCAAGGGGCAGAGCAGGGAACAGAGGACAATCTAAGGTGTGTTTTATACCAAAATACAACTCAAGTAAATGTCCTTGGAGAAGGGGCCAAAACCCGGCACTCCCTGGTTGTGATGCTTCTTGTAAGTGCACACCTCTGTCTGGAGTTCTCAGAGTAGGTGTGTGTTAACGATTGACTGAAAGAAGTTTTACAGGATTGTCTGTTGTTGTTTCTGTCTCCAATACTGTCAGTGAGGTAGAACCGCAGTTCCAAGGCAAAACGACGACACCACACACTCCAAATAGTAGGCTGGGCAGAACAGCAATGGGTTTGACTCAAATCTGCTCAATAAAACTTCAAATTTTACTAGCTCACAAGTATTTTAAAACAAGTAACAAAAAAAATAACTTGAGTATTCTCCTGTACAAGACAGACAGGGAGTTAACTAGTGAGCCCAGCAAAGGGCCAGTATGATGATTAAGGGGCTGGAGCCTCCTTCGTATGAGGGGAGGCTGAGAAAGCTGGGACTGATCAGTCTGGGAAAAGGCTCAGTGAGGAATATGTTTATAAACACCTGATGTGATGATGTAGAGAAGGCAGAGCCAGGCTCTTCTCAGCAGTGCCCTGTGGTGGGACGAAGCAGTGGGCACAAACTGAAACACAGGAAAGTGCATCTGAACACAAAACTCTTGGGGTGAGGGAGGCTGAAGGCTGGAACAGGCTGCCCAGAGAGGTTTTGGAGCCTCCCTCCTTGGAGGTAGCCAAGAGATGCCTTCCCAGCTCCTCTGCTCTGGGATTCAGGGTATTGCTTGGAGACCTCTTAATATGGCTATGCCAACTACTCAAAAGCTGAGAGATGAAGTTTGTATTTATCTTTAACCACTTACTAAGCTGTATAAGGTGTTGGGTAAAACATACTAACAGTAACTTACGAGGACTTGAACGTACGTCTTCGTATGTTTGGCTCAGAATAAATCATCTGGCCAATGCTTTTGCATGTGTTGGGACCACTACCGAGTCAAACTGATACAGCAGAGCGTTGCTGTGTTTTAACTGGGTTAAAAATGTCACCAGCTTGGGCTTGTGCATTTTTGTAGCTCTGTGTGGAGAAAATAGTTTAATGGTGCTTACTGGACTTGCATTAGGTGATAGCAGCTCCTGGTACACCTACAAAGGCAGCGTTTGTTTAGCAAAAGGGTCTTGCTTGGCTCACAAGCTGCAGAGCGGCTGTGGATGACACTGCCTGTCCTTCCCCCGAGTGACTGCCCCGATGCCTCTTGTGTTCTGCTGTGAAGCACAACCCGGGTGCCACATGTTGCCTAGCAGCACGGGGCTTGGGAAGGTAGGGGGAAAAAATATTCTGATACTTGCAATGCACACTTTTCTTAAGCTGACTTGGAGCCTCTCTGCAGAATAATGAGACGTTATTCCTACTCAGCATATCTTCTACATTAGCCTTCAGTTCGCAGCACCATGAATAGAAGTATACTTAAGTGCTGCTATTCCTGTCCTTCATGCTTCCCGATTTTAAAAGTCTGTTTTCAGACCTCTCTGCTGTAAATGAGTAAGTATTTGTAGGGCAGGCTTTCATCTTTGCTGGGAATCCTTATCAACTGAGAAATGATGTAAGTCTCTGCAGTGTCTTCCTCTCCCTGACTTCTGAGGCCAGTTCCTACTGAGAAATCTTGAGCAGAACTGCCACTATGCTTAACCGTCCTAGCTCAAGATGGACCTTAAGCAGTGATCCTAACTACTCCAGAGTGCGTGATACCCTTTACTCACAGTTCTCCAAGATTTGTTTAAAGCTGTTAAAATAAGAAAATGCCAACACTGGGCCCAATGCACAAAAAGCTGTCCGTTATCAGGGCAACTATTGCAGCTCACAGCTAGAACGTGGCTTTAAACCTGTTGATATTAGGCTTTTTGCATACATCAGGAGACTCTTACCTGCATATGGTCAACTTAACACTGAGGGATGTCTGTGCCTGGCTCTTGGTTCTGTCCTGTAATCCATCTGTTTCCATTACACAGCTGCCAGGCTCAGATGTTCCATTTTGTGAAGAAATAACACTCCAAATACAAATCCAGTCCTCTGTTCCCCCAGATGGTGGAAGGCCAAGGCTTAGCTCTCATGCCTGAAACAATCTGATAATGTACCTTTCCAAGCTACAGAATTTCATGAGACAGTAGGGAAAAAAATACAGAGGTGGAGCTCACAGGATCCCAGGCTACATTAAAAATTCCCTGATGTGCTGGGAAACCTGTCTGGAACTTAAAAAGCATCCCTCGTGCAAGAGGCAGAAGACAGTTCTACCGTTAGCTTACCATCAGGGCAAATTTATGCTGAAGAACTTTGTTAGACGCTCTGTTTTCTACTCAGAAAAGCAGCTGGATAATGCACAGGCAAGCTGTACCCTGTCTAAGCTTCTTCGAGGTAAACTTCTCACATGGACTTCATGCAAGAAACTGCAACTGAAATATAATTGCACAAAACCCCCGATGTATTTATCACAGAGTTGAAACTGGTGCAAAAGTTCAGCATGGAAGCACAGAATCAAGGGACAACTGTTCATGAAAGTAACAATCCGGGTGAGTAAGAAAGGAAGAAACTGCTTTTCAGAGCTTGAGTTTTTTTCTGAATATATTTTTGGCACTTCAGAAAAAAACCTCAGTAATTTACATAGCTGATGTTGTATGTTTTGTAAGAAAAATGCAAACTACCGAGAAAGCTACTGCAGGTTGATACCCATCAATCTTTATTCATACTGGCCCGATCACTTTTCCAAACAGCATTAGGTAGACGCGCACTGCCATCTCGTGAGCATCTCTAACACAGCCGCAGCTTCACTTTGGAGGAGAGGAAAATGTGTTGCTTGGAGCGAGTAACTTAATACAGTACAAAACACATACAGACTTAAAAATGCCGCACCGAATGCTTTGTCAATGGTATATTATATGATAGAGATACACAGAGCAAAGCTAAAGTATTTTATTAATAATTTATTGTCAGTAAGAAAGACTGGCTAATGGTAATTTTCAGTAAAAACCTTTACAAGACCATTGGATCACAAATATACAGACACTATAAAAACTGTGTCGTGGTGGTTTTGGTTCTAAACTGGTATGCAGAGGGTCCCCAACACACTTTCCAAGAAGGGAAAAAATGTTTACAGTTCTAAAATACAGCAACCCATTTAAGACATTTCCATGTAGCTGACCCAGAAAAGTGTCAGACCTAACCTATGTACAACTGGAACTGTGTGAATACGTTGAATTCTTTATAATGAAATGTCAAACCTTCGCTTTCAGGGGAAAATACATACAGTGATGCCCTGATTGTAAGAAGTCAGGGTGCTAGTTTTTAATGGCACACTAACACCACTAGTTTCAGTGGAAAACAAATTCACAAAATATCTACAAAATCTAGTTAAAACTATTAAAATCAAAACTGTACATAAAATTTACAAAAAGTAGGAGAAAATTAATTGCATTAGAACTATATAAATATATGCATCATGCTAACATGGAGAAGTGGTATGTGATTTTTTTTTTTAACATAGACAATGTAAGTACAAAAAGGATGCTCAGAAGTGGCACTGCCAACGGAGATCTTGGAACTGTCCAGATACAGTAGGTCGGGAAACGGAAACAGGCCGATTTAGTGAAATGAACTGCATGATCCAATGCTGCCATGCCAGTTTAGCTCACTGAAACAAAAGCATTCACTGTGGCTGGGAAAAAAAAAGAAAAAAAAATTAACAGCTCTTGAGAGTTGCTCTAGAATTGACAAAGTTTTGTTAGAGTCCAGGCACTTTTGTTGAATGTGTCAGACTTCTGTATGCTGCTGGGAATCAAGCGGAGGAATTTTCACGTCTTCAAAATGACCATCATCCCCACTCTCATAGTCACTCATCATGACTTCAGACTCCATTTCACAGCATGCTGACACATCGGAGCACGAAGCTGTGGAAGCATACACAGACATGGACATGTTGTCTACAGTGGGTGCTTCAAAGTCTCTATTGTACCCTAATGTGTAAGGAGCGTAAGGTTCTCTGTAACTGCCGTTGACACCCCCGGTTGTGGTCTGAGGTTCTGACATGTCCGCAGGATAGTGATGGGGAAGGTACTGATTCAGGTTAAACCTCTGCCTGCTTCTTGCAGAAGAACCCAAGCTACCTACGGCTGGCATGTCTCTGGGTGGCTGTATTGACTCAAACTGGTCGCTGTATTCTGGTGGTAATGGTGGAAGCTCATCAGGTGCAGGGAAGTCATCAGGTGGAGGTGGAAAATCGCTTTCTATGTCATAACCACCAGGGTAATAGTCTGTATCGATGGTGTTTGGATCCGTGTAGAGGGGAGCTGGCTCCTCAACCACTTCGTAATTTGGATATTCTTGGATACCTGGCAACTGAACGCTTGGCATCCAGTCTGATGTATCCCAGTGATAACCTGAAAAGTTAATGTTTTTTTAAGAACAAGTAGTATTAGTATCTTGTCTTCAAGTCAATCTAAACTGAGAAGTCAACACACGTATTAAGACAATGCGAACATGGTGATTAGGATGCTAGTTAATTAGAGAGCAGTTTGCCCCAGTTCCACAGAAGACATCCAACACAACACAACTTGACATTATGCCATGCATTAACTATTGCGTCATTCACACTTGAACTTTTACATGTTCTCAGACATCTCACCTAACATGGGAAGAGCTGTAGGTCACCTACAGAATGTGCTGTCACAATACATAACGGTATAGAATTGTTCACTGGATAGCAAAGAACCAACAGCCTCCCTGGTGCAGCTAAATTCTTCATCAATTGTTAGCTCTACAGTAACTGCCACACCTCTGATAAAAGTCTCTGACTATTAGTAAAGACATTCCACATTCAAATATAAGAACAAACCAGGAAAATCAAGCTTAATCATGCATAAATGACCGAACTCAATCCTCTCTTGCAAACTCCCCTTGACTAAGTTTGTACTGGTCTGCTGCAAACTCGATGTAAGCCTAATCTCACAAAAAAATAATTGGTTTTCTCATCTAAACACCAAAAAGGAAAATAATACAGAATTGCAATAAGGTGCAAATCTAGTAATCACTGCAGACAAATGCACAGCAAGCAACTGATAGTAAGCCTGTGTTAAAACCAAGTATGAACAGAAGTAAGTTGGTGAACACCAATGAACTGCATGCAGAAGTCACCTCTTGAATTGCTGAGGTCAGGAACAGCAAAAGATTCTTTAGGTGGCAGAATGAGAAGAAAAAGGAGAAAACATCCGTAGTTAGGAATCAAATAGTAGAACCGATGTGAAGACAAACAATGACTGATGCTATGATGTTCCTGCTGCTTTTGTCCATTATTAGTAGGCAAAATATGCCAGTTTACTTAGCAGTACTAAAATTGTCTTTTTTTTTTTCCCTCCTGGGCTCCTTCTTTGTTAGACCTGAACTGCAGAGTTAACGCAGCCCACCTGGACGTGGCTGTGTAGTGGCAAAATCTGCAGTCTCTAAAAATCTATCGATAGATTTAAGACTTCCACTAAGAAGGGTAACAAGACTTGGTCTGATTTTTTTTCTTTCCTTCTACCCCCTTGGTTTTTGACACAGTGCTGCATCTATTAGGACTTGGACTGTCACGTAGCCCATGCAAAGATGGGAACTCTCCCTTCAGCATCTAGCTTCCATACCCCGTGCCCTGGGCGACCTGCCTCCCTTCGCACAGCCGTCCCACCCACTCACGGTCAGCAGAGAACTGCCCTGTCTTATCTGACAAACTCCAGACCTTGCTCTCTTCAGGAATCCCTGTTCGGGGCTGTGAGAAGGTGCGATGCCTATCCTAACACCAGAATCTTCTCCTAAGAACTGATCCTAAGAATGGATACTTTTATCTATTCTTGGAAGACTGGAAGGACAGAGGTTGACTCTTGCGGAAGGGGGGTCCTTTATTTATTTTTTTTTTAAGCTTGCCTAGCCCTGGACAAGAAAAATACTGTCCACACTAAAGGAAATACCAATCTGTTATTTTCTGTGACCTGAGACTCCTAAAACATCTCTGGCCCCATCTCCAGGAGAAGGTTCTGACCACTATTCTACTTAGAAGACAACATTCTTCATTTTTCTAGGGAAATTGAGTGCAAAACTAAAGCCAAGAGGCTTTATGATTTAAAGCACTTTTAATCAAGGAATGAGGAGATCTCAGTCCTGTCCTCTGCTTCTGAAGCAAAGACCCTTTAACATAAAATATAACCTGGTGTGCCCATCTTTCTAGGTGACAATCCACTAGACTGGAGCTGTGTTTCCTCTTGTGCTCAGCATGGAGCTACAACCTGCCCCGAGGAGCGGTGCAGAGAACGGAGGCCTACCACTGGCCTAGGATGAGGCTAGCTACAGTTCATGCTTCCAGGGTACTTGTTGGGCAGAACCACCTGGGGAGACTAAAGGAAAAGACCAGCTGTCCCAGAGCTTGACCTTGCTGAAGGCTTGAGCAAAGGTCTCTACTGCTTGAACGGGCACTCTCATGAGGGTGCTCAAAAGCAGAACTCAGGTTCACCTAAGACGCTCTGAAGGAAGGAATGCTTATTAAGAGTAGAAACTTCAAAGTCTTAAGAGGTAGCTGAGCAGGACATCTTTAATCTCTCTACGAGTATTCTCCAGTACATAAAATATTTGTATTTATCTTACAGTGATATTAAACCACCAAGCGGTATTTTCAACTTTGACTCGAGAACTACATCCATCATTTCTAGTTTTACCGATTAAAATCTCTGCGAAAATCTGAGTAAGTTGTTAAATATTTCCCCTGAGAGATTTTGCCTCTACAAGTCTTATAATTCTCTCCTTCCTAAGTACTGCGCGTTACAGTTTTTTAGCACTGAGGAGTCTGGTCTATCAGTACACATTAATGAAATACTCCCACGTAATTGGAAGTCTTTGCATTTGTCTACTTTTTTTGTATCTGCATACATTAGACGGGATGTACATCAAACCAAAGAGAATCTTTAGCTACTAAAATTAATTTTGTTTTCTTAAAATGGCCTCGCTTGAAGTAGGACTTAATAAAAATAGTAGGGCTTCCTAGTCTGTATTAAGAAATAGGAAACATACACCGTGGAAGTAATTTCAGAATAACCTCTGCAGACCCATGGTCATGGAGTGAACTGCTTGCATACTACTGGAACTTTAAGGATTTTTAAGTCAATTAAAACCATACTTAGCATTCGTATAGACTCACTGGCACCTTTACTACTACTATTATTTTGTAAAGAGTTTGTCTTTTCCAGAGTGGTCATTTCTTAAATGTTAGCAGAAAAGAAATAAAATTCCATTGAAAATGCCTGCCTCACCTCTTTCTAACTTCCAAATACCTACTACACGCACACTCGGATATATATGTGTGTGCACCTATATGCCCCCAAACAGACCTTTTAGGTACTGATGTAAGGCTGGGTAGTAATTAATTGCTTAAACTGACAGGGATGTGTACGCCTATATATCTCAACTGCAATCTAGAAATCATTTTTTTCTGCTGAAGAGACAGATTGGTCTGAGGAGCAGGGAAGTGAGTACTGCTACCGGACTACTCCCGTCCTGCTCAGCGGGCCGAGGTGCCAAGAGGTGGGGGTGGGAGACAAAAGGAAGCAGAGGCTGCTGCCTTCTCATCTGCTGTAGTGCATTTAATTGCCCTTGATGCAGTCTCAATTCTGCTGGGAGCTTTAGTGTGAATATTTTCAGAAAGGAGTAAGCAACAAGATCTTTTTATGGCAATACTTCCCCCTCCCAAGAAATCACACTTTGAAACCTATCCACAGAGTAGCTACAGCATACACGTGAAAATATGAACAGATATACAATATAAATATATTCTTTGCCAAAACTTATCAGAAAATCCAAGTAAATAATATTTTAGAACTCTTATCTGCTAGGAGTACATTACTAGAAGACAAACGTGCATTAATCTGCCAAAGCAGTAAATAAATATTAAAACATGTATATACCTTCTTTTTCCACCGAGTCAACAACAGCATTGACAAGGTGTATTACAGTCACTACGGAAGCTTGTAAAAGGTATAAAAGGAGCAAATTAAAACAAACCTATAGTTAGCATCACTTTAAACAGCATACAGGTATACAAAAAAACACTGTAAAATTGCAGTTCATTACTATTTTATAAAGCAAGATTATTGGTGTACATTTACATTCACTCTCTGTCTACAAAGCAGTTGCATATAATACATAGAATACATCTCTAAACCTGAATTTTACTCTTGATAAACATGGAAAAGTAGTCGCAACTACTCCTGAAGCAAATTCTGCACAAGCACAAAGCTACTTTAGTTGTGTTAGAATTTCTGAAGTGTTGCTTAAAACATACTATTTATATCATAGTTCCTCTAGATAACAACAAACTAGGCTTTTCTAAGGGCTTTTGTTGGGCGAGTTAAGGAGTATTGCATTAGGCTTCCCTTTCTAGACTGCAATCTACATTCCTCCCCCCTGCCCCGTGGAAGACCAGGGGAAGAAATTTTCACTGAAATGAACTAAAATGCTAGAATATGAAAAATATCTACTGAAAACTCTTGTTGCTGACAAAGGTAAGTTCTGTGCGAACAGTGGTATCACAGCAGGCGTACCAAATTCAGGTTGTGACAGTTATTTAAAAACAACTAAAGTGAATGGATTTTTTATGTCTTCCCTGTCCGAAGACACTTCTGGAAGGGAGGAGGATTTACTCTGACAGCACAGGATAAGGTAAGCACATGCAATCTGCTTGCATGGCTCAGGGATTAAATTTCAAACGAATAAATTCAGAATCTACCAAAAAGGAACAAAGGAACAATATCTCTGATGCTACAGCTATTTCTTTTAAAACGATGTGTTAATGGGTAATCAATAATGACAAGAAACACAAGTAAGAACATATGAAATCTATGGGATGGAGAGGAGGGGAGAACAACATGTACCGCACAACACTGAATGCCACAGGAAAAAGTTGGTCTCAGGTCTACTGATCGAATGATGGGTACTGTAAGCATACCATTTTACTTTCACCAATCATTAACACAGATGTTTCTTTTTATGCTGTTAAGAACAAATTTATTTATTCCTAAGCTCCGGGAATTTCAAATTCTTTTTACCAGGGACAACAGCAGAAATCAAAATAAGAGACAAAACACTGTGACTTAGTGAATTGGGTTATGAGAAAACTGTGGCTTTGTCCAGCCAGTCTGAATGCACAGATGCATTTCTATCAGCTGTAAAAGCATCTGTCATTACAACGGAAAAGACTGCCAATTAATAATAATAAAAACCCTACAAATGCGTATGCTGATTACATTTTAACGGACTGGCATTGTGATCAAAATGTTTTTATATTGGCTTTTTTCAATGTATGGAATTTTTTTATGAATTCATTTTAATCATGGTGAAAGCCAAATATATTGTTGTACTGTAACAAAAATCCTTTTCTGTGCAGCTTCCTTCATTACTAAAGTAATCAAACTTACAAGCAGTCCCTTAAACTCTGCTCTCACTCAGAACTGATCTGATCCATATGGGAGCTGAGGTCGCAGCAAGAAAAAGAGAAGGAAACAAATGAAACTGTAACACCAGAAAGCTTGACTGAAAGCTGAACGTCAAAGCGAAAGTTATATTTTGCGCAGAGGCCATTTTTTAAATTCACTGTATTCTTGTATAAGGCTATAACCAACGATTACCTAGAAGAGTTTCTCAAATTTGAACACGCTTTCAACACCTTTTAAACACAAAGCTCTGAAGACCTTGTGCTACATTTTCACTGTTAATATTCTAATAGCAGAATGAATTTATATCATTTTAAGGTAATTAACATGAGGTGTAAGATAGGCAAAATACTTTTAAAAAATTAACAGATCTAGGTATTAACATAAGTAAATACACATATATATTAAATAAGCTATTATTTAATATATATTCAATATACATAAGTCCTATTGATACTAAGAGAAATAGATGCAAAGACAGAACAAATGAATGTAAGAGGCAGTAGAGGATGATTGCATTTTACGTACCGTTGTCATCACATGATTCAGACTGGAAGGAGCTGAGAGACTGGACCTCAGACATGCTTTCTCTAGCACTATATGGATGGGAGTTCTTTTCATCCAGAGGCTTTTTGGAAAGGCAGGGGTCAAGATCTACTACTTTAGCTGAAAAAGAAAAAAAGTTTCAAGTGAGACGATTAACAGATTCTAGATTCTAGTCCATAAAATTTAAGGCTGAGATCTACCTATTTTTTACAAAACTCCACAGAGCATGAAGCCCGATCAGACTCAAAACCCAGTGAAGTCACAACGCCTTTTCTACCCTAACAGGCACAGACAGAGACTTTGCACTCAGATTAAAATTGTACCAGCACACACCTTTAACAGAAAAGTAATAGAATAAGAACGTTTCTTACTGTCATAGTCAAAATCCCAGCTGGGTTTCTGTATTGAATCGCTGTCTGAAGGAGAGTTGGAGGGAGGCGGAGGTGGCAAATTTGGTGCTACGCTGCAAACAGCTACAGCTTTCCGGTGACCATGTACAGAATCTGGGTTAAAAGTACTAAACTCTGGGTGCTCGGGGATAGCAGACCCCTCAAAAGAATTCCTGTCCAGATTGTTCCTGGAGTCGCTTGGAATGCTTGGAGTGTATGAAATGGGACGAACAGGAACCTGTGGTGGGATGTCAGAATAGATGTTCTTATTCAATTTTGCATCAAAATAAGGTCTTTGTAAGAAAGCTGTTGTAGCTCCCAGTTGCTTGTCTTCGGGTTCCGGTTGGTGCTTCTTCTTTCTATTCGTCACTTTGCGGCAAACAACAAAAATCACAACTAATAAGAATATTCCTACGATGAAAACAATAATCCCAATCACTTCAGCTAAGCTAATGTTCCAAGATGTCGACACGTATTTGTTAAGAACGATGTCCGTGCAGTGTTTTCCTCCAAACCCACGGCTGCAATTGCAGTGATAGGAACCGTAAGTATTCTCGCAAAGGGCGCCGTTAAGACACGGGTTTTCTACGCATTCATCGACGTCAGTCAGGCACCTACCAGAAACAGAGCAGAGCAACGATGGTTAGTTTACATCAGTAGTCTCTGTTGTAGACTCCTTGTTCTCAACAAATCTATATACGTTTAACATTCAGTACTGTACGCTACCAGGCAATTTGCTGTTTTATCAACATTTCAGATTTCAACCGGTTTGAACTGTTAATTGTTCTGTAATACTAAAATTCAATCTAAGTGGAACACTACCTACCTTTCTCCACGAAAGCCTGCTTCACACTCACAAACAGGTCCATCCAAACTGTCAATACACTTGCCGCTGTTTTTACAAGGATTGTCTTTGCAGTATGGACCCAGCTGGCACCTGCAAAGGCACACAAAAACGGGGAGGGGGGGGAACGGGGACGGGGGTGACACCAAAAACCATAAATTAACCATTATCTTTCTGCAGTTGAGTATATAGTGTGGGATTCAGGGCTGTAACATAGGGCCTGGCATTAACTTCAGCTAACTCCAGTGGGTTTCGAAGTCTGAGCTTTAAGTAGAAAACACATAAAAAAGAAAACGGAAAAAGTGTTACATTTATAGCCTGTTCTCCGAGGGGTTCACTGGTACAATAAACCACACAAATTTACCTTTGGCCTGTGTATTGTCCTCGGCACTGGCAGATAAAATCATCACTGACCGGGATGCAAGTACCACCATAAAGGCAGGGGTTGGAAGCACATGGGTTGACGCTTACATCGCAGTGAGTTCCCATAAACAAAGGTGCACACTTGCAGTAGTAACCTGAAACAGATACAGTCTTTCTGAAAGAGGCACATGGCTTTACTGGATCTAAGATAAAATCCTCCCTGCTCACCTACAGATTTGAGATAAAATCCCCCATGCCCACCTACCTGCTGAAGAGAGAGAGGATGGGAAGAAATAGCAGTATTTTAATCAACAGATGAAGGAAAGTAACAGCATGTTTTTTCTTGAGTATCATTGAAGGGTAACTTCCATTTCTCTCACAAAACTCAAGCTTGTCACAATGATTTCAGAATATTTAAAGGAAGACTCTAAAGTAGGCTGTTAAGAGGATGGCCCTCAGGTGTTGACACTGAAGATTAAATCCCCACTTTGATGGACTGTGTCTACTTCAAGGAACTGAGTCCAGAACAAAGGCAGACACAGCCTTCCAACCTGCTCAACAGCCAGCCATCCCCAGCTCTCCGGGAAAGCAAGAATTATTCACAAAGTCGTTTTTGTCCTTCAGGGCAGGGAAGTGGAAAAGCAGTTTTGAAAACTAACAGCAGAAGAATAGAGCACAGCTTACCTCCATTTGACAGGGCATTGCAGATGCCTCCATTCTGACATGGGCTGCTTGAACACCCTTCTGTGGTAGTCAGTACGCATCCCGGAGTCACATCTACAGATTCTTCCATGTGTGCATAATTTCGTGGCTTACTGTTGAGGGGTAGCTCTTGTCCGTTAAGTACAACAGAATCCATGCAGCCTCTGAAACCATTGCTAACCTGAGGACTTCTACCATTTCTTGCACCTTGCTGCCGAATATGACCACCAAAAAACACGTGATTATCTAGGTTTAGTGTCCTAAGTGTACCAGGAGCAGTACCAGACGCAGTGTGCACCCTATCCAGAACAAGACGGGCGTAATTTCCGTCCACTTCCAGAGACACTGAATGCCACTGGCCATCGTTAATCTGGATGCTCTGAACGGAGACAATCCCAGGTCCACTGCCACAATCAAATTTGTATTGCAGCCTTCCGTGGTGAATCTACAGAGGAAAGCCACAACATCAACAAATGGTCAGCACACCTAGAAGAGTATAAAATATTGATGCCTATAAAAGTTTATGTTTGCTGGAAAGACCAGATGATGGGGGTGTTCATAAAAGGCAGTTTAATAGCATTGTATTCCAAGCAGTCACAGTGATCGTGATTCATTCTTCATGGTTCCTTTAATTAAAATGTATACTTTGTACCTTTTTTCCTCTAGTAAAGAAGTCACAGATCATCATCAAAAGATTACAGTACTTCAAGACGTTTCATCTTGTGCTTTAAGTGACTTTTTCCATATGGACTTAATGAGTATTATAAGCAAATCAATTTAAAGTTGTTGTTTAAAATAGGTAATTCAGGGTGGGTTATTTAGTTTTGTTTTATTTTTAAAACATTAAAGAAAATTAATTCCTTTTACACCTTCAAAAAAATCTGTACAAGTTGGTCACCTGGATGTATAACACACTGTACCTTGAAGGCAATTCTCAATCATAACTATTCTACGGAGATGTTATGATTCAATCTTTTAATTTGGCATAAAAAATTGTAAGAAGATAGTACAAAGAGAATAGGAGATACGCACTAGGAGATTTTAACATACCTCTAAGATACTGTAGTCTGTTCCTCGAGCGTACATAACAACTGCATGAGCAGAGTAAGTTCTAAGCCTCATTGTCAGCTTCATTTCTTCCTTGTTCTCGTTTTCCAGGAGACGGTATTTCACGTAGCTGCTCCCGGTAAATGTCACAGCAGAGCCAGCTGATGCTTAGGAATACAGAAAAGCGTAAAACGTGTCAACACAGGACTGGAATCCAATTTATATTCAGAAAGTAACATGGTTTTACATAAAGATTTTTAGAGTTAATATCTTACCAGGACACTGTCCAGCTTTGCTGTCTTGGCAAACACAGGTGTATTTTCCTTCCTTTGGGTCTCCTAAACATTCGGTACCTTCAGGGCACGGGTTTCCTTCACATGCACTATTCACCAGGGGGCATTTCCCTTCTGTAAAATGCAATACATTACTTCTCTGCTCTTGGTGGTAACGGTGTTTTGTTAAAAGCGACACTTAAGTACAGCAACCCAAATGATAGGTGGCCCAGAGAGGTGGTAGGCGTCCCATCCCTGGCAACATTCAAGGCCAGGTTGGACAGGGCTCTGAGCAACCTAATCTGGTTGAAGACATCCCTGCTCACTGCAGGGGGTTTGGGCTAGATGACCTTTACAGGTCCCTTCCAACCCAAACTATTCCATGATCCTATGATATCTGTAACTATCAGACAAGGAAGCAAAGTGACATTTATGGGACATGACTGGAAAAAACACAGACTAGACAAACTGCATATATAGTGGCTGATGTTCATAATTATCTTCATTACTCAAACAATTCAACTGATAGAATTTGGAAACTGGTGGTGTTGTTGAAGGTTTACCATTACTATCATACACCACGAAAAACAACATGTAGATATTTAACGTGGACAGAGTGGGTTGGGGAGACCAGGAGAAGAGCGTGTCTGTATTTGTGACAGAAGAGAGATGGGCTGTAAATATCTACTTAAGATGTAAAAGTTCACCCAGAAACCTAGTCATGATTCTAAAAAGCAATATTATTTTCCTCAGAGCTAAAGACAAATTAATCTTCTGTTAGAAATCTGTATACTTATACGCATCTTAATGAATATTCATTTCCCAGTTCACCCTGTCATTCCCAGCCAAGTTTGGAAGCTGTGCAGGCTATTCCTCTAAGGAGAAACCAGAAGTATTCAGGTACTTTGCAAGCACTTACCTTTGTGCATACATGACTGAAAATGGCTGGCAATTTAGAACAGGCAACAAAAAAAGGACCTTCATAAAACGGAGAACGGAAGTGTAACTATAAAAAAAAAAATCCCCTCCCATCAGCTTGTATTATGTAAACTCTTAAAACAAGGTAATGAGCAAAGAAAGAATTGCTCCTTACTCTTAATAAAATTAGGTGAATGTTGCAGTGAGGGTTACAGGACATTCCTAATCTTGTCCTGTAATATAAATTTTCCCCTGTGGATTATGACTGTTCAAAACCAGAACAATCTTTCCAGGGATACTGTTTTCCTTACTGCTTTTCTTACCTTTACAAAGACAAACTGCTGTTCTGTGATGACGAGGAGTGACAAAACTCAACCGGGCCGTGCTGTGGGTTGACATGGTGTTCTCATCCACTGTTACTTTTTCTTCACAAAATTTCAAAGGACAATCTAAGCCTGCGCAAAGCTTATGGAAAACATCAATTATCCGGACACCTAAAATTTCCTCTAGGTCAGGCACAGAAGAGTTTATCTTGTGGAGCAAAACTCTCATTGGGTGCTGAGAGCTACCCGACTTTTCAATATTCAGGAGGACATCAAGGTTTGAAGGAGGATCAGAAGGCTGCAAGCTAACAATCTGGATGTCATTTCTCCTCACGCCCAAGATGTTTCTTAAAGCTCTCTGGAAATTGCGCCAGTAATCACCGATGAATTCTTCAGGGGCAAGGTTTGCAAAGCGTATTGCAATGCTGTGATTTAGTAAATCTTGTGTGATTTGTCTGATGTGTACAGTAATATCAGCTGCAGTTGTAAATTTTCCATCTGTAACGGTAACATTTAGGAGGTACTGTCCAACGTCTAACCTTTTATGTGCTATTAGTTTGCCACCAGTGCTGGAAACAGAGAACAAGGATTCCATGCTGGGGTCCAGACTGTATGTCAAAGTATCATAGACATCTTGATCGGTTGCATGAATTTTTCCGATGACACCACCTGAATATTCTTCCCCAAAGGTTGTGATAAAGATTTCTAGAGGCAGAATTGCTGGAGAATAAATGCTTTCCTCAATAACTCTAATATCAATGTAAGTCAAAGATGACAACGGCGGTTTTCCATTATCTGCCACCTAAATGAAAATGAGAATAGATTTTTGCTTTATGTTAAATTCTACTGTGGATATTTGTAGCGTATACAGTGGAGTTGTATTTTTCTATAAAAATAAAGTTCCTACAGAAAAATGCTTTATGAAAACTTCGTAACACACTTCCTGACATAAAAGTTAATATTGAGAATGTAAGCAGGCACACAAATATGTTTTCACTTCTTCCAAGATTAAAAGGTTACAGCGCTCTTCATACCTGGAAGCACCAGGAATCTACTAGCGCTTCTAGCAAATACAGAAGAAATGCACAGTAGCGGATTTCAGACAGCAGATGGTGTTTGAACCTGTTTTTATTTCAAGCATGGAAACACATTACAAGCTTCAAATGAGTCATGCACTAGAAATTTACAATGTGCTTCACCGCAGTTATTAGGAGGTGGTCCTGCAGACAATCTAAATGCAGTATGCCAAGCAGTACTTCAAAAGGAAAACAATACATGTCGAAAGTTACAATTAGGTATGTTGTCTTTCATGATTTGTGATCATGGAGACGAACACCCCCCCACACCTGTAGTGCTATTTGCTTCAGACAATTAAAATTATCGTCTTCAACCGAATCAGCCTAATTCAATTTTAAAGCCTTTTTAAACATCATGTCGCCTGTCCTCCAGCCTTTTTTGACACAAGCATACACTGTTGATGCATGAAGAGGAGACAAGAAAAAGAGCAGAAAGGTGAGAAAAGAGCACTCCCTTGGGTTCACTTTCTTTCTTTCTATTTCTCAGTTCTTGTTTCCCACCTACCTTTTTCCCAGAGCTCTTTCCCAGTTACTGCAAGTGAGACTAAAGAAATGGGCAAAGAAGAATTGGAGAGATCTGAAGGGACAGAGGGAATACGCAGGGCTCAGAAGGCAGAACATACCCTGCACTGTTCAAAGGATTTTTCAGTAATTTTACAACGACTACACGTAGTTGGTCCACTGTGAAGATCTATGCAGAGAAGCTGCTTTTAATTTTCCATATAGATTTAAGCAAAAGAAGAAAAACTCCAGACACAAGATTAGCTGTGGATACGCACATAATGCACATGTTGAAAAGGTAAAGCACGTCTCATTGAACTACATCTCTTCATCCTTTAACTCCAAACGACAGGCATGGCTAGAAGCTTGCCCTCTAGTTACCCAAACATAAATAACGAGAGAGAGCAAGCGCACTCCAGTTGGCAAAGGTTTGTTTTGCCTAGATTTCTGCCTGGAAACAAGTCAAGGCAGCAGTCTAGCTACAGAAGAAATTCCCAAGGGAAACAAGCAAGGGCTTAAAACAAACAGGCAAGCAAAATTATAACAAATGGACAGCAAGTAGGAAAGAAGAGCCCCAGGAGAAATGATTTTTCAATAGCGCAGACATTTAAAAATCTGCTGTGGTTTTAAACTAAAGACTTCAGACTGTGGCACAAAGGACTGTGTGACTCATGGTTGAAGATTTCACACACTAACGCTGTGAGACACTTGTTAATGGATAATCTATTTCCTTGGGAGAGATGGAAAGCAAATGTGAGCGGCATACACATGTAGGTGGCTGTCGGGAAAAAAATCCTTCTTTCTATTAAAACCACAAAAGTAAAGTAACAGAAAGGCTCTTGTTAAGTAAAGTTTTTTGGTGGTAGTCAGTGTGTGGGGTGTGTATGGGAGGGCTTGTTTGTGGGTTTTGGTTTGGTTTTTACTTTTTTTTTTCTTCAGTTGAAGTATGCCTGTAACACAAGGTAACCTCTGCCTCAGCAATCCATTCAGAAAGCAACTAGGGTGAAAGCTGTCAATACTGAAAATCACACCAGAGAAGGTCAGTTAAAAAAAAAAAAAGAGAATCAAGAGATCATACACAGCCATTAACTTGTGAGGTGCAAGATGAAATTGCAGAAATCAAAGATAGTATAAAATTGAGAAAATGCCTTCCTTACAGCCTTTGAAAAATTCTCTTAAATGAACAGGGGAAAATATTTTTCCACAGAAGTCATGCATCTATTTTTGTGTGTATGATTGGAACTGAAGTCTTGTGATATGGAAATGCTAGTGTTAGTCTTAGATGCCTTCATAGTCATGTATAGTGACTCATTAAGGAGAAGATAATAGCAAATTATAGCACTGCATCTATTAAAAAAGCTGTCACAGAAGATAACAAATGGCAATTAAAAGACAGTGACTTATCTCCAGGATCCAGGCAGAGACCTTGTAAATCAAGGGAGTAGACAGGTCCAAAATACTGAGATTAGGTAGCAGAGCACACAAAAGATGCACATTAGTATAGTCTGCTTTAATGGTTTACAGTCTCTGAGAAGCCTTTGTTCTAAATGAGTACATTTGTTTGAAGACACTTGTTTAGCTACTGGATGCCATTAAAATAGCCCTTATTCGTTCCCTAGAAGAAAGGAACTTCTCAAGTGCCACGCTAAAGAGAAGACAGCTGAAGTACTGACAGGCTGTGTACAAGCACCCTACAGCCTAGCAAGTGGCTTGGAAACAAAAAAATTGCGTGATTCCACCCAGAGCAAGGTGTCAGATAGGTGCCTCGTGCTTCAGAACAGGCAGGCACATTAAGAAGGGCCAAAGGTGCAGCTAAATCATGAAATGTGACAAAGACAGTGCAACAGTCTGCACAGAACAGACGTAACGGCCTGCGCATGCATTCATAGGAACACATGGCAGAAGCAAAATAAACAGAAATTAGTCAATGCTTAGAGAAAATCTATAATAATAATAGTAATAAAAAAATGAATCTTGTATTACACTGATTGCACATACAGGAAAAACATTGCTAGTTCTTCTTCCCTAAGCAAAAAGGTGACTTTGGAGAATCAGTATACAACTGGGAAAGCCTTTCAGGAAAGTATGACAAAGCCCGGCTCTACTGCTGTTTGGGACTCACACAGCCTAGCAAGGCCAACAGAGCCTTTGCTTAGGTACCTTGCAGGCTAATCAGTCCCACCACTAACTAGCAGATTACTATTGAGCAGAAAAATGACTAACAGAGGAACAGTATACCTCCCTGCTGCCTTTTTGATCTCAATTCTTAAACCCTAAACTAACCTATATTTAAATAGAACCTTTATCTATGCTGGTTCTTACACTGATGGCTCCTGGTAATGTGTTTTAGTGACTCAACCAGCAAATCTGTGTACATTTCCATTTAAACCAACAGACTTGATCTCTGAAGAGTTTCTTCAAGGGACATGCACCAAATGACTACTTGACATGTCAGGATCTTGTAACAGAAAGACAAGGGGTAGGCAGGAAAAAGTGGTGGATTGGGGATGAGTGGGAAAAGTTAACTAAATGCTTATACTAGAAACATAAAACAGCTGGAGGTAACGCATCTTACCTTAACGTGAAGTAAATAGTGATCCCTCACTTTGCGATTCAGTGCAGCAGTTGTTGTCAGTACTCCCTGCTGGTTAATCTGAAAAGTGTTCTCTTCATTTCCACTCAGGATGGTGAAGAGGAAAGGAGGGCCATTGTGAGAAGAATCCTTGTCTGTCACCACTAGCTGTAGCACGCTGAATCCAATAGGCTTATTTTCCTATAAGTGCATAGTACAATTACATTGGTTTTGTTATAATTGGGGACATAGTCTGACATTGATTTCCTTTTCACAACAGGGGGAAAAAAAAAAATCAAATTACTGTCAAACCAGTTAATCAGTGTAAGAGAAAACAGAATGACAATATTGTTTACGGAAAAATAACACCCTCTGAGAATAACGATGAAAACAGTAAAAGGAGAAAGGCAGCAGATTTTTAAACTTTGTTTTTTTAAACTTTGTCTCACATTTTTAAAAGTAGCTCAGCCTTGAGACTTTACGTTTTCCACTTTCGATCTGAATTAAGATTACTAACTCATCAAAATTTTCAAATTTAGCTAAAACACCTGCTGAGAATAATCCATTGCCTTTCTTGGGAGGACTAGAAAAACACACTCCTTCATCTGACCCCTTGTGTCCCTAATTAGTGTTCTGACTACATTTGTGGCTGCGCTACAGCCACAGTCCAGTTAAAAAATGAAACCCAGGTTTTAAAATTTTCATCGTAAAATCCATTCAAGTTTGCATCATGTAGATGCTCGAGGTTTCACAGACACTTCACACGCTTTGGTTTATCATGTATCTGATGCACACACACAACTTTATCTAACACTTGTAAAACCTCTCCCAGAATATTTGTGCTATACTGTATTGACCGGATTTTTTATATATATACATATTTTAAATGAAAAAAAAAAGTAGAAGTGTTATTGTGAAGTACAACAATTACAAAATGCTATTCTTTCACAGCTGCGAAAACAAGCATAGTCTGTGTTCTTGTGAGAGTAACTCAAGTTAATTATCAGATACTGCAGCTGCAGCTTTTTTACCCTACAGCAAAACAGACAAGGACCATCATTTTAAAACACAAATGTTTACATTTGGACATCTAAAGTGGTCTGATTTTCGTAATAGCTAAACACATTTCCAACTGTGTCCAAATATGTCCATCTCCAATATATCAGGAAATGCACACCAGCATTCCTGGGCAACTCCTCCACCATTTTCTCCGCAACCCTCATACTGGGACAGGCTGATATGAATGAACTATAAAACACGAGGTCTCCCTTTTTAATTGAGTAAGGGAAACATTACAGACATTGGTTATATACCCTACAGTTTTAGAGGATACATTAATTAACATTCGCTTCAAGAAAAGACTGTAATCAGGGTCAGAAAAAACACCTTTGACAGCACACAAACACAAAATCTGTTGCTTTAAAAAATAAAAAAAGAGCTAATATCCCAGACATCTTACTTGCACACACTGTGTATGTTGGGTAGAGATGAATCACTTTGTCCTCTTTCAGAAAGCTACCTTTACAAATCACGGATATGGTCTCAAACAGAAGTGGTATGTTAGGATAGCACAGTGCACCAGATAACATTGCCCGATCCCCACTTATCTATTGTTCAAGGCCAGGCACCAGCAACAGCAAAAGAACCCAAGGGACTGAGCCCACTTACATTACCAGTATAAAGGTCCTAATGCAATTCCTTTATTCCCTTCCATTTATTCTCTCTTGGATTCAGGAAGACGAGAAGTACAGACGCTGCCTCTGCTTTCTTTGCTTTAGCAGAGAGCTTTCTGAATCAGGCAAGTACATGCCAGCCATCTGAGTATCTGGTCCACTACTACCCTCCTAAGGTGCAAAATTAGTCAAAGGATTCATATGTAGCAATATGAAATACTACTCCTGTTTTAACTGCTTCTGATACCAGAGGAGGCCAATAGGAATGAAGTCTTGAGCTATGGGCCACCATGCACAATGCTTGCTTCACAGTTACAGGTACCTAAAGTATCTTTCTCTAAGCAGTAACTCTAAGATTAAAAAGAAAGAGCAAAATTATTATATATTTTAACCTATCTGTACAATGCTAACTAAGAATGTTATAAACATAAATGCAATGTATTTTATATATACACCTGTACACACAGGAAGTATATGAAAAAAGAACACACAACTTGCAACAGAGGTTTCTAAATAGACTGCACAATATGAATTTTGTAACCCTTAACACTTACTGAGGTAAGCAGTCACGCTGACAACCTTAAATAATTAAAGATACAGAAAATAAAATGGAAGCATTAGGTTTATCACGTCTTGCAGAATCTTTCAAGTCACAAATTAACACTCCAATAATATTATTGACTACTTCACTATCTGTATTTACCTGGATGATAACACTATAGTTTCCTTTTGAGAATACTGGAGGATTGTCATTTACATCAGAAACATCAATATTAACTGTGGTTGTGTTAAGTCTAGGTGGGTTTCCATTATCTGAAGCTTGAACTGTCAAGGTATATCCTGAAATCTAAAAAATAATTAAAAAAAAAAAAATATGAAACTTTCACTAACGAGCAAAGAGTAACAAACTCAGCTTTCACAGAATCACAGAATTGTAGGGGTTGGAAGGGACCTCTGTGGGAAGAAATTTTTTAGTGCCACCCCCCAGTAAAACTTGCCTTTCTCTTCCCCTCACAGATGCCCCCCACCCCAAAAAGCATGCACATAAACAAATAGATGCTTTCACCTTGTTACAGTTGTATTAGTTTTGGAACACTTGAACTGGTAATTTACAAATATAATCCAAAAAATGGTGGTCATGAATTACGTACAGCTACATTAATCCCAACTGCTCAAAACGCATCCAGACCTTACCTTTTCCCTGTCTAGCAGTTTAGTCACTTTTATTTCACCCCTGGTAGGGTCAATTGTAAAAGGATTTCCCTGATTGCCACCTATAATTGCGTAGTGAATGCGGTTGTTTGAAGGTCCATCAGCATCGTCTGCCATAACCTAAAGGACATTACAGTCTCATTTAAAACAGGTCAAAATAGACTCTCTTACATTTCAGATAAACCCATCTTGAGGACAAGCACAGCTGTTTTAGTCTGAAAGATTTCATAGTTCTCAGGAGCAATGTCATCTAAATAGAACATATCAACGTCACTTAAATTTCTGAATTTCTTCTGAAAATTAAATCATGTTCTCATGAGGAGAACACAAATATATCACAAAATAGCATCTGCTTTCCCATAGCATCTCAAGTCCCTGGTTCTGAAACTTTTTGAAAATAAATTTTCGACTCACTCAGTGGCAAACTTCTCTATTCATTTATACCCGTCTTAAAATCAATATTTATTCCTTCAAGACTAAAAGTATGATTGTCATGACAGAGTATTTCAAAGGAAAAAAACAACACGTACTGTAATGACGGATTGTTCAAGCATAGCATCTTCACTGATTACTGCAGTGTAAGTGTCTTGGCTAAACACTGGAGTATTGTCATTGATATCTGTTACGTTAATATTCACTGTTACAACATCACTTAACGACGGTGTGCCTCCATCTGTGGCTTCCACTGTCAGGTAGTACTCATGAGAACTTTCATAATCCAAGCTCTCAATGATAAAAATGGCTCCTAGGGAAGGAAAAAAAAAATATCAAAAACCTCACACGAACTCTGCTATTACTGCAGTATTGTATGTTGCAACTTTTGATTTTGGTCTGATAAATACTCAGCTTCTTCAGGACTTGATTTGTCACTGTAAAGCTGGAGGTACACAGTGAAATGATCAGGCTTTACACATAAAAAATAAAAGGGTGAGCAGTTCTTGCCATTCCCACAAAAGAGTCGCACTTTAAAACCACCTGGTTAACATTTTTTAATTAAAAAAATGAAGAAAAATGAAAAATGTGTTTAGAAAATGTACTTTTCTTCACTTTCAATTAAAATTAAACAAAAATGTGAAATGGCCTTTAACTTGGCTTTCCTTGCAGCCAGCATTAATGCCAGGCATGGAGTATGCAGAGGTAGTAACAGAAGCACCTGACAATGAATTTTTTTTGACAGAAATATCAGAGTTAAAGCTGAGTTTTTAACCAGATAGTTAAGATAGTGCACTTCCTAACATACACGCTGTTTTGCTGCTTGAAGAGAGTTTTCCTGGAACCATTTTCCTCCTTTCAAATATGTGAAGAAGTTAAACCAGCAAAGTACTTCTACACCATAGTATCAGTGTGCACACTGGAAAAAGCAGCTAGAAGCATTATAATTTCAATTAAACTGGTATAATTAACTACTATTAACTTTGGAGTAGAAATCCGATTTAAAAAACCCCAAAATTTACCAGAAATTAACTCTAGAAAAAGAACTATATAGGAAAACAAAACTAGAATTGATGTGTATATTGATTTTTAAAAGAGAATCATCATTAATAGGGAAGAATTCTCCACAGAACCTAAGTGCTTCCTGAGACTAAATCTAACATGCAAGCCTACAACTGCCATGCTGGATATACGATCAAACAGAATATTCCAACCTCTCTTTACTGCCACATCAAACTCCTCTAGAGTTACTGTCTTCGTGGACCAACGATTAGTTTTCCCAATCCATTTAACTCCTGATCCTTCTTTTGCAAAGTCTGGCCACTCATTCTGATTATATAGCTTTTATGAAGAGACTACTATACTGTTATTACAGAACTATACCTTTCCACCCCCTCTGCCCCCAGCGCAGGAGATACTCCTGCTAGGAAAGTCTTACTCTTGCTAGCCAAATGAATCCAACCCAAGTAACAATGAACAGCAGCAACAAATAAAATTCATATTCTACATTCTACTGCACTCCTCTAGCAAGTATGCTGGCAAAATGGGTGAACAGACTGCAGCACTGGCTGCACAGGCAAGATGATGCACATAGATTATACATAACCTGTTTGGTTGAATTACTCTAAAACATAGTATGGCACTGTGCTTGGTTAGCCTAACGTAAATTCACAGTTACAATCTGTTACCTGTTGTTGAGTTGATGCTGAATTTTCCATGTTCATTCCCACTGACTATTGAGTACGTGATTTCAGCATTGGCTTCAATGTCCCTGCTTGCAGCATAGATCTGGAGAACTTCAGTTCCAACCAAAATGTCCTCCAATACACTTGCGCTATACTCCCTATGCTCAAATACAGGTGGATTATCATTAATATCCAAGACAGAAACTATAAGACTACTTGTTGAAGACAGCCTTCGAGGTAAACCTTCATCTGTAGCCTTCAAAGTTAGAGTGTACACAGCTTGCAATTCCCGATCCAAAGGCTTCTCCAACCGAATGATTCCAGAGAATTCATCAATAGAGAACTGGCCCTCTGCAGAGTTCACCAGTGAATAATGGATTTTACGGTTCACCCCTGCATTTTGAAAACAATTACAAAGTATGAAGCAGCCATTAAAATATATCAGCATAATAACAAATCTGGTAGCTATAGAAATAAAACACGCACGCTAAACATTATCATTCATGTCAAAGTAAATTTCAGCAAGAGTTAAAGGCTCTTGTGCAGGGCAGAATGATTTCCAAAAAGATGTAATCCGATTTAAAAAAATTAAGCTAGCACTCCATTGCACCGATTTTCTGACACACAAAAAACATGAAGCATGGTTCTGCTTCAGTCACAGTGCTAGCTAATATGAAACGATTAGTAATACAAATCTAATTATAACTTTAGAACAACAGCATCTGCTTAGCAGGCTTATAAATAACACGAGAGAATATGGGAGAGTTGGGCTGTATCAAATGACTAGACTCAGTTTCAGTAAGTTTATTTAAAAACCATGTCCCAAAACTAACAGGAACATAATTTCTGGCAACATTCCTGTAAAAAAACAAATAAAAACCCCACGGGTTTTTGGGCTAAGCATTTTGCTCCTCCTGAGCCTCAAAGACTAGTGAAGTGTGAAACCATCTGCCTGTTCCCTTCCAATTCAGCAACCTAGCTTTACCACAGCATAAACCAGGTTGGTTGCTTCACGAGACTGAAGCAACTATTAATTAATATTATTTGATTAATAAACTGATATGTGAAAATAATACACCTTTAAAAAGACCTTCTTGTATTGCTTACAACAAAGCCTAAGAACAAACTCTTTCTAATGTAATTTTCAATTCATGTTCGCTTAAATACTTGTAACTAAACAGCGAGGACAAAGACGTGGCAAAAATCTCAACCGGGTAGCATGTACAGAAAGGTACAATCGACCAGGGTTCTCTTTCTGGTATGATCAGCAATGGCTAGCCTTAAAAGCACAGTCAAAAGTCTATGAATGCACATTTACATGAACAGACATGGCTTGATACTCCTTTTAGTTGCACCAGGAGTAAAAGGATGGACCTAACCCATCACAAAATAATACCTTATCACACTAAAAGTATCCTAGGTTTTGTCTCTCTCCTCCCTCTTCATTTTGCAGAGACACAAAAGGGACGTTTTCCAAGCTACTCACACACGGAAGTCAGGTGTTACATGATTTAGTAGACCGAAACATATCTTTCAGGAGTCTAATCCTGAGAGGTATTGAACATCTGTCAGTTCTGCTGAAAGCCTTAACACCTCTCAGGATAAGACCAAATAAACATTACCGTAACTTTGAGACCATGACAAAAGTATTGGTCAAGGAAAGCATACCTGCATCTGCATCTGTTGCCTGCACTCTTGTCAGAAGGGTTTTAGGCTCCGTGTTTTCAAATACTGTAATGGAGTAAGGATCAGCAGTAAACTCCGGGGCATTATCATTCACATCTTCCAGAGTCAGAATAATATTAGCTTGGCAGAATCTTCCTCCTCCATCTGTGGCTTTCACTAGAAGATAATAAACTGCTTGCTGCTCACGATCAAGTGGCATTAATGTTTTCAGTTCACCTACAAAAAGAATAATACACATAAGTTTATGCGAGCTGCAAGACTTCAGTATCCCTAAGATGTTTTCCTCCAAAATCTTTGTATTCAGAAAAACTAAACAATTTTCTTTTTTGAGGATAATTTAATCAGTGGCTAAGTCAACAGCTGTACTGCACTAATGAGCTCCACTTTGGGCAAAACATGTCAGTGGTCTGCCTTTTCAACTTTAAAAGATTCAATACTAAAATGCCTTGCCTCCTTTTCAAATGCCTCTGAAACAGAAATTAAATGAAGTAAGACTACCTGATTGTGCAGATACAGAACGTGTATACATGCACAAAGCCATGTGTTTTTGTATGCAGAAAATACATGAAATAAGATCCTTCTCATTTATTTTGTCACTGAAGAATTCTAACATCTTTCTCCATATTTCCACTACATCTTTGTATTTATCTTATTTAAATTTCTCTATATTGTTTACTATTCCCTTCCTACTGCTTTTCTACTACAACCCGCAGAGCACACGATTTTGGCATTAGCTTTGACCTACACTATAATCCAGAAGACATGAATGCAGTCATGAAAACCAGAGTCAAGCAAGTTAAAAGTTCATCTCATTTATATAATGCTTCCAATAAAACTGGAGTCACTTTTGGTGTTTATTATGCGAAGGAAATTTGTTGCTCCATCTAATCGCATCACATTTAACATGCCAAACCAAATGATGGCAAAGAGAATCTGAATGAAGATATTTTCAGTTTATAAACCATTATTGCTACTACTACAAAGAACATAAAAAGTATAAAATGTATAGGATACTTTTACTCCAGTCATTCCAGCATGAAATTTTCTGGCCAATTACCTTATTTACTCTTTAGCTCCTCATATACTAAAATAGTTGCCTTTTCCCTGACTTCTATTCAATGTATTATGAGTATTTGTGTAGCAGAAACCCGCGCTTTAAACAGGTATATAATAAACTAATCCTTAATGGAAAGCTTAAAGTACTGACCTTTATGTATGTCTTAACGTAATAGTAAAACATTCAATAAAATGAGGTGACGACTGGAATTTTGTATCATGCGTAATGCACTATTACCTGTGTCTGGAGTGAGTCCGAATTTTTCTGCTCCTGTGCCATGCAGCGTGTAAGTAATTTCTGCATTAGAACGAATATCTGCGTCTGTAGCAGATACCTGCAGTATCAATTTGCCAGGAAGGGCATCCTCAGGAACAGAATCGGTGTATAAAGCCTGCAAGATTTTAAAGTTACGTTGGAAGACTAAACATTTAAAGTAAGCAGAGCTTGGAGAGGGGAGGGGAAGAAGGAATGACAGATAATATCCTGTTCGAATGTTTAGTAACATATGAAGTGAACCAGAGGATGAAATACCTGAAAATTAAAATAACTTAGGATTTTCTAATTAGTTACTTCACATTCATTAGATTATTCAGAAAGCTAATTCATACTGCAACCATAGGGACTCTTGAGTACTACTGCATAGCTAAGAACTCCAAACACCTGTAACTGACTAACTGATAATTAAATGCATTCCCAAAATAGGAGTTAGAAATTTTTGGTGATTTCATTTTTCCCCTCTTTTGGTAAAATTTTCTTTTCAAGGACTGACTCAATCTAGAAGAAATTCATACACGCTTTTTTTGTAATGGCATGAAATAAAAGCTTCCAGTTTAAATAAAAACTAAGAAAAAATGCCCAGAATTTAAAGGCACTAAGCACTCTTACAGCTCATCCATGCCAAGGGTGTGCATCAAATTACAAGGACTGAGCTTTCTAACACCAATGTTAACAAAGGAAAAAGCTAAAACCACTGACTTATCGGTCTGTATACAACTGTAATCATTTATACAGAAGTAACCAACATAAACATCAAATAAGAAAAAGTCATATGCTCACTGTCTACTTGATGCTTCCCAGAACAAGAAAAGATTTTACCTTTCTACTGGGTAACATCAAATCTGTGTTCAACAAGATGGCTATGAAAAGTCCAAATGTGCTAAAGTTAAAAAAAAAAAAAAAGCTGACTATGAAAACCCAGGGCTTTCTCGTAAGGCAATTATACATCTTGCAGGATCCAGCTTTCTCGTTTTTCTTTATTTTTTATTTCTCATGTTCATTTTTGCAGACTATCAAATCTGGCAAGGTAGATGGCTTTGTAACAAGAAAACTTGTATGGAATACAGATTTTTGGTACTGTTGAGTGCAACTGCAGGATAACATTCAATCTTTTCAAATCTTTTATCACAGGAAATGCACAAACACATCAACTAAGTGATGGTATGCAGCCTTCTTTGAGACTTTGCTTCCTTCAGAAAATAGAGCATATAAATTATAATGGCTGCAGCTTAAAACAATCCCTTTAGGAGAAATATGCATTAACACAGGAAAATGTACTACAAATCTCATACTCCTCAAACACTCGTCGAGTGTTAAAATTACATCAATTAATTGGTTTTGGATTTTTATTTAAGAAACCTGTCCATGGAATAACTTTTCTTTGACAGCATTCTAACTTAATAGTCCATATTTCTGTTACCAGCATAAAAGAAATACCTATTTGTCCGTCTCCCGAGAACCAATTTCAGAAGAAGTTTACATTCTATATATGGAAGCAGCTGGACACAGAAGATACAGGATTGTGCCTACCTTCTCGCAAACAGGGCTATTGTCATTAGCATCAAGGACTTTAACCTCCACCACAGCTTTTGTTGCAAAGGTCCCATCAGTAGCTGTAATATTTAGAAGGTAATTATCCTTTTCTTCCCGGTCCAGAGGCTTTTTGACATAGACCTTCCATTCATTCTGTATATTTTCAACAGCAAACTGTCCCAAAGGATCACCTCCTGAAATAAAAAAGAAATATTTAATTAAAGACAAGAGACGGATTGTACTATTACTCTATCAACATTAAGCTATAGCTAAATAGAAAAAAATGTAAATGTAAATAAGCAGCCACTCTCTGTGGCTCTACAGAGAAATAGCTTCATTTTCCAGAATGAATACAAATAGTCAGTAGATGCTCATACAACAAATTCAACTGCAGCCAATAGAATCTACAAAAATCAATGTAGAAATCCATGTAGCATCATAGATAACATCATATAAAGACACATGCTAAATAACAAAAACAATAAAACATTCCACTGGAGATTAAGAGTCTATTATTTTGTGAAATTTCTTTCATTCATTCTTTAACTACCTCACTAATTTCAATGTAGTACATTTTTAAAATAAAATTTGATACATAAGTAAATAACAAATGTAGGAAAGCATTTTAAGCAAGGCAAATGTGAAACGGAAAGCCAAATACCTGTTTTGTAAACATCATTTTTTCCTTCAGTTTTTAAATATCATATTAAGACACACACATTCTTTTTTTGCAGCTCTATGGCTTCTAATACTTTTCAATAATTTGGAAGATCAAGTTATATCTCACATCGTTCCAGGACCACTTAAATGATTATTCTGACATTACTCAAAAAGATTTACCTGTAATGTAGTAAGAGACTTGTCTGTTGGCTTCTTGTGTATCAGCATCAGTTGTACTCAAGATGGCAATTACCCCACCAGGAGGGTCATCCTCGCTGACTGTTCCTTTGTAGATCTCCGCAGTAAAGCGTGGAGGATTGTCATTCACATCCGTAACAGTAACTTCAACCACAGCCATAGAAGAAAGTTGAATTTTTTCACCCCGATCAGATGCAACCACTGTGATTTTGTACTTGTCTCGTTTCTCATGATCGAGTTCTTTGAGAGTGGTAATCCAGCCAGTTTCCATGTTTATGGCAAAAGACTCTATAACATCTAGCTCTTGAGAAGGATCCAAGCTGTAAGTAACCTGCCCATTGAGTCCTGAATCTAAGTCAGTTCCTTTAACCTGGATGACTCTTGTTCCAGCCGGCATGTTTTCTACGACGAATGCTTCATATGGATCGGACTCCAAAACTGGTTTGTTATCATTTGCATCTTTCACCTGAATGCTTACCTCTACTGAGGAAACAATATTATAATCTTCATTTGCATACTGTGCTCGAACTGAGAACTGGTACCATTTAGTTGTTTCATGATCAAGATTCTTCTCAAGTTTCAACTCTCCAGTCTGTCGGTCAATCACAAAAAAATCATCTCTATTGCTTTCAGGAGTGTTCCCTTTAACCAGACTATATACTAAAGTCTGATTATGCTCTGCTTTGATAACATCTATCTCAGTCCCAACTGGAATGTCCTCAGAAACCGTGTAAGAATAAAATGGCTCTGAAAATTTAGGAAGAGGCACTTCTGGCGGAAGTATTCTAGCATAGACAGGAACAACTGACTCTTTTCGGGGGGATCCACCATCGACTGCTCTAACAAAGAAGGTCAGAAACTCATTTTCTAAACCAATTAAGCTTTCTTTTGTAGTAATTATACCAGACAATGAATCAATTTCTAGATTCTCTTTAACATTTTCAGAGTCTGCTTCAATAGCATATACGATGTCTGCATTTGTACCCTCATCAGCATCAGATGCCCAGACTTTAACGACAGAAGTACCGCGTGGAACATCAGATCCAATATTTACTTCATACTCCGTTGCTCGGAACTGAGGAGCATTATCATTGTCGTCTGTAAGTATTACATTAACAGTACAGAAAGCAACTTTTCCTCCTGAATCTTTCGCCATTAAACTAATGGCAATTACTTTTTCTGCCTGTGTTTCACGGTCAAGCTTTTCGGCAGTAAATATCTGCCCTCTCCCATTTGTATAAAATCTGTCTTTGGCAAAGTCATTCACAATGTGGTAAGTGATGTGGCCATATGTACCAGCATCTTCATCTGTTGCTTTAACTTCAGTCACCAAAGTATGCAACGGAGCGTTTTCAGCTAGTTCAACCTCATATTCATTCTGGCTGAAAACAGGACTGTGCATATTGGCACTGGTTACAGTTACATGGACTTGGGCTGAGCTTCTGAAGACCCCATCAGAAACAGACACGTTAAGATTATAATGTGACTTTAGTGTCTGTCTGCGTAGGTTTGAGATGGTGATAATGCCACTTTTACTATTAATCACAAAATTCTTTTGGTCATTGCCTGTCAGAATGGAGTACTCTAGCTTGTCAACATCCGAACTATCTGAATCTGAGGCTTGCACACATGTCACAAAATGCCCTCGGGGAGCCAGTTCACTAATTTTAGCTTCATAAAGCAACTGATTAAAAACAGGGGGGTTATCATTGAGATCGGTTACATCAACAGTTACAATGGTATCGCTGCTCAAGGGCAGCATGCCACCATCTATGGCCCTTATTAGTAACTTGTGTTGTTTAATTTCTTCGTAGTCCAAAGTTCTTGCTGTAAGAATGAGTCCAGTGCTGCTGTCTATGTGGAAATAGTCATGACTTTCACTGTTATCCTCAACCAAGTGATAGGAAATCCCCCTGTTTGTTCCAGAATCGGCGTCTGTAGCACTCACTTGTACAACAGATGTTCCAATGACAGACGCCTCAGAAAGGGTTGCAGCGTAAGACTGCTCTGTAAAGACAGGAGGATTATCATTGATGTCTTCTACTATTATGTCTACAAACACATCAGCGTGTACCCCAGTTAGGGAATCTGTTGCTCGAATACTCAGTTTGTAGGCTGGATGAGACTCAAAGTCAAGAGGGGCAACAACATTTATAACTCCAGTGTTGAAGTTGATTGTGAACTGGTTGAAAGGATCTCCATCCGTGATGCTGTAAAACACCTTCAGCCCTTCTGGGCTGTTTGCTTGTACATGTACCACAGGACTATGGAGCTGAATGTTTTCTGGTATCTCTGCGCTGTAGAAAGGCTTCTCGAAAACCGGCATAGCTTTACTCATAACTGTAATTGGGACTGTGACTTCCGCAGAAAAAGCAGGGTCTCCCCCATCTTTTGCCACTACTGTGACCAGATACTCTTTATTTAGTGTGTCTGGTTCAAACTTCTTCTTCAGTGAGATTTCACCAGTGGGATCAATTTGGAAATGTTCGTGATGTTCTTTGAGGTAGTAATGCACTTCTCCATTTCTGCCTGTATCTTTATCTACAGCAGTGACACGTCGAATAACATGGCCTACTTCAGAGTCTACTTTAACAGCAGCATAATACGGAAGATTGACAAAAAATGGAGCATTATCATTTACATCTTCCACTGTGACTTTAACTACAATGTGTGCAACAACTGATGGTTTATATTCCTCCGTCACTTCTATGACCACATCAAAAGATTCTTGCTGTTCACGATCAAATGGTATTCCTGTTGTTGAAAGGATGCCTGAAGTTGGGCTTATTTTAAATCTGCTGTCTGGATTTAGAATATGGTAAAACAAAGGCTCATTTATTTGATTTCCTACAGCAGTAATAACAGCAATTGTCTTTGCCTCTGTGGAATTCTCCTGCACTGTTGCAGAGTAAGAACTCTGGGTGAACTTCAGCTGGCTTGCTTTGCTTTCTTTCACATTAATTTTTACAGATGCAGTGCTTGCAAATCTGCCATCAGATGCTCTCACTGTTAATTCATACCTGCTTCTTAACTGAGTTGTATTTTGCACTGTTATATCTCCAGTCTTAGGGTTTATTGAAAATTTTTCTCCAATGTTGCCTTCAATAATAGAGTAAATTAATTGTGAAAAAATGCCTGAATCGGCATCAGTGGCATTTATGCTGATGACTTTCACACCTTTATAGGCTGGAATCAAAATGGATGTCTCGTACAAGTATCTTGAAAACACAGGAGGGCAATCATTGATGTCAATTACATATATAGTAACATTAGCTGCATATTCTGCATATAAACGTGGTATCCCCATATCATGTACTTGCACTGAAAAGTGGAAAATATTTGTCTCCTCATAGTCCAGACTCATTACTGTCCGAATGGCACCAGTGCTGGAATCAATGGCAAAATACTTGCGGACAGATGGTTCAACAATTTGATAAACAAGCAAAGCATTAGATTCTTTATCAGCATCTGCAGCTCGAATTACCAATGGGATATTCTTGTCAGTCAGAACCACACTGTTAATGGAAGCTGATTCACTGATGAGTCCTGTATATTCAGCCTGCATAAAAATTGGTGCATTGTCATTCTCATCCCGAAGATGTACCAAAACTGTTGCGTTAGTGGACAAGCCAGCCATGTTTGTTCCTTGCACGATTAGAGTGTAAATAGGCAAAGTTTCAAAATCAAGCAACTTTTGAGAAACAATGACACCCGAGTTCGGGTTGATAGCAAAGGCATCACCTATATTACCATCTTTTATTTCATAAACTACAGAAGACTGACTGTGTGCTGTAACCATTCCAACAAAACTGCCAATGCTGGCACTTTCACTGATTTCTGTAGAATACTCTTTGGCTGTGAATTTTGGTGAGGCATTATCAGAAACCGTAACAAATATGTGCACAGAGGTCACTTCACTCATTGGAGGATCTCCTTTGTCTGTAGCTTTTACCATCAGGTTGTATTCTTCCTGGTTACTACGATCTAACTCCTTTGCAATTTTAATCATACCCAAAACGGGATCTATAAAGAAGGAATTTCCAATATTCCCTGTGAAGAAAAAGAAAGGTAATTAAGAAACAGGTATACAGAACTTCAAGGATGATTGCTTATTTAGCTATAAACCAAAAGAGATCATGTAGCAAGATCACAGAGAATATTTAAAGTTTCTTAGTTTTGTTTAACAAACATTTGTTAGCCTCTTTGGAAAGTTTTCTGTAATCAAGTGTTAGCACTAATTCTAAGTTTACTTATGGAAACATTGCATAAAACATAGTTAGCAAAAACATCCAAGCCTTGAAAATAAATGTTAAAAATTTGTTTCATTTTCCATTAGAAACCTCAAAAAGATAACAAGTATTTTGCAAGCTGCAACATTATAAATCATGTTTTTTCTTCAAATTATCTTTGTCATTGAGTTCACGTTTAAGCTAACAAATATCTACGGAAACAGAAAGAAAATTCTATTCAGAAGTTAACATTCATGGAATACAAGTTACATTATATGATCTAAAATAATTAAACTGCTTTCAAAAAAAAGAAGTGTTTCAATGAATTCACACTTGTGAATCTTCATTGCTTATGCAAGTATTGTTTAAATTACTGCTTCAGAATTAATCGTTCCGAACTGGACCAAGTTATAGCTCTCCTAACATTATATTAATACATAGGCAAGTCATTCCCTGTGATAGTATTGGGAAAAAACCACTACCTGCTGAGGATTACCAGCTACCATTTGATAAACACTTGTTTTCTTTATATTTTCAAATACATAGCTGAATTACACTGTACACAATATTCAGCTCATGTACTAAATATGCTAAGATTTAACATTTTACTTCCTTAAAAAACTACATTACTAAAGCAATGTTCTCAGCACGGAAAAAATTCATTAAGAACTTCTGAGTTATGCAAAGAAGTAGGCAAGAGGGTGTTTTTTCATTTGGGGATTTTTTTTTAGTGGAGGCTCTAAACACAGTGGCATTCTTAGAATATCCCATTACAAATCTAAGCAGCCATTACAAAAATTTAAGGAATGTTCCTTCCATATGCTTAGAACATCAATTATAACGCTTTAACCTCCCAGTAGATCACAGTCCTGTAAAACAAACCTAAGAAAGTCTTCTATTCACTCCTACAAAAAGCTAGAAGAAAGGAGGAGAACAGGGTACAACTTCATTCTAGACAGCACGTTCACACATTTTTTTCTTGCCTTGTTTTGGCATTCGTAAAACAAGCACTACTGAAATGGGAAAGGCCAGAGAGAAGTTTCATGGACATTAGTGTCCTGCTTAGTAAAAAGGTCATATTTCTACAAATAACAGAAAACAAACACACATTTAAAGCAACTTATGAGACACTTAAATACACTCTTCAGAGCATCATAATCACAGCCTCATTTAAATACAGTGTTAAAACATGTTTTCATATCAAAACAACACTTCAGGGGAAGAAAGGGAAAATATTTACAGTAAACTATTCCTATGCTTTACAAAGCAACTTCTGTCAAATGAAAAAAAGCATCTGCACATATCACCTTGCATGTAACAGTAACTGAATAACTTTCTACCTACTGTTCTCTTTAATATACAGTTTCTTATGCTTGTTACTGGGATTTTTGTTTTAAATTACTTTCTACCTTGAAAGCAGTATTGCACAGTTAATGAAATTTAAATAACTTTTTTCTCCAGTCACAGTGCCTAACTAATTCAGGACCTTGGTAATGGCAGGCTTGTATCTAGATTTAATGGATTGAACTGAAATTCACTTCCATCTGGTAAACGAACTCAGTCAATGTCATCCTGCTCTCATTTTATTCAAAACTACCATCATTTGGCTTGTATTGTTACAGGCAAGTTCAGAAAGATGCTCCGACATTAAAAATAACCAGCAGCACCTAATGCTCTTCTCTGGCCTGCAATCTGAAAGGAGCCTTAATGCCAAACTGACCAGCAATTAAAGAATATCTTGTGTATTTTATTGAGCTAGAATAGCAGTCCCACTGTCTAAAAATTAGCCAGAGGGAACACCAAGCAAAGCAACTCCTTCCTTGCTACATCTATTGGAAAGTTTAACTTAAAAACTGGGACTACTTAGTAGTTAAGTATATGGATGTTTGTAAGTTATTTTTGAGCTCTTTTCTTTCACATTACTTACTCTTTTCATCAAACCCTTGCTTTGTTTATGCCACAAAACATCACTTGCATTATCAAAAAGGAATGTTTTTTTAGATCTGAATTTAATGCTTCTGTAAATTCTAAAGAACATATCCCTCTTAAGGGTTTAAAGGTAGCTTTTCTTCTACTACTACTACTGAAAAGTTCTAAATGTATCTAAAGAATAATATAAATAGCTAAGGAAGGGAAATGAGTATCTGTCATTGTGGTTTTCCTTTAAATAGTCTGAGGCTGTATCTTAAAACGCATCTCACAGAATACGATCCACACACCTGTACTGCCCTCTTTTTTACAGCTATTTTTTTACATGTCTACAGTTGAAACAGAGTATCAGCAAGCATTGTTTCAAAATAAATTGAAGAGGTAAGAAAGTCGATATACCTGATTCAATAGAGTACACAATTTCTGCATTTCTTCCTTTGTCCTTATCTAACGCTGTAACCTGGAGTACTGCCGATCCAACAGCTGCTGACTCGTACACCCGTCCTTCATAGGAAGAGCTGGTGAACCATGGAGCATGATCATTTGTGTCACTAACATTAATGATGATTCTAGCATAGTTGCGCTTTACAGGAACATCTTGATCTCGAACCTGAAACAGTTAGCACATTACTGGTAATTAGCACTGTTATTTCAGTAGTTCTTCACATATTAGCAATAATTCAAGGTTCAATCTGTACCAGAGACAAAGACTGCATACAAATTAAACATACAAATAAACATTTGAATTAAAGGGACAAATTAAAAAGACATTAAAAAAGACCTGTTTGTTACTGACTACAGAAGACATTCTGTGTTTACTTACCATTACTGTGAGAATATGCTGGTTCATGGTCTCATGATCCAGCTTTTCTGAAGTATAAAGAGATCCAGTTCCAGGGTCCAGACGAAATTTTTTAAGACTGATGGGATCAGTGCTGCCCTGCATAGTATAAATCAGTTTATTCTTCTCATCTCTGTCTGTGGCACTGACTTGCAGAATTTCTGTCTCTGGCATAGTGTCTTCAGGTATAACAACTTCATATTTTGAAGCAGAAAACTCAGGCCTGTGATTATTTGTGTCTATAACTTTGATGTACACCTGAAATGATACAATGGGAAGGGGAAAACATTAATGATATTTGGGAAACAGAGCTGACAAGAGGATATTTCATTAAAAATCAGACCATAATACTGAAATAATTCCACTGCAAGACAATTTTTCTTTCATGAAGGGGAGAGATCTAAGACATGCAGGGAAGAAGACTCTCACTAAACCCAAATCTGCCTCCTCTTCTGCAAAGTCAAATCAGAAATCTGTATGATCAAAAATGCCTTATGTACGACATATTAAAGGGAATGATATTTGTCTAAAGCAAGGTGAAAAAGAATTCCTTAGTAATTCTGGAATTAAAAAAAAAATCAATATGGATCCCAGGGTGGGTAAAAATCATGTTTATTTGTACAAATTTGGAATTTTAAGCAATGCTTTCCAAGCCAAAGGATGCACTGTACTCCTTGCCCTCACATGGAAACAATCCTGTTTCAGCTCCTTGCATTTTCAAGCCTAGGCAAGAACAGAAAAGTGGTGGAATTCCCACAAAAATATAGTATTTTGAAGAACCACAGGTATTATTTGCTCTTCTTAGCAATGTAGCACAACCTTAGCACAGGTAACTGATCACCAACACCATTTCTCTGAAGTTAGCTATATTTGCTTCAATGCTTCAAATTGCATTTTCCCACCAAAGTTCAGCCGGGTTCACCCATGTGCTATGCAAGCAATGCTCTTTTTGTCTGAATAATCACATTCACTGGAACCACCCAAGATCCCTGCACACCCACGTGCCTTTCACAGCATCGAACTCTCGTGTAAAAAGGGTAAGACGCTCAGCCACCATCCTGTTCTGTCATCAGCAATAACATCAGATGAGTAACAGTAATGCAGAGGACTTGGCAGGTGGACAGCAAAGCTCCAAAACCACATGCCTAAATTCAAGTTCTATGTGCTGCACATACAGCCATGCTTTTAGCCACCCAAAGGTTATCTGCTTTATATAAATAAGTTAAGTGCCATCAACAGGTGTTTAAAGTAAGTACTTAAAAGATTATAAGTAGGTTAAATTGCTCTTTCAAGATACTTATTTGCTCCTCCTTCATACCTGGTGCAGTCTAGAGATATAATTCAGACAAGGTACCAAACTGCATGCAGTAGAAACTAGATGAGATGAATCCTGATGGTGGTAAATAGTAAGGAAATGCCATACATCTGACCACAGAAGGGAAAATTCCTCAACTTCAACCTTGCAAAACTAGCACCTCATGCAACTAAAACTAGCAACTTATACCAAGGCAAAACGGGTGTTACGTGTATCAACAGAAGTCATACCAATTCCTAATATATTTTCATTTCAGATGCAGGTATATTATCCCAGGTTGCAACTACCTAAGCTCCAATACAATGAGTTCCTCCTAATGGCAGATTTTAATACAGGCTAAAAACACTTAAATAACTTCCAGACAGACACAAGCAGTCTTTGGATATACTCTACAAATGCTACCAAGAGTTTAGGAGACTGTTAGAAGGATTTTATTCTAAGTAACAACAGAAAGACTTTTGCATCTGAACAATGAAGTCCTACACCAACCTTGGAGGCACCACGGGGCAGACTGATTAATGATTTTGGGAACACAAAGACCTAGGTGTGGAACTCTTGGGATAACTTTGTATTGTAACATAGGAAAGTCCTCCCAAACACTGAGATACTGCCCAATGCGGTAGCTGAAATAACTGTCACCAAAAAGACTATTTTCACTGAGAATTTCACTTGGATAATAAAAAAGAACAGACAAGCATACAAAAGGGAACAGAGGAACCGAGTTGAAGGTGGCAAATGTGGAATCTCAAGAGTCAGAAGCCAGAAAAGGAATAAAAAGCCAAGTAAGGAATAAAAAGGGTTTTAAGTTTATTTGAAACCGTGAAACAACCTGTGGGTAAGCAAGATCATCAGGAAATATAAAGAGCAATTAAGGAGGAGGAAAGCCCATCCCTGATTACAATTTTGTCTCAGTCTCATTCACCAAGAACAGGAGGAGAGCACAACCCTGCACAAAACAAAAAAGAGACGTTGGCAAAGCAGTGGTGCTTAACATAAACAAATGACCAAGGCAAGATGGGAGCCACCCCCAGGTCCTGCTGAACTGCAGGGGAAAAAAAGCAAAAACAAAAATTGAGATGGGAGCCCTCCTAACGTAACCCGTGCTGTTAATAATACTGAGCTCCAGCTCCAGACAACCAGGACAGGGAGGGGAGGACGTGCGTGTATGTGTGCACACGCAGTAGTGTCCCAGCCACACACGCAAGCCTCTAACTTTTTTTTAGTAGATGCAGTCCTAGGCATCACTGGTCTGTAACCCATAATCCAATGTATAATACATTTACGGAAACATTCATAAACATAGGTAGTTTTCAATGCTTGAAACAGTCTGTTAGTATAAATACAAACCATCACTGCACAGGAAAATGCTGCCTCCCACAATTTATTAGATTTCTCAGAAAAACAGAAAATAAACTAATCATCTGGCACACTGATAAAATCCCTTGCAAGATGTTGCTACGGAAACCTGCAGAAAATTAGGAGTTTGGTTTTGTCATGAATTAGAAACTGCTAAAGAAAGGAAACAGACTTGGAATAAATATTGACTTTTGGTGGGGAGAAAAATTTATGGTAGGTGACACAGGATACATATTAGGTCAAATTTTTAAATATATTCACTAACAACTTCAATTGAAAAATAAAGAGCAAAAGCAAAAAGAATATGACCTTGAATGTGATCTTTTCTTTTTTTTTTTAGATTCTCATGATTGAAGAGGATGTAATAAAGCAACACAAGCACAGTTGTTGGTTTCCTTTTAAATTCTGTATAAACAAAATACATTTTAATGCATCTTGGAAGAAGAAATACAGAAGGGTCCAATACAGTCACTTACACAGCATTTCAGTAAAAACATCTGCTCACTGAACACTGGTGCTCAGGAAAATGAAAAATGAAACCAAACGAAGATGGCCAACAAATTAAAAAAAAATGCAGAAAAACCCAATCCTACGTACAAATCAAACTATATAAATATCTTTTGTATAAATAAAAGGTTAAAAGACCATATAAAATTACAATACTTAATTAATGGATACTATGCTTTCAAAATGAACACATCAACAATTTTTTTATTCAATTCCCACCCCCAACAAATTATTAAGTTTAGACTCTGAAAACCAGCAAGTGAAAAGATAAAGCATCATATCTGATGAATTTAAATCAAAATAACTAGTTATGTCTATTTCCCCCTCAAATGAAGAAATACAGCAATAGGTCCAAACTGGAGGTGAGAGCAAATGCAATTCCAGAGCAACTGCATCAGATGAATCTTTGGAGTGGAACACATGGCCACCTGTCCTGCTGGTACTACACAAAAACAGCATTTCTAGAATGGAGCACCACAAAAAACTGTGCAAAGTACTGAGTTAAATGCCAGTAGTGACCGTGAAACCAACACTGGTACCTGCAAGACTAACCACATAGCCAACGAACCAGCTTAACTGAGAAGTGATCTATTGATCACACCATTGGAAGGACTCAGCACCAACTTTCTCTGGTACTCACTAGTGAAGCGGATATAACGACCTTACCACTAAACACATGAGGAGACACCTTCCAGAAAGGTTCTGTTGGGCTGAGCAGATGAGGAGATAGCTCAGCAAAATGTACAGCACTATTAAATATGGATTATCAACAAAAATATTGCTAAGGAATAAACATCATGACTCAGTCACTAGGAGCGGTTTGCACAGGTACTCCATTACTTGTCAAATTACTTGCTCAGACACGCAGTTTTTCTCCATACTGGTAAACACACCTACAAATACACAATTTGATCTATTAGTGCAATCATTTTAAATGTACCTAAAATTCAAAGTCTGTCTTTGACTCAAGCAAAAGATGTTTTATCTACATGGTTTAGGATTCATTTCTCACTCACTGATGTTGTTACTTTATGCTCCTCTACAGATTCTGGTGGACAAGCATAACACGAATCGATGGGCACTCTTTTGGTAACTTGGGCTAACTGCTATAATAAGCTGAGCAGCAGGTAGATAGAAAGGAATTCTGCCCCTCTATTTGTCACTCATTGGTGGGACTGTAGATCCACTACAGTTTTGGGCTCTGCAGTCCAAGAGAGGTCTTGACAAATTGAAATGAACCCAGTGAAAGGCCCTTAAAATCAATGGAGATCTAAAAGCTCTTCACTGTGTGAAGGGAGGGCTGCAGGACAGAGCGCCAGATTCTTCTCAGAGCTGCACAGTGAAAGGACAAGAGGCAACACTCTCAAGCTCCAACAAGGGAAAGTACAATTAGACATAAGAAAAAAATTATTTTCAAGGAGGGTTGTTAAGCACCAATGTAAGAGGATGTCCAAGGATGAGGCGACAACCCTGTCATCCCAGGCACCTGGAACCTGACGAGTCCCTGAACAACTTGACCCAACTTCACAGTTTGCTCTGCTTTGAGCAGATGAACTCCAGGGGCTCCTTCCAATCTAAACTACTGAATAAATGTACTAAGGAAAACCCTACTTTCAAGACAGGGATTCTCACTGAAGCTAAGTGACAGGCGCTAGACGTGCAATTTCCTTTTAAAGATAAGAGGATCAAATTTTCATGTAAACTGTTAAGGCCTTCAAATTAAATGAAAGGCACTGAAGTAATATTTGTGAGTGCAACTTTAAAGACCCACGCAGAAAAATATGGGTTTGTGCACCTGAGAACAAAATATGTGAAGAGCTTGTGTTATTCTAAAGTAACACGTGTAATACAATAAAGCCAGCTACATAAATTCTGAATGAAATTATACGATTAAATTCAAATGAAATACACTAACATTATTTCTTAAGAAAGAAGTGGCATACTAAAGAGGCGCACTACAGAAGACTTTGACATTAATAGACCATAATGCTATCTCTGAAATGAAACGGTGTGGAACTAAAGAAACATGATGGATTTTGCAAGGCTACGCAAGGGTTGTGTTGCACAACTGCTCTCTACTCCGATCTCAGCAAGAGTGATGCAACCTGGTTATACAGACAGAGAACAATGCAGCCCAAGATTATTTAGGGGAAGGACCTGAAATCTATTAATTATTTGACAGGTGGAACCTCAGTTTGCATAGGAATGCACTGATTATTAGTGAGTTACACAGAAGTTACGTGCCACTGCCAAAACATACTCAGTGTGTAATACTTAAACATGATGTTCCTTTAGATTGTTTTAATCTAGTTTTTCATTTGCAGATTCTATGTGGAGTTTAAAATCTCCTCCTCTCTTCACTCATAATTACATTATAGTTACATTGCCGTGTTTATAATCATTTTTATAAACAAAAAGTTATATTAATCAAAGATAGTATAACTGCAATCAAGGTCTAAAATTTCTCTGTGGAGCAGAGTGTGGTGATCACAAGCAAAAACGCACATGTAATCAATACAGAACACTCTATCCTTCATTCCCAAATCAACCCCAAAGCATAATTCCAAATAAATTTTGCATAAAGCAAGATTAAATAGTAGATAGTAGAAATAGAAATAGTTCTGCAATAGTAGAGCAATAGGTAAAATGCTGCAATTAGCTTTAAACTATCTTAAGTATTACTTCCAGTGAAAAAAATTGATAGACACAGCAATGACTGGAAGCGGCTACAGCTAGAAACAGGTCTTTCCTTTTCCTTTCCTTTCCCATCCCTTTCCTTTTTCCCTTTCCTTTTTCCTTTTCCTTTCCTTTCCCCCCCAAAAGCAGCCCAGTAGTTCATATTTTGCTACTTAAATCCTATGAATAACCTTTTCTATTTAAGGCCAAAACATTGTAATCCAAAAGCATTATTACATTGATTTGGTTTTTGACTGATACTCCTTCCCACTGTAACACTAGTCATCTCTAACATCATCTGTCAAACACCACTACTGGAGGCCTGGAATTTGTTTGCATCATGTATCTGGCATTTAAATGCATGCAAAATTTTCATAGCCTCCACGCCTACTGCTGCTGTATTTTTCAAAAAAGCTATTTAACTCAAGTCCTGAAAGAGTCAAATGCTCTACAGATGTTAATGGCCTGAGACCAGCAAATGCCTTCTTAGTTTAAAGTCAGATTCAATACACTGCTTTTACACAATAAGATTTTCGCTTCTTGTCCCCCTCCACAATGTCTTGAAAATGTCAGTTCCTTTTTCAAACTAAATGCGAAGTTACTTAATCTTCTGTTAATCAAGGTTTGTTAAATTGTTTACTGTATTTCCAATGTTTACAGCAATTACTTTGCAAGCTAAAAGCTATGTATGGCATATTGTTGTTCCTAATGTATGCACGCAGTATTCAGAATTTTTTTTGCCTGCCACTTCATTTTAGCTGTTTATCAGCTCTGAGAAGAATTCAACACCACATCAATGCTCAAACTTTAATCATCATTATTTCAGCAGTGAATAATGGAATTTACACACTAGCAGCCATAAATCACGTCTTCAACTTCGATTTCATATCAACATTCTTAATTCCCCTGAAGTTCAGCCTCATCTGAAATGCATCTCCTTAATGACAGTCCTGAGGGCTATTTTAACCGATCAGTCCATCTGGGTGGGCCGGGAGTTACAGGGGAGATAAGAGAATCAGTTAAAATCAGGAGTCCGTTCATGCGCCAACAGTTGCAGAGTTTTGAACTAATCCATGCTCCTCAGTCTATACACCACAGTAACAGGAGACGCAAACAGCAACAGCATAACCTGTGCTTCTCCCACAAGCAGGGCAAAAGGGAAGACAAGGCAAAGGACTCTTTGTGCTCGCTTGTAACAGAAACCACAACCTCTGCTCCTGCCAACTCTAGCTGAGAGAGGAAAGGAAAGACACGAAAGAAAACCTTACAAAAGCAATCACAGAAATAAGAGATGATAACTTTGAGACTACCACTCCAATTCTTCTGCAGAAGACTACTGTGGTAAATGTTTATAATGTCCAGCTTTAAAAAAAACCCACTAAAATAACAAATTCATTTAAAGAAACTGGACAAAAGCTACACTGTGCACTTCTGAGAAGAACTAAATGAATTGCGTAACCCAGAGGAAGAGAAGGGGTGAGGGTTAAAGTATTTTCGTGACCTTCCAGTTCTTGATTGTTCCAGAAGACAAGGCAGATTATGGTTCAATTGTGACAGCTCAGGACGCCTGCATAAATTCAGCCCATAAGCAGCAGCACTGGACAGAACATCTGCAGTCATCGAGACCACATATTCAGCCTTTACTAGTCCCCAGGCTACCCAAACACACTCTGCTTGGTCGCATTTTTGACTGCATTCTTGGGAGGCGAGGGAAGCATGTGTGGAAAGTCTTGTGCTGTCTTTCTGACTTTCCTGGCGAAAGGAACTCCCTCTTAGCTGCAATTTGGTTTCTTCTGTTTTTTTTCTAGCTAATTCATGCCTTCTATCTAGCATTCTGTAATCAGTAGAAATGAATGTGCTGCTCAGTATTTTTACTACAACTAGGCAATAAACTTACAGGAGGATTCTCCAAACCTTTTATGGTGGTTATCAGCACCAGAAGCAATGCTACCACAGCTATGATAGCAGCAAGTTCTCACTGGGGGACATGTCCTGTTTGGAGAGTCATGGTCTAGAATATTACTCACAATTGTCATCATCAAAGGGAAAGT
>Ga0065711_1003074_pt1 | contig 44890 bp, 35 predicted proteins | sample Hoacrofraction12_FD_59098 | JGI IMG/M metagenome (GOLD analysis project Ga0065711, IMG submission 59098) | Hoatzin crop microbial communities from Cojedes, Venezuela - Epithelial fraction 12 v2 (version 2) | ecosystem: Host-associated > Birds > Digestive system > Esophagus > Crop | place... | reverse complement strand
GGGGGGGGGGAGAGCAGCAAATAAACAGTAAATAAATTTAGTGAATTAGGAAAACTGTGTGGCCACTCAGAAGAGCATCATGACAGATTCAGATGCCTGGGATGAGGATTCTCCATCTAGAATGAGGATATAGTTAAATATCTGATGTAACCAGAAAACTGGGGTATACTAGGATTAGGACATGGTCCCAGAGGTTTCAGCTATTCGGAGTCTCAATTTACGCAGCATCTGGAGTTCACAAAAACAGTCTGTGTAACACAAAAGCATCTGCAGAATGAGGTGGAGGTTGTGTCTGGGCTGAGCAGGAGTACTTGTGGCTTGTGTGCTGAATGCCTCCACATAGCTCTGCCTGGTGCTGTGGGTGATCCAAATGTTGTAAAACTTAGTTTCTGGTGTCCTGTTTTTAGCCTGACTCTGCTAGGATGCCCCACAAAGCCACTGTTGACACCGATGCCAGCCCAACATTGACGCTTACAAGAAGGAGCAGAAGGGACAGAGACCAGTTACCTAAGCTGTAGCCACAAATATGAAAGACTGAGATTTCAGACTCCTAAAGGAAACTGGAGGAACATTCTTTTCCTTTCTGAAGAATTCTCGGTGGTCAGGTATAAGTTTCTGTTCTGGCCATTATCAGGTTCATGCCCTCAACGCCTTACTCCTAAAGACTTCCATGCTACCTTTGTAAGGTTAAACAGTTCTGCTTTGTAACTGTGAACAAGTGCACTGTTCATCAAACGAACCAGTCTAAAATGTACAGAGTGCTTTTCCTGTCAATGGGTTTTATCCTTGTTATGCAGGAACCAAAGACTGAGATGATCGTTCTGTCTTCCGTGTGTCTCTGGTGAGACTGTCGAGAGCGAGACACCCAATTAGCATCCGCAGTAGTTAGATTTTTGTTGGGAGAGTCTTGCCTAACTAGGAACCAGTCTGAATAAAGCTAAAGCTGTGGAGTTTTATGTCTTCCTCCTGTTTTCCTGAGCCATCCAGTTTCCCATTACACATCATTTCAAATAAAGAACCTGTTAAGTTAGAAATGTACAGCGAGCCAGAGGGACCCACGCAGCCAGGGTCTGCAGGGGCGAGACAGCCATGCCACTGCAAAAACAGGGAACAGAAAGTGTTGCTTCCCACTCTCCCCCAGTCTTTTCTAGGCTGCCACATTCCTTCCCTTGCGTACAGTATCTGCCGTCTGTGCGAGTGTAATTTAGTGCTAATGAAGAAGTGAGTGGGAGCCATAAGCTCATTTCATTTAGAACCGGGAAATGGCCTCCTGGGAGCCCGGGGAGGGTACCGGCTGCTTTCTCACTGCAAAAGCTTCTCCACCCCACTGCTGTAATTGTAACCACCAAGCTCCAGATCTCAAAATTCAGTGCCAGCTCAGATTTACGGAGCATTAAGTGGCTGAATTAAATCCTCAGCATTCACTTGGCGTCAGTCTGACTGAGTAAAGGATTTCACGGGCTGGGGTGCTCTACAAGGCCATAATTTATGACATTATGCAGAAGCTGCTCCTCCGAGTTTTATTTTGGCTTGCCGCAATTTCTTTTTATTAAGGCCCCAATAGTATTTGTTGTTTTTCTGTTTGCTTTGATGTGGGAGTTTTAGATTAAATCTAAATAAATAAATGAGGTTTAAAATTAAATTAGGTTTCATTTGCATGAGTTGGGGAGGGAAGGGCAGCTTTCCTTCACCATATAAAACCTAACACACCCATTACCCATCACAAAGCCCTCAGTTGCTCCTGAAGAAAAATGACATTTCCCTCTGCATAGAAAATACTTAAAAGTCCCAAGAATAGATTTATAGGAATATTTTAACCTTTTCTTTGATCCTTGAAATGTCATTGTTCTGTAGGCTACATTGCAAAACGTGACCTTTTATAGGAACCATGGGATGGATTTGATCTTTGGAAGACGTTTTAGAGATAATGCACTACAGGGTGCAAAGAACGTTCACTCCTGGAAAGGAGCTGAAAATGGTTTTGTCTGCAGATATTTGTGTTTGTGGTATACCTGGAGGATAAGAGGATTGTTTATGGTGAGGCTTGTACTCCAGGGACAACAATGAAGAAAATAATAAGAGAACATAGCATCTTCTTTTGTTTTAATGCACAACAGTTTTATTTTCATTCCATTTAAGAGAAAAATTTAAGTAGCAGAAATTGTTCACATGGAAGGTGCTTGCAAATGAACATATTTGAAACGTAACAGTTTTTTATAAGTACTAGCTATTTGCTTTGCAAAGTGCACCTTGACTTCTTGACTGGCAAAACACAAAGCTGAGCAGTTCAGGAGGAAAAAGAGCCGACCCTTTGCTTCAGATTTGTGTTTGCTCTGGTAGCGTCCCCTTTCACGGTCCTGCAGGCCGTCTCTCTCTAGTCCTTTCTCTAGCTGTCTTACACCCAGTGTTCTCCATGCCACCCACAGCATGAATTCCCCAGCAAGAGATCTTGGCATGAAGACGCCTAACCTGTTTTGACGTTTTTGTGGTAACTGCAAAAAGCTTGTGAGACAAGGCAGATAGATGCAAGTCCGTGGGTTCACACTATGTAAGCACTGTTCCAAACCAGATCTTTCTGGAAGATGCTGCAGCTCTTACCACCGAATATTGAAAGGTTGTACCTAATTCTGTAGCTCGTGCCTGTGCAGAAGTTTCACTGAAACCTATTGTCATTGGCAAAATGCATTAGATTTTCCTCAGAATACAAGAGATGTCGTTTCTGTTCCAGTAGAGCTTGCAGTCCAAGCAGAGAGGAAACCTATTCAGTGAGAATGCGATAAGGAACATAGTAGGTGAGAGAACAGAGATCATAGGTTGGCATCCTAACCACTGTTTATCCAAGTTTAGGGTGAAGTAGTGGGCAAAAGCACCAAATGAATTCTCAGCCACGTCAATATTCAAAGAGTTCCTGGCACTGGCTCTTCAGGCTTCTGGCTGCTGAACTGCCTGCCCTCCCCAGTGAAACTGTGCTGGATTCCAGTAACTCTGGAGCTTGGGGTGGAGATACAAAATCAAGAATTTGTAAATACCCTAAGAAGTCAGAGTGGAGAAGGCTGAAGGGTAGGAAAGAGCTGCTGGCATGGAGGAGATGAGATTCTAGGTGGCAATGACCCTGCCTAACGGAGAGTGAGAACCGTGGTATGGCACAGACAGTCCTAGGGGCCTTTCAGGGAAGCCATGGAGACCTGAACAACATTGTCTTCATAGACACTGGGCTTGAAAGGATTTTATCCATACCTAATGTGCCGGAAAAAAAATTAGTGTCTCGGAGTCACTGGCCTTTTTTAGTGTGACATGACTATCAGGAAGTGATGGCTGGTGACATTTTGAATGTAGGAAGTGAAATGAGCAAAACAACAATATCTCAATGGCAAGTTGCAGCAGGAAATGATGCACATGTTGTACCTTAAGTAAAGATGTAGTAGGTAAGACCCAGTTTTCTCACTTTGCTCAAATAATTGAGCTGTTAGTCTGATGCTTTACACAGATGACTTTTTACAGGGTTGCCCCTCCATTGGACAAGCAGGACTTAAACAGGTTCTGCATGGGACAGACCCCATTTCTTAAATTGTCTTTTTTCCTGTCTGTGTGTCAGGTTTGGTCTCTCTGTGCTGCCGGTGATGAGCTGAAAATCGGAAGTGTGATAAGATGTTATGTGAACTTTTCTCTGAATCTGTGATAGTAGTGGTGAAACACTTGAGTGTAACACAGTCAACCCCAAAATGCTTTGTACAGCTGATAAAAATTTCCAGATAAGCATGGGATGTTTCATTTGTATTGTGGGGAAAAAGTGATTATGTGTTTGTTGTGTTGTCAAATGAGTCATCAGCAATATTAATGTGATGTGTAGCACCTAGCTGTGTCTTACACCCTGTTAGAGGTCATAAGATTATCAGAAAATTATTACAGGATGTGTATGTCTTATGCTATGCGACTTGTACGATGCTGTGAAAGCAAAAAGAGGATTTTGTTGTCTAGGGAAGCAACCAAATATGTGATAATCCAAGCATATAGTAAGTCATAAGAAATCGCTGCATCTAAAAAGTGACAACCAAAGGTGAACTTGTCCCCAGATGAATGTAGGGTCGTTTCCTTTGCCTGCCTCCTGTATGTCACTTAACTCTGGCTGCAGGATAGTTTATTTACCTGTATTAAAGAGTGTGTGAGGGAAGGCAATATCAGCTGTCTTTGATATCATCAGGTGTCCTTGCCCTGAGAGAAAACCAATTCTAGGCGTTTAGTGAGACTGTACTTTTAAGTCATGATTTGAATACATGGGACACCATATTTTATTGTGAATTCAAGCCCTCTGCCCCGATGCCTAGGAAGTGCCTCCAACTTACTTCTCCAAAATAATAATACTGAAGTGTTACTGGACTTGTCCTCTGTACCTTAATGTGAGAGGAAGCACCGGACAGAATCCAGAACAGAAGCTCAGAATGAAGTTTTGAGTAGATATTAATTCACTTTGCAATTTTCCTCATTTACCCAAAAGAGTGAGAGTCATCACACAAAACAGACACTCCCAAGATTCAAGGGGTGATGAAAGTGTACAGCAGAGCTCTTTCAGAAGTACTGCACCTGTTTTTCTTCTCAGTTGTAGAATCCAAATAATTGGCTTTGTTCTGTAATACAGTAAAATTGATTTATCCTTTCCTTAAATCTCTTTTAGTTGGCACTCTCAAGCTGATCCGCAACACTAGACATGCCATTCCACGGGCCACAGTGAATCTGCCTGGGGCGGTGGTCAGACTTGCCTTTGGACTGAGATATTGCTGAGTCTTTCATGTGTGTGTGTTCACCACTCCACTGCTAGAGGAGGTTTGGGGTGATTCTTGCCTGATATAGCTCTCTGGCTTCTAGCAGTCTGCGTTTTAGGCATTTCCTGAGCCAAAGACTCCATCTGAATCATCATGTTTGATAGCCACTGATAGACCTGTCCTTCATGAATTTATCTAATCACATTTGAAGACATTTATACTTTTGCCCTCCACAGAAATCCATGGCAGTTTAATTCCACATTTCAAGGGTGTGTTGTCTGAAAAATCGTTTCTTTCATTTGTTTTAAACCTACTGCTTGATCATTTTACTGGCTGCCTGCTAGTTCTTGTGGTATAAAAAATAATGAATAATCATCCCCTATTCAAATTCTGTAAGCCATTCATGGTTTTAAAGCTTTTTATCATATTCATCCTCAGTCATATCTTTTCCAAGCTACGGAGATCTAAACTATTTATTTCTTTCTCATCTGGAAGCTGCTTTATACTTCTCAACCAACAGCATTGCAACATTATTTTCATTTTCTCTAGTTCTATTATGTCCTTTTCAAGGTGGAAAAAAAATAATTCTGCATAGTATTCTAGATGTGCACTCTCCATTGATTTATATAGTAGCATATTTAGCATTTCTTAATTCCTTCTTGATCATAGTTCCTTCATGATAGCTACATCCCTGATTTAATTTCACAGCAGAAGAATACAAAGGGATGTGACTGGAAAGTGTGGTCCAACACAATCCGGTGGAGTCAGAAGAAGCCATGTTCCCCAGAATTGCAGATCTGTAACTCAGATCTTGATTTACCATTTTCTTTGCTACGGTCTCCATCCATCAACCTTCATTTCACATTCTAATGCTCTCATTTCTTCAGTGTCATGAATTGCTCATATAGAAAATGTACTAATGAAAGATGTCAGAAATGTAGGTGGATTCTGCTTCTCTGTTACTTAGAGAAATTAACTCCTGGATGCCTTGCATATCTCAGCTGTTTGTTTTCACTTAGGATGCTGTGTTTTCGAAGAGTTACTGCTTAATAGTACCAAGTTGCTCTAAGATAGAAGGCCCAATGCCTAGGATTTGCTTTACCATATGAATTTAGCACAACCCCCATCTCCTCAGTAAAGACCACTTTCCTCCCTTTTTAAGAGGTACTGAGCAGGCAGTAGAAGAAAAATTATATTCCTGAGTTATTCTGTGGCATGAGCCACATTACATGAGTACACATTCTAATTCAAGAGTGATTTTGTCATTCCTGTTGGCATTTGGAGGGTTTCGGAGCACTCAAGCTTTGCCAGCCCTCCTACCCACAAAAGGTAATGTTTGAGTTGAATGTTCCAGTAACATGAGTTTTGAATTGTATATTGAATTGTTGAGTTCAGCATGTTACTTGTTTTCATATTGGAAATTGCATCCACATCTAAAACTTTTTCTTTCATCTGCCGCTTCCTCCCCCACCCCAAACTCCACGTCCTGCTGAACTGTTTGGTAATCACTTGTGCCACTGTTCTCAACTTGGGAAAACATGATCATGGGGAATGTCTTCTCAAGAAGACGTTGCTGGGAGCCTGCTGTAAAAGCAGAGCAGGACAGCTGTGCGTGGGAGGAGATGACTGTGTCAGGGGCAGCTCGAGGACTGCACAGTTGCAGCTGTCTGAGAAGACTCCAGCTAACAGAATGGTGAACTCAGAAAGCAGAAGGTAAAGCTTCCCAGAAGAGCAAAGGCAAGGTGCTGTATCTTGGACAGTTGTTGCTATGATGGAGGCTTGTCCTGGAGCTCTTGCAGAAAGTTGTGGCCCAGATCTGCTACTCTTGTAAGCCGCAAGTTCCTTTTTCTTTTCTTGTGGTGGCTCTGTTTCTCCAACCCTGTTCCCAAACCAGTCCCCTCTCTTCCCTGCACCCCACTTCTGCAGCCAGTGATGCACAGTCACAAGACAAACGGCCCATCCCTCTGCAGGGATACTGTTTGAAACCCACCACACTGGCACATTACAAGAACAGGCTGTGGAAAGCATTCACAACTACTTTAAAGTAGATCGAGATTTTTGCAGCCAGCCTCCTGACAACTTGTGCTTGGAGCAAAAAGGAAGAAAACCAGGTGTATCAAATTATGAGCTGAAAGGTCTTTGCGTAGGTCTGCTCAAGATTTGCTGTTGCCCAGTGCAAAGACATGATGGCTGGCCAGGGATCATGGCAGTGGGTCTGCAGGATGTTTTTAGTTCCTGGTGGTGTAATGTCACTTGCAGTGCTGAAAGAAAACCTGGCTGGCTGTGGAAAAGGACACCTAAACTTTTTGTCACCTTGAATACTGTGCTCATACTATTCTTTCTGTTCCCCTCTGACCCCTCATCTATGCTGAGGTTCTTAGAGCAACACATTTTCCAGTTGTTTGGGAAAGTGTTTTGACCCAAGGGCCTGTATGTGCTGTGGTACAGTGTAGCTCTGTGATGCAAGTGTTAGAATATCTCTGCTTTCATCACCTCACAAAGCCCAAATGCGTAACTCTGCACTTAACTTTCTTCCCCTTCCCCTCCCCATGCTGAGAGCAGTGCAGAAGTGGTGCATTAGTGATGCACCAGAACTCTTTAGTCATGGCTGTCTGAAATTTCAGCCCTTATGAGAGACAGCAGACCGTGGAAGCCACAATTCTTTATTGTGCCCTAAGGTTGTTGTGAGTGAATCATCAGAATAGTATGATTCAGTTGTAGCCATTACTTTGTTTTTTCTCTGGTGCCACAAGCGTGGAAATGCAGAATTGATACGCTCCAAGTTCTGGTCACAGGTGCTGCCTGATCCCTTTAATGCACGAACTGTTCTTATTTCTAGTGGATCTAATCCCTAGTACACAACTCTTCTTCTCAGGCTAAGCTTAATTCGGGGGCAAATGGTAAAGTAAGGACTTTGCTTGTCTGTCTGCGTCTGTCTCTTGATTGGAAGCTCCTCTCCCCTGTGCCCCTGTGCTTTTTTAGATCTTTCCTACCAGAGCATGTATGGAACCTAATGCAGAAGTGTTGGGAAGTCTGTATTGACATGTCACACAACCATCTCTGACACATTTGGTTGGTACCAAATGTGTTCAGACAGCCTATGCCGCAGGATTTTTGCTTGTCTTGTTTCAAAATGACTATCATTGGTGCTTCGCCAGCACGGGCCCCAAGACCGTAACTGCATAAACAAACTGCATCAGGGAAGAAGAGGAGCCTGACACAGGCGCTGACTAAGATGAAGGACTAGGTAGTTCTAAAAACCTGGTTTCTTGGTGTAGCTCAGGTTAGGTTTCTCAGATTGTCAGTCTGAGTAGCATGATTCACTCATGAGATGTTAATTCTGTGTCTGGCTCGCAGGCTAACAGCGTACTCGCCTCAGTTCTTACAATGATGACAAACTATCTTCCCTTCCTGTTCCTACTTATAAAATGTGTCGCACTTGTCAAATTATGGAATTAAACCCTCCATTTCAAACCAGACGGTAGCTGCAAAAATCCTGAGGAAATGTCTGTGGGGAAATTTTTTGCCCCTTCTGAATTTTCTTTATGTGGTTTCATTTTTGTTTCTTCCCTGCTCCCTTCTCCTTTGTAACTTCTGAGAGCAAGACAATACCTCTGTGGACAGGTTTCAAACCAGTGAGCACGTTTCATCTCAGGGCTCCTCCTGTGCTTTCCATAAACAGTTCTGCATTCTCGTCTTCAGATCTGGCCTTACACGATAATTGTGTGAGCCATCTGCTCTGCGTCTCCTGCCATGAATCAGCTTTAGTACTGTTCATTGTTTCTGTGACCGTCAGGAAACTAGATGGAAGTCGCCTCTTTAGATCTTCTGTTTCTCTCTCTCAGTATTGGACATGACAAATAAATGAAGATCTTTGCTCCACAGAGTTTACGGAAGGCCAGATGCAGAGAGATGCTGTGCAAGGTGATGATTTCCATGGTTTCGCTGGCTAGAGGGCTCGTTTCCCTCTCTGCAGGTGGTGGTGTGTTGGGCAGGATTTGCTCACAGTCCCCGTGGGAGTGGGTCTTCATGGAGGGCTGTCGTGGAGTGGGGGCAGGTGAAATGCAGCAGGAGGTAGAGGAAAGGGAGAGAAAATCTTCAGAGTAAACACTGGAAAAAGCTGAGGATAGTAATGGCGTTAGCACGTCTTCAGCACGTGGGTTTGTTCAGCTAGCTCTTGCTTACCAGGTCTCCATCGCTTCCCTGAAGTTACACGGCTAGAGAGCAAGGGTGGGAACCATGCAGACCTTGACGGCCGTGTAAATGATGGGAGAGGTAGAACCGTTTGCCTGCTGTCCACTGATTTCCAAATGTCATTAAAGAACCTTCATTTTTCTTTTACATTTCATGTTTCTTGCCCTTTCTGCTACTCCTTTACAAAGAAATAACCAGACAAAGCCCATTTTTTACCAAAGCCTGTACAAAATCCTCTATGAGTTGCTTTGTGTTGTAGTGCATTTTTCATAGCGCTCCCACTCCTTAATGCCTGATTTTTGTGTTTGGTCTTAACATCATTCCTTTCAAAGGCATTGTCAGGACGAAATCTAATGGCTGGCTTCTTCTGAAAGATTGCTCTAAGCCTGGCAGGACCTCAGCTCGTGGAGTAGAATAGTACATCAGTGTAACACTATGTCTGGGCAGCACTCATAGGGCAAGTAATTAAACTACAACAACAGTGACCCCTGAAATGCAATGTCTTGGTGTACAGTAAATTTTTTCATGTTAAAGGTTTATATTACTTCTTCAGGAACTGGTTTGGGAGTTTTCTCACATCACAGTCTGGATGTAATTGGTGCATGCTGCAGATTTATTCCTCTGACAGGTCAAATAACCAGTATGTTTCATTGCTAAGATGAGCGGGGCTTTTATTTTCTAAAATTGTATTTCTATCAAATATTTATTTGTCCGTTTCATGGCCTGCAGAGGGTTTGGAACATTTGGTGCTTGCAGCAAGTGGATTTACCCAGTGATTTTGCTCTTCCTCCTCATTCTCCTTTAGCGACAGTTGTTGCCAGCGGAGGAGTGGTTTGAGTGTGGGCATCAGTGTTTCATTCATCTGGCCATGGCTTTGCCTCCCCCGGGATGAAAATGCATTGGGAACCATCTCAGCAGATGGCTTGGAAGCTCATAGTATTGCAGCAGTCTGGGGTCGAGCAGCAGTTCCTTTATTTGCTGTGTTTTCAAAGAGTCGTAGGGTTCTGGTGTGAGCAGTTTATATTGAACTTGAACTTGATAGGCTGTGTCCTGCTGTGGATCAATAGAGAGTCCAGGACTGTATACAGTCGAAGAGAAAGTATCCTCTAGGAGAACCTTAAGGATGCAAAAGAAAGTGTGGAAAAATAAGAAAATGCGTATTACCAGTTTTTGCAGAGAAATCCTGTCTCTGCTTTTTGTTGCATTTGCATTACAATGTTACATGTAATAATACTATGACAATAGTTCTCAAATAATACACTGTAATGGAATATGATAATTTGTATGCAAGTTTAGAAATATTTGTAGGATTTTAATTTTCTTGCTCTAGTTTTCCCTGTTTTCATTATCACAGTGTGCATGAATTAGGCGTCTTGCAGACGTTCTCAGTAAATCATTTACACCGATAATTTTGCAAGTAACCTTATTAGACATGTTCTTTCCTGGAGCAGAGGCAGCTCAGGATGAACCTGATTTGACCATTTGTACATATGCCCAATGCGGTACTCCATAGCTGTAATTTAGGGACTAAGGTAAATAAATAGGGATCTAAATTACCTGCAGTCTTGCATTAACCATCTGTTGATTCAACTTTCCCTCTTCCACCAGGGAAATAAAGCCGACCTGTGGTCTGTTAAGGTCAGCCTGCTTATAGGAAAATTTAAATAATGTTCTTTAACTGTAGTTACTTGTCATTATATAGTTGAGCTTGGCAACATTTTTTATAATGTAAGTATGTTTGGGGAGATGGGTGGGAGGTAATTACTTCACCATTTGGTCATTTACACCCACATTTTCTAGTAATGTCCAGTGAGGATGTGGATGCGGGAGTGGGGGGAGGACATAAGACACACACATATCAAAAGAAATTATGATCTGGGTCATATCCTACCTATCTAAGACTCTAGCTTAAACGTTCATGGAGAAAATACAAGAAGCAGATGCAAGTCCATGCTTTCAGGTCAGAAGGCTTTCCATCTCTCAAGAAAGCTCCTTTTCCAACAAGTTAGAGAGAGTTTTGAGGCCAATGCCCTTAGTCGTGCTTCTCACGGTCTTGTGAAGGTCCTGATGGAAATCCTGAGCCTGACGGTGAGAATGCTGAGCTGGCAGGGAGAGTGCTTTAATTCCACTTCTCGCTCCACTGCATGGTTAATTATTTTTGCATAGAAGAAAACACTGAAAGAAGTCCATCCCAAAATACAGAATAGCCGAAGTATATAGTACTCTGCAAGCAATTTGGAGATAAAAATTTGACTCTTTAGGGCCATTAAGCCTGGTTTTCTTCTGCCCTTGGTGAATGCTCTCGCCTCTGAGCTGTTACATAAAAACTAAATGCACCACCAGTTTTGTGAATCCAACCATTCATTTTCATAACTTTTTTTTTCCCTTCTAACAGGCACTATAAAGGGCATATTTTATTCTGGATAAACTAGTATGTTTCCTGTTGAGCAAAGCAGTGGTTTCCAGTTGCCTCTTTTCTGTGCTGAAGAATTTTAAATTGAACTTGATTTGAAACAGAAGTTTATCTCAGTTTACTATTTCTTCATAAAATGTCCATTTCAACACGCTTGGGGCAGTGTTGTTGTTGTTGTTATTATTATTATTAATAATTTGATTGAATAGCTTGGGACTGGTTCTACTGCATGTCCTGGCCCAGTGCTTTTCAGTCTGTGATGCCAGAACAGTTGGGAGGCTCTGGATTGCTTTGAATGGGTCTGCAAAGTTGGTTGACAGCTATAATCTACAAAATTTCTGAGAGATCAGGATCTCTGTTAAAAAGCCATTCTGGGACCACAGATTGCATGCATGGAAAGCCACAGCTCAAGCCTGATCCAGCACAGCACACAGACACCTGCTTAATTTTAGGAATATGCAGTGTCCCATGGACTTTTATGAGTCTCATGGTTTTATGAAGCATTTTTCAGGACTGAGGTAGAGCACTTGATGCAGAACAAAATCAACTCCTTAATGAGCTTACCAGAAAACCCCACAGGCATACTCAGCATGTGCTTTTTAAACGTGTATAATGGGGTCAAATGAAAACCAATTCCCATTGGAGTCAGGCCATGCCCAAGGAACCCTTCTGGGATTATTTCTTTGAAATCCTTCAGGCAGAAATATTTCTGTGCCAATTTCAACTTCAAAACCTTTTGACTGTGGAGCTGTTCAAGAATAGGCTAACAAGAATTCTTCTTCTATGAGAATTTTTCCTGTTCTCCAGATCCCTCCCCTACCAGCCTTCTCCCTCTTGCTTTGCTTACTGCTTCTCAGTATAGTAGAAAAGGTCAGAAGCAATTTGATCAAAAGTCCCAAGAGACGAGTGTCTTTGAAGAGGGTGCAGGCCTGCGGAATTTGAATATGAGAGGGTAATATTTTGAGGAGTTTTTAGGTCCTGGAAACAGACCTTTATAATGAAAAATCACCTTTGAACCTTCATCTAGCTATTTTAGGTTAAGAAAAGTAAGCCTTTTCACTGGGGGAAAAAAACCTGCTTCCTCCCGAGGGTATCTGCTCCCCCCTTTGCTGCCTGGGTAATATATTTGGGCTGGTTTTCCATCGCTTGATACGTATTCTGCAGACACCATGAAATCTGGGGAAGAAACAAATGAATTAACTGTCCCGGAGGGCTGTCAAAATGCAAAAAGTTATAAATGAAAGACAGACTTATCTAAATTGGTGTGTGTGAATTCGCGAATGAATTGACACATGGCTGTGCGCGTTCTCGGAAGTAGGAGCTGCTGAATCTCTACAGCTGCTGACCTTACCCTCCCTCAACCAGAACTGCCTGCTCTTTTCTTTAATTGTGCATAATAGATGCTGTAACGCTGTTGAAGTCTGCATCATTCTTATCTGCTGGTAAGACTTGCAAAGCTGTTTGCCTGTTCACATAATGATACAATCTGAGGCTTCACCAGTTGCCTCACACGTGTTAGCGTATGCTTTCTCCTTGCTAGCCCAGCTGGATTTGTCTGTGTTGGAGCCTGAGCATCTTCACTTTCGCTGTAGCTCATTTGGGGAGACCTTGTTGCAGCCTTTCAGTAGTTAAAGGGGGCTTGTAAGAAAGATGGGAACAAAGTTTTTAGCAGGGCCTATTGTGATAGGACAAGGGGTGGTGGTTTTAACCTAAAAGAGGGTAGATTCGACTGGATGTAAAAAAGAAATTTTTTTACCATGAGGGTGGTGAAACAGCGGAACAGATTGCCCAGCGAGGTGGTAGATGCCCCATCCCTGGAAGCATTCACGGTCAGGTTGGACGGGGCTCTGAGCAACATGATCCAGTTGAAGATGTTCCTGCTCATTGCAGGGCATGGGACTAGATGACCTTGAAAGGTCCCTTCCAACCCAAACCATTCTATGATTCTATGAAAAACATGCGGGAAGTCAAGCTGCAAAGCAAATAGTTAGCTTTGTAAGTGGAGGGGGAAGCTTATGCATCCTAATGCTGTACCTTCAATCTGGAATTGAGCCATTCTGACTTGGCTTACACGTTTCAGTGTCAGGTGTTGGCCTTTTCAGCAGCAGCAGCATTCCTCCTCTTAACTGAGAGATGCAAGCTGAGAAACCCTCCAGCACTCAGAGACGGGCTTTAACTCCAAGTGTTGGTGCATTTCATTTTGATCTTGGCTCTCTGATATCCAAAAGTTCCACTTTACTTTGAGATCTTTCAGTTGTTTAAGAGCTGACATACGATGTGATACTGCTCATAGAAAATCAGGGAGCACTTGCCAGAGGACGCTGTTACCCTCTCTGGTATGAGTCCTTTAATGTGCAGTCTCTGCTAAATGGATTCTCTGATCTTCTCTGGTATATTTTTCATTCTTGACAGTGAAAACAGACTTAATCTGTTGGGAACAAAGGGGAATTATTTCTCGCTTTTTGGAAGGGAGATCTCTCTTCATTTTAGAACTGCTGTGCAGAGCAGCTGGATTCCATCTCTGGCTGAACTCCTGTCTTCACACTCCTGTAGGGATACCTGCAGGCGAGGAGGGTTTAACTACCAGCTGTTGACAGGAGAGAAGCTAATGTCGTAGAGCTTCTCTAGCTGTAGCTTCTGTATTTTCCCTTCCTCACGTGGTACACAGTTGTCTCTGTGCTGCACTGTGCCAGCAAAGGGTACAAAAATGATGATACCTTTTTAATTTTAACCAGAGTAGTTTAGGCTTTCTGGCTTGCCTGTCTTTTTTTCAGCCGAGAGAATATTTTAGTGCTTCTATAAGGAAAAATAAGTGCTCAAGATGGCAGCTGCAGGGGGTGGATCGGTCGCCGTGCTCCAAGCAACCCCCTGGAGCTGAACTGCCGTAGGGGCAGGCTCGTGGCGGTGCAGAGCCCATGAGCAGGGAGAGGGGCCTCTGAGCTGGCATAGCCAGGGGCAGGGTTTGGCCCGCAGCGTAGAGCAGGCTGCTGGGGAGCGCAGATCCTGGGGTTTTCCCGTCAGGCAGCAGCCCCAGTGTTCGGTGGGTTTGTAGATGAGGTAGACTGCAGCTTAGCTTAATGTGCGCTGGTGCTTCGGGAGGGCCCAGAGCTTGAGACGTTTGCTGCATTTGCACCAATTAACATAGTCATGGTAGCAAATGACTCTTGATTTTTCCGAAAGACGAACAAACTGTGGGTCTAATGCGGACCTGCTGTTTCTCAGAGATTTCACAGCGCTGCTTCCCTAAATGAGGCCAGGGAGGATTTTTCTTACTCAAACTGGCCTCAGTTCAGGTGCTGTTGAAAGGTCAGCCCTCCAGTCCTGCTTTTAGATTTTTTTTCTTGTCACAGTGAAGAAGTCTTATCCCAGACAACTAGTAACACCTAAGAATGATGGTTTTTCTGCTTGTTATCCAGCACAGCGAAACTGGAAGTCAGCCCTGGGAGATCTGTATATGTCTGCTCTAGCGTTTGTGGAGTTCATCAGAACAAACCAGAATTGACGACATCTTTAGGGAGGAAAAAAAGAAAAAAGGAAATCAATTGGTCCTAGTGTCAGAGCTGATCAGATGTACAAAGAACGAAAGAATTGCCAGACAGTATCTGGGGCTGGATAATTCGCATCAAAACACTCCCTGTGTCAGAATCAAATAGTCTCTGTGATAAGAAAATTATTTTCCTCCAGTTCAGAGGATATTGAGCACCAAGATTTTTACATCCTCTTAGAAACTTGAAAACAGCCCTTTTGTTGCTTATCAGTGCTGGTTGTTTATTTTTTTTCCACTGGACAAACATTGATTTTTCTTGCTGCCAAACTCTGCATTTCTAATGGAGCTTGAAATTAACATGATTTTTTTGTGGTTTTGTTGTTTACCTCCTTGTTTGCACACCAGCAACCTAAATGATGTTGGCACAGCTTGAGGAACAAGGATTCTTAAAGTTTTAGTGAAATGAAGCAGTGAAGGCACAATGCGTCTTTTTCTCCAGGCACTACACAAGTAATGACCGCCACATGGTATTGAGGGGTGGTTTTATGTGTCTGTGACACTGATTGAAAGACTTGGGAAAGCTTACATTTGTTTAAGATATTTGGGATCCAGAGGGCATTCTTTATCATTCTTTGCTGGGAGGATGATTTCAGCATGCTGCACGTACAACCTTAAGGTCGCAGCCGCTGCAGTAGCCTGTAATTCTGCTCCAGAGGTGCAGAACCTATTCCCGTGTTTCGGAGAAACCTTGTGTGAGGTCTGCAAATTAATCAAAGATATCGTGATTCAGATAAAGTGGCAATCAAGCTGAGAGAAGAACAGTGTTCCTAAAACCTTCTTACATGTCAGAATTCACTGTTACTCCTGAACTTATAAATTGGGATGCTGAAGTGGGGTGCTACCCTCGTACAAAGCCTTAGTCGATACAATAATCCACTCTTGTCTGGCTAACTTTAGCAGTTTCAACTGGCTATAAATTACAGCATGCACCTCGTACAGTAATTTGAAAATCTAAATGTCTGAGTATTCTATTGAAACTTCGCAGCTATCCTTTGGTCGCAGTGCCAGTTCGTCTTAATCCTGTCAAATACACTTGGAAGAATCCTTGTAGTCAGAGATAATGGTCTTATGATATGGCTGAATTTCCTTGCTGTAAGTATGAATAGATGATAATAGCAACAGATTTCTCCTTTTCTTTGATGTTCACACAACAGGTTAAAAAAAAATGGAAAATTTTAAAGCCCTGTAATTAGAAATAACTAAAGATAAGATATTCCTCAGTCCTTGCACTCAGGACCTTTTGGTAATGCGAGTGGTTTAAGAGAGCTTTTCACCTCTCCACGATGAGAAAAGCGATGATTAAATCCCAACTCTGCTCTCAGCAATTTGGATCCATATGGGCCTAGTCTCATTTTCGCAACAGTCTGCCAAGAATAAGATGTGATCTTTGGCAAGAGTTCGTGCTCCTGTGTGTTGAGAGCAGGAGATACATACCACAGAACCATTCTGTATCACACCTGACTGGCAAAATGTCCTGAATATTAGGTCAGCAATTTTCCATCAAATTGCTATCAGTTATTGTTGATACAGAATGAAGGTCATTAATTAAGCAGAAAGGATTTGGGCAGTTCAGGATGAAGACTTGAGCAGCTCTTATTCAGTGAGTAAGGGCCAGCTATCAACATCCTTGTTAGCTAATGCAGCTGGAAATTCTTTTAAAATTAATGTATTAATGTACTGTTCTGCTTAGGGAAATGACTGAGTGGGAATGTGACACTGTGCGTTTTGTATGTAGTTTCACCTGCTGACTCACAGACTAAAATCTGTTCAGTTTCCAACTCCAGCAATGATTTTTCTTTCTGCCAAAGGCACAGACTTCACCTGGGATCTGGAAAAATCAATCTATGGCATCTTTATCAACAGCGATGATGTATGGAGCAGACATAAGGCAGGACTCAAGGCACGTGTTCTAGAAGTGCAGAGCATCCTTGTTGGTGCTGCACTCCAGACTCCAGCTCATTCTCCCCTCTTGTCTCTGCAAGACCAAGAATTGAAAATTCATGCACGTTGGTCAAGTCAGTAGTTTAAAAAGTGAGGAGGGGCAGGGAGCAGGGATGGTGGATAAGGTCACTACTGCGCAGCGCTGCCTTTTCTTGCTAATTCTGCTCAGTTTTGTCTGTGCAAAGCCCCTGGGGGTGAGGTTGTGCACCAGGATAGCATCCCTGTCACCTGGAGGTTTGTACTTTAGGACTGAGAGTTTGGAAGAACTCACCTGGAGTAAGGCTGCAGTCTTCTACCTATGAGATAGAGGTGTAAATGACCCGGCACCTTTGTTCGATCAGGTTTATTGCAAGCCAGGTTTAGAAACTTTTTTCCAAGGTCTTTTGTGTCTCTTGGCTGCGATGCTGTGGGGCTTGACTCAGCAGCATTCAGTGGCGTTCCCTGCCCTGTGTTTTACTCCTGTTCGCTTCTGCTCTGAAGATTGAAATGTCGTATCAGATTAAGAGTCAACAGTGCAAAAGGCTTCGCTTTCACTTTATCAGGAGTGGGGACCGAGGTACTGCGTTGCTGTGGGTGTCTGATGGAGTTTTGCTAATAAGATCTGATTTCATGAGGTTTGCATCCTATTAAGGCAAGTAGGGATCAGGCCTGTGAGCATGATAGAAAAGTGCAAACACGATAGAAATGCTCTTACGAATATTAATAGGCCATGAAACAATAGAAGGCGAAAATGGTGATGAGGTGGGGGGGTTAGGCAACTGCTCTCCGGTGTAGCACAACGGCCTCCCTGCCACCTTGCTTCCCCTGCCATCTGCCTGTGGCCTGTCACTCGCAAACCGGATAGATTCAGGGATGCAGCTTGGGAATCTGACAGCTTCCCTAAACCAGACTGAGCTCTGCAGCTCGCGCCTCTGTGTAGGTGAGAGTGTAACTGAAGTATCTGTTCCCTGTTCACCAGTCGTCAGTCTTCCCTAGCAGCCCTGCCCAGGTGCAAGCCAAGATCAGCTCTCCAACTACCCAAAGAGTTTTTTTAAAAGTAGCTTGATTTGTCCTTAATAATCCCCTTCATGTGTGAGGTATCATCCATACCAGTGATATGTATGCATCTTTAACCTAAGTGTAAAACATCAGCCGGCACAGCTCCTAGATTTCCCTGTGGTTCTGGGGCTGGCTCACGGCCACAGCTCCGGCTCGCTCCTCGTGGATCGCTTCCTCTGCTGTAGCTCAGAAAATCGCCGGTTGTGTTTTGCACGATGTGTCCTGTGATGCACCAGCTGTGGTGCTTTCCTGCAGTACTTTCATGGAGGAGTCAATTCATGCCTGTCTGTTATCGTCTGCTACAGTTTGCTCTTCTTACCTGCCTAGCAAAGAATTGCCTGCCTTTCTGCATCTTTAGCTTTTGAAATGATGTGCAACCATGAACCTTCCCAGCTTCCCGCACCAGCCCTGCCCTTAGGACTGAGAAGCAGAAGCAGAGGAAATGACCAACAAACGGGCTGGCCAAGCTGGGTTTCAACCTTCTGCCTGCGTAAGCGTGTTCCCGTGAGCAGCCCTTTGGCCGCCCCCGCCCAGCCGCCGCTGCCAGGGCAGACACTTCTGATTCTTCATGCAGCACGTGCAGGTTGCCAGACCTCTGGGCTACAGGAATTCATGGTGTGTGCTGGCCTTCCAATTTGTTCACATTTCATTTCTTAGAATGCTGATCCTTCTACAGAATGTTTGAAAATCCCCATGGCATTGATTATCTTTGTTTACACACATTTCTTTATCAATTGAACTATTTAGTAGAGAGGTATGTTCATATTTTATTGATATAATTTGAGGTGTAATCTTACTCCTTTTCCCTGAGTACTTGTTTAAAGAAAACAACATTTCCTTCTGTGTTGTTTGGTTTGTTTTCCTTTCGTTCATCCCTGAACCTCTAAGCATTTTACTGCTTTTTTCGTGGGAGGCAGCTGAGTTGTGGAGGTTAAGTGATTTGCTGCCAGTCATAGAAGGGAGGAGCAGCCGATGAGAAACAACATCAAGGAATCACAGCTGCTAGTCCGGTGCTGGCCAGACTAAGCAGGTATCAGGCAACATGTGGGCCAGTAGTGTTGTCTTTCCATTTGTTAGCAAACTGCCCGTGGTGGGGCTTTTTTTAAGTAAGCCTTACCTAAAGCAACATTTTCAATTTCTTGGTAGTGGTTCCATGTCTTAAATTCATTTTCTTGGTTCACTGCCTTTCTTCCACCACCTCTGCTGTTACTTTTAGTTGCTTTCTGCCTCGGTTTCCCATCTGTTGACTCGGGCTAGCTGCATCAGCCCATTTCACAGCAAAGGGGGCTACATCAGAGCCTTAAAGGGTTATAATATCATGAGAACTGTAGGAACAGGTAAACCAAGTTAGCCCTCTTCAGGCATATGGCTTGGTATTAATAGTCTGGAGAAAAGTTTTGTAGGAAAACGGGGCACAGGAAGGTTTGACTGAAGCACCTAAAGCTTGTTAAAAGAGGTGAGTAACAGTAACGTAATTAAAGTGCTCTCTTCTTTTTGTTTTTCTGCTTTTTGGTAGACAAGTCAGAAGCAAAGTCCCACTGCTGTGCTGTCATCTCTGGCCCCTCGTTGCCGAGAAGGATGTTTTATGCTTGGCGTCTTCAGGGAAAGGCTGCTTGTTTGCATTGTATTTGTGGCATAATTGCTAATGGTAGAGATCATTTTTATTAGCCAAGCTGTCTGCATTAAAATGATGTATTTTTTGTATTATTAAGAACATCCAAGGGAGTCTCTGCAGCGACAGGAGAAAGATGATAATTTTTTATTTAGGTTAAGAGCAGATGGTTACAGAAACATTCAATGTAAATAAATTAAGGAGAAGCCACCCTTGCTAATAGTTAAGTAAACAGGTTTGGAAACAGCCGGCTCAGGACCAGGCTTTTCTGTTCCCTTCCTTTCCTGCAAGATCTTCGTTCTGCTCTTCGGCTTACAGCCCCATATGGATAGGGTGTTAATTAAACCAATTTGCTTTTGGCCCAGAGTCATCTAAAACAACTTGAGTCCTGCTAAAGCAAGACTGTCACTCATGGGCAGCTTTCATGAGCACTAGAGAACCCTTACCTAGCCTAAGCATCTGGGCTGTTAATCAATGTTGTTGATAAGCATTTCCAAATGTCTTTAGTCATGGTAGCGAGGCAGTGAGCGATCTGAGAGAGGTATTACTAACGTTTTATTTTATAGATGCATTCTGCAGTCTCTGATGAGTGCTGTAGTCACAATGCCATGCTGCCCTCGAGATTTTCAACTCAACAAAACAAGTAAATTAGAAGTGGAGGAATGAGAGGTAATTAGGGGAGGAAATTCAGATTCTGTAGCACAAGGGCTGCAAATGCCTCAGCTGTGGTAGCTGGAGAAGAAAGTAGTGCTTCTCTTCCTACCACTGGCTAGTCCTCAATGTGTTCACAAAATGAAAAGCTGAAAGAGCCTTGAGGACGGAGAAATTTGAGTTTGATCTTTGAGTGGTTCTCTGCTGCCCACCTGGGTCAGAACAGGAAGGTAGGCTCATACACAGGAAGCACTGTTGCACAGGACAGTCCCCTCTTCCGTCCTCACAACCAGCCTGATACAAAGACATCACCTAGGCAGTTGGCTTCTTCCCAAGGTCTCTGGTCGCACAGCCAGGATTCAGCATGCTTGCAGCAGGGTTTGGAGTCTCAGGCAGTAGCAGAACGTGGTTTGTGCCCTGTATCAGGAGGAGATCACATGCAGATGAAGTGGTGGCTTTCTCAGCTGGTGGAGGCTGGAGCTGAAGGAGAACCACTCCTCTTCCTAGTCCGAAACAGACACTTGCTGGGATGACTTAAGCAGTTTCTGGATTGCAGCATAGATTTTCAGTTGGGTGTGGATGTACGAAAAGGCATGATACAAAGCAGTTAGCATGTTACTATTACTGATAGCAATGCTAGGATATCATACAGCAAAAACTGATGGCCAGTGGCCAAAATGATAGAAATGTAACAATTTTTAACAGTATCGGAAAAAAGGCTATACACCTAAGGACTGATGACAAGAATGTCTGGTGTAAGCTAAGAGCTCATTAGGGGGTTGAGGGAAGAGAAGGGTTAAGAGTATGTTAGTTAATGAAAGAGATTACTGTACCCTATCAATATGCTGAAAACCAAATGCAGTCCTAGGTTGTATAAAGCAAGCTGTCCCTGTAGGGAGAGAGTGGTATACATGGCTTTGTCAATTCTCTGCACACTACCAAACACCCATGTCCAAAAAAACCTGACAGGAGACTGACAGATAGGTAGAGAAGGGCTGCTGGGATGGTGCGGGCAGTGGAGAATCCATTGTATGCTTGAGGACTAGAAGTATATGGCTTGTTTAATCTAGCAAAACAGAGGCTGAGAGGAGATACAAATGCTCTCTATAAATGTGTCAGAGGAGTAAACACCAGGGAGGGAGAAGAGCAATTTAAACTGAAAGACCACATTGGCACAAGAGGAAATGGGTATAAATGGCCCATGAATAAATTTAGGCTGCAAATTAAGTTTCTAAGTAAAAGACCAGTAAGGTTTTAAATATCCAAGTAAGAGTACTAAGGCAAATAACCTAACTGTTTCTGAGATGGGATTTGGTTACTTAGATGAGAATTAAATGAAGTTCTTAGCTGCGGTAAACTGTGGCACCTCCACTACCGCACTTGACAGTGACGGACTGGATATGATTATCCTGTGGTTTTGTATTCGTATATGGGGGAAGATTCACCTGAAAAAAGCAGTCTCCATATTTGATATCTCCAGAGTCAGAGACATCGTGTCTGTAGCCTGTGTGCTTCACAATAATTTCTGCTACTTCGTGATTAGAGTTCCTAAGTAAATGGCCAGCCCTTCAAAATTATGAACTTAAAGTAAAACTTTTAAGTTCATAATTTTGATATGATAGGGTCCTAATTTATGGGAGCAGGCTGTTTTCTCAAGGCCTAGGACTGCTTAAAAGTTTGGAAATGCTAAGATGCAGGTGTTAACAGCTCTAACGTGTAGACTAAAATTGTTGTGTGTGCACTGAAAATTTCCCAGCCAACCTTAACTGCTGCTGCTGTTTCACCGCCCAAAGCCAGTGACAAGCCTGTTCTCAAACAACATACATCTTCACCGCATCAGTGACTCTGGAAATTGAGAAGTGATCTGTGTAGTCTACCTTTCTTTTGTTTGATAGACTCATTTTTTCTCTCCCTTACTGTAGCATTTAAACCAAAGTCTGTGTGTCTCAAAGCAGCAAACTACTTTATAAGAAGTAGTTTACAGTGAAGAAAATTCTGTTGTTCTCTAGAAGTAACCACATCATGAACTCCATTAACCAGAATAAAATATGTAAAGTTTTGATATATGCCATACACCTCAGTGGATGACAGAAGTATGGATTGAGGTGATGTTTATGCCAACAACAGATCTTTGTCTACACAGATGACATTCATATACTACAGATTTAAGATTTTCACTGCTGCAGACAGGTGATGCCTTACCTTTCTTCTCTAAACCTGCTTGTTAACAAGTCCTTATCCAAGTGTTGTAGGCTAGGAATGAAGGTAGAAGGTTGTCAGGAGGTGGAGTGGAGTAAAATTTCGAAGCCTTTCAAAACTTCCTATTCCCTGGCTTTCTAGTGTGTAGGGCAGTTGGGGGTTAAGTAACTGAGCTGTGAATTTGCAGCCTTTTGCTGGCTGGATTTGTAAAACTGAAGGATTTTTGCTTTGATTAACAGGATAATTAGAGCTGTATTGTAGGCATAAGCTTCACTGAGCTTTGCAAGCACTCATTTCTTACCTTGACCTCAGAGACTCATCATGATCCTTAATGCTGTGCAGAGCAGACCCGGGGTGTCTATTTAAAGACCTCCTGTGCACTTAGCCAGGGCCTCTTTCCTGCCCAGCACTAAGCTCCACTTTGGCAGTGGTGCGATTTCATAGCTCCTGGGTGGGTTTTTTTCCAGGTTGCTGTCTGTCAGCTTAGAATTCTCACTGAGGTCATTAATGCAGTGAAGTTGTGTGAGACGTGAGGGCCAGGGTCAGGAAGGCGTGAGCCCCCGTGGCACCAGGGGACAGAGGAGAGGAGACCGGTGGCATTACAGTGGGTCTGCTTGAATGACGCTCCCCCGTGCTGACCCAACGCTAGTCCTGTATCTTTGTCCTCCTGTTCTTCCTGCTCCTCCTTTCACAGTGGAAATCAGTCCCACCAAGCGAGTCTAACTTGCAATGAAGTCTTCATAGTTAAGCTGCTGACTCCAGAGAAAAACTGAAATCCTCATCAATCATTTTGCTTATACAATATCTCTCAGTAGGCAAATTGTCTGCTGGCAGCATCCGCTGTCACTCTTGAATCTTTTTGCAAACTGCCCATTTGGTAGCTGCAGCCTATACGCTAAACCTGAGAGAATTCAGAGTCTCACGTCAGGCATCTGTGCCATTCCGAGTTTCCAGACTAAATGAATTACTTCATAAGTGAAAAGCTGATCAGCCATGATCCTTGAGCAGGAAAGGTGAGGGGCAGGAGGTATTGGACTTTGCTAGCTAAGCAGGGTCAGGCATGAACTGGGGGATCTCCCAGAAAGTTAAATAGGTGGCACAACACCGCTTGTTTAGCCTAAATCAATGTTAAATCAATTAACTTTAAATCAGCACTGGTTCTGCTTGTGCAGGTCCTGCATTGTAATTAAACATGAACTTAAAACACTGAACCTGAAAGTTTGCAACCCATGTGAGATGTTAAAGTTGTAGACACCTTCTGAAGTTTGTCAGGATACGTGATGTTTCATCCAGGTCGTTACTGCCATCCCGACTGCTCGGAGAGAACTGAGTGTCTTGACAACTTCACAGTGTTTTCAGAGATCAGGTTCAGCCTTTCTAGCCAAATTTTAGTATTTCCAGACCTAACCACTGCTTTTCCATTTCCCGCTGTTTATGGACGGAAAGCTTGGTGTTCCAGAATCTATCATCTCAATGGAAGTTAATTCCCAGACAAGCTTTGTTTTCCATGGAGACCCTCAATGGGTTGTGGGGCAGAAGAGGCTGGTGGAAGTAGAAGCGAGTGGGCTCCAGCGCTGCCTGTGTCTGTGCAGCATTTCAGTTGCTTTGCTGGCAACCAAGACCAGCTGGACTGAGTACCTACAAGTGCTCTTCCGTCCACGTCAGCTCTGTCTAGGTGCACTGGCTCCTGTGAAGCTCTGGTATGCAGAATCCAACCGTCATCGGGGCTGGCCATAAGGATAAATTTGCAAGAAGACCATTTTTGGCTCTTGCTGTAGCAGTCTCTGAAAAGAGCCCTTCTTTCTGTCTTTCCTCCACCTCCCTTCCAGAGACATGACCAATGTTTTCCACAAGTGGAGAAGTTTACAGTTCCCCACACATGGCAGTCCCTGCCAGAAATTTTGTTTTAGTTGCCACAGCAGCAATTTAATGTGCTTTTAAAGCCCCTGCCGCTGGCCGTGCCTCTGCCCTGTTTGTTCTTCCTGTGCATTTCCCCAGCAGTGCGCGAGGCTGCAGAGGCAGTGACAGAGAGCTCTAATAACCCCAGTAATGGATCCAATTATGGCCGTTAGTGCTTCTGTTGAGAATACATGAATAAGTAAATTTGTGCATAAGGATGAAAGAGTGTGTTTTTAAAGCTGCCTGAGCAGTCTCCGGGAGTGGTGGCCATGTTGCTCTTGCCCAGCCCTAGTGCAGGACGGCAGCCGAGGACCCAGCGACTGCTCAGCTCCCCTCTGGACCACGCAGGCCCACAGCCTCCCAGTGAGTTGTTGTGTGGTCACTAGCTGGTGCCGGGAGCTGTGGCCGTTGGCTTACAGGCATGGCCTCACACCACAAGCATTTGATTGTGCTTGTTGCAGTTGCGCTTCAGGTGCCTCTGTGGGGCAGCTGGGTGCTGGGGTGTCTGCTGACAGAGCCTCTCTGTTGATGGCAGCCACGCACACGATAAATAGTGCTCCACTTTCATTAGATAGTGTCACCATGTTCACGTGGCTATGGGGGTTGTGGCTGGGAATGGATTGGGCAGGACAGAAAAAGCACTAGCAAGCTTTTGCAGGAAATGTTCCACTCTCTGAGTGCTGTTCTATCAGTGCAGGATGATCCTTTCATCCACTTCACATCGCCAGAAAATCTGTTACTTCCTCTGTCACTGGGTCTTCATCTACTTAGCACAGAGGCATCCATCCTCACCTGGCTCTTACCCGTGGTGACACACATTTGTGGTCATCTATTATCCAGCAGTTGATCAGACAGGGAAAGGTGCCCTCTTTTGTTCCCAGTGGTTTCCTTCCTGGCTTCCCTGCCTTTTCCTGGCTGATGCATGGAGTGGTAGGAGAATAAATGTATTTTGGACAGCATATGGCAGATTTGAAGGAGGGGGGTCCTGAATGTCAGCTGTCCTGGTGCTGGCTCCTCAGGTGTTCAGAAGGGAGCTGGAGGGGCAGGCATCTGAGCAGCAGAGGTTGGCTCCAGAAGACCTTTCAGCGAGCAGTGCCCTGTTCCTTCCCCTGGTCCCTCCATACCTGCGGCAGCAGGAGGAGAAAGTCACACTCCAGGATCCGGGCAGTGAGCTCATTGCACCCAAAGTCATCTATAGGCACCAACTCCTACTGTTGTGCATAACCAATCAGGAGTCCTTCCGCTTGTGCTAGCCTCTCTTCACCTGCCTGTGTCACTGTCCCTTTGTCCCAGAGCCCCACGGTTGCACAGCTGCACTACCTGCGTTTATTTTCCTGGTGCTCTTAGAGTATCTCTGTATGGATTGGGACAGACAGGCTGGCCAAGACCATGGTGGTAATTCCCCAAAATCAGACTTCTGTGCTTAATGGAGTAGGGTTGGTGAATCTCCTGAGAAAATTACGTCTTAGAAGATACCTTATGAGCCTACGGGCGCGAGGCTGATGGTCTCCCATTTGCATTCAGAAGACAGGAAAGAGCCGTGAAAGAGAAGCGGCATTAGCTTTTTCTGGATTGAAACTACTGCTTTATGATGAGTTGTTGGAGGCCTGCTTTACAAATCAGCTTGGGAGGAGTAGGCTGGGGAAGGCTGATGATGCGTCTGTTGTTGGACATCGGTGTCCCTTTGAAACCTGAGGTTCATTTCTACACGCTGCACACTGGGTCTGTACAGCCTTTCTTTCTGGAGTGAGGTCTCATTTTCCTGCCCCACAGGGGTCTGCAGTAGTGGCCTCCTCTTGTTAGCTGCTGGAAATCTGAAATGCTAGGATAGGAATTACAGTTTGGAAGAGGTCTCTGAAAGCAGTTTCTGGAGAGTGAGCCCATTTTATATACAGATCTGCCCAACATGATCCAGGTCCCAAGAAAAGTTTAAAGTACTCTGCAAAATAAGATGTTCTTTGTTGTCTCCCAGACGTCAGGGAGGCTGAGAAGTGAGTTGAAGACTCTTCTCCCTGCTCACCTGCTACCTCCGGGAAAAAGGAGTGGTTCTTCTCCCCCTCACCTGGCCTCACCTAGCTATGTCACAGGAGAGTTCATTTCTGTTATTCATCATTAATCTGAGTTTCTAACAGCAGTAAAAGACTCTGAACTTGGTCACCAAAGAAGTTAACAGCCAGTTCGCGGGAGCCCTGACGGTTGATCACTTAGCCTTGGTTATTAACTGCAGGCAAGGACCAGTTTCTGGGAGATAATTGGGGTCATAAACAATAGCTGTGTAATGGAGGCTGTGCCCTAGGAGAGGGACTAAACGTATTCAGCTGCAAGAAACTTACTGCCTTTGGACGGCATCCAGGTGCTGCCATCAGCCAGCTGGAGTTCAGGCAGCCAAGTTGCTGCTGTAGGGGAAGAGAGGCCCTCAGTGCCTAGCAGACAGCATCTATCTGTGCTCAGGATAGTCCCTAGCTGGAAAGATGCTTGAGTGCGGCCACAGGAGGCTTGATAAAACCTCTTGAGCAGAGATCTGGAGAGTGTAGATCGGAAGCCATGTGTCTTTTAGTCCGCTTCAGAAACAGGACTCGGCATTTAGGAGCGGTAAGTTCTGCAGCCTGGGCGAGGGTTGGTGGTGTCAGCTGGATACCCCAAGCTGAAGGTGTCTGAGGGTTGAAGTGGCCCCTTTAGGTTCTGATGGCTGAATGGTGAACAGGACTGCAAATATCCTGCTGCTGCAGCTGTCACTTCAGCAGATGTGTGCTTGTGCGCAGTGGGCATGAAATGTGTGTGTGGGGATCTCCTAGGCCGTTTGGGCTCTGCTGTAACATTACTGGAGAATTAGGATTGCTCTGCCTGGAATTCCTTAATACAGAGTTGATTTGTTGCTAGGAAAAAAAAGTCCAGAAAAGCACCATTAAGAGCTAGGAGAATATTTAAATAGAAGGGATTTTCATTTGTACTCTCTAAAATAAAGCTCAGTTTCTGACTACTGAGCCCATTAAGAATCCCTGCTGGGGACAGAATGTACACAGGGGTTCTCCAGGCCGTGAGAAGATGTTTTCTTTCAGGGGAGGGCTTGTTAGGACTGGAAGAAAGCTTGATGGGATTTCTGATGTGGCATCAGCCTCTGATTAGATTCATGTCACTCCAGTCGTTCCCTATATGCATCTCATTGGAAACAAAGGGAGGAAAATAAAGGTGCAAATGAGTTTCTGTAATGATTGCACTAAACAAGGTAGAGTGTGGCATGTTGGGATCTAGAGTTTCTGATGGTTTTATTCTGTGCAGAATGAGGGTAGCATGTGCCTGCATGTGGACCACAAGCTGAGCTGGGCTCCCTGATGTGAAAGCTGGGAAGGTACCTGGGGCACAGATCCCGCAGCTCTGTGCTGTGGTACTTGAAAGCATCCTTGGATACTCCCTCATTTTTAAAGGAATCAATCGTTCTGCCCTGTTGCTTCCCATGTGTACAGAACTGCAGAAGAAAATTTAAGGGGAATCTGTGGAGGAGGGTAATGTTGCCCTTTATTTCCTGATAGCAAAAAGCAAGACAGCATTGCCAGGCTGGCTACGTTACAGAATCAAGACAGTAAATGTTGTCTTAATGTGGAGACCTGACAGGCTGCTGTAGGTGTGCAGCTGATTTTTTTCCACTTAGCCTTTTGCTCTGACAGCAAAGTCTGCCTTTGCTTGGCTTTGATTCAAAACAGGTAGGTACTGGAGAAAGGCAATGATCCCAGAGGGGTCTCAGGTTCTCCAGGCTTTCAGCCTTCCCCAGCACATTGCTGTCCCAGTCAGGCATATGGGAAGATTTTTAGCAGTTGTGAACAAGAGCAGAAGCATTAACGATATTTCTGATACTGGTCTCACAAGGAATGCCTACTGGGAACTGGGTTCACCAGGCTGAAGGGACGTCTTTGAGTTAAGGAGCGTCCTGCTGAAACTGGTGGGAGGTTGTTTGATGTCCCCCCTCCTGGTGCCGCAGAGATGCAGTGCAGGCTAGAAGCACCTCAGGAGAGCTAGAGACATAGCAGAGAGAGAATCGAGCTCTCTGCCTGCACGCGCCGCGATGCTGGTACTTTGTGGCCAACCGGTCTTCTCCAGGCAGTGACAGGGGATACCCCGAGCTAGAGTCAAGACTGACTGAGGAGAAAGCCAAGAGGTGACAGAGGCTCCTCCCATTCAGATAAAGCAGAGCCTGCTTGTCCCTTCTTGGCAGTGGGGAAAAGCAAGCTTAGGCAGACCTCCCAAGAGAGGCTGAGAGCGTAGGACTGAGCTAGTGGCCTCGCCGATGTGGTGGGCAGGAGTCTCTCTTATTCCAGATATTCCTCCAGCTATATGAAGCGCTGTTCTCAAAGGTAGGCCTAGATATCCCAGAGTCTCTGAGAGCCAAACTAGACCCTGGCTCCATGGCAGTTCTGCCGTGGCATCAGAGAAGAAATCCAATTTACCTGGAGCAACAGGCAGAGCCCTTCAGTACTCACCAGGAAGCCAAGCGAGCTTGGGATCCCTGCTGTGCCGTATTGATATCTGCCCTGGAAAGAGCAAGCACATGAATATGGAAGGAAGCGAAGCAGACTGTCACACTAGTGGCTTCAGGTTCCTAAGCAGCAGCTCTTTGTCTGTGCCACACAGAGGAGGAGGTTTGATATCTCCTTGGGCAGTTAGTGCTACCTCTAATCCATACAGTCAGGGCTGAGATTTCTCGATGGCAGGCTCACCAGGAGCACAGCAGGTAGGAGCAGCTGGCTCCCTTTGAAGCGACAGAGGTGAGGGGACACGCGAGAGTTTTGGGCGTAGAGCTGGGGTGTGATTTTTGCACCAGAATAGATCTAATCATCCGAGGCATGGAAGGGTCCTGCCCTTCCCTGTTCAGCCTGGCTGTGGGGGAGAGATGCTCTGCCTGTTCGTCTGCTCCCAGCGGCAGCATACCTGCCCACTCATGACTGCAGCGCTCTCCCCGTGACAGCTGAGATGGGGAGTGAGTTTTTGAGACTATGCCATCGAACACCTACCACCAGCAGAATAACAAAGGCCCTGTCCTGCCCTTTGCTGCCATGCTGGAGTGTGAGCGGGCAAACACATTTGTGCCTCCCCTGTAAATCCTCAGCTCAGCTGCTTCTGTAGCACACAGCTTTTGGCTTAACTGCCTTGTTATCCTTTGGATGGAGAGAAAGACTCCTGGATAGCCTCTGGGATGAATTGGTTATTTCTCTGAGTCAAAAAACCTTCACTGGGACCTTGGGCCAGTTAGAATTTGTGGCTTTGCTTTTTGAGCCGCCATCTGTTTTTTTCTTCAGTTCCTCCATGTGCCTTGGAGAAGGGTGGGGAGCACATAATCAGAATAAATGGGGAATTTCTGGATTTCTCATTTGTGCCAGCCATCCTGCTGGAAAGCATCAGCATTCATTGCTCAGCTGCTCCAGGGGTGGGAAGAGGAAATGCCTGAACCTGGGTCCTCCCCTATTAACAAGGCAGGGTATGTTCCAAACTTTACTGGGATTATTTTTGGACAAATTCTCAGATATCTCAGCTGTAAACGCTTGAGTGACAATCAAGTGTTTCCATAACATAGAGAAATTAAGGCTTTAATAATAAGGAGGCAGAATACACAAAATATTGACAGCAGTTGATGAACGAGCAGAGCAGACTTTTGATGTCTGATCTTGGCAGCTTGGAGCACCTTCCTGCTGGTTAGATCTGACTGTCTTTCACTCCCGTGCCCCTTCCCAAACTGCTGCTGGGACCAAACTTCAGGCACTTTTTGATAAATTGTGAGTTAGCAATATTGTCATGGGAAGGAATTCTAGCCTCACTGGACAGAGGAGGCTTAGCTGAGTCTGCCTTTGTTTAAAATGCACTGGGTAGCACTAGAGCATGGAAGAAAAGTCGTTTCTTACATAAGCTTGGATTATGTTATTTACTCTCCATTGTTTGTAAGGGCCTCATAGAACCGTGAAAATGACCTTTATTTCTCTATGGATTTTGTCCTTTTTCATTTTGCAAATATTGATTATTTTTTTTTCTCCTGTGTCTTTATCGGGGCTGAATTCACAAGGCTGTTTAACAAGAGCCTCTGATTCGTTTGGGGTCTTTTTGTGCCAGGCGCTGTCACAAGCAGCTGAAAGCAGCTCAGTGAAGAATGTGCGGAACTGACAGAGTAGGTGATGTGCCCTGACAAGAGCTGAGCTAGCATGGGTCAAAGAGCAGGCTTAAAAAGATTGTCTCTTCAGCCTTGGCACAGGTGCTAGGGAGGGTTGTTTGTAAGGAATAAAGTTTTATGTCTAAAAGCTCTTCTCCTCAGACCATTAAAGCTTGAGACCACTGAAAATCGTCGAGGCCACTGGATTTATTCCAGTTCTACCCACAGATCCCCAAGTGAGATCAAGAGCCCATATTTGCAGCAAGAGGTGATTCCTGTCCTTGTGATCCAAAATCTCAGCGTCACAGTGATGAGACCCCAATGGGACTCACTCCTGCCTGCCGCAGGCTGTGTGGGATCCCCAGCGTACTGTCCGGGCAGTCACACCATCCATGGCTGAAGCAGGCCAGCAAGGTGGAGGGGAAGCGGAGGAGGTGTAGCTGTTACCCAGCAGGTCAGCAGTAATGCTGAGAACAGAGCTGGGTCTCCATGCTTCTACCCTACCACGTCCTTTCTAGTAGACAATGCTGTCTGTTCTGCAACTCACTGCCGTTTTTCTAGAGCCGAAGGAGCATTGCCTCTGAGCTGTGGGCCATCCCGCTCTTCAGCATCATTAGAGACCATGTCCGTGCCACAGAGTAGCTGAAGTCTTCTAACCCTAGAGGGGAAATAAGGAATTACGAATCAAAAGGGTCCCACGGTGTTCTGGTTGAAGGGAGATCCTGGCTGTTCCTTACAGGCTGTTACAGCTGTATAAAAGAGATATTTCTGGATCTCAAAAACAGTCGTCTTTTGAAGGAGAGCAAAGCAAAGGAACTGCTAATTTTTTTCAAGTACAAGAAACCCATCTCAGAGCATATCTTGGCTCTGGTGGTTTATATATAGTTATATCTCTGACAAGTTTATATTCCTTCTCCGATTAATATCTCTTACAAAGTGAAACAGTTCAACCAAAAGAGTAAAAATGGCATTCAGCTGCTGCTGGGGCCATTCGGCGGGGGGAGGTGAGGCTGGGGAGTGTCCCTGGGCTGACTCAAAATGTCAGTTGTAACCACTGGGTTGGTAGCTGCTCTGAGGCCGATCTCCCTGAATTCTCTTTTCAGTAGAAGTTTCAGCAGTACCACCATGTCTTTACAAACAGTTTCTGTTCTGGTGACACAGTGCTTCCCAACAGAGTCAGAAGACCCCCAGCCAACTGTAAGCCTTACACTTCCAGAGTCAGAGCTTCGGCTGCTTCTCCCCACAGGCTCAGCTGAGGAAAACAAGCCACTCCACATCACTGTTCGTTTACCCTCCTGAACCCTGTCTCTCAGTGCCTCAAGGTAGATGCTTCAGCAGTTAATACTGCTCCTGGGCCATGCGCAAGGAACAATTAAAGCTCATTGTGCCAGCGAAGAGGCCTGGGGTGGGCCAGGTGCGGAGACTGCTGACCCTGTTTTGTTGTGTGCAGCACCTTCCCGAACAACCCTGTTGCAGAGAGAGGCGAGTGTGTCTTGCTGATTGCGGAGTTAAAGCTTAAAACTCAAGGGCTCAACTCAATGTGGCATTTCTAGGCTTTTTGCTGGTGGCAACTGTCTTGTTTATAGCATTCAGTGCCTGGGCAGAGCAGGGCTGGGGAGAGCCCAGCTGCTGAGCCAGCAAAGCCATTTCCAACTGGCTGCAGCATGGGACTGATGGCAGGAGCAAAGCACGAGTGTTTGGAGGACAAACCCTTTGTAGTGCTCCCTTTAATGCTTTGCCTGTGACACTGCAGGATCTAGATCTTTGATCCTAAAATGACAGAAAGGACATGAATGGCAGTTCCTTCATCTCAGGCATAAGTGCTCGCTACAGCTGCGCCCCGCAAGGGTCAGCTAAGCCTTCTCCAGCTGCAGGCAGGGGGCTTGGGAGAAGGCAGTGTTGGCCATTCCCTGGAGAAGGGTCCTGCTAGGTGGTCTACAGCCAGATTTCGTTTGTGTCCAGCGGTCAGAGGGGTCTCTGCCTGCTTCAGCTGCTTGTGCTAGGAGAGAAGTGTATCATGCAAATGGAAAGTCTCGGCTGCAGGATGAACTTGTGTAGTTCCACAGTAGCAGGCTGGTGTGTGTGGGGAGGGGGCAAGCTTTTCTCTTGCTTTTGTGACTTGTCTGGAAACTGGGAAGCTCTCGGGAGACAAGTTGGAAGTTGTCATTGGCATCTCTACTAAGAATGTCAACAGGAATCTGTCAGTGCCAGTCATAACAATACAAATACCATTTCCTTATTTAAAGCACTGCACCAACTGTACCTAATTAACCTTCATGACAGCACAGCAATACAAGGAAATAGAGATCATTAACTTCGGCTTGGCTTTACAGAAGGGGAAGAGAAGCAGCAGTGCCAGCCCCATGCGTTTCAAATTGAGGTAGGCTCAGAAAAATCACAAGGTTAAAAATAACAATAATCCGTTTGGGGTTCTTGGAGCCTTAAGAGTGCACTTGAATCAAACTTTCAGGTTTTTCTCCAAGAAACGTCAGGACTGGAAACTTCTCTCCCATACACGCTTTTTTGTGACTCAACAACCAAGGCTTTCAGAAAAATCACACGTTCTCAAATCACAGTGGTGCAGAGGCAATAAAGGTCAGAGTGATTTGCTCAGTGTTGCTTGCAAATCAGCTGGGCAAGGCTGGGACTAGGCTGTGCAAGTAGCTGACCCTCCACCCCTTGCTTGTTCCTCCAGACCAAGCATTTTTCTAGGTAGAGGAACCTGCCTAAAACCACCAGTGGTCACTTAATAGCTGCCAGAGGCGTAAGTTAGGCTCGAATTAGTGACCTCATCCCTTCCTGTCATGTCTGCTGAGGGACAGACAGATGACGTTGACTGGTTACATTTTGGTCTCTGAGCCAGCCCAGCTCCTTCACCTGGGGTCTGGCAGGGATGGAAGTGTCCTGAAGATGCAAAACCATACGTGCTGCTCCCTGACACGGCTCTCCTGGCTTGGGCTGCTTTCATAAGTTAGTAGGAAAGAGCAGCATGTTGGAGTCCTTTTTAGAGTAGAGTTCTCCTCGGCTGTTGTATCACCTGCTGGCGAGGGCCGAGGGGAAGAAGAACACCTGTCCCATTTGTGCTGGGCACTAGCGCAGGCTGTCGGTTTGTCTCACCAAATAGACGCAATGCAAAGCCCCGAGGAGTCGCCGTGGCAGCTTTGAAAGTTGTGTCTGTTGTTACCAACAAACTGATCTCGCTCCTGCCCCGAGTCCTAGATGCTGTCAGGGTCAGATGAGAAGGCCTGGCTTTGTCTGGAGCCCCAGCAGGCAGGACCCCTGCTCTGGAGAGAAGCCAGCGGGGGCTGCGGAGGGCTGCGGCCGAGGAGGAGACCCTGTTGTGTGGGGTGCCAACCCAGCCCAGAGAGCCGGCGTCCGCACAGGAGTGCGTTTTATTCATCTCTTTTTTTCCTTCTTCTTCTGTTCTAAGCTGACGTGGGGTGAAGTGAAGCTGAAGGGACCCTTGAAAAGGCCAGGTCATTGATGGAAAGGAAAAAGGGCTTGGCAGGTGGTGAAGAGCTTTCATGAGCAGCATGGGCTGCAGCAGGCTCCAGGGAACAGAATTGTTCCCCTGCTTGGGCTGTGTGTCTGTCGCTCTGATTATTTTGTGTATTTCATCTCTGCTGTCTGTCTCGCCCTTAATCTGGGCTCCTCGGTGCCAACAAAATGCTTAGCTCACTCCATTGTCTGAGAGACTAATTTGCACTGTAAATCTGATGCTTATCTTACATGACAGCTTACTGTGGGGTTTATTGCAGTCCTGAAGACAAACTAACCGGGGATGGCTAGAAAGCTTTCGACACATCATCTGGAGTATAGAAAGAATACGACCTATTTCAGCTTGCTGCCAGGTTAGGACGTGGCCCTTGTGGTTGGGGTCACCAGAGATTTCTCTTTCTCTTTTCAAATCTATTCAAACCTGATTTTGCTTGGGATTTTTTCATGGTACGGCTTCTGTTCTGTGTTGGAGCTGTTGGGATGCTTCTGGAACAGCCTCCCACCCTCCTAGGGCCAGGTCCTCTATCCCTCTTCCCTGCTACCTGGGGAGTTTGAAGGACTGCGAGAGTGGCTGCAGACCAGGTGCACGCAGCGTTCGAGCACTGATGCTCCAATGCGCTGTAGCTTCGTTGTCTCTGCCTAGCTTAATCAGAAAGAACCTTTGTCCTTGTCTTTCTTCATTAGTATTTCCTGACATTTTCTCCAATATGTTTTGGTTCCTTGCTGGCAGGGTAACATCCCCCCTCAATCACATCTCCAGTTGCCTCTCCCTCTGGTCCCTGGGCTATCCACCTGCAGGCATCCACACAGCATCGAAGAGATTTTCACTCCAGTGTTGTTCAGATAGCTGGGCAGCTCTAGCAGCTCCAGGTCAATCGAGATGTGGGCAGAGGCCTAAATCTTGCTGCAGAAGGGTTCCAGGTAGCCTCAGATACAGGTTTGTCTGGGGAGAGCCAGGAAGATTATTGCTGCACTGATGTAGCACTTGGTTCCGCAGCCAAACACGCCGATGCCCAGAGCTTCTGCATTGCAGTCCTCTGATGGGACACGAATGATCTTGCTTCCCTGGGTGGGGGAGCAGAGCTAGAAGGCCTGCCATCCTCTGAGGGTGGTATTTGTTTAGAGGATGAGTCTGATTTTCTGCTGAGTAGAGTCCAGCTTTAAAGTCTGGTGGATTTCTGAACCCCGCTGTTCCTCCCGCCCTCAGTCTGAAGGCAAAACGCACAAATGGCTGGGTGGGATAAGCTGTGTGCACCAGCTGGGGGATTGCAAGCAAACTGGAAATGGAGCCGAGGGGTCTTGGTACCATTCAGGAGAAGGTGGAAAAAAAAACCAACACCCAACTAGAGGAAATTGTTGGGAATAGGCAAGCAATACATTGTATAGGGGGTAGAAATGCAGCTGCTCAGGCTACACCAGGAACTCAGCACTGGCCCCTCTCAAACTCCATTTTGCCGCCCAGATTGTCAGACGGGTGTGTAACCCAAGGCTTATTCCAAGTCATCAGAGCTGGTGAACACCAGGCTCCTCACAGGCACGGTCCTGAGACCTGCCCAAGGGAGAGCTCTGTACAGCTTGGGTCAAACTCAGTGAAAAAACTACAACTCTGAGAAGGCTCCAAAACCTGCAGAATTTTAGAAGAATCCAGGACAAAAATATCTAGGAAAGGATCATCACACCGCCTAATTCAGTCTAGGTTAGGCTGCTGTACGCAGCCTCCTCTGAAGAAGCCCCCTTCTCTCCCCTGGGTACAAAAGGAGCCAGAGGAATTGAATCACCTTACTAAAACTTCTGTGTTAAATGCCTAAAAGTTAGCAATTTGAATCTGAAGATGTCTTAATGTGTTTCCTAAAAGACCTGCAAAACCCCCCTGTCCCACAGACGGCACGGTGCAGTCTGAGAGTCCCCAGTGTGACTGACTGGCCTCCCGTCCGTCGCAGTGCTGGTAGTACAGGCAGCAGCTCCGATCCGCTTGGCAAGGTCAGGTCGTCCCTTCAGCCGCGTTCATCCCGCACCCAGGGGCAACCGGTGCTTCCAAGGATAAAATCTGTGCCCTGCTGCTGCTTTGTGCTTTCTGTCAGACTTCTGATGGGTTTGCTTAAAACAAGAAAAGAGAAAAGCTTGCTGTCGAGCAGCACTTAGAGAACCTACTGTGTTGCGTGACACGCGGACAACGAGAAGATGGTCTCTGCTCCAAAAGATTTGCAGGATAGCTGGGCAGAAGTACACTGAATAGCAGATGTGGTAAAGACATGGCGTGAGACAAGTTAATAGCGGCAGGAGGAGGACGTTTGCGTAGACTGCGCCTGACATCTCCATCAACCAGGGCATGAGGTGTGCAAAGGCCGCGCGTTTGATGAATGGTGGGGCCATCCTCCCGGCACTCCCAAGGTCCTGGCGTGCCAGTGAAGGAAATCCACTGCCTGCATCAGTGTTGGCTCCAGTGTGCCTGGAAATGAAAGCACGGGAGACATCAAAGGGGGGGTTCCAGGTAGGGTTTTCCATTGCCTGGAATATTATTAACAGTTGAGGGAAGAAGCTGCTGCCCGGCTGGATAAACAAGGAGGCTTTCTTCTCGGGAAGCTTTAGAGAAGGAGTTGGGGGGAGATGAGGGTGTGGGGAAGCGCGATGGAAGGGCTGGGCCCTCAGGAAGGGCATTTGGCCAGCAGCTCTCGGCTACCTGCCATTGGCTGTATTAAACTTGTCCACCTGCGTAGGCTAGCGGTGAATCCGTCTGTGCAGCCCCGTCTGGGCCGGCGGCTGAGCTGGGACGCTGAGGTGTCCCCCTCCCTGGTCCCAGGGACAGATGCCATGGCCCCTGCCCTGGGCTCTCTGCAGAGGCACGGCTGCACCGTGCTTGTATGCAGGCTTTCTGAAGGCCGTTTCCATCCCTGCCATTCTCCGCATCTCAGGAAATGGGGTATGCCTTTAGCAGGGGCTAAAGCCCTCCACCTCTGGGAGCCCTACTCTCTGCTGGGTAGGTGGTGGGCTGGAAGGGCTGCTGCTGCTCCAGGGATCCTGTACTCCCAGCTGGCGCTGGCTTTTTTTCCTGCCAGGATTGCTCTATTGTATTTTTGCAATTATTAGTAACTCATCTCGTGTGCGGAACTGGCAGTGAATCAGATGTCAGAGTATCCAAAATATCTCGCCCCACGAAAAGAGCAGCTCCTCCTTTGCTGCCTGCACGTGGCGTTGTTCGCTGACACAAAGGGAGAGGGTTGCTTGGAGGCTGGCAGGAGAGCTGTCAGGTTTGAATCCCACGAGCAGCGGTTCAGAGTCAGCCCTTCCCCAAGAAGTGGCGAGCTGCGGACGTCACATCTGCGGTGTGGTGGGCAGCTGCGGTGGCAGCTTGGGTGGGTGTATCACGCTGGCCTTGATCCAGCTGGCACGGGTAAACCAGCAGTGACATAGCGTAGCAACTTAAGCGCTGTCTTAACGCTATTAAATACGCAGCTGAGATCTCCAGAGGGTTTGTACAAGCTGAGGTGACGTCTGTGTCACTGGCTCTTTCCTGCAGTTTGCTATCTGTGCTAGCTCAATTACAGTTCTCGCAGACAGGTCTGTGCGGTGCCTCCATCCCTCACCTGACGTTAGCGCAGACCTGCCTCCAGACAGATGCTGCTGAGGACGTGCAGGCCACATGAACGTCGGCTGTTGCTGTCTGCTGTTCGTGCCTCCTGTGCTGGCAGAAGTCTTTCTGATTTACTGGTGTTAGCCAGCATGCAGGGGAGGGGAATTGCATCTCTCATTGGTGGGATTTGCTTTGTACTGCAGCACCGAGGCGAGTTTGGGGCTGCAACAGAGCCACTTTCTTCCCTTCTCTGTCACATGGGCAATTCTGCTCCCACTCCCCGCCTTCCCAAAGTCCTCTCCTGCCTTGCTGTAGGGCTGGGATCACCCCAGTTCCTCCCTGAGGCACCGGGAGGTCTGGGGCTGCAAGGCACTGTGCATATGGGCGCGTGTGCCATGGTGGGCAACCTGCCTGGGCTTGGAGAGGCACCCAGGGAGAAGGTCTTTGGCCCAGACACGTCTGAGTTTCCCTTTCTCTCTCTCCCCGCAGATGCCAGCAAGGACCATCCGCAGCAGCAGGCAGGGGTGATCTGGAGAGTGACGGGTGGCCTGTTCAGTATCACTCGGGGAGCCGTGGGGGCCACGCTGGGAGGAGTCGCCTGGGTGGGCAGCAAGAGCCTGGAGCTCACCAAAACAGCTGTGACCAGCGTTCCCGCGGCGGGCGTCGGACTGGTGAAGGGCAGCGTCTCAGCAGTGACCGGTGGCGTCGGAGCTGTGGGCAGCGCGGTCGCCAGCAAAGTCCCTTTCACCGCAAAGAAGAAGGACAAGGCTGACTAATCCCCATCGCAGCTCCCTTCCAAAAGATCAGCCTGCCCATACTCTCCCCCTACACAGCACCTCTTTGAGTTGGAACCAGCCGCTTCAGGGAGGGTCAAGCACCCGAGCGGACTCTGGCTGCAGCCTGCTCAGCACCGCCTGCCTGGCTCAGAGCTCACAGAGCCGCTGTCAATGCCTTTCACTCCCATCGCCTACTGGGAACCATCTCTACTCCGAGGGCTTTAAAGGCGTCCTTGCTCTGTCTTGCAGTTTCCTTCCTCCCTGCTTGCTCTTGTAAGCACAAAGGGGTGGGAGAGGGTGTCCGGCTCCGTCTGCCTGGAGGGGAGGGGAGTAACGGGGAGGGGGAGGACTATGCCTGGCTTGAAGTCTGGGTTGTGTAGTCGAATTCAGCTTCAGCTGGGAAGACAGCCTCTGAAACATCCCTTCCCTCGGCGCTAGGAGGTGTGTTTGGGGGGTTTGCCTGGGGGAGAACTTTAGAAGAAAGTCCCACTGCCACAAAGGAGAGATACTGTGAAGAGGGGGAAGCCTCCCTCCTGCCCTGCTCCTCTTACCTTTTCTTTGCAGGGCCCATCCCACAAGCTGCTCCCAATCACTTACTCCCTGGCTGAATTGCACCCTTCAGAGAAGGAACCCTCAAGCTCAGCAGAGCAGCTCCAGGGATGATGCCACGCAAGAGTGTCATATGTCCCGGGTCATCAACTTCTGCGCAGATTTTCTTGGTGAGAGGCAGGAGGATGAGAGCTGCTGTATGTTCCTGTTTGGGGAAGGAGCTGACAGTGGCATCTGCCCGGGCTCTGTGATATTGCAGCACAGGTGGTGATGCTCCACAGAGAGACAAACCGGGCCTTTGGGTTAGACCCTTGAAGTCCTGGCAGTATCCCCATCTGCAACAGGGGCATCTTGATTCTAGGCCACACTCTCGCTCCACAGACGTCATTAGTAACCATGAGCAAGCGTGTTCCCAAATGCCACCCAAGTTCTGCTGCAGGGAGGGAGGGGAGGCCGAGAGCGTTGCTCTCCCCGTGACTCAGCACCCTGGGAGCAGTGGCCTGGCTCTGAGCAGGCTGCGCTGCATTGGAGAACGCTTCCCTGAGGGGCTGAGCGTGCTCCAGCAGCAGCCATCCTGCATGGGGCACCAGCAAGACCTCCTCCTCACGCTGCTCCTGGGGCTCCAGCCCAGCTCCTCGAAATGACCGTGTTGCACTAAATAGCCCACCCACACTCGTAGGGCCGCAGAAACCCAGACAGGCCTTCATCTGGGAGCCACAGCCATCCTCAGCCCAGCCCATGATGCTCAAGGGGCTGTGTGGCATTGCGTGCGCGCACACACACACACACGTGTTCACACACTCACTCGCTCCGAGGTCCCCTGTAATTCTCGGGATGAGGGAAGCCACAGGCTCCACCTTGAATTTTGCCACTCCTGGCTTTGGCAGATGATTAGCCAAGGTTGCTAGGTGTTGGATGCATAGGCAAGTGAAGCAGTGCTTGTGCTGTATTTTATAAATATACATCTGTGTTAGCGTGTGTGTATGTATCAGTCCACAGGCATGTCTTCAACCGGGTAAACAAAGCTGTGCCACTGCCGCAGAGGAGTTTACGTAGTCATCTTTGGCACTTCCAGCATATAGTTTTATGTAAGGTCCTGGTCAAAATAAAAATCTGTTTTAGAGGATGTTTTCCCCTCTGTTGCCCAAGAGCCTGGTTAATTGAAACCAAAGGAATGTGAAAAATCCCCTTCCTCCCGTCTATGCGGTTTGTTTACCTTCTGCCCTATCTTCTGGACACTGAAGCCAGCTTCCTTGATCTTCATTTCCCGTTGGAGGTCATTGCGCTTCTTGGCTGCTTTCTTGTACTTAGGACTCAGACGTCAGGGAAGATTTAAGTACAACCCCCCTGCCACCGTTTTTGCTGAATGTTCTTGGGCTTGTGAAGCAGTTTTGATTCTGACCTTTATTAAATCCACGTTTTGGGCCTGACTTAAGTCGCTGTGTCCCTGTGCTAGTCATGCTGGTGTTAGTCTCTCTTCATACCCTTCGCTGGGTAGTCCCTGCTGTTTGCAGTGGCAAGAAGTTGCTGATCTCCACAGTGTGTTACTCTTGATAGCATGAGAGTGGTTTAACCTACATCTTTGTTTCTGAAGAGGAAGCAGCGTTTGGTACGTGTGTGCGTTTCCTCGCTTTGTCTCTTTTGTTCTGGTGAAGGCCAAGTTGACCCAGACGTGTCAGTTGTGTCTCTGAAGGCAGTGGCTTCACAGAAAGATCAGGCCTTGATGCATGCCTGCGCTTTGCTGGGATGCTCGTGGCAGTTGGCAAGGCCATAAGAAGTCTTGTCTGTTCCTCCTTTGTCTCAAATGCCCTGCAGAGCAGGAGGGCACTTTGCAGTGCGTGGATCTCTGCTCACTGCTCTCCCTGAGCGCATCTCCTTTCTTATTCCAGATCACAGACTGCTCCTGAAGCCAGCTCTAACCCCAGAGCTAAAAGCTGCTTGTGCGTAATGAGCTGCGCTGTCACCAGCCTCTTAGAAAGATGGTTCCTTACCAGATCGGACAGTCTGCTACCTAACTGCCTCTCCCAGGCCTTGGACAGGAGAAGACAGTATCTAAGGGCTTTACTTTCACCAGCCACGCCTGCGCAGGTGACGGGAAGCTCATCATGCTTTTGGCTAACCGGTATCCCACACACAGGCTCTTGCTGGGGGAGACCATGCGTCCTTCCCACGCTGTTGTCTGCAGGCACTGCGTGTGCAGAGCAGGCATGGAAAATGGCACAGAGGTGCACTGAGGAAACCCATAGGCGTCACGAGAGTTTCCCATCTTTCCATTTCTGTTCTGTGCGTCCTTGCAGTAACTGGAGTAAAGCTCTCCATTTGTATGGAACTGCCATTTCCTTGCGCGATTGCCTGTAGAAGGGCAGGAGAGGTGTGAGGAAACTCACAGGCTTTATAGCTGTTCTTACAGCCCAGCTAATGGAGAACTCGTGGACAAAAGGAGGGCAAACTAGCAGGTATGGGTAGAGGATTAAATCTATGCTAAAACCAGGGCCTCGCACCATTTAATGGGCCTTCAGGAATACGTAACTATGCAGGACTCAAAAGGCCTGTGGAAAGTGTATTTCTGTTCGCGTGCTAGGACTGCTCGGTTCATCTGGGTCACCCAGCCCCAGGCTGCTTTTTGGGCACACTTGGTGCCAGAGCAGAAGGAAGACAGGGTTGGTGTTCCCAGCGTAAGAGCAAAGATGCCTCCTGGCAGCTTTGGTTGCAGAACGGTAGGATCTGGATGGGGTGTGGGAAGATGCTGGCTCCTGACGGGTGCCCCATTGTTCCCCTTGCCCACTACAGAGGCTTCAGCCAGCTCAGCGTCCAGCCGGGCGGCTGGCGCAGCCCTTCTCCCACCGCCCCTGCGTGGTCAGAGGGGCAAGTTGTGCACGCCCGTTGCTGCGGGGGGGGGTGGGGTGGTACAAAATAGCGGGGGACAGCACCGAGGGGAGGCTAAAGGGAGCGAGTACAAGGGAGATCACCAGTTTTTGGGTGACAGTAGGAAGATGAGGAGGGGCTGGTGACAGGAGGAGGCGAGGGGAGAATAAGAGTGGGGGAGCAAGGTAAAGGGGAGCATGGAGGGAATTTGTTTCTTAGGAGAGGCTCTGAATCAGAGGATGAATGTGGTGGAGTTTGTCCTAGGAAAGAGCATGAGAGGGACATGGACAGTGTGGGTTTTGGTGTGTGGTGGGGGGCCATGCCTGGCTGCTGCCCTGCTTCCGTAGCAGTGGTGATCGCTGCAGGTTTCCATTTAGCTAGATTCATGTGCCCAATGGGTGATCCGAGTACCAGATCAGCTCCCTGCTCACCCGCCGCCTTCCCAGATTTCCCCCGGGCTTTTGTCATCCTTTCCCTGTGGCAGAGGTGGGACGTGGCCCTGCCTGCACCCCTGTGCCCCACCACGGCTGGGCATTCCCGTGCCCAGGGAATGCAGCCCAGCTGGGAGGAGAGCCCGCAGGCACATCCTCTCCTCCCTTTTCCCTTTGCTCAATCTCATTATCCTTCGCTTTTTTTTTTAATCCCTCCCTAAGTTTTTTTTCTTGCCCCTGGATAGAGCTCTCCACAGCTCTCACCGAGACCTTCATTGAACATCCACACTCATATTGGGTTGCCCTCTGTGCCCTCCCAGCTCCCCTGGCTGGGAGAGACGTGCATGTCTTCCACTCCTCTCTGTCCCCTTGTGTTCTGTGCGTGGAAAATCTTAACCCACTGCTTTTCCTCTGGGTTCTCTTGTTGGATCTCGTCCCTGTGGGTGGGTCATTTCTGTCTCCATTGCACAGTCGTCCTGGTAAAAACCACAGCATCAGCGGGAATGTGGAGATGGTTTGAGAGCCGCAGAACTGCTGGGGCAGATGCCGGGGCCCGACTCTGCTTCTCTAGGAGCCCAAGAGCCCTTTGGCAACCCAAAAACCGTCACTGTGGGCACGTGGTCCCATGCGCGGTGCTGGGCTCCAGAGAACACTTTCGTTCTGTATCATTTCATTGTCTGTAATTGGTTTCCTACTGAATTTGTTTGCTTGGTTTGTTTTGCAGTGTGTTTCTGGGAATATTCTGCATCTCTGTATTTTAATTACAGTAAAATTTGAGGATAAAAACCTTGGTTACACTGGCTCTTGTTTCCAGTGGGGGGAAATGAGGAGAGGAAGCACAGTTGAAGGAAGATGTTAGAGATTCCTTGGGAAATCAGATCTCTCCCCTAAGGGGCTCTGCATGAGGCACCAGGCAGGGCTGAACCTCCGTCCCTGCTTAAACTAGGACATGGCTTTCAACCGTGATTCAAAAGCCGTTTTGCTGCAGGCACATCTCCTGATTGGAATGGTAAGAACAGTTGGATAAGACTTATAAGCTCAATTTCTTGTGTTGGTTTAAGGACCAGTGCACAAGAGGACTTTCGGGACGGGGACAGCTGGCCTAGCCCCGAAAGTGGGATTCCGGCAGCCGAAGACAGGAAATTTTGCCTCTGCAGCAGCTGTTCCTTCGTGCAGGTTTGCAGGGCCGCTGTTCCCAGCTGAGGAAGTGAGGAGAAGCCTTGCTCCCCCCGCAGCAGCCTGCCCCTTCTGCGGGAGAAGGTAGTTTGACCTCCCTCCCCAGAGCTGCGGGGCAGCCCCCTGGGGCAGCCAGACCCCCGGCCTCTGCTTGCCGGCTGGTGGGCAGCACGGGGGCACAGCCGGCCGCCCCACCATAGCCATCCTGGCCCTGGCCACCTCACGCACTCCACGAGCGCTTTCCCGGGACAGAGGCACCCAGTGCTCCCGGGGACGCGCAGCCCCTGTGCAGGGAGCATCACAGCCCAGCCCCGGGGCTGCGCTGGGTCAGGCCCCAGACAGGGCGTCCCCTTTCCTGGGTCGAGACCAGGAGCCAATGTTGCCCTGTTCCTCCTCAGGTGGCTGGAGCCGGCCATGTGGCCTGGCAGACAGCACTGCTGCATTACAGGTGCTCCAGCTGCGAGCCCTGAGGAGAGGCCATCAGATGCATCACCCATGCCCACCTTCTCCCCAGCCCAGCTGGAGCAGGTTTGCCATGTTAAGCCAGGTTGCAAAATGCCATTAACAAGCTGCCCCTCCAGAGGTCTTTAAAGGGGGAAAAGGATGCTGGAAAGTTACAGTCAGAGCTTTCCCCAAGCAGTGGGTGTGCAGGCAGTGTGTCCCAGCTCCCCGTGTGCGACTGCAGCACCCAGCCTCACCCTCTCCCAAGCAGGAGTTTGGGCTGGGAGCTGGTGGGCAGCAGACCTCGGAGGAGACCTTCAGAGAGGAGACCTGCCCAGGTAGGTGGGCTGTGGGTGCCTCAAACACCCCTGTGCCAGGAGCGGGTCCAGCGCTGGGAGCGTGTCACTGTGGGTGGATGTGACCAGCTGTGGTTGCATCTCTCTGTGGGTCCTCATCCTGCCCAGCTCCAGGAACAAGAGATGGGAAACTGCTGGGGAGTTGCTGTCTTCTGGCCCCAGTAGCTTCCCACCTGCAGCTGGTCTGTGGAGGACATGTCCCTAGCAGCTTGCAGACACCACCACATGCACTGCCAGGACCATCTTCTTCCCTTGTTTTCCTTCTGGCAGTTTTACGACCTGAACTTGAGCACTTTTCTCTGGCCCTCCGGGGCAGGGCACGCCAGTGCTGGCACCAGCAGTGTCAGACGTGGCAGGGGGCAACAAGGGGCAGCCTGATGGGGCCGGGCGCACCGTGCCAGTGCTCTGAGCGCTCGGTGAGCAGACACTTCGACAAGTCCCATGCCTCCATGCAGGCCATCAAGCTCTCAGGCCTGTAAATAACCACAGGTTCTCGCTTTTGGCTCAACCACTTGCATTTTGACACACTCCAGATGCAAGCACGCACGTGCCCAGGGAGGTGGCCGCAGCTCCCTGCCACCTGGGGGGCTGCGGTGCGGCTCCCCCAGCCTTGTTCCCACCGGCTCCCAGCCTCGCAGGGGCCTGGCAGACCAGGAGACGCTGCTCTCTGCCTGTTGGTGCATCCACCCCAGGTTAGTCACTGAGGTCTTTCAGCTGAAGTTCACCCCCAGGTCAGTTTTATTGCACTTTTATTTACAGAAAACACAGAAATAAAGCATTAAATGTGCTGGGCTTTTACCAAACCACCCAATCACTTTTCCCTTTTTTTTTTTTTTTTTT
>Ga0065711_1001327_pt1 | contig 44890 bp, 31 predicted proteins | sample Hoacrofraction12_FD_59098 | JGI IMG/M metagenome (GOLD analysis project Ga0065711, IMG submission 59098) | Hoatzin crop microbial communities from Cojedes, Venezuela - Epithelial fraction 12 v2 (version 2) | ecosystem: Host-associated > Birds > Digestive system > Esophagus > Crop | place... | reverse complement strand
TTTTTTTTTTTTTTTTTTTTTTTGCTGTGGAGGAAAATACCTCAGTGGGTCCTCCTGAGGTCCTCTATGAATTTGGGCTTTTTAAGAGACAGAAGCTGGGATTTGAACTCCACTGACTGAATCGGGCAGTACAGCTCACCACCTTGTCATGCCTTTTACATAGCATTGTCTTCTGTCTGCCCTTCACATTAACAACTCCAGCTTCTTTTACGATGGAGTTCCTCAGTGAAGAACAGTGTTTTATGGTGGTTTTGCTTTCCATTTTGACCCTAATCTCATGTTATTTTGCCCAATCCTCAGTGAAGAAGAGTGTTTTATGGTGGTTTTGCTATCCATTTTGACCCTAATCTCGTTTTATTTTGCCCAATGACCTTTAATTTTTTACTACAAACACAATTCTCGGGTAGGGAAAGGTTCCAAAATCTGGCCAGCACAGCAGCTTTTAGCTTTGCTGGGAGATGCTAAGATCTGGTCTCAGCTAGCAAAGCTTCATCTTCCTCCACACAGTCATCTGGCATTACACCAGATCTGCAGTCTATCTAGGTGTCCTGTAGGATTAAAGGTGAATGCACCTGCAGGAATTATTTCTGTAACTGCTCCATGGCCCCTAGTCCAGTGTGACCCTCTGGGCAAAGCATGGGCATTCATCAACTCATCACGCTGTATCTGAGAGGGACCAAACTCTAGATTCCTCTCAAGTAACACCAGGTAAAGCAGCCGAGGAACGTGAGATGCCTGCCCATACTCTCAAGGTCAACAATCTTGCCAAATAACAAACTTGACTGATCGATCCCAAAGATAGGAGATGAGGTCAAACACTGAGGAGGAAAGAGAGAAGTGAAAATTAGGAGATCATACGGGTACAGGACAGTGAAGTTGCTGCATATCAAACACGTACCTTCATATCGACAGACACACAGATGTGTGCACTCCAGCCTTGCTGTGTCACAGAATGTTTTGTTCTGTCCCCTGATGAGTTTGACCTCTTGGCAGAAGGAGTTGCCACGAATACCAGGTGAATGGGCTGAAAATTAACTAGAAGTTACCCACGTGGCTATGGTATGGTAACTTTAAACCAGCAGAGCTTCCAAGAAGAAAAGTCAAGAATCCCCAGTCAGTCAGAATTCTTTGGACATATCATCAGGAAAATACATGTATTTAGGTTTTCTTAAAAGCCTTTGACAAATTGTCTTACTGAAGGGAAAACTTAACCTCTCAGGTTAATACTACTATCAATTAAAAAGTGTCTGAGACAGAAAAGAAAGGGTAGACATACCCTACCTAGAAAAGAAATAGAAGTCAATTTTCAGCATGATAAAGGTTAACACGAATCACTCACAAAGATCAGTGGTGTGGTGTTTGATCCATGTGTTAATGATCTGGGGAGTGGGTGAACAATGGGACTCTGCAGATGACATCAAATTATCAAGGAAGACTAAAGAACTCCAGAGGATCCTAATAAAGCTGCATCAGTGGACAGCGCAGTGGTAGATGAAATACACTGTTGACTATTGCAAAACATTGCACACCAGAAGGCATTAATTTGATTTTTTCATACATCTTAATGCATGCTAAATTAACTGTAGCAACTCAGGAAAGATCTGAGAACTGCAGTAAGTAACTTGCTGATATTCTCTGTTGAAGAAATGGTAACAATTTAGATTTTCATTTAATGAGAAAAAAAGCAAACAATATAAAGAGTTATATAATAGGCTGAAAATAACATTGAAAATATGGTAATGTCAGTAGGTAATTGATGGCGTGCCTTTGTCTTGACTACTGTCCAGACCTTCAGCTGGAGAAGTGATGGAGCAGTGCCAGTTTCATGCTGCTGAGGAGCTGGCTCATTGAACTCTGTTCTGGACTGAACAGAAATAGCCAGACTAGAGGAAGTTCAGAGATGGATGATGAAGCAGAGAAGAGGTCTGCAAAAACTTCTGCATGAAGAACAATTATATGGATAATGAAGAGCTGAATGAGGAGAATGTGGCAAAAGTACATTTCCTGAGAAGCAGAGTCAGGAGATGTTCAGGGAGCCTGAAAGGCTGCAAATGCAGTATGGGCAGATAAAAGTGGTGTTTTTTGTTTGTTCATATACCACTCATTGCCATAAGATGTCATAAAAAATAGCAGTGTTCTAAAAAAAGACTGAACATTTATATAAGGAGTGACTACAATAAATAAGAAGACGTTGCAAATTTGATAAAGGCGCAGTCTTTTCCATATACTTAAGAGCATAACTCTAAGAAGTGAGAATTTGAGAAGCGCCTGCATGAAAAGCCTTATACTAGTAAACAGAAGAAAGATTAAGAATTAAGATAAAGTTGGGGGTAACTTTTGATCAGATGATTTTCCTTCAGTTTCTGAGCTCCCCTTTTAGTGATGATGGTGAAGCGAGGGGGAAGGAATCCAATGTGAAAATTATCGAAGACTTCTGTATTACAAATGAAAATCCAATCTGAGCAGGTCCTTCCTGCACGGTCTGCTAGTGAACTTTTTTCTTAGAGCTAGGGCAGCACAGCCTGAACTAACCAAACATCTTTTTCACCTGGCCCGCCACAAACAGGTTCATTTCTTTCTGCTGTCCCAGGGGCAGACTGTGCCTCATCAGCACTGATGCCCCTTGCCAGCACTGCAGCCTGTGAGCAGCCTGAAACTGTGATATATGCGAGTATTCTTGATTTTATTCCAGTGTGAGTTTGAGGAGTAGTGGGGTGTTTGTAGAGAGCTGTACTAGGTTCATGAAGGAGAAGTACTGGGGGCAGGGTGGGGAGTGGTGTTGAACTGCCTGAGCCAACTGGAGTTGAACTGAGGTGGGAGACCTCTCTTTTCACCAACTTGGAGCTGGGTTTGGCCAGGAGGCCACTGAGTGCCTTTGCTCTCTCCCTGCAGGCTGCTCGGCAGAATGGCCACAGAGGAGCGGCACCTCTCCTCCAGCTGTGGGTCCTTCATCAAGACCGAGCCCTCCAGCCCGTCTTCTGGCATCGACGCCATCAGCCACCACAGCCCGAGCGGCTCCTCCGACGCTAGCGGTGGCTACGGCATCGCCATGGGTGGGCACCCCAATGGCCTAGACTCGCCACCCATGTTCAATGGCACAGGGATTGGTGGTGGGTCCTGCCGTAAGCGTTATGATGACTGCGCCAGTGCCATCATGGAGGACTCGCCCACCAAATGCGAATACATGCTCAATGCAATCCCCAAGCGGCTGTGCCTGGTGTGCGGGGACATTGCTTCTGGGTACCACTACGGCGTGGCTTCCTGTGAGGCGTGCAAAGCCTTCTTCAAGAGGACTATTCAAGGTATGGTGGGAAGGGAAACTGAGTCATTCACTCTATAGCAATAAAGGAAGGCGGCCCCAGACATTGCAGAGACTGCAGTGTTTCCATGTGATATAAAAGGGGGCAAGGGAGGGTGAATGTAGTGCACCTAACCGTCCATCCTTTTGTATGCCTCCTCTCTTCTCCTGCCCAGCTCTGGTCCGTCCAGATCAACCTGGACATAAAGTTAGGCTTTGTGGTGGTAGGAACCTTTGCGAAGTTCCTAGTCTGGCTGGTTACCAGATCCAGGTATCTGGCCTAGTGGATCTTCCTGCCTCTGCTAGTGGCAGTGATGCCCTGATAATGTGGCTGCTAGTGGAGTGAGGCCTGGAAAGGAAATGCTTTGCACTCTAAGGGTGGTTTTAAGGCTCATTTGAAGAGCAGATGCCCCTGCCTAGATATGGCTTCTCTTTAGAGATGTCTGCACCTTGAGGTGAAAGCTCCAGCATTACAGGAATAGAGAGGTTCTCACTCCATCCTGCCAGTCCTAATTTGTGGCCATGGACTCCAATACAGACCTCACCACAAGGCTGGACAGGTCGGTTGGATGAGAGTCAGTCCTGTGTTCCTCCTTTTCCAGCTCCACCAGCCCTTTTCATTAAGATGCAACTTCTTTGAAGATTAAAAAAATTAGGCACTGAAGGAGACAGATACCCAGTTTTTGTTAGTCTTACTAAGGATGAGACATTCCTCAGGTGATTTTGAAAACCTCAGTGCCTGTATGTGTAGATGAATTGCAGTGCCTTCCTCCTGCATGTACAATTCACATATGAGGGGTATGGCTGTGTCCTGACTGACAAAGGTATGCTGCAGATGCGCATACATGCAAGTACAACAGCATAGCCAAAAGTGGGAGTGCATGCAGGCGAGCTCCAATATCCATGGATGCTTGGGTGTACTTACACAAGCAGGCCCTGTGTGAGCAAACATGCCTGGACGAACATATTCTCCCTTTATCTCCTACACTGTCTAACTGGAAAAAGAACAGGATCATTCACCTTCCAGTGGAAAGTGTATTGAGTTTACCCAACCATGGATGGGGACAGTTGTCCAGTGAGCAAGCAGCTGTGTGTGTACTTGGCTGTTGGCTGGGCTCAATCCACCACACCAACACGTCCTTGACTCCTGTGAAATGAAAGAAATGCACGTGTAGGGAGAGCACTCAATTTTATTTTTGTTCATTGAATGGGCCTGGTTACACTCGGCCACTGGGAATGTTCAACCGTGGAGTGGACAGAGCAGTACAAGGTGCAGTTTAGCCTAGGTCTCTGCAGAATTCACTATTTCTAGCTTAATTTCTTAGATTCTAGGTGTCTCTCCTTACTGTTATCCAGCTGTGGAAATAATCACTCTGTATTGCCCCACTGACTCGTCCTCTTTTATTATGCTGTGTGGAAAGTATGGCTGTCTTTAGGGTATTGGCCTGTTCCCTGACAGGGTTTCTGTGATCTATCATTGCTGAATCTCCTATGATTGAATGTGAACTTTTACTTGGACTTCTGACTGTCAGCACTGACTCTGTCCCTCCTCCACCACTTGGACACATTCCCAGTGTTTCTTTTTGGCACGTTCAGGTGCTAAAGGAGGGATAAGGTAATAGTCCAAAGCAAAGCCCTAGGGGCTCCTTATGTAGGGAGAGACTGAAAAACTAACCCCTCGTGGGAGTGATACTGGAGCATCTCTGTGGCAGAGCAGAAGAGAGGCCTAACCTGGAGAGAGAGAAAAAGACCTAGGAACTTTTGAAGAGCTTTCAGAGAAAATCAAAAGAAAATTATGCAGGGTGGCAGTAACTGGTGTCTGTGTCAGCCTGGGTGATATGTCAACTGAGTTCATCCTGAGAAGGGAGAGTGCTTCCTTCCATCTCCCTCTCCCCATCGCAGCCATATTCTCCCTGTGGTTCCCTAATTGATTGCCTGTTAACGTGTAACAGATGGGGGAAAGGAATAAGTGGAGATTTCTCTCACCCTGTCATCAGCTTGGGCTGGTGACTGAGACACCAAAATGCTTTTATTCTCAAGAGTGGGAGAGTTGAGTGTGCTGTGCCCGAGGGTGAGCTATGGAGCTGAAGGCTGAGCCCAAGCAAGTGGGTAGCAAACAGGGCTGAAGAGTTTGGTTGAGTCAAGAAAATGCACAGTTCCCAGGGCTCTGCTGCAGTGCACATCATACCCAACCACAGCCCTGGGTATGCGGGGGAAAAGGGTTTAAATATCACGTAACAGAGACGGCAGGTAGCAAAAGCGTTTCCAAAAGGTGTTCATCCTGCAACTCTATTTCTAGTGGATGTGTTAAACATCTAAATGAAGAAGTGGGGAAGTATCCATCCAGGCTGCCTAACATCGATACAGGGTGTGCAGAAAGCATGCAGATGTGTATGTTGTACAATTTCATTCCCTGCTAGTGTCAAAAGACTTGCCATGATTCTGGTATCTGGGAATGGTGTTGACTCAATGGTTTGATCACAGAGGTAGAGCTACAACCCCAGGATTTCTCAGGTGCTCAGGAGATGCAGTAGGTAAATTCATCATCAGGCTTTTGTGGCCTTGGAACAGCCACTTCACTTTTTTCTGCTTGAGTATTAAAAAATGAAAAACTAATTACTATTATGAGAGTACTTAATCTGGTGGCCCTACGTTTGGTAACTTTATTAAGTAATAGGTGTGCATGCTGCTATCAAATAGTTCTAAATCTGTCCTGGATGATTATACTCCTGTAGCCCTGTATAGATACCCCTGATCACCACCTCTCCACTCACCCTGCTACTGCCACAGCAGTGGGAAGAATGAATATCTGAGCTGCAGAACTCACCTTCCCCCTTAACTAGGTGAGGCCAGGCTGTCCTGGGCAGCACGAGGGCTGTTGCTTTTCAAGTGATGGGGAGAAGAGTGGTTGAAAGACAGTGTGGACATGGATGGTTATCTTTGAGGTCACTGCTATATCTACGTGGGAGTTTTCCGTCAGTAGGATTTTTCTAAAGAAAAGCAGAATTTTTACAAAGTCAGATTTCCCCAAGAAAAATTTTGATGATATGAGAAAAAAAGAAGTCAGGAAAATCCAAACCATTGATTCACTTCAAGCTGAATTTGAGTGGTTTTGCTGAATTAAGCCAGGATCACACAACATATCCTAACCTGTCCCACAGGTTATGGGAGTGTCACACCTATGAACCTCTCTCATGTTGTGTTACATGGCCAGGGGAAGGATCAAGGCCTGGAAAACCGTGTGTCATTTCCACTTTGTAGCACTGGCAATGCTTGAGATGGAAAGGAGAAAACCTGAGATGAGATGACAGCACATGCCACTGGGTTACAGGCCTTTCTGTTTGAACATGTTATTTTGAACCCCAGGGCTGGACTTCCCACACTTTGAAGCAGAGTCAGAGATTCTGAACTGGCTTCAAGCATTTTTGGTTAGCTATGCTGTCCGACAAAATTCTAATCCTCTTTCTCTATCATAGTATTGCTTTGTGGGAACTGTGCTTTGGGTTCCCATTATATTCTAGCAGCAGTCTGCATTTACCTCCGTGATGCAAGCGTCCTCTGTAAAAACATGTACCATGGGTATCACCTGACTATGAATATTGTGGAAGGTGCAGTCTAGCAAAGATAGGAAAGAGTCTGAGTTTTGAGCATGTTGAAGTGTGCTGCTATTGGTGCTTAAGAAGGATCTGATTTGAAACAAAAAGTTTCATATTAGCTGAATGTAATGGAATGGGTCTGTTACATGAAAAATAATGTGTTTTGGATGTTTCTGAATTAAAAGTTTTAAAATTTCTATTCCATGGAAATCCTAATTAATCCTTTCATCCAAATTTAGGACAAAGGCAAATGCTGGATTTCTTACAGGTTACAAATTCTTAATCTAACTCTATTCCTTCTTTTAATAGTTTGCTCAGTAGATGGAGCATTATATATCAATCAAATATATTGTCATTATCTTTTGTTCATCAGTCGTTACAACTAGTAGGTAGTTTTGACTATTCTGACTTTTAACTAATAACAGTGCTACGCAAGCATGTGAGTCCTTTATTATTCAGCATAATCATGACTACCCTTCATCTATTTTTCATCTTCAAATAGTGAAAATTAAGGCTATTTCCAAAATGACCCATTAATATAAAATAAAAGCTTAAAGCTCAGCAAAATAAATTGGAATTATGATTTCCGTCTCTGATCTTTGTGAATCATCTGGTATGCTTCGAACTTATACCCATAATGCAATACAACAGGACTTGCAAGGAGTGATATTGGGGAGAGCTGGTTATTGGAGAGTCAGAGAGAAGAGACACATTTACCATCATCTTCTGAATGGGCAGGTTATGTATCAGGCAAAGTGCCTGCATCTGTGGATTCCCTGCTTGAGTCTTGCAAGCTTCAAACTCAGTGAGTGTAGCAATACAATGGCTGTGCTGGGATGCCCTTACACCAATGAGGGGCTTAAATCGTGGATAATGCAGTTGAGAAGACTTGTAGGGATTTATAACAGGCGTGTAACAAAATCTGTAGTCTTCTAGGGCTTTCTAGTTGTTGTTACGGTGGCTAGAGTGGCTCCTGGGAAGGGAGGAGTGGAGCAGTTGAGAGAGTTTGCTCATTTTATTGAGCATTATAATCCACAGGCTCAGCAAAGGACCTGTGCGATGCAGAAAGGAGGTTTTGTGTTCCTACAGTTGTGGCCGCAGCAGCCAGGCATTATCCTATCCTTCTGTCCTTCTCAGAAACGTGCCTGCTGCTTCTCAAGTGGGAGTTCACAGCCCAAAACCAGGAGATGTTATGAGCTTTCAAAAGACTTTTGAAGCATAACTAAGGAAAGAGCAGTATTCCCTGAATCTAGTGCCAGAGTGCTGCTTACTATTCACAGCTCTAGCACTTGGATTCAGAAAACCATCTCCAGTGTAACTCAACTCTGTTAGTCTTGTGTTTTCTTTTTGCCTCTGTGCATCTGTACGGAGAGCTTTGTGCAGAAGGATCTTCTCTGTGGAACTTCCATAAAGTATTTCTGTGTCAGAAGACACGCTGCAGACAAACTTGCTGCCAGTAGGTAGACCCAGGGCCCATCTTCTGCGTCCTCGTACAAGCAGGATGCTGCTCTGAGTGAGGTTGTGTGAAACGTCCAAGTCCTCCTTCGTGGAGCAGGCAGGAGCCAGGTGTGCCACCCTGAGGATGCCAACAGTGCTGGTGTTAGACCTATAGCTACCCCCTTTTCCTCTCGTAGCATCAAGAGTCCTGAAGCCTTGGTCCTCGTATTTCTGTTTTTCTTACTGTGTAAGCCGCATGAAGTAAAATTTTGGTTAGTCCAAACATTAGGGCTTATCTCACCTGCTTTTCCAAAGTCTCATTTTCCTGCAAGTGATAAACACATGTACTAGGGTGGGGAGTTTTTTGGTTTTGTTTTTGATGTGGGGGTTGAGTTATTTTGGTGTGGTTTTTGGGGGTTGCTGTGTTTATATTTTTTTTCCTTTCCAAAAATAGTAGCCTCTACTGATGTTTGTATATACTCAGGCACCTAGATCAGGTATATGTCCCTGGAAGCACAGGATGGCCCTGCTGAAAATCAGGTCACTTACTCAAGTGCCTAAGTACAGACTTACAGGTCCAATATTTGAACCCCTTTCTTTGAAGACTTTGGCTTAAAAAATAACCCCTCTTACCTCATGCAGATCATTGGAGAGATTTTCTTCTGATTTTCACAAAGTACCTCTCCTCACACCAGGACTCAGGCTATGATGCCTCAGTTAGGAGGGCTAATTTAAGCAGAAGGAAATGGAGAATCCGCTTACTGCATATTATCAGTGTTCCCCGTCCTGGTGCAGGAGGTCTGACTGGTGCCTGCTGAGGGCAGAGGAACTGCTGGTCTGGTGTTGCACTCACTGAGGGCCTTTTTACAGTTTGCAGGTCCCTTTTCACTGAGACATCCAAATGGTCTGTTTACCTTCGAATCAGAGATAAAAAGGATTCATGACAAAAGCTTGTGGGTACTGAAATGAAACTGTCATCAGAGCTACTGGCTTATTGAAAAGGCAGGTTGCTTTCTCATGCAGACTGTCATGCAGAATAGCTGAACCATGGAGGCATTATACTGACTGCCTGATGGGAGCTTCCTAAGGGTATGATATTTTGCAAGCAGTTCTTGTAAAACAAACAAATGAAAACAAAAAAAAAAGAAAACAAACCCCAACCAAATAACAAAAAAACCCACTGTGGGGGCAGTGTAACAATTGGTACAAAAATTGGGATAAAAGGAAACAAATGCATGAGCTGAGGCACCTATGAGATGGATTTCCCTGTGAATCCCTGCTCTCAGCCCTCTGACCCCAGGGGACCAGCAGAGAGTTGGTCACAACTGCAGCATGCTGCGTCAGATCACTAGGGTGAATCACAGAATAGTAGGGGTTGGAAGTGACCTCTGTGGGTCCTCTAGTGAAAGACATGACTTGAATGAATGGAAGTTGGAACTTAATAGCAGAAATGACTGAGTCTGGGTTTTTGCCTGAAATTCAGGAAGAGCTGCAGTCATCTGGTCCTCTGTGTGAGTCACCCAGAGAAGATGAGAGGTCTGTGTGCAGCAGTGCAGCGCAGGACAGAGTATGCAAGGTAGGCAGAAGAGAAGGAAAGAATGGTGAAAAGCAATGAAGAAGAAACCAGAGAAAGAGGACATGGGGGATGGTTTTTCAGAAAACAGAAACTGAAAATGTTTTAGCTTTAAAGATTTTCTTGGCTACTTCTGTCTAATCTTTCCTGAATTTCCTTGTAGAAAGGCTTTATAGAAAGGCAGGATCAAGTAAGTGGGGAGCAGCTTGTGCTCCCCGTGCTGTACTAAGCTCAGCGGCCCTGAGGAGCCCTGTCCGTAACTGAAGCAGGAGCTGGGTGGGACCTACTGTGCTCCTGCAGCTCAGGGATGCATTCCCCTCTTCCCAGTCCCTCCTGTTCCAGAGAGGTATGGTGACTATGGGGTCTCTTGAATGACCAAGCTCTGGCATGCACTTTTCAGGTGCTACTATTATGTGTGCGCTGGAGATTATGTTCCAAACAGTTTAACAGCCCAAAGTCTAATTTTACAGAAAATAGGGTAATTTTGCAGTTCCCCAGCATAAAAAAACATGATCTATCACTTTAATAGTCCTTGGCTGTTTCTTAACATCTCTCATCGAAAGGCTTTAAAGTGCAGTTAGACCTTAATGAATCAAGACTCGTGATCTCCCCAGAAGGTAGGTTTGGTGCTCGTTTCATTTTGCAGACGAGCAAACTAGGGCACAGAGAGGAAGTGATTTGCCCTCCAAGGCCATATATGGAGGCTTAGAATGAATCCAAACTCTGATCTGGTCACCCACCACTTTATTTTTTGAAGCCATTTTTTAGGTAAGTCTTGTGCCATGGCATCGGTGAGGTCCTAGCAGTTTTTTCAGATCAAATGTAAATATTGCCTCAAGTCAAGGAAATCTCTTCTAAGAAGCAACAGTTCAAAGTAAGGCCTTGTCTATTAGATTATCCATTTTTCTACACTTTACTTCTGGGTGGCATAATCTACGGTCCATGATACACAGAGACTTGACTCAGATTTTGTACTTGTATACAAACTTGTCCATGTGCATCCTTGTGTGCTGATGCTTTTCTGCAAGGCCTTGCCGCACCCCCAGCTGCTGCAGTGAAGGGGAGACTCTCTCCGAGCCCCCTGCACCGGCAGCCGGGCTGGTGGTGTGACCGCCAGCTGCTGGGAGGCTGCTGGAATTTTGATGAGTTAATCTCATCACTTTATCACAGGGCACTTACAGAAATTACAGGGAGCTGTGAGCAGCTCGCTGTGCTGGCAGCCAGCCCCAGGACCCATAAAAGAAATTGAGACACAAAAAAAAAAAAGTCACAAGAACTTTGTTAAAGTTTTGGAGACGATAGTTTTGCTTGTACGAGTTCTGCTTGGGTAATGCTGATTGTGCCTTCCCTGGTGATGTCCCTGTTTCCTGCAATAATGGCAGGTATTGCCCCCAGGCATAGCTCTCAATCCATGTAGTGCAGAGCGTGTTTTGGGGCCTGATATGAAACTCCATACTTTAGCAGCATTGTCTTGTGTGAAGAGGGTACAGTGGGCTTCACCTCTAGCATTTGCACCTATAAAGAGGGCTGTAAAACACAGCTGCTGGTCCTTGCTTCCTTTAGACTGGGCACAGTGTGTGCAAGGGGCACGTGAGCCTGTGTTCAGTGTGAAGGTAGAAAGCCTGCTGAACAGCATGTCCCACCAGTGCTGGGTGTATGTTCTCACCTGTGCTTACCAGCAAATCACACGGCTGCTGCACTACGTGGTGGCCACTGCTTTGCTGTCGGGGAAGGGGAGCCTGCCCAGTGCTTACTCTCCTCTGGCTCCGCTCCTTTAACAGTTGCGATCCCAGTACAGAAGTGCCTTTGAGAACTGCTTATTCAAGCTGTGACAGTGTATATGGTAACCAGTACCTACACCTGCTCTGACGCTATCACATTTAGTTGTGGTGTAGGTTTTGTAGATCATTTGCAGTACTTTGCTTGTCCAGGGGTCCATGGGCTGGAGGCCTGGGGAACCTGGGGGATCTGCTTAATACAGTGTAGAGGGACCTTGAGCTGCTAGATGAGGGCTGTCGCTGCCTCTTGCTGCTAGAAGGGCTCAGTGCCCTTGTAGTTTCTCTGTGTTAGGGAGCAAATCTTTAGCCTTGGGACCACAAAACATGAAATCTTGATGTCTTGAGAACTCTGGTCCTGGCTTTAGTGAGGAAGGTGGGCACTGAAACTGAGACAAAACCTTCCAAAGTGAGACTGTGTTTGAGTTTTATCTCAGGTTTGTTCCTGCTCTGTTTCTTCCTGTGTGGGGCACAGCGAGTATCTGATCATGAGGTCAGGGCCTCCGTACTCACGGGTTTCTAATGTGCCGGAGCTCTGCGTCTAGAACACAAGTTTGTTTATTACCTTGACATCAAGCCTGAATCTCAATTTCCAGCTCTCTGAGAACCTTGATACATTGCTGGCTATTGAAATTCAGATGCTGCACAATGACGAAATACAGTCTGAATGGAAGCATTTCGTGCATCACGCTCTGCTCCTGCAAACAAACTTCATTTTGGGGGCAGATGAGCACTCGTGAGGAATGGGGTGGCTAGGCTGGAGCTTAGGGGCAAGTTGCAAGTCTTATGACAAAACAAGAGGAAGAGGCAGAAGGTTTATAACTAGCAGGCAGATCACCTTTAGACTTTGAGGGTTGTATGCTGCTGGGGTTTCACCCACCATGAGCCAAGTGTAGTGAGATAAATCAAGTAGTGCTTTCTTTCGTTTGAATCTGTGTTCTGTCTTTCCAGTCAGATTCCCAATGGGCTTTCGAACTGCTTAGCCCCAAGGTCTAATCACCACTCCCAGAGACTGGTATGTATCAGATTGTTTTATTTAGAGGAAGGAAGGGTCTTGCACAAGAACATAGAAATCTGTTACAGAAGTAGGAACAAACATCAAGTCCTGTCCCAGTGCTACTAAATTGTAAGCTCTATTTCTAATATGATGGTATATGAAGTCCACGCTGTGTGTTCTCTTGGCCCTTACCTACACTCCCTACAGCTCTGACTGAATTCTTGAATCTCAATTTCCTGCTTTAAACCACTAAATCAACTTTTCCATTCTTCTGAATTGACTGTAGATCCTACAAATCCTTTCTGGAGCTGCCTCATTTACCCAGTAGCTAGACTGCCTTAAGTGTATTGCCATTGTCAACGCATCACTGTCAAACTTAGATTTCCACAGCAAACATTGCATAACCCTCTTCAGAAACATCACCTCCAAAGTGAATGGAAGGAGGGAGACAGCTGGCTGTTTGGTTTTTTTTCCTAGGACTAAATAATTGTTGTGTTACACTGTGATCCAGCATAATTCCACTTACATCCTCATATCAGACACTTGCATCCATGTTACGGTTACGTTCTTGGCTTATAATAAAATATGATGTGACCAGAGATAAATTTGGGATGCTTCTTTCCCTGTTTTGTCTTGGAGGCAGTGTTGTGAGGTGATCATAAGTGAAAGGGAATGAGGAAATAAATGCTGATGCTCTGTGCAGAGGGATGAGAGGCAGGTGCACAAGGACTAATGAAGTGAAACGGGAAAGATTTGCATAGAGAGCCTGTGTTCATTTTACAGGACATATCCGTCTTTCTTAATCCGGACCTACTGCTTCCCTGCTACCTATAGCATGCCTGCCGGCAGGAGGAAGCAAAGGGGGAGATGCCATCTCTGAGCTCCCTGGTCCCCCAAGCAAGGCAAGAAAGGACAGGTGACATCCATCTCATGGACACAGAGCAAGACTGGCAGCAGGGGGAATGCTGCTAATGTCTGAACTGCTCGCACTCTCAGCCCTGGAGTTCAGGGAACAGGCCAAGTTATAAGGGATGCAGCATTTATTATAAGGGTGATAACGTGCCTGGAGGACACATTGTGCCTGAAGGCCCAGCATTGCAGTCAGGCCCTTGGATGGACAGGTTTCTCCAGATACATAGGACAGTACTGATTTTTTCTGAAATGTGTTCTAATAACTAGTGCTGGGCTCTCAAAGAGCCATCATCAGCTGGCTGTGATCTCAGAATGTGTGTGTGTGTGTGTGCAAATGAGTGAGCAAACATACAGCATATACAGACTGATGATGGTGGGAATATCTGGGCACTACAGCCTGTCCCTGGATCAGTGGGGAGAATGTGGTTCCTGGGTAACCATCTCTGTGTTTGATTGCAGGGAATATTGAATACAGCTGCCCGGCCACCAATGAATGTGAGATCACGAAACGGAGGCGCAAGTCCTGTCAGGCCTGTCGCTTCATGAAATGCCTCAAAGTGGGGATGCTAAAAGAAGGTAAGACAGAGTCAGACTGAGAATTGTTCTCTGTCCCAACGGCACCTGGGACTCCAGGCCTTGCAGGATCTCCTAGGCTAACTACACGCTTGCCCTCTCTGGCTTTCTGAAGGTATCTTTTTACAGGCTTTGTAAAAGAGTCAGGATGGGCGATGACCAAGAGGGCAGTCCAGAGAGGACAGTGTTTCTAGTCAGCACCCTGATGCTAGGATACTACTTCTAGCACTTGCAAATTTGACAAATAACTGGAAACTGTGCTGTGCCAGACTGTTTCCTTTTCTAAAGGAACCCCAGGCTGGAGGGTGTTGCTTTTCTTGCCCCCTAGGCCATTTTGCAGTGTAGGGAAGGAGAGGCTTTTATGTGATCATGACTGGGTTGGCTGAGCTTCATAAGGGAAGGATGGAGTTAATGCAGAGCTATGGCTTGGTGTGCAATGAAGGTCTGCCCATATTCCGACTCCAGAGACTTTCTGAAGATGGTGGATAGCGCAGGTTTGTCCTGGAGCTGTGGGTCCCTGCCCTGCATACTCAACCTGTCTGTGCTCAGCCTATTGATCTGTTCAGTGCTCTCTGAGCAGTGTTCAGCTTCTCTCTGGTGCTGCTTTTCCTCCCCCCATTCCCCTCCCCAATCCTTGCCCATTCAAGGTGAACCACAGGGAATTCAGTGGCAATTAAACACATTCTTATGGATTGACTTTAAAGCTTTGTTTCCCTTGGGTCCCTCTGGGACAGGCAGTGAGGGGAGGAGGGGGAAGCAAGAAGAAGCTGTTGCATGTAACCCTCCACATTGCTGTACCTGGCAGAGCATTATCCCCTCAGTTTTAACCACAAGGAACAGCAGCTGGCTGTGGTCTGTGCAAGTCCTGTATGCTGGAGCCAAGGCGCCAGCACGCAGTTTGCTTCCAGGTCGTAGCATCATAGCAGCTGGTGATGAATTGTCCAATGTCGCTTAAGCGTGTATTGCTTTGCACTAGGGCTCTCTCTTTTCTTGAGAGGCAAGTTGATGGCAGCCAGTGTTGTTAAGAATGTAGATTAGACGTTAAACCCTCTTCTGTCTTTTGATGGATGTGTAGTTTCTGTTGTTAAATATCTTCCTGCTGGAGCACACCAGTTACCAAGGGGAGGAGATGCATACTAGTGTAGTCTGGCCCTCCCTGACCTAGGTGTAGAGATGGCAGACTCACAGGATCTTGATCCACTGCTGGGAGGCAGGCACCTTCTTTTAGAGTCAGAGAGGGACCACTGGAAACCTGCTTCTCTGCATGTGGTAGTTCAGGGAGGGGATGTATTCCCCTACGCACATGCCAATCCGCATTAGTGACACTGGCTTTAATGGGAGCACAGATTGGTAATGTGCTCTAGCCTGCTCATATAGATGCCATAAAACAACCTTAAAAGCCCGATGCGGCTCCAGCCACTCTGCAGAGCAGCAGCAGGGGTCCAGGCTCGCTGGCTGCCTGTGTCTGTGCTGCCCTGCGCCCAAGCAATCGAGTCTCTTGGAGCTGGCAGTTGGGGGAGCAGAGTCACAGGAGCCAGCGCTGGTGTGTCTTACTGTGTGGCCAGGGCGTCCTCTGCTTTGAGTTCTGGGAGCTCACACATTTCAGAGCAGGGTCCTGTGCAGGGGTTTGTGGCTTAGCCTCCAAGTTGTGTGAAAACAGTTAACTCCTTCCAGACCAGAGTTAGGCTGGAAAGGTTCACTCACACCATGCTGTGGCTGAACTCCTGAACCCTGTGGGATACTACTCATGGCAAAGTGAAATCTGACTCTAAGGCTGCTTTTGTGCCGAAGTGTATTTAGTTATTCATACAGGGATTGATTCAGCATCATTAAAGCCACTGGGGAAGGGTGGTCTGCTATTGATGTTAGTGTATCTGTGATCCTGCCCATAATATTTAGAGCTGTGGAATATACAGTATAAAGATTTATTGATAGTAATGGGATGCAAGAACACATGACAATATCAAGAGGAGTAGAGGAGACTACACTGGCAATCTGCAAATAGGACTAACAGAGTGGTCAGGTGATGTTGGGCATGCATCTTTTTTTCTCTTTCTTTTGCTTGGTTTCCCAAGCTGAGAAAGAACGGTCATACTGCTTTGCTTTGCAAAAGCGTTCTGAGGACTGATTAGTTAACTTTATGTGAAGCCTGGTGGAAGCACAAAGTATTAGTATACAGAATTCAATCAATATACATCTTTAAAAGCAAAATCCAAAAAGGGAGAAAAATGGTTTTACAGTCTCTGGTCTCCACAGAGCCAGGAGTTTCTGGAAAGAACAAATCCATAATTGTTTGACTTGCTCAAAAATGCAGAATTGACAAGGGATTTTTGATTAGAAAAGGTTCATTGGTCTTTTCCATTTCTGATCTGTCATCCTATTAGCTCATCCATCCCTTTTCTCTGTCAGGGCAGGAGTGTTCCCAGCTGTACATTTCTAGTAGTTTAACTGTTTTTAAAAACCTCTGATGTCTTGGTTTCCCCAGAGGGCCTATTCTGCAGTCTCCAGGCACTCATTAGGACAAGATGTGTCTTGATACTTGAGCTATGATTTTTTTTCCTTTCAATAGTTCCCTTTCCTACTTTGCTTCAGTGTACCTCTCTTCTTCCTTGAGTTCATCCATGGCAGAAGGTTGCTAAGCCAGGTTCTTTCTCCTGCTTGATTACCAGGAGTTTGGGGAAAAACAATCTTGTGGTTAAAGGCGAAATCTAGAAACCAGTTCTTCTCTTTAAAGGCTTTTCCTTGATGCCCTTGGCACTGGGCTGGTAACTTAGTGGGGACATTTCTGGGTAAAGAAACTGTCCTTCCTCTGAAGAAGGGTATGATATTCCATTAGTACCTAATTTCTTAGGTACTACCTGATTTTTTCTCATTAAGGGAGGAAAGATTTTCCTGGTTATTGTCGTCGTACATGATGTACATACCACGTCCTGCCCGCTGGGCATGTGGCATGAGCCTGTTCTTCAGGCGGAAGGCACCAGTACTCAAAGATGGCAAAAACAGGTAACCTGAACTTCAAGCTTCTGCCTTATGCTTGAAATTCTCAGCTTGATGCTGCAGGAGAGATTTAGGCCCTCCCCTGGGGGAGTGCATATAAGGGTCACCAGGCATCATCTCTCCACCCTACATGGGCGGCAGCTAGGCGAACAGCTGTGAATGTAGCCCTTTAAGATCTGGGGAGACTGCCCCTAACACAGAAGTGCAGGTTATTCAGGCAATGCCAAGTGAATGAGGATCAGGGCAGGAAGAGAGCCGATGGAGCAATCAATAGGTGTCTCAGATATCCAGGCCACTTTCTTTAAGAGAGCTCCGATCAATGCATTGCAATGAGGGAACTGCATGGACACCAGAGCTTTGCTGTCTCAGGTTCTCCTGGCGTGACGGTGCAGGGCAGGCGAGACTCACTGGGGAAAGTGGCAGGCAGAAGGCTCTGCCCACGGAGCTCAACTGGCTCAGATGTCTGAAGTGTTGGCCTGTCTCTCACTTTCCCCTTCTATCTGGAGTGTGCCCCCAGAAAGCATTAATTAGCCACTCACTAGCAGGCTCAGATAGGAATCTGCTAAATCTGGAGTCCAGGATTCCAGCAGACTCTAGTCCCAGTGCCCCTGTGGAGAGGCACTGTCCCCAGAAAACCTGGGCTCTGCTGCTCTAGGCCTTGCTGAAGCATCAGCCTGCAGGCAGTGGGAGATGGGGTATCTTCACAGCTTCCTCCGGTAGAAGCGCATGCCCCCCCACTCTGCAAAAATAAGGGAAACCTGAGCAACCTGTGATACCGCTGACCCCAAAAGGAGAAGATGATATCTACATGCATGCCTGGCCAGTGGGGATGGCCAGCGAAGGAAAGCATGCCCTGCAACTTGCAGAGGAGAGGCGTTGTTCAGAGCTGGACATCCCTATCTTTAGCCACCCCATTGCCTCTCTTTGCTCCCAGCACTGTCTCTGTCTTGTGCCCACAATGACCAAAATATAGCTCTTTAACTCTGGGCTCTACAAAGTAGATCTAGCTCTCTCTGGCTCTCTAGAGTGATGGATAGAGAAATTTCAGTGGTTTGGCAGGTCCCTTTTAAAACCTCAATATACCTTGTCAGTTTTGGGGAGAATATACCCTTGCCATTCACGCTCTAGCCACCCATGGCCTTTCTGTTCTACAGCAATTTGTTTGTCTTCAAGAGGCAGATGTAATTTCAGATGACACATGGCTTGTGTAAGTGGGCTCAGAGGTTTGATTTTGGACATTGGCTGCTTAAACATGACCTCACAGCCTTGCCCTCCACACCTCTGCTGCCTCTCTGAAGTCACAATTCTGTGTGTCACCTTGCCGAACATCACTGTGAGGAGGGAAGAGGGATGGGGATAACTGGTGAGGTGTAACACGATGTCAAGGCCTCTCATTACAGAACTCCGTCTTTGGGTGGAAATGACAGACAGGCAAGCAGAGGAGAGGCAATACTGGACATACCAAACCATACCGTACCAAATGGAGTAGACTGGCTATTGTCTGGGCATTTGGTCCTTTACAGTTGTGGAAGCCCTGCAGAAATTTTTCTTCAATGTGTTCCCACTTGTATTGTTTCTAAAGCTGTGTTGTTCCTTGTTCTGTTGCCTGTTCTGTGCTGGCACATCTGTGGAGACCCAGATGGAGCAGAAACGATTCTGAAAAGGAAGCAAAGCTGGGTCTCTAACACTTTTATGAAGTTCTTCTTGAAGTGCATGTGTGTCCAATCGTGCGTCACACCAGACAGTGACAAACTAAACAGCAAAGAAAATAACTGCCTAAAAATCTCATCCAGCACTGAGGTGTCCTCCATTATTCCACCAGCCTTTGAGTCTTGTTTTCCTTCTTAGTAGGAATGATGCATATTATGTTGCTGAAGATCATTTGCCTTCTGCTCCCTTCCAATGCTGAGAGTTGTCTCCTCCGAGTTCCGCTCATGATTGAGGCCTGAGTGACTTTCTGAGACGTATGAGTGCCTTCTATCCAGTTCCTAGCAGACATTGCTGGTTGGCTTCCAAGAAAGACGGCAGAGACTGAAAGGGCCCTGTGGTAAACCGGGTGTACCTGATTTCAGAAAGCAGAAGATATTTCTGGAGTTACCCAGATCTACATGCATTTCTTGTGATAAAAACAGGAGTGGGAGTTCCCAGGGTAGGAAACCTGCCCTGTATGAGGTCCTTTGCCCCACTCTGAATGTCTTTGAAGAGAAGCTGTCCTCTGACCTAGCCTCCTGGCTCTCGGGAGTCATCCAGCAGCTGTTTCTCATGTTGTAAGGGTGAAGTCTACAAATGCAAGGAAAGAAGGCAGAGGAAGGTAGTCTTGATCTGGATGCAGAAAAGGGAGGCTCTTTAACAGCAAGAGAGAGGTTAGGCAATAATCCAGGAAAGGTGTATGATTTATTTTATCTACGTGACTGCTTCTTCCCAGAAGCGTCTCTGCTGTGGTGTAGTAATCCCAGGTACAACCATTCCTTTCCCAGGCTTTGCTCCTTTTCTCCTAATGCATTTCCATAAGAAATGTTAGAGGACATGTTAAAATTCAACAGGGAACCCGAAGTCTTTGTTATAAATCCCCCAAGCTCTTGGACTCCTATCTGTCTAATCGAATTTCTGATGTAGTAATTGCTGGTATGTGTGGATGCTGACACGGCATGGCTAGGTAGTGAAATATGAATGGGAAGTCAACAGAGGACAGCCACAAAGTTCATTCAGCTCATCTTCCTCTTAATTGTTGCCCTTTCCCTCCTGTCCCCAGTTATCTTGGGGAATACCCTGCCTCCTAGGAACTTGCAACAACCTGATAATCCTTGTGCTGCCTAAGTGTCTGTATCGCTGTGAATGTAGGAGGTGGTCCCCTGTTCAGAGACAGTAGAGCCTGTAATCTCCAGATTTCAGAAGTGGCTGTCTCTTAAATCTGTGCTCCACCTATTCAAGACCCTGTAGCCAGTGGAACTTTCCTAGTGTTTACTCCTAATTCTGCTGTTTCCCTTACCAGCTGCAGCCAGTGGCTGGTGTTATAAATCTTTCCCAAGGAAACAAATCTGTCACCCTGGGAAGGCCTGGCTCTGTGATGTGATAAGTTGGGTGCAGTCATCTAGTATCTAAACAAGGGATTCCCAGCACTGGAAATTTCAAACTACTTCCACTTAGTAACTTTGCCTTCATCTTTAACTAAAATTCAGGTAACTGAATCAACAGCAGAGTTCCTTTCCAGCAACATAACCAAATGGAGTGTGTTTCATTTCTGTTTTCAACTGAAAGAATCTTTCAATGGAGCAAAGTGTTTCCAGCAACCTCTCCCCTCTACCTCCTGCCCCGATCCCGTCTTCCAGACCATGTGTTCTCAAAAAGATATTTGATTTCAGTGAAAGCTCAGCTGACATCCCTGCAATATGCTCGGGTTCTTGCTTTGTGCTTCCTGGGAAGGATGAAGGCTCCTCCGGGGATTCTGGGTAATTGGGTTAGTGGCCAGCTCATGTCAGGAAATTAAAAGGCAGCCCCGATCAGGTTACTGCTGCATGCGATTTAATGGCTTTGTATTCATAGAGTATTCTGCCTCCAGCCGGTGTCAGAAATATCACTACTGGAGACATCCAAAGAAAAAAGAGAATGAAAAATAATTTTTCTTCCTCTAAAATACCCCTGTGTCTAAAAGCAGGCAAGCAACCCCCTGTCCTTTGAAACAGGATCTCCAGGTGCAGTGCGTGGCATCTTGATGTCTATATTATCCACACCCAACTATGCTCCAAGACATGAATTGAAAATTTGTGATGTGTCTGGGGCTGGACTGGGTGATGGCATGACACAGCGCATGTGCTGCCTTTGGCAGGGTGATGATAGTTCTCCAAAGAGGAGGCATCCAGTGGATGGGCTGTCCACAAAGTGCACATTGTGCTGATGGCACTTGATACCTGTTTTCTGGCCATAAGACTGATGAATCCAGGACCCTCCCCACATCTTCTGCCATATCCAGTGGCTCATGAATCTGTTTAGTTTGGTTCATGCCATTCATTTTGAATTATTAATCTGCCTAGGTTCTTGCCACATCTAACTAACTAAATCTCCATTCTATCAAATGTGAAGTCCAGGCTCCATCGAAGTACATCTATGTGGATTCAGGGAGGCATCACCTCTACACAGGTTTATGATAAACACTGTGCATTCTGCCACCAGAAATTGTGCTTAGTCCTTTTGTAACATGTACAGAAAAGAGGAAGCTGATAAAAGCTACAACCGTCCAGGGATGTTTAGACCCCAACCACTGTGCTACAAGCTTTTAGACAGTTCTGACAACAGGGTAGGTAAGATCCTCTGAGGTGAACAAGAGTGCGGTGGGACTGAATGTATGTCCCACTGCTCTACAGTAATTTAAGGCATGTGCATCAACATGTTCACAGCCTCTGGAGACCAGTGTTCACCAGTGACTCAGCTCTGCCAAGATTCTCAGTCCCATCTCCTGACTCACCTTCGAAGACTGTGACCCTTGGGCTGCAGAGTATCCTGAGAGAGTCTTTACTCAGAACTGCCTGCCACAGCTGGTCTAATTTAAGAATTAAATAACAAATGGGCACTACTAGTTCTTAGTGTTGGAAAAGCCACTGCTGTGGTGAGGACTTCAGGAGAGACTTCAAGGCTGCAAGACCCAAGCAGAGTTGCTCTAAGAGGCTGTCCAAAGCAGCAGCAGCATGCTGTATTGGTGGGTCTAACTCCCTCACCTCTGTGGATCTCCATCACAAGTGGGCCTCTCTCCATCCAGTGGTGGGACCCTCTCCATTATGTCATGTATCTAAGAATTTGGTTCTTGGTCCATGCTTATGCTCCTCTACCTGTTACAGAAGGCTCGTATGCTCTACCTAAATAGACTGAGACAGAAAGCTGGGCTAGAGAAAGCATTGGTTTGACCCTGCAGGGGTTCCCTTGGTAGTCAATGTAGAGAAGTATCTGTTATCACTCCTCCTCAGGTAAGTGTGAAGCTAGTGAGATGAATGTAGAGGTACCTCCCTCTCTCTGGTGCCTCTCAAGGGAGCCCAGATGCACAGAAGGGACCTATCAAAGTCTAAAGTAAGGTGAGTTAAATCACATCCAGGGCTGCAGGTTTCTCTAGGCAGCAAACACCCCTTTAGGGATTTAGCTCTGAGCGCTACCTCTTGGAAAGGCAGTGAGGCTGGGGCCTTGTCATCTTTTAGGTCCTTTTGTGAAAGGCATCCTTGGTCTTTTCCTGCTTTTACACAATGCCCCTCAGCCTGCTGCTGTGCAGGCATTGCTTCCATGGGTGACATAGCCAGTACACCTGCTGTCCTGCTTCAGACTTCAGAGGGCTGGGAAGGGAAGCAGTCAAAGGAGAATGTTTGCATGGATCATGAACACAGGGTGAGTGTGTGGGTGTGGGGGTTATTACAGAGAGCTGAACAAGGTACTGAAATATTCTTTATTCCCATCTGCCCTTGCAGTGCTTGTTAATTCCTGACTTTCAGGGTGATTGGGGGGCAAAGTGAGAGGGACTCAGCACGGGAAGGAAGCTGAGAGACAACAATGGCTAATGCTGCAGAAACACCTCTGCAGCACTGGCAGCCATGCAGCTGGCATTGGCAGAGAAGAAGGGTTGGTTTGCAAGCTGTGTGGGTTACACCAGATCCTGTACATTTTGAGCCAACCCCCTGGGACATGCTGCTTGTGTTTCTGTGTGTGAGGAGCAAGGGCACCTTGTGCCACTGCTCCAAGGTGTGTGACAGCCCCTGGTGCCAGGTATCGTCAGGCATCACAGGGCTAACCTGTCGCTATGAGTCCGGGGACTCTTTAGCCAGACAGACAGCAAAGGAGCTTTCCTACCCAACAAACATATCCCTGGAAACATCAGAAGTGGAGCAGGCTGCAATGTCCTGCTTGAACTGATCTAATCTCTGTAGGCCCCTGTAACATGGGAGATCGATTTTTCAACTCCACTGCCCCCCTCCCCAGGCGAGTTCCCCGCTCTCCCATTGCAAGTGTGACTCCCAGGCTTGCTGACCTGCACCATGCTAGTTGCTGGGTTTTTCTGGCATGCTGACCAGCGGACCCTCAAGTCGCTTTCCTGTCTTTCAAATGAGTTGGGTAATTGCACCGGTCATGTACCAGGAGATTTTCCTGGGGCTGGCCTCTTTTTGCAGCAGTGTAAGAGCCTAATGGTATAAAGGGGTCTTTACCCCTTCCCATGCTGGAATCTCAGAGTAACAAAAGAGAGCCTAGTCAAGCTGCAGCCTCTCCATTCCTGTTAGACAGAGATGTCTTTCTAGTCTATGTCTTTCCCCATCTTGGCAAGCCTAACTTTTACAGTCATTGCTGCTCTCTGTTTCCTTGATAGGCCTCCTCCTGGCTCACTCATCCCATCGGCATGTCCTGTTGTCTCTCCTGAAGTTCAGAGCAGAAAGGGAGAGAGAAACTCTGTGGGACACACCTTGGGCACAACCCTTCTCCCTTCCTTTCTTCTCTGCTCTTGGCCTACACCTTCCAGCTTCCTTGGGCAGTACCAGTCCATGTACTTTAGACTGCAGCTCCTGGGGAAAAGGGCATCGCTGTTAGCTGCAGAGCACCACCCCTGCTCAGACCCTGGAACAGCAAGCAGGCTGCATTGGTGCAGAAACTGCAGCTCAAGGGTTAGGTGGGCAGTGGGCACAGGACCTGGGTGTCATATCGGGGAAGATCAGCACGAGTAGCCCTGTGGGCATTGCTCCCTGGCCTGCACTTGCCCGGTATTCCCTTTGGTTGTGTCCTTCTTGGTCTAGGCACATATTGTACCATGCAAACCCTGTAGCTTGGCTCCTCCTGTAGCTCTTTTGGCAAGATAGATCTTTCTGTTCCTATCAATTTGTGGGCATGTGATAGGACTCGATGGAAAGTGAGGTGAGGCTAGTAATTTGATGCGACAGCTGATATTGGGCCTAGACTGCATTTCCCACTGGCCAGGGCTGAGCTTCACAGAGCTTTTAAGAGTATTTTTAGTCCCCAGAAAATAAAAGAGAAACTAAACCTGACTCTGTGTGCTGTTGCCTCTGCATACTCGGCTATTTTTACTTCCGACGGACTCGGCCTGGGTCCAGCTTTTAAAAAAAGCTGGAATTATTTTACTTCCATTAAGAAAAAAACCCCAAAGCCTGATGTTATCAAGTCAGCAAGGGGACATCTGATCCCAAAGTTGTCGGGCAGACGTCTCTCCAAGGGGCATGTCAGAGAAATGCAGGGAGCTTGAACAGATCAGCAGATCAGCTCTCCCACTGCAGAGGCTTGCTGCTGGCACAGACCTCTCTGCAAGAGTACTTGGAACACGAGTGGCACCCACAGGACACTGAGAAAACTGACATCCCTACCCTAGGCAAAGATGCTAAGCCGAGAAGTCCTGCACAAGTCCTGGCCGTGTCCTCCTCGCTGCCAGGTCAGAGGGGCTCAGGCAGGCTGGCGAGCTGAGAGCTGCCAGGGAGCTGGGACTCGATCCTTGTGGCAGACACTGGCATCAGCTCCATGCCTGGGTCAGATGGGGTGGCAGGACTCGTGTGCAGGGTCCCTCAAAACATAACAAGATTCAATGAACAGCAGCATTTCCTTGCAACACAGGGGAGTGGGAGCAGAGGGGAAGTTTCCAGCACAGACACCATTCATTTGTGAAGGAGCAGCTACCAGAAAGGTAGGTTATCAAGGGGTGGTACCTCCCGAACTTTGCCCTATACTGTTGCATCTCCCTTTGTGTAAGCAAGCCCTCCCTTCTTTGCTGCTCTAGCAGACCCTCATTGCTGATATTGTCAGGAAGGGGGGTCTGGGAGTGCCTATGGTGGTGGCAGTTTTGTACGATGAGTGCCTTCTCTCCTGGGAACTGGCCAGTTGTGAGAGGTGGGTTTGTGCAGGAGCTGGAAGGCAACTGCTTTCTCTTGCTGCTGCCTTATTGTCAGGCTGTGGCACCAAACCCTGTGTAAGGGACCAGCTGCACCTTGTAAGTGGCTGCTGCACCTTGCAGTGCACCTTGCTCAGGTGGCTGTATGTTTGGTGCGAAATCCACCCTTGGGATTACAGTGTATGTACCACTCAGCCTTGCTCCAGCCCTCCCTCTCTCATCAGTCTTCTCCTTACACTCTCTCACTTCCATTCATATCTCAGTTTACATCCTCCTCCATTTCTTCTCTGCTCAGTGCTCTCCTTCATGCTGCTTCTCTCAGCTCACTCACGGCACCTCTTCACACCATTTTATTGTCCTTTAATGTCCCTCTCAGAGCTGCATTGTAACCAGCCTGCCTATCTTAAAATCAACCACCAAGGAAATCAAAGTAGAGCAGCAGGCATTAGCAAGCCACCCAAATACCACAGGCCAGTACCAGGTCCTGATTTCTGGCCATGCCCTTTCCTTCCATCTAGATATGACCCATCAGGTTGTCAGATCTTTGGGAAGGGATTTTGCCATGATGCTTATGTCTGGAGTGTCACAGTCAGGGACTCAGGGGTTGAAATGCTTTTGTTTGCTGTAGCACCTGCAGGTCGCTGCACACAGCAAATGGCGCTGGGATGCACTATGTAGGGGTCAGCCTGTTCAGCAGCTCTGCGGCTGGAGCAATGACGGCAGGGCAGAGTAGTGGCTCTGCAAATGCTGATTGAAAACATTTGCCTCAAGGAGTGTCACGCAGGATGGGGAACAAGAGGAGGACAAACGTTCAAAATTAACAAGCCAAAGTCCTCGGGTAAACAGACCTCTGTCTGCTCAGGGAGGGAAGGAGGGATGGAGGGTAAATCTTTCTGCGTCTCTCTTATCTTTTTTTAATGCACTTAAGTCCTTTGTGTCCTTATAATCTGATTGAGGGTCCCTAATACTGCTGCAACCTGTGCAGCCATCGGTCTGCCAAGCACTGAGGATGGCATGCTTCTCCTTGGGAGAAGGAAACGAGCTCTTTCCTCCATGTCCTCCTTACTGCTTCCAGTCCCCCCTCCCTGCTGCTGATCAAACTGCACGGCAAAAGTGTCCTGGAGCGCTGTGTGTTGGTTTCTCCGGGGCTGCGAATAGCATCTCCCAGCACCAATGACATCCTGCCCACTGGCATGAGGCAATAGACCTCCCCTGTGACTCTTCTTCTGCGAAGGGTCCTGGGGAGCTGTGATTCAGGCCTGAAGTCCTGCAGCCTGTTCTACATTCCTCCATAATCTTTGAACAGTGTATTCCTGACACTTCTAACTTACACACCTGGTTACTTGGTTTTCTGGCAGTTCCTGAAATTTGTTGTCTCTGCCTCCGCCTCCTCTTCTGCCTTATAGGTAGGTGTCATTCATTCAGCAGAGCATGGAATAGAGGTCTTATTTCTTAAGAAACCAGGGCACATTTATAGAGAGAAAGAAATCATGGATGGAAATGAAAGTTTCCTGCTTTGTCCAGGACTTTATTGGTGCTGTTCTTCAGGGATCTCCCTAGATAATCTCAGGTTTGGGATTCCTTTTCTCTGCCCTTTCCGAAATCACTGTCTGGAACATATTGGGGCTCGCAGGAAGGAGTCTTGCTCACAGGCTGCCTGCTGCTGGGAATAGAGGTAAAAGAAGCAATGGACAATGTTTTCAGAAACACTACCATTTAATGGAATAGAAAGATGGTACTTAGGCGTAGGGATGTCAGTGAATTCTCCACACAGAGTCAGAAAATAAAAATGGGTCAGGGGAAGGAAATTACACAGTGTGATATGAGTTCACCTATTCGGCTTCATTCTTTCCCTCCATCTTAGTATCTGCCATCCTCCCATAGCAGCCACTTGCAGCAGCAGTTCCTTTGCTCTGGAGAGCTCCAGGTCTGCCCATTCCTGCTTCTCCTGCTCAATGGGAGCAGCAGGACTCTTAAAAGAGAGCGGCATTAATAACACCATGCCTATGAGCCTCTGTCCCCACACACCATGGCTTACAGGTAATGCTACCTAGACCTCCACATGGGTGCTGCTACTGCTGGAGATCTTTTGCTGTCAGACTGTATAACTGAGTGCTGGTGGCCTAGTTGGTGTTGGTTATTCTTGCTGTTGGGCAGCTGTTGGTACTGTCTGTCATTCAGGCTGGTTTGGGTGCTCCAGCCACAGAAAGTATCAGTGTCTAGATGTTGCGGCAAGTAACGGCTTCATGTGGTGCAAGTGGGCCTGGTGTGAGCATTACAGCAAAAACTTTGTCTTTTCCATGACATAGTAAGTAAGTGTGGCATTGAAACGCACAGTGTGACAGACATGCCGCTTTGTAGGGTAGAGTATTTGTCAGCAGACTGCAGGTTTTTTCAGGTGTACAAGCTGTTCAAAAAGCATCACTTCAGAACTGATTTGGAGTGTTTGCTTTTAGTTGTTTGTGTTTATGTAGTGGATTGATTGCAAAATATTAATGGCTTGATGTGATTAGTAAGTGTATCACATAATTGGTTTCTGTGATCAGACTAGATAAACTCACATGTGTTCCTAAGGAAGTACTTGTATAGTGTAAATTCAAATTTTTGTTCTGTTTGAATGCTCCTACATTTACCTTGAAAGATTTTTTTTTTTTTTGCAATAGCAGTTTCTCCCAGCAAGACTGAGTTACCCCAGTTTCACAAGAACTGATTACCAGAGATGACCACATGAATGGCCAGAAATAACTGACAATTTGACAAATATCTATGGCTTTTTTTCACAATTTTTTTTAACATTGTATTTTGTACTAATACAGCAGTTGAGCTGCTATTCCTGGTCTGTTGATGCTGCTGTGGTTTTTTGCATGGTGACAATCACTAGTGGTTCCCAGTCACTGGGAACTTTTTTCAATGTGCTATTTGCAGTTTGCTTCACCACATTTTGAAAGAGCTCCAACAAATTCTTCCAGTGTGTCCCTACTTCAGCTTTATCATTTCTTTATTGTAGTGGAGGTTGTTTCAGTTTATTTGGGTTCTGCTTTTACTGTAGTTGCCTTACCTGATCAAGGCTGAGACATCTTTGTTGAATTCATAGTTCATAATTATTTTCTATAGGTCACTTTTTTCCAAATATAAACAGTGAGAGGTCACAGAACATTTAACTTCTCTTTTTTTAAGAACAGTCTAAAAGCTTATTTTTGTAACTGCAGGTTGAATTGACATTTAAGTCTTTCTTTTCAAAAGCAAGATCATCTAGAGGGCATTGAGGTCTGAAGCTTTGCATTTGCTAATCAGATTGATGGTGATTCAAGAGTTTGAATGGGTTAATTTCTGCCTTTATTAATGTCTTGAATGAAAGTAAACCTCACAGCAGCATGGTTACAGCTGGAGGCAGTCTAGCTGATATTATTGGGATTGCTAGGTTCAGCTGAGATCTCGAGTGTTTGGGAGAGGGAAACTCCCTAGAGTGTGGGGAACATCTTACTTAGTGAATTTTAGCATCTGCATATCAAGGTTCCCTGGGGCACTAAGGAATCATGAGGATTTATCTTGTTTTACCTGCAGGTGTTCGTCTGGATCGAGTCCGTGGAGGCCGTCAGAAATACAAGAGGAGACTGGATTCTGAGAGTAGCACTTATCTGAGCTTGCAGATCCCTCCCCCGGCTAAAAAGCCACGTACGTATTTGTCTTGAGTTGTGGTTCTCTGAGCAACCACTAAGTTTCTTTTTATTGGTCTCCCAAAACATACAGTGGAGCAGTTATCTCTCCTGATTCCCGTATCAGTCACCAGCACTAGGATCTTTTTCTTATGATCATAGTGCAGAGATAAATTAGGCAGGCCTAAGGTACAGCCCAGGTGCTGTATTCATTGTGCCTGGCATTAAATGCCAGACCTTTCATAGGACATTATGTAAATCCATTTAGTGATATTCTAATTTTTCCTGTATCCAAGCTATGTTAACAAAACTGGTGCCATGCTGATTCCTCTCTCCCATACTACACATAGTCCTCTAAACTTTTTCACATCCCACCAACTGATTATTTGTGCCTCCTCCTCCTCTCGTTGGACCTACCTGAGGCAATGGCTGACAACCTTAGAGTAGCTTTCTGCTTTTGTCATTCCTGTACAGAGCTGGCTTGGCATAGGCAGATCACTGCAGCTTGCGTAGCTGCAGTGTAGTCTTCTCTTGTTGCAACCAAAACCATGTCTGAGGTCCTGGGCTCTATAATCATGTCTTATGCCAGAAAAGTCCTTCTAGAAATGACTGTTATGACACCTTATGTCAGGAGAGATACGACAACAGCTTCTCCTTTGAAATGTGCAGTGACTAAGATCGTCTCCCACTTGCTGGTGGCTGAGCCAGAGAAGATTTATGCCATGCCTGATCCAACCATGCCGGAGAGTGACATCAAAGCCCTGACAACCCTCTGTGACCTGGCAGACAGGGAACTGGTGGTGATCATTGGCTGGGCAAAGCACATCCCAGGTAAACAAGGGATATAAGTGTGTAAACATGAACAGCAAAGGGAGCTATTATTGATCATTGTGCTTTATCAGTTTTGTCTTCAACCAGAATTTTTACATATAGTGATGGGTGGACATTACTGTCACAGAAAACTGCTTGTGGTGGGCTCTCGCTGGTAACAAATTCCAATATAGCCCGTGGTGTAGGTGTGTAAATTGATGAGTGTATGTATGCATGCCCTGGGATTATGCAGAAGGCTTTGAGATGATATGATAAAGCTCTTGGTTGTACCTGGCATAGAGTGGCACAGTGAAAGTATTTGGGAAACAGCCCTTGGGATGGTACGGTGGATTTTCGTGGTTTTGGACTGCATCAACATGACCTGGGTCTGTTGTGCTTACAGATGAATAAATATTATGGCAGTGACTGGACTTTCCTACTAATGACAAGGCAGATACCCACCCTGTCTTTAGTGGGCATTCTTTTGTCAAAGAAGGACAAAAGGAAAGCTTCTGTCATACTGGATTCGTCACAGAACAAGTCCCATTGGGGTGGAGGACATACTCACTATTGTCAGTGAATCTCCAGGCTTCTGTGCTAAAAAATGATGAGGACAACTTATTGGCAGTGTGACTGGCCTCAAAGGCTCGCTGACTATATCCAATGAGTGCCTGTACGATTGAGTGACATAGCAAGTGTCTCACACCTGCAGGTAGGATGGACGCAGGCTGAAAGAGCAGACATGGCCCTCAAGGGGGTTCTGGGGACAAAGATTTGGACTGGAAAGGGAAAATTCTCCCTCTCTCTAGTTCCCCCCCTTGTCCCCCCCGCCAAAAATGGGTAGGTTGGATTTGAGTGTGGAGTACGTGGGCCAGGGAAGTTAGGGGATATCCTTGGGGCTTACATGGCTGCTTTCCAAAGACTGCTTCAGACACTTGCTGTGAACAGCTCACTACAGCTATCTCCTGCCTTCTGTCCCCCTGCCTCGTGTCAGGAGAATATCTGAGGCTCCGCCACGGGATCACAGGATTTAACCCATATTGCACGTTGCCTGTCTTCCACTGCGTCGGTCTGTTTTCTTGCTTTGCTTCTTGGCTTTAAGTTCATCCTTGTTTGGTGAGGCATCTTAGCATGAGTGATCAGACAGTTTAGTTCTCCCATATGTTTTGTTTCTCTTTGTGCTCCTCTTTTGGCTTTTTGGTGGCTGCATCTCTGTCTTCAGAGGAAGTATTTCTCCTGTGACTCAAGGGTTAGTGGTTTCCTGGCCTATATGGAATATGGACTGTTAAATGGCGGGACTATGAAGTCTGGAGAAACTTATTCAGCACAGTGTTTCTGAGTAGAGGTTAATCTCAGTGGTGCCCTTCTTACACGAGATCTGCAGTATCTGCGGGATTGCACCCATCACTAGTGCTGGAATCCATCTGGGGCTGATTCATCACGAGTGGGGTTACAGTGCCGATTAGGCAACTCAGCCTGGATTGCTCTACTAACCCAGTACTTGGGGTGTTAACAGGAATGGTTTTAATACCATGCAATTAGCTGCTGCGGCTGTTCAGTGAAGTGGCGTTGCATGTTCTTCTAACCTTGGCTATTTCTGTTTGCACAGGGTGCCCTGCTGTAGTTTCTTAGCTTGTGGTTGTGGGATGAGTGTGGGTTGCTCAGCTCCGAGTTCCTACAGAGTTTTCTGGCCTGCCATGATGATACTATCCCAAAACAGGAGTATAGTAGAGATTACTCCTGCACTGTGAAAGGGGCTCTTCCTCTCCTTTCTGAAAGGCCGGACATACTTGCCACATTCTCAGTTTTCTCTCTGCTTTTTCCTTTCCTATCAAAGACCCTGCAACACGGTAGCAGCCATCAGCCTGGCACAGTTCAGACCAGCAGCAGTATTATAACAGGACTGTGTGCACAGGAGAGAGCTCAGGGATTGTTACACAAGGGAGCGGTACCAAGAAACACACATAATACAAGACAGTTCCTAAAAATGGAACAAAATACCCTGTAGTTCTGAAACAAATACGAAACATACTGAGTTAGGCAGCAAGGGGGCAGAGCAGGGCAGGGCCAGGAGGCTGCCAGGTGCCTAGATTATCCATGCCAGGTATTTCTGCCTTCCAAGGATTTCGAGCAAAATAAGACATTGCTTCCTGTGTGCATGAACTCTTGGACAGAGAGGGATGGAGAAAGGAACAAACACCACATATTCCTGCCTTATATTTGCACTGGCATTAGTAAAGAACAGTGTGACTGTAAAGTCATATCAGCTGTTCAGGATCCCAGGTGTCAGCACAAACTTCTCCCCCATAGTGCTAGCAAATAAAACCAGTTAAGCTTAAGGACACTCTCCTGTGATAACAAGAAAGCATGATTTAATGGTGTTTGGCAAGTGTTATTAGCTCAATAGCCTTATTAGCCATTAGCTCAAAAGCCATACTTAGCCAATGTGGAGTTGTCCCCTTCTGTATGAGGCCCCCTCCGCACTACTCACCGTCCTCCCTGTGCTAATTGTCTTTGAACAACATCTACCTTTTCTGTGTGCCTTGATGCAGGGAGACAAGACTTCTCTCGAGAGGTGACGATGAAGGCACTCCCAGGGTAGCTGTTGTGCTGTTCTCACTAGGAGGACGATAGTACTAGCACAGAATGAAATATGGCAAGTGGAGTGACAGCAGCTGTGTCTGGAGTGGCCTCAGATCCTATAATTACATCTCCCTTTATTACCTCTGCTAATGGCCCTCCAGGATGACAGAAATGATAATAAATTAACAGATTATGAACTCCACTTGCCACAAATTATGTGACTTTTTTTTTTTAATTCTGGGAGCTCCCACTGCCAAACCACTCTGAAATAAAAAAAAAAAAAATCACAAAAAATAAAAAACCTGAATGTCACATCAGCTATTGCAAATAAAACCTCTTTTCTCAACCTGCATCTGGGAAGGAGGGAAACACTCATGCAGCTCTGTGCTAGAGACAGAGACTTGTCTTTTGGCAGCCTAGGGATGGCAGTGGAACATTCAGCACCTTTCAGGATTGGATCTGAGAAAAGCAGCAAGAAACAGATCACTGAGAGCACTTTCTGGATGTTGTGTCATCAAACAGCTCAGGAATGCAAAGGGGCTGGACTCTATCCTGGGAGCTGTAAGATGGCAATGCAGCTGAATTGCACAACTAGAGGTTCTCCAGTGTTACAGTCCTACAATGGCAAGCCTGTGATTTTGGCTGGGTGAAATTAGCATTTACCTTTCCTGATCTCCAGTTTTATAGCATGGGAGAGCCCAGGTTATGTGATCTTCCCTTGCCTGTGCAGACTGCAATGATCCAGGCACAGTCCTCCAGCCCTCGCACTCTATATGTGTAAGCACTGGTGGAAAAGGGTCCCGATTCTGTCAGATGAAAGTCCAAGCTTGGCACAGCAGCACTCCCTCCCTCACGCCTGCCTGCTGGAGCTGGAGTTGTTGGCTACCCGGGAGTGCTTCTGACAGGGGGCTTTCCCAGGTGGGTAGGACAATTGCAGCTGGTTCTTCCGGTCTCCTGGCACAGGGTAAATCATGGTCTCTCCTGTGCAGTTCCCACCTGCCGTAACGGCCTCTGGGAAAGAATAATTAACAGAGATGCTGGATGTACAGGCTGCTGCTAGGGTTAAGTCAAATTTACTACTTCATTCTCTAGCAGGAAAGTATGAGCCATCTCTGTCTTGAATCCTCTCACTCCACTACATGACTGTTTCTCAATCTTTAACAAATTTTGTTGGCAGACTGCAGTGAGGCGATGGCATAACCCCTTTTGTAATCCACATGGGGAATAAAGATGCAGAAAGCCCACGAGACTGGCTCGGAAACTGGACTTAGGCAGCAGCCTAAATGCTGGGCTGTTCTCCATGGTCAGAGCCAGGAAAGAGGTGATCAAAGGAGAGATTCCAGGTGCTAGAGACTGTGACAGCGGCTGTGCACAGCACCATTACCCCTGTCTCAGGGCTGACCTCACCAGTTCCATGCGCAGCAAGCAGGAGACGTGGGGAGACAAGGATGCCAAGCCTTCGAGCTGCATCAACCTGCACTTGGACTCAGTCAGGAGGGCTGCAGTCAGGAGCAGCACAGTAGTGACTGCAGGAGGTGAGGGGCAAAGGACAAGGCACCCCTGGAGCACTCGCAGCCTGAGCAAGGAGTGGAATCACCAGGTGCAGGGCTACGTGGAGCACAGGCGGTGTCGTACAGGAATTAATCTCACAGTCTTGGAGCTGGATTTGCAGCTCTTCTCCCCAGTAGCCTGGACTCCTCTTTAGCTGTTTCCTCTGGCACTCCTCCCCAATGGTTTATTGATTCTTCCCTCCCACCCACTGCTCCCCTCAGACCTTGCACACACAACACGTGACAGCTGATTGGTATCTGTTAATTAATGTGGCCTGGGGCCTCTTTTCTATTCAGTGGCCTGATAAGGGAAATTGGATGTCCAAGGGCTGCCAGGCCATTATCACCCTTTGCTTCCCCTGGCAACACAAACACAAAACGTGGCGTAGTGATAAATAAATACCACTAACCCACCCTTCTGCCTTCCCTTCCCCAGCTGAGATAGTGCAGATAGAAAAAGAGAACCCACAGTCAGTCAATATAGCAATCATCAGCTCTTTTGTTAATTGCCAACTTGATAAAAAGAGAAATCAAATGATCATCATGGTGGCTGGCTACCTAGGCCCAGATGCGGGGCCAGGAACAGTGAGCAGGGATGGCTGTGGGATAAAGGAGTCCCGCTGAGCCTAGCACACAGACAGCAGGGCTCGGAGGCTCCTGGTCGAAGGCTAAAGACCTCACAGCCCTCTTGGTGAGCCCTGAGGCTTAATGAGCATCTAGGGAGAAAATCAGCAGGGGAAGCTGGTGTAGAGCATTGCCCCCTCAGCTGAGGGGTGCCTGGGTGTCCCATTCTCTCACAGCCCTGAGAACCTTTAGACGAAAGGAGCTGCCAAAAGCATAGTCCTTGCCTGTCGGTGCTGGGCAGGGGCTGCCTAGATGAGACCAATACACTCTGCCCGGCATCCCTGTCTGTAATGGCTGTTGCACAGTGCCTGTCTTCCAGGTTCTTCCATGGTCTGGCCTTCAAGGGTGCCTTGCACAGAGGACATAGCAGACACAGCTTTCCTTCCTGCGCACGTTTTCCCCCTCCTCGGGGCAGACAGTGCCTCTGTGTTGGCCTCTCCATTTTCTCAGGTGGGCCCTGGGGTTGTCAGGGTCTATCTCTAGATGGTGATTGCTTTTTCTGTATTTGAGGAGAATGACTTGGTTCACTGCTGGGTGCTGGTTCCATTGCTGCTGTGTTTGGCTGTGATTTAGGTACTTCTATGGTACCATCAAGGTGTTTTTGATGCTGGGCAGGGTTGTTGACAGTGAGGTGCAGAAAGCTGATGGTGTGGAGCTCAGGGAATGATGAGGAATAGAAGAAGATTCTGTTCACAAATGTATTCAGCTTTTGAGTACATTTCGGTGCTCTGTTGTGGCAGGACCTTTTGTCACGTTGGCCAAAATGAGAGACTGTGGTGTGCTTGTAGTTCAGGCCTGTGTCATTCCCTCCTATCCCATCAGAAGCCCTCTTTTCTGCCATCTGGAGCTCTTCTCTGCTCTTTGGTCAGCTGGGGCAGACTAAATACGCTGCAGTACAAAACTACAGAGGAACAGTGAGCAGGACGATGTGGTACAAAACAGTTGTTGCTATAGAAGAAGCAGAGATCATTGAAAAGAGGTTATCATTAGCCTTGGGCTGCTATAAATGCAATCAGAGCATCAGGACTCCTGTTTGAAGCCGTGGTTGGGCATGGGAGCAAAGAGAAGGGTAAGGTCCACGTGTGCTGATTACCGGCAGAGACAGGGTCACTTTAGTAAGCTTTTTTTTTTTTTTAAAGCAGCAGGCCGGTGGATGAGAGTGCTTGGGGTGAATCCCAGGAAAACTAAGGCCCCCAGGCTCCTAGAGGCTTTGCTGCACACCCATTTGACCCTGCTTGTCTTTTGCTCCATCAGGGTTCTCCAACCTTTCCCTTGGAGACCAGATGAGCCTCCTGCAGAGTGCCTGGATGGAAATCCTCATCCTGGGCATTGTGTACCGCTCCCTGCCGTATGAGGACAAGCTCGTCTATGCTGAGGACTACATCATGGATGAAGAGCACTCTCGTCTGACAGGGCTGCTGGAGCTCTACCTGGCCATCCTGCAACTGGTGCGCCGCTACAAGAAGCTCAAGGTGGAAAAGGAGGAGTTTGTCACGCTCAAAGCTCTGGCCCTCGCCAACTCAGGTACAGCCCTGGCCCAGCCAGCCTCACAATCGGGAAGTCAAAGACCATGCTGTTATCTGGCCTGGGAGGAAACTGGAGCCTGCTGCCAGAAACTGTGCTCTGCCTGTGTCATGCAACATCCTCAAAGGTCCTCTCTGTCCACAGAGCAGGACCTAAGATGGAGAGCAGGGAGAAATGAGGCTTGCTGCTGCTGGAGCCCCAGCTGTGCGCTGGCCCTGTATTGGGGAGTGGAACCAGGCAGGAATGGGCTGGCTGCCGGTTTCTGGCAACAAAAGAAAGGCTGTGGAGCCCTTCTCCACTATAGTGTTGTGAGTTCAGAAAAGGGGATGTGGGCCATTCCTGCATCCACCTCAGTAGTGTTGGTCAGTCACAGGAAACAGAGAAACCTTGGTCACATTTCAAATACCACAACAAGCTGTGGGGCTGGGGCTGCCTGGTCCTGCCCTGGAGGTGTTCAGTGACTGCAGACACTGAATTGCCCTTTAACTGGGTGACAGTGTGCATCTGCATGGTAGAGGGTAAGACATGCAGGCAGAAGCCTGATATTGCCTGTTCTGTTTCTTCTTGTGACGAGGATGAGAAAGGCCAGGGCCCTCAGGCCAGTGCCTTCCGTGTCAGCCTGGGGAGGGCTGCAGCCTTCAATCCAGCAGGCTGTGGGAGACACAAGAGGTGCTGTGTGCTGCACACGTTGCACAAAAGCCAGACAAGTGTTTGCTCAGGAGTCCCTTTGGAAAGGAAAATTGCTAAAGCTACTGTGTGACGAGGGCTCCCTCTACATCCCTGGAGTCTCACTGTCTCCCATCAGATCTCCTTGCCAAACTGCATAGTGCAGGATGCAGAATTCGCTCTTGCGCCCAGCAGTGAGTCCAGTATCTGTGTTTTGCTGAAGCCACCTTCCAGAAAGACACTGAGCATGAAGCTGAAGTGATTACAGGAGGCGGAATCTACATCTTTTGTGGTAGCTGACTCTAATAATTAAACGTTGTCTCAGTTTAAAAAAAAAAAAGTCACCATGTCTTTAACATTAGTTTGCTTGAGTTCAGCCTCCAGATACCAGTCTTTGAGCTGTGTCCTGTGACTCCAGGTCTTTCTTTTTACACCTGACAGCGTGACATGATAAAGTTCCTGTTCCATAGTTGCATTCCTTGGCTATAGATATATTACTTGAAGTGTAAGCAAGTGGTCCAGAATGCTGTGAGGCTGCCCCATCCTCACCATTTTACACCCTTCTGTTCCTCTTTGCCATCCATACTTCTTAGCAGCAGCAATTTTAAAGAAAAACAGAAAATTTACTTACAGCTTATTGATAAAAATGTTGAGTAGCATCTGGTTTTTACTGATCCCTGTGGATTTCCACTAGAAAACTCCTCCTTCAGGGAAGATTCACCACTGATAGCTACTTTGAGATCTGTCATCTAGCCAGTTACTAATCAATTGAAAGTGTGCTTTATTGATATTGCATAGTGCTAATTTTTTAATGAGAATGTCCTGTGGTGCTAAGCCAAGTGCCTTATAAAAGCCTAAGTCTATTGTATCTATGCAGTTAACTTTATCAACCAAACTTGTAATCTCATCAGAGAATGAAATCAGGTTTTTTTGACAAGACCTCTATTCCAAAGTATTGTGTTGACTGGCAGTACTTGTAATACAATCTTTTAATTCTTAATTGAACATCACTTTTTCATCCCCTCCCCTTTATTTTGCCTCGGTTCACATCAGGCTAGCATGGAAATTATCAGAGAAGACCTAGGAAAATATGTGAATTGTTAGAACTTTTCCAGTGATCTTGAATTTCTCAAAAATGCCCAGACTTGTTAATCATTAATCTGCCGTAGCTGGGCCTCAGCCAGCAATTTTAGAACTCTTAAAGCCGAGTTATCCATCTCTGCTGATTTCTGTAAAGGTTGTCCCTAACAGATATCTAACATTATCTTGCACAAACAACAGACTAAGAAGTCTTCATCATCTTCATATAACACAGGTACATACTGCTTTTTTTTTTTCTAAACAGGACAGAAATACTCACTGAGGACTTCTGTCTCCTTTGCACTGCTATTAATAGTTTAATCATTTTTAAGTGAAAAGAGCCCCCCTACAAATGGTCATTTTTCTTCTATTTCTTAAACATTTATAAAATTTCTTTATTGTCCTTAGCCCTTCCAGCCATGGATTTTCCTCCAATGTCCTTCACTTCCCTTATCGATTTTCTACACTTCATAACTTTTGATTCATATAAATTGCTATCTAGTTCCCTTTTTCAATTTCTCATATATTGCTTTTTTAGCTCTAATTGCTGCCTTCACTTTGCCACTGAACCAGGTTGGGCAGATGGCCAAGGATGGCCTGTCTCGATTGTGGGATGGTGGGTTTTGGCCATGTAATCAACTCTTGTTAAAGATCCTACCTCTTGTCTACCAAGAAGGTCACAGGATTAAACAGGGAGAAGGGCTCCTCAGAGAGGCTGAAGTGCTGAGGTGGTGGTTGTGACAGGGTGACTGGAGAAGTGCCACACTGGGACATTTATCTGGACCATGCTATGAGCAGAGACACTGCAGGACCTGAGCCTTGGTGCTGTCAAGTTCCTCAGGGTGCAACAGAAGCACTCTCTGCTGATGTTGCTCACTGTGCCATCAGGACTAAGCCCAGAGTAAGCCTTGTGGGACAGACGGTATCGGGAGTGGAGAAACACTGAGCAAAGACAGAGCAGAGCAATCAACACTTATCAGCTGCTTTGGGGTTCTGTTTCCAGCACGGTGAAGTAAAGAAACCAAGGTAAGGGACAGGAGGCACAGGCCAAAGCATGTTCTCAGCTGGAAGGGAAAAGCCATTCTGACTTCACTGGTTTCTCCCAGTGCAGCTATGTAGGAGCATAATCCACAAAAATCCTGCTTTGTTATTCGTATCGAAACATATGAAAGTAAAGTACAAGCTCTCGTTTTTCGTGTAATTAAAGCCTCCCACAACACACACTTAAGGAAGCTAGAACAGGGCAAGTGTATTTTTTGAATGTAACCTTGACATTCCACCTTCACATTCTTTTCATAAAAGTTATTTTTCTTGGCATATTTTTGACATGGAGTAAGCTTGCAGAGCCTGCATGTATGTGCTTGCATGCAAACAGCTGATGCCTGAACCAATAGGAATGCAGACTTCCTCAGGGCCAGGCCTCAGCTCCCTTGGGTCAGAGACAAGTTTTAAAGCTGAGCACTTAGATTAGCACCTGTGCTGCCTAGACCTGCTTTGTGCCTTGCCTCCCCTATAGATAAATTCCTGAATTTTCACTATCCCTGCTGGGTGTAATTGCTCATGCAAGGAAGCTTCTAGGGACTTTCCTCTCTTCCACACAGCCCTGTGTACATTGACCCTTTGTTTCTAGGAATTAAAACAAATGAAAGCAGAAGTGGGAGCTCGCTCACTCTTTGCTGGAGGAGGAGCTGACAATAGGCCAACCTTGCCAGAGCAGTGGCTGATCTCTGAGTCCTCAGTGCAGCACACCAAGGACACACCTGCTGGGACAGGCAGAGATAAGTCAAGTGACCTCTGTCTTTAGTAAGTGAATTTTAGAGAGCCGAGAAATGAATTCTTAATGCCCAGAGCAGCAGGCAAGTCCCAACAATACGAGCACCCATTGTTTGGCAGAGAAGGGGTGCACTAGACTGAACTTCTTACTCTTCAGAGCCAGCAGTCCCTTCTTAGGCATTCCTAGGTCCTATTTCCTCAGGAATACAAATTGCTCAACCTGTGTACTGAAGAGCCCTCCAGGTTAGCATACAGCACGTGTTCAGTTAAGGACATCCCAGACTGGCCAAACCCTATTTCCCCTTTTCCCCCCCAATGCATTTTAGTGCTGAGATGGAGTGAACAAGATCTGGATCTAGCAAGGGGATGTGTAGCAAATTCTGTACTAATGGGTCCTGTGAGGTCACTGCTCCTCCCACTCTTGCCAGAAGCTGCAAGAAGAGAGTTGGGTGAAGAGGCAGTGGGCCTTGACTATTCTCACACCTGCCTGGTACCCCATGCCAGCAGTGCTGGAGGAGGTCTCCTGACATGAAGCCTGACTTCTGGGCCAGCTGACCCTCAGGAACACGGTCAGGCGGCCTCCCTCCACCTCTGTGCTCTGACAGCTGTAAAAATTCATAGCTATTGATTTTGTAATTAACAGTTTATCAATGCCATCAACACCACCTCACTGATGGATTGCAAGGAAATTAATCCTGCAATGTTATTTTATTTTCCCCAGTCAGCTGCCAATTTTGAGCTTCTTTCAGCAAAGAGTGGGGGGGTGGGGCAGGCTTTGGTCTTTATTTTCCCAGTTCCTCTCCCTGTATACATCTAGGTATTGGGTGCTCTTAAGTCTCGTCGCCACACAAAAGAGGCAGAGGAGTACAGCTTTGGGATTCTGTCAGCTGTACAGCAGCATCAGTACCCAAAAACAGCACTCACTTTGGCCTGAAGCATGGCTCATTGCCTGGTGTTTGTAGCACCCGCTGGGATCTGCAGACTCTGATGGGCTGTGATTACTTCTCCTCCTTGTGCCCCTAGCCAGAAGGACATTAAACAGAAAGGCTAGAGGACGTTTCTCTCCAAGTTCCAGCTCCAGTCTTCAAAATGACCTCTGCAAATGGGCAGGAAACAGATTTCACTTACTTCTCCTGGATGGTGCATGGAAATTTTCCAGGGGTGCTACCTAGCTCGAAGAGGTTGCCAGACTGACTTGGCAACATGCTTCTCCCTCCCTACTTTTCCGAATCAACCTCTGTGGCTAGTTCAGGTCACTGTGATGACCTACCAGCCCTTCTCTGAGCCTCATTGCCTGGTCTCTTGAATACAAAAAGCAAATGCAGCAAGAACAATCCTTCTTTAGTAGGCTTCTTGGAAATACAGCCCTTTAGTATCCTCTAATTAGTGCATTCCTTCTAATCAGCTTCTTAAACAGCTTTCTTGCTATACATAATTTTTCCCAACTGTGGTAATACTTTATAAATCATGCATCATAAATAGCATTTACTATACATGTATCTTATTAAATTCACAGTCTCTAATTTGTGTTGCGCTCTCTATGGAGATGACACATATTTCTAGGGAGCTTTTGGCACTTCAGCTGGCTCTGCTCCCCTTCACTGCTGTCACACTGAGGAACCCATGTCCTCATGTTTGTGTTGTATCTGTGTGGGCTGAGCCAGGGCGCTGCCGCACTGCAAAGCCCAGCTGCAGTAGCAGGTGGTGCAACTGCATGTGTGCTTGTGTTCTTGCCATAGTGTCCCTTTGCTGCTGCTTCTGGATTCATTGCCCTGTGGCAGGAATCTTTATCAACGGGTTCAGTATCGATTAGAAGTCTCTGAACAATGACGACAAGGCAACAGTTCTCCAGCTCCGTCAGGGTTGTAAGAAAGAAGCAAGTATCAGCAAGATGAAAAGGAGAAAAACCTTCAGTAATGCTGTGCCTGGTTAGCTTCTCTAATCTGATCCCTCTGCTCTTCAGTGCTGCCCTCTGTCACCATGACTTACCCACAAAGTTTAGCAGCCTGTGTTCGACTTGGGTTCCCCAGCTCAACCCTGGGCTGGGTCACTACCAGCTACCTTTGCCCCAGAGACACACGGAGGAGCTGCACTAGCCTCGCAAACCCTTCTAGCCCCTCCGGCAGCTTGTAGAAATCTTACTGGCAGCCTCAGGGAAGAGGCCTTTCAGGAGGTGCCGGTTTCCTCTACTGAAGCAGCTGCTGGCAGGCTCCAAAAACAGGGGCATATGCGCAAAGGTGAAGCTGGCAACACCCCCGGGCACACTGGTTGTGACCTACTGGGGCTTTTCTGTCTTGCTGACACCCCGAGCAGCTGCATGGCAATTAGGCAGTTTAGACAGATGAAGCGATGTAGCAGTGTTAATTATTCTTAATGAGATTGCTCCCAAGCGGCAGCACAGCAGCTGCTGCCCCTTGCAGGGTGACTCTCCCCCTAAGGAGCATGGAGGGCAAGTGAACGTGCAAGTCACAAAGGCCCCCCGGCTGACCCCTGCCCAGCCTTAGGGTGGTTGGTAAAATGGGCAGCGCAACAGGGCACAGCGTGTCACCTATCCCTGGCAACCTCAAAGTACCTGCTCTGCTAGGCCCAATTCGTTGGGCTGATTCTGAACTTCACAGCAGCACCAACACCTGCCAGCAAGGTGGGTTTTTTTGCCTTAAGAAACAAAACAAAATAACACCACCACAAACACACCCCTCCCCCCCCAAAAAACCAAACCCATGCCAGAAGGAAAGAAAAAGAAAAAAAACACCTTTAGCTTCAGGACCATAAAGGATTTCCTTCCGCATGTCTGACTTGTCTGTCTGCTGTATTTTCTCCCTCCTTCCAGATTCCATGCACATAGAGGACATGGATGCAGTGCAGAAACTCCAGGACCTTCTCCACGAAGCCCTACAGGACTACGAGCTGAGTCAGCGCAACGAGGAGCCCCGGCGAGCAGGCAAGCTGCTCCTGACCTTGCCCCTCCTGCGGCAGACAGCCGCCAAAGCTGTGCAGCACTTCTACAGCATCAAACTGCAGGGCAAGGTTCCCATGCATAAACTTTTCCTAGAAATGCTAGAGGCAAAGGTCTGACAGCCCCAGCGCCAGCCGACAGTGGCCGGGGAACAAACTAGAAACAAAGATGCAGACAACGGAGCAATCCAAACAGCAGCAGCAGCCACCGCCGGCTTTTATCTCCAATCATTTATTATGGAAGAATTATTTAATGTCTATCTGTCGGCGTGACTGCAGAATCTCGTGTACAGGAGGGGGGAAACTCTTTTAATCAGTCACCTGTTTCTCTTTTTTTCATTTGTTTTCTCTGTGGGAAATACCAGAATATGCTCTTGCACTTGTTGAGGCAGTCATCGGGTCTCAGCCTCTCTGAGCAGTGATGCTCTCAGTGCTGTCCAGGCCGCCTGCTCCCCAGCTCCCTCCGCAGGTGCTGGAGGGGGAGTTGGGACGGAAGCAGAAAGAGAGGAAGAATAGAGTCAATATAAACTTTATCTGCTGGTGTTGTGAAGGGTCAGATAGGGAAGCAAGACAGCGTCCTTCTTTTTGTCACCTTTCTGGCTCTAACCATAGAGCAGATGCTCCTTGGGAGAAGAGCACTGCTGACCTCTCCTGATCAAAATGGCTGCCTCCCAGGCTCCTCTGGCGACAGCTAACACTTGTACATACAGGCCCCACTTCTTACCGGGAAAGATGCTCCTAACTGTGTAAGATATTCTGCGCCCTTGTACAGTGTGTCATTACGCCTGGCTAGTCCCTCCCATGTACAATCCCCGCAGGCCCCTGAAGAGGTAGGGTGTGTGTCCCCAAAGGAATGCAAATCTTCTTTCCCAGATGGCAAGAAAAAGAGATAAGAGTTTGGTGTTATGCTTCAGTGCTGGGTTGACTTGATAATCTCTGCATCCTCTCCTATGTGGTGCTAACTACAATTCTTCCACACTTTTCACCCCGTAGTGTATTAAACCTGCCTCTTCAGCTCAGCTGAGTGCCATTCCCCACTTGTTCCTTGTGGCAGAGAACACGAGGCTTTGTCTGCGTGGTTGCTGCCCCAGTATACAAACACCCCAAACCAGGGCTTTTCTAGACTTCATTAAAGTGATAGCTCTTTGCCTCCACACAGACTCAGGCTTATTGCCAAATGCTAGTTAGGAATCAAGGGCACTGCTTTTCGGAGGAGGCAGGTCTTGAGTCTGAGAGATTGTTTTTTTGTGGCAGCCTAGGGAAATACATTAGAAGGCGGCATGAAACCCCCAATATCCGAACTACTGTCTTCCCCTGCCTCATCCCATTATCCTCAACAGTGGCAAAAGAGCCAGCATAGATTATACCTGAGCCAGGTAAGAGGTTCTCTTGCTGATGGGAAAGCAAATACCTGACCTTGAGGTGGTGGGAGAAGAAGTGGGGGAATATTTATTTATTCCTCTCATGTAACCAGGTTCCTGCTGTCTCCAAGCCCTGGTTTAGATCTGCTGCCTAAGCTGCAACTGCTGCATTCCCAATAGCCAGAGGGGAATGTGGGTGACTGACAAAACTGGCTCTTGGCATTCTCTGAGATTTTGTTTTCTAGGTCACTTAGTTTTGGGCCAGCCTGAGCTGATGAAACCCGAATATATTGTCTGTTTTGCGGTCAGCATCATGGCAGTAGGGGTGAGAAAAAGCCTCTGATCTACATGTGAGACACCACTAGCTCGACTGCCTCTGTTCTCCTCAAGCTTCCATCCCTTCCTGGCCTAGCCGAGGAGAAAGGTGGTGTGGCAGAGGAGTAACTTGGCCCCAGCAGGAACCCTTCCAGACCAGGGTTGGGGCGTGTGATCAGGGAGACTCTGGGTGCTTGTTTTCTGCTGGAGCAGAATGTGTCACAGCAGGGCTGGCGATGCTGCAGAGCAACACCCAGGCTAGCTCAGAGACTGCCGACACTAACTGATGCTCACCTCTCAGCTCTTGTAGCCAGCCCAGTCCTGGTACTTGAGTTAGCTCAGTTCCGTCTCCTTTGAGTTTTGCCTACACTACACAATCATAGGTACTCTCACTCATTTTGTACTCACTTGATAAAGGAATTCAGTCTTGCTTCAGGCACGTTAGTAAACCAACAGAGACCGAAGGGGCAGAAGGCACACGGGAGCTGGGACTGCTTCCATGCTCACAGCGGTAGCAATTACACAGTGGCCTTGTGCTTTGAACAGATACTTGTGCTTCTCTCCCCAGCTCCCTCCCAGAGGCAGCTGGGGAGAAAATGAGCAGCTTTTGATTGCACTCATGATCCCTGTACCCATCTGTGACTGAGAGGGACCAAAGTGAAATGCACGCCACCACTATAGAGCCAGCTTGCCACATGTTGCACCCTGGCAGCTCCTTCTGGCTGTGGCATGAACGGTCTCACAAATGTGCTGGGTTGCGCTATCGCCTGTAAGTTTGACTCACTTGATCATTGTTGCGTCCCTGCCGAGTCCCGTCCAGCTCAGCCACAGCTCCTGACCTGCTGTGCAAAGGTAGCTGTCCCGAAAAGGGGTGAAAAGATCCTAAGAAGCAATTCTTACTCTGTTGGGCCCTGGCTGGAAAGGTCATTTACCAAAAAAAAAAAAAAAAAAAAAAAAAAAAAAAAAAAAAAAAAAAA
>Ga0065711_1027927_pt1 | contig 44892 bp, 25 predicted proteins | sample Hoacrofraction12_FD_59098 | JGI IMG/M metagenome (GOLD analysis project Ga0065711, IMG submission 59098) | Hoatzin crop microbial communities from Cojedes, Venezuela - Epithelial fraction 12 v2 (version 2) | ecosystem: Host-associated > Birds > Digestive system > Esophagus > Crop | place... | reverse complement strand
CCTACAGCAGGCTGCACAGGACCTTGTCCAGGCGGGTCTTGAATATCTCCAGAGAAGGAGACTCCACAACCTCCCTGGGCAGCCCGTGCCAGGGCTCCGTCACCCTCAGAGTGAAGAAGTTCTTCCTCACGTTCCTCATGTTGTGAACCTCCCTGACAGCTAGCCATACTTCAGGTGTCACTTGCCAATATGCAAATGAATGATCATATAAATATCACTAATCAATGGCAGGTATCAAAACTGTAATTTTCTCAGGACTTTGTAGGACCTAGGTAAATCACATATCAGACATGGATCTGGTGACAGACAGACAATACAGTCCATTGTGTTGCTCTTACACAAGGACCCATGGCATGGGAATATATTAATTTTTAATATAAAAATGTTATTCTTTATGGTCAGCTCTTTCAGAAGAATCGTTTATCAAGACTGACATCAACAAGCTATAGTGTACATTGCTAAGTATTGCTGTTAGAGTGGAGAGGGGGTAGAACTAGTATTTACAAATGGCACCGTTTTTAAAACACCACTGCTTAGAATCAAGTGCAATTACAGTGTATTTAAATGAGCATTAACTTATTTGTATTGCCAGTTTGCAAATTCAGCATCTTGAGAAGCCTGAATGGATTTTCATGTAATTATTGCCATTAACTCAAAGGAGTAAATGCTCAGCAGCGAGTCTGCTTTAAAAAAAATGCAAGTGCATAAATGTATCATTAAATAGCACCTTCACGCTTAATTCTTCACGTGATCTTCTAAAATATGCACCTCATAACTGCTGAGTACCTCGGTGACACAGCACAAGCTTCCTTTCTGCACAGCATTAGCATCAGGGAAGCTTTAATTTGGGTCTTCTGAGAAGTTTCTCTTAGGAAGGTGACATTGAGAAATTTTCTTTCCCTGCAGCCCTGTTTATCAGATTTTCTTGCTGACACATCCATGCCTGCCTTTTTGTACAAGTATTATGCACAAAAAGGATTGCTGTATGTTATTAGTCTCACAATGGTCACAAGTTTCCCTAAGTGTTATTCCCTTCTACTAGAAATTGCAGGTATTGCGTGTTCCACACCAGATCTCCATCAAAATTGGCCATAGTTCTCCAGTTCTTGTTAGGTTTGAATATGCTGTGGGAGATATGGGTCTTAGCAGCTGGTCAGTAGTAGAGACTAAAAGTAGCTGGTAATCCTAGACAGAAAAATGAAGAGATGCTCTCCTCCTTGGCAGCAGAAGGAAGAGTTTCTGGATTTGACCCTACGGGCGCCTCAGCATGTGGCCTCAGATAACTCTTGAACCCTCTATTTTCTGATGGCAAAATGAGCATAGGAACTGGGCTTATGTTTCTGCTGTTCTAGGTTTCCGCAGGACCGTGGAAAGCCATCCCCAAAGGTGGACAGTGCTGCAGAGATGCTGTTCTCCTTGGCAGCACCAAGAAGAGTGTCTGGGATTGACTCGTTCAGCACATGGCCTCAGATAGCTCTTCAACCCCCCATTTTCAAATGTCAAAATAGGGACAGGAGTATTTATTTGTGCAAAATGTGCTCACCATCCTTCAGTGAAAGAGGATACGAAAGCTCAGATTGTTGATCAATTCCAGGAGTAGCATGTGGTGCCTTATATTAGAAAATCTTCAACCTTCCCCTTAAAAATAGATAGCAGGAGACCCTGAATGACTTAGGACTGCCCTTACGGCTAGCTGAGGTTTGGAACTAGGTGGACTTTTAATAACTCAGTAGGACAAAGCGAAAGTAGGGGGTTTCAGTATTGGCTGAAACAACAGAAAAAGTGGTAAAACAAACAAACAAAAAAATTACATTAGCCTAGTTTTAATGGGGATCTAGTTTTAGGCTGGAAAGTCTGTCAGGAATCTTGTCTCTGCATGACAAACCTCTGCCTCAGGGCGGACATTGAATAGTTACTAGCAACAACAAGCAATATGACTTTCAGATCTCTTTTAGAGATTGCAAATATTTGCCCAAGATAAAATTAATCATTTATTCTGCCCAACTAATAATTACTTCAGCCAATATTCTGAGCAAGAAACTGCTTTCACCAAGCTGTGTCAGATGCCTTCTTTCACATTCTCAATACTTCTCCCACTGCCACAGAAAGAGTATTATCTCTCCTGGTTGCCACAAGCCGGTCCTTGTTCCACCTCAAAGTAATACATGCTTTCAGACTGATGCATGAACTCTATTTCAATTGCTACAAGGGCAACTCCAAACTCAGAAATGTCAGTGTGTCGAGCAGGGCTTTGCTTTAGAAACATTCCTTTGTTAATGAAATTGGAAAAGTTCAGAGAAGGAATTTTCCATGAGTAATCATTCTTCACATAAACACTACTTAAAAATCCCTTTCCCCAAATTTGCTTTGACAGCTGCTTGGGAAATACTAATAATAACAATAAAAAATCTTGGTCTTCTTGTTATAACAACAGAATGAACATCTGCAGGTTCAAGACTGAAACCCAGAAGTCTGGGTCTTCATCCAACATGATGCTCTCTGTAACTTTGTGGCTGGAGTGTACCCACCCAGTCAGGGGACAAGACTCAGGCTGATGGTCCACTTCTGGAGACCACCAATTTCAGGGGATGACAAGGAAACTCTGATGCCATTAGCAAAAGAGAAACAGCCAGACTTTGTGGCATCTGTGTATTTCCCAGATCTTAAAAGTCTTTTTGTTTCCTCGCTGCCATCCACAAGCTGATTTCATCTACTGCCTCTTATCTTAGAAATAGATTGCCATCTCTTGGGAAATGGGGCTGGATCTTTGTTACATGTTTCTACGGCACCCTGTGAAATGGTGGTGGGATCTCCAGGGATTTCTGAACTACAGATAATGAATCTGACAGACTATGTTTTGGAGGTGCTGTCAATCAACAGTGAGCTATTCACATCCCCTCTGTCAGACTCCCATCACTCCACTGTGAGCTTTTGCCAGAATTTCAGCAGACTGAGAAGAGGGGAGTGGAAACAGCCCAGGGCCAGGTGGTGCAGCTGGGGCCGGGTCTCGGCACAGGCAAAGGAGTCACCTGCCTGGGGCAGCTTATTGCTGCAAGTGGGCTAGAGGAGAACGAAAAACAGTGACAAAAAATAGATACGGTCCTGCAGCCTTTGCACCCTGGAAAATTCCAGTACAAGGTGGCAACTCCAGGCTGCAGTTTCTACCTGCATGTCCCACACTTCCCAGAACTCTTCCACCCAAACTGATCCCCAGCTCTCCTGCCCTGCCTTTGTCCCTTTCCTGAAAACAGTGGCCTGGGACAAACACTCAACCAGCTTTGGTGTTTGGAGGAGCTTGGGGACTGATGGAGGTGATCCTCTAGTTTTAGGCCCTTAGCCTGAAGACCGTTGAGGACATACGGTGAGGCACCACAGCTATGGGTACCTACAGGTCTTTCTGCTGCCGTGAGCTATCTTGCTGAATTCTCACGTAAAATCCACCACGAACCAAAGTATGCATAGAAATATAATAGTCAATGAGAGAATCGTGCAATGCTGTAGCTTTTCGAGACAGAACATAGCAAGTGCAAACCACTACAGAATAGCGACAAAATCAAACGAAGAAAAAAGCCTCAGAAGCTTAAGCAACAATATAGGGGAGAAGCGAGTATTGATGAATGATAAAGTCTTACCAGCCAGTGCAAGGTTGACCCCTTTTCTGCTGACTGAGAATTCTCCATGTGCACAGACTCCATGAAAAACAGTGGGTGAAAAAGGCTGAGAAATAGCACTGCGCACCGCTGTCTGCATCAGAAAACCAGTGTGCTGCTTGAATCAGCAATGTTCAGACTGGATGTTGAAGAATCACGAATTATGCAAAGAAAAACCCCAACGTTTCTTGCCCTGAAGTAGTGTTGCAACACAAAGGTAAATGTTCCCATCATAACAAGTGATTTTTAAGGCTGTAGTTACATACCCCCCTCAAAAAATAATGCTAAAGTGATGGAGTACTGCTAGCACTGCCTTGTGCTGGCTCCTTTAATTTCAACATTATAAATATTTCCCTTGTCACTGGTACTGGCCACAACAAGAAGTGGTTAAACTCTCCATGAAAATTGAAAGAGCAGTAAAAATGAGCAGTGGAGTTGGGCTTTGTCATGCTTCTAGGACACATGGAGATTTGAGGACCTGTTCCTAGGAAGAATAACCTGCTTAAAATTACAGCAGTAGTGTTACCCATCACTTCTGAGTCTTTAATTAGTGTAGACAAGACAAAAAGAGAGAAATAAATTTTGCTAGATTTTGACTAGACTTCGTCTTGGGCTGATATATTCAAAGCCTTCCACGATTTCTCCACATAAGAAGATGACCTGTGAGAGGGAAAAAGATTTTGTGTCATTGGAGTTTCTTTCTTTCTATACGAAAACTGTTTTTTTCGAAGAACCTATTTTTTATTTTCATTTTGGAAAAATAGGTTGTGTCTAGGCTGAAGGACTGTCTGATGACAGATGGTCTACTAAAATGGAGAAGAGTAAGACAAGAAAAAGCAGAGTAATGAAAGGGGATCTTCTGTTAACTGTTTACTTGGCATCAGTGCTTAAACTTTAGTCTTCAGAAAACCTGTGTTAAAATTTAAGTACTAGCACTTGAATTGATTCACACGGTCTTTGTGAGACAGCTCAAAGATTCTTCACTAAAAGTCTCAGCAAAAACAAGCGGCAAAATACTAGAAGTGAAAATGTAAAAGCCTTTTGATGAACTCTTGTTCACAACAGGAATTTAGAAAACTTGTAAGAGGAATAGGGGCAATTGTTGAAAATCCTGGGCAGGTTACTTTTAAACTCTCCTTCCCGTATAGGTCATAAACCTTACAAAGGCAAGAAGCCAAGATGCATCTCTTTGTAAGATAGAAAGAGTGTAAAGATTTCCATAAATAGACATTTTCTGAATTAAAATCTGCCTGTGGAGAATATTTCTATCCTGGTTTCCAAAGAAAATAAGGACTTTTGTGATCCAAGTTATGTGTGTATCTTCTCATCTCTTTGTGCCCTCAACAAGTTTTGAACCTGTTTCAACAACATTGGTTAGAACTGTACAAGTTTCATGAAAATTTACAGCCTGGGAGAAGACAAGGACTTGATTAGTTGCACCAGCCAGGAAAAGACAGGCTCCAGTTATCCTTTATCAGACACTGGAGAATCCGTGTTGGAGAGAGACATCATTCATATCACAGCTATGGGAAAAGCTTAAGCTGGCACTTTTGTTTCACCAGAAAGTTCAAGCCCAAGACATACGTCCACAAGAAACATGGTGTCATTAATTCTGCTGCTCGTGGATCAATTTGTTCCCACTAACATCTTTTGTTGAAGATATTAGCAAAGGTAACACTTCTTTCATTAACACTGTAGTTTCCACTACTCATCAGCTGATGACACTGTTAACAGCAAAATAAGCCTTTTAGAGACTATTTAGGCTAGTGGCTTTTAAGGACCGTGTATGCAAACAAACTCCTTACACAAGCATTTCTCTGTTTCATTGTGTTGAAATACGAATGGTGAGTGTGTGGGCCAGCTATAATTCAGAACTCCTCGGAGTGCGGTCTGGGTGTCTTGCAGGAGCACAGGGAGAGCCACCAAGGTCTCTGGCTTTGTGTTGGCTCTGAAAGATCTTTTACAAGACCAGCAGAAAGGACCTACTTTCTACTCACCACCTGGGGATGGACCCACCACAAAATCTGTGCCCACAGTGGCTCCAGTGACTGGGTCATTTACCCCATGGGCCCTTGGGCTTATTCAGCAATTTTACACTGAGATGAGATGTTGATATGTTGCCATATACATACGTCACCTTATCAATCACTCTTGCTCTGTGGCCCTCCAGGATTTCAGGCTACCGTACCTCCTTGTTTTACGAAGACGTGACCAGGAGCCATCTCCATTCCCCAGCATACTGAAGTAGACAGGCTCTAGCCTGCAACTGCAAGAGGACAAGATCACCCCACATTCCCGCAGTGAGTTCAAGCTCCCTGAGCATGTGCATGGGCTTCTTTCTGTTCAAGAAAGTCTCCTCTCTGAATATGCTAGTTACCTCTCTCCAAGGCCAGACACTTTCATTCAGGCTGGAAACTCACCTACTTTGCCAAGAAAGTACAGTTTTTTGCTAGCTGCCTTTCAAAGCAGTTGCCCAGTTGCACAGAGGAAGCACAACAAACCACACAGATGTGTTGTAGGACACCCTGGCAACACACCAGGTGGGAGATCCTCACCATGTCTGTGCAGCGCTGTGCGCACATCCAGGCTACAATTAGCCACTCAGTCCACCCTGTAGGGTTCAGACATTCCCAAGGGTCACTTTCAGGATATTGCAAGGAGCAATTACAGCTCCAAATGACAGCCTGTTTAGTTCATTGCAGGATATATGTGAAGATGGGGTGGCATAAGAGCTATACTCTATGTAGAAAGTCACCCAAGGCACCAATGGTGGTTTGGCTGTCACCACATCCTCTATGCAATTGCTACGTGGAGTAACCAGGATTGTGCATACTCAGAGATTAAATTGCCTGTGGTAGCATAGCTTTGGCTTGGTACTCTCTGTTGGCATAGTTTAACCTCTGAAAGGTTAAACAGGACACAGACATCAAGTCTATTCACTTCACCACTGACTCTGTGAATGGTCTAAAACACAACCTCTCAGGAGAAAGGGCTTCACCTTGTATAGTAAGTCCCTGTTGGGGTACGGCATATGGCCCCACCTAGTGAGGGCTGGCAGTGAGAGACCCCGGTTTGTGGATGGCAATGGTCACACCCAGCTTGTGTATTTTTTGAGGAAAGGCCAGGCTTAGTGAGGGTACTCTGAGTGCTAATGTGACTATAAATAGTATAATACTGTAACCCAGACCCTTCCCCTTCTTTTAAACAACAAATTATCAGAAAAGTCAAGAAGATTCAACTTAAATTACAAACTGCAAGTACTGGCTGATTTTGCGTGAGTTTCTATGAGCTAAAATTCACACTAAAAAATTCTTATAATTTGGAAATACATTTCATTTGCCCTTGCATGATGGCAGCCACAGAAATTTTGCTCAGATTTTCCAAGCTGATTCACTTTCTGGCTTATAAAAAACACGGTTAATGCCAGGTGCCAAACATTTCTTCAGTAAGCATTTTGAGCTAGAATGAAAGTTCCGGTCCCGACTTTGATAATTGTTCATGCTACTGCATTTCAGTTTCAGATCTCTTTAATAAACCCTCACAAGAAATAGATCCTTTGGGGGATATCTTCAGTACATTTTCAAATTCTTAAGGGAAGTATCAACAACGTGGTTTTAATTTGGAAGGTCATCTGGGGACTTGAACTTCACAGCTGTTGAAGATGTCCTCCTGCTTTTTCCTATTCATTCCTTCCAACACTGCATCACAGAGGCAATGCTTACAATGCTTTTAACATCTTTTCAATTATTCTTAATCACTCTTTCTTAAAACAGTTTGACCAAAGGTTCTGATTTTTGGAATATGTTAGCTATCTTCCTCCTGAAACTGGTCTGTGAATTGGAAGTCCGAACACTGAGGCGCATAAAAACATCTGATGTCTTTTGTATCACTGGTGGGGCTGAAAGGCAAAATCCACTAACTCTGGTGGTAGAGCAGAGACAATCAAAGCAGGTGAATTCTGGTCTGCACGTGAATGCAGACTCACTTGCTCCAGAGAGAGGAGCAGCTTTGCCGTTTCACTTCGCAGTAAGTACAAGAGCGCTGCGTAGCTCTGTGGGCACTCTTTACAGATTCCATGCCATGTGCACTTGGCTTATTAATTAAAACACATTCTTTGCTGTTTTCAATACATTAAATTGAATGCATCTAATGAATATCCAGCTGCGCTTTTCCTTCTTTATACATAATAATTTAGAATTATAAATTGCACTCATTCCAAACCAGGAACATTTTGCCCATTATATGGCTGCTGGTGATAATGTATCAGACAGCAATAATGATGCTTGATTTTCATAAGATGCACTAAATGGGAAGTGCTCAGAGCTACATGTTTTGATGAGTAGACTAAGCAAACCATGACATGAGAATCTTTATTTACATGGAATACTCAGGCTTCTTTCACAAAGTGATTTATCTAGCCAGAGGGACAGTTTAAGTGTACCCAACCTGCCTTAACCAAGATCTAAACAATCTCAAGGTGGACATCTCTGATGCACAAAGCACGTGAATGACTGTCTAGTCTAAGCTAGATATGCAAGATTGTATGCTAGAATTAATTCTGTAGGTGATTTAGCAAAAAAAGTAAAGTATTTTTCAATGTTGTATGTGTAGATGTTGAATAAAATCCAGAATATACCGTGGAGAGGCCTATAGACAGAGAAAAGATCTTTTGTCCCAGATAAAAATTTCTATGTCTTCCATTACTTTTCTAACTCTCTTCCATCTTTCTCCACAGCAGTCATGCCCCCTCTTCAATATACAGGTACAATTCTGTCATTTCACAAGCCCTATCCCTTCCTGATACACCAAAAAATGCAAACAAACCCACATATACATTTACTTGTGTGCTCTGCGTTGTTCCTTCAGCTCCACCTATTGGCATCCTAAAAAAATGAGTGCTTTGGGGCAGCAAGTCTCTTCCTTCTGTATTGAGCACATTGCTCGGCCTCATAGATGCACAGAGGAGACCCGTTCCCCTGACAAGGCTGTACTTTAGCAGGTTGAGAACATGACTAATCTCTGCGGGTTCAGGACAACTGATCAGACAAAGCTGTACTCTACCAGGTTTGGTAAAAATGGAAATTTTTCTTCAGATTGTGGCAGAAACTTGTGCTTAACTAAGTAAACTTGAGTACAAGCCAACCCAAAGGAAGAATGACCATCATTACCATCATTAACATATGGTCTGATTTCATGTCTGACACAAAGCCTATGAAGTCAGTGGAGGACATCAGGGTAAGTTACAGACAATTTAAGAAATGAAGATAAAAGAGCAAGGAGCTGGCTATTTGTGTGGTTGGTGCACAATACTCCTCATTGACCAGACCAGGCTAGGTGAATGAAGATTTCAAGGAAAACCTGCCAGAGTGAGCCTTGAAAGAAGCATGGTAGCGAGCAAACTAGCAGAGCGGGAAGTCAGGAAGATAAAAAATGGACTCAATTTGTTTCTCTGCCCTGTTGTTTGGGATCATATTTTTCCATCTCTACATTGTGAAAGGCCTTTGTGGGACAATGGAGACATCCCAAATCTGTAAAATGTCAAACTGTGAAGCTTTTTTTTGTCACCTTTGAAAAGCTCCAAGTGGAGGAGGTACATGTGGAAGAGCAGAGCTAAAGAGTGGGGGAGCAGCTGGGAGGTATCTAACAACCTGCCACAAGGTGCTCTTCACCTGAGCCTCATGCAAAGTGCAAGCACACTTTAGTCATCTTTCCCTAGGAAGAGTGTGTTCACCAGAGCACAGCTGGCAGGTCCCACAGACTTTGTATATCTGGTACTTCCATGGCTGGTCCTTCTTGGAGGTCAGGATTTCTGACTCTGGAAGAACTGGTACGGAACATGAGATGGGCAGAAAAGCAGCCTCATGCAGGGGTGGGAGCACTGGGCCAGGCCACAGGAAATCTGAGCTCTCCTTTGGCTCAAACTCATGACTAGTTTTTGACCTTGGTTAAAACAACGCTTTCTTGCTTTGTCTGTCCTACGATCTTTCACGTGTAACTTCTCTAAGCTCCCACTTAAGCAGATGTGTCACATTATCCACATCTTACCTGGAGCCGTACTCACCCAAAGAACTGGTAGCAAATAAGGACACAAGGGAGACAGGTTCAACTTCCAGCAGTGTAACACCACACCGGTCCATGCTGGGAAAGTCACCTATGGCTCAGAAGTCAGACAGAGGTGGGGTGGCAGTGGGAACTTCAGAAAGTTGCTCTGAAACACTGAAATGATTCATATTTCTAAATAACTTCTTGATCCCTGGTTAGAAGGAACTTGTGAATTGTTAAATATCATTACGAAACAAGGACTTGGAAACTTTTCTCCAGCGATGTATTTGGTTAAAGGCTGGTTTGGTAAGTGGCCCAAACTACTGGATGTGCCTCTATAAACTTTTCTGGAGATGACTCTCAGTGCTGATTGCATTCAGAGACTCATCGGCAGCTCTGCAGGTCTCCAGGCATTATCTGAACCCTCCCAGCCTACAAGCAGATGTTGGCAGTCACAGAGAAATGGTCATTTCCATCACCTCTGGTAGAAATATCTTGACAACAGCCTTGCCATATCTTGGCACTTCTGGTTCCAGAAACCAGAGATGGAAGCAGAAGTGGAAAGTAGAAGTATTTTATTTCCTTGATTTTAATGAAAGGTTTGGCTAGATACACCCAACACGGTGAGAGAGTGAGCAACATACTCTTCACAGGAACTGATGGGCAACATTATAGCTTTCATTTTCTCTCCTGTATAGCTGAAGTTTATAAAGTAACTTGGCAAACCTTTCTGGAGATAGCCTGTCACCTGGAAGGTTTACAGCCTTGCTTCTGCTCTGCAGTACCTAAATAGAGAAGGGACGTGGCCAAATTCATCTCTGCGTAACTCAGTGGGGCTGAGGGGAGTTAGCACAGGGAATGAACCTGGCTTGCAGTTTGCTGTGTCTGATAAGAGATATGTGATCTGATAGGATGTTATGCAGCTCAAGGCTTTGCAGCAGCATAGACAAAAATTGCATATAGTCATCCCAGGAATGAGGGGCAGAGCTGAGACAGAAAGTCTTGCAGGGGAAAACCTGGAGAACTGGTTTTGCAGCTCCTCCTGCTGCCACAAGAACCGACTGCTGTTCATATGAGGGCTTGACATCTCCCGGGAAAAGGTGCTGTCCCAGATGCCCCAGTCTCTCCCCAGCAGCAGTGGCATCAGCCAGAGAGCCTGGCAAAAGCTAAACAGGTAGGGACGAACATCACACTGCCATCTGACCACTTGCTATCGTGCCCACAGAGCATGCTGTTTCCAGCCATCTATTTGCTTTACATCTGGCCCTGTAGTGCCTGCAGCTTGAAACCGTTCTGTCTTTGGTCACTGCTTCCCTGCTTTGAATCGCTCCGTCAGCATGTAGCTGCAGGAGCCACACTTTATGTCGAGCTGCTGCAGTCAATGAAGGAGACACGTCCACACCCTGGGCTCTTTGACGGAGACTTTTGCTCATACTTGCAGTAGTTTTTTTGGATCCAGCCTAAAAGCCGTTCCAACCAAAAGGCTTGTTCGAGTGGGAGAAGACACAGCAGATGCTCAGACTGCTGGAGGGAGCATAGGCTGAGGGCACACAATGTCTTCTGTCTCAGAGAGACAGCCCAGGAGAGAACAGTACTCCTGCACATTGCACTCAGGCTGAAAGATGTGGCTGTGTCTGAATGGAAAGCCTGCCGAGGCTACACTTAGATACCTGAAGCCAAAAACAGAAGATAAGGCTTCTCATTTTAAATAGAAGGAGGGGAGGGGGTCCCAGGGCACTCTGCAAGAAAAAAACCACGCAGCCTGTGCCGCTGGTTGAATTCCAAAACCGCATGGCCTCTTTGTACATGACTCATGAGTCTGTGGACTTGTTCCACGGCCCCACACTATTTCTATATCATTTCACACACATTTAGGAAACCGGTGCATAATCCTTACAGCTGTATATTTGCACTGTAAATTTACTGGCTGGTTCGTTACTCCCTCCTTCCACACACACGCGTCTATATATTCATACACGGTTTATGCCAAGGCTGCGAAACCTATTCACAAACAGCACCTAAAATTACATGGAAAATTTTATCCTCTACCCTCGAGTTTCTGCAGCATGATAGACAATTGCCCCTTGGGTCAGTTACAACACAGGGCAGAAATGTTTTAGATTTTCTTGTAGGAATGAGCTGTGAGGGGTTTTTTTTTTTGGGGGGGAACACAGCACATATTACAGGAAGCTGCTATCAGAAAGATGTTCAAAATAACCAGTCACCTCACTAACCTTCAACCCTTATTATTGCCCTTCCCCCATCACCCCCGAGTTATTATCTGTTTGCCACATTTTTAAACTATAACAAAGAAAACAGAATAAAATCAATAGCTCTCCTTACACCTAGGAGGACAAAAATGTCCAGCTCCCTGGTGGGAAAAATGGTTCTTTCTTCCTTTCTTTCTTTCTTTCTTTCTTTCTTTTTAATTTTAAACTTCACTTAAGGTTCAGTGATTGAACAAAAGCAGACAAAAAATATTGCAGTTATCTGACGTACAGAAGTGTAACACGAAGTCTGCTCATTATGGATAATATTTATGGCAGATCATAACATTAAATTACAACTCAGCCGCCTCAGCCAGAAATTTGTAACACCACACATGTGCTTCTAATTAAGGGCTTTTGAAGTTGCCCTGGATATTTATTTTCAAGGGATTTAGTGCACAGAACGATTAAAGTTTGCTCTTGTTAGGAGTTCTGCAATCTGAAAAAAATAAAAGAGAGATTGCAAATGGACCTCAAATTAATATATACATTCATTTTTGCATGAGAGTATACTAGTGTGTCTGTTTATACACATATCTATAAAAAAATAAAAATGTGTGTGTTAACATAGATAAAATAAAATATTAAAAAGAGGGAGACAAAGAGCCCTTTGTTTCAAATGTGATCCGAGTCCAAAATTTGTGACCGTAATTTTGTTTATAGGAAATCCTTTATAATGCTAGTTTAGTGTTTCCATATGGAATTCTCATAGGACTCTTTTTTACCCCCTCCCTTTTTTATTTGGATAAGGCAAGAGAAAAGTGAATGTACATTCCAAAGATGCATAGTCATTCCAGATCAAATTCAATGGATTCTGGCAAGAGTTGAAAAACACAGATGCAGTGTTTTAGGTCTCCTGCTGTGCAGCCTCCAGCCGTGAGTGTCTGGTTGAAGCACTTTGTAAAATCATGAAAACCCTATTAAATTCATGAAACATGATATACTGCGTTTTCGAGCTAACTTTCCATTGAACTGTCCATGAAGATGGAATTTGGCTGGCTTGCTTATACAGTGAGTGTGCACACACACACCCTCACCCCCCGTGCAACCAACAGACAAAACGAGGACCTGCTGCATTCAGAGGGGTCTTTTCCCTCTGCTTCTACAGCTGAATCTCCCTCTCCAAACCAGCAGAGCCTGGATCAAAGCCCAAGAGTTCCCATCAAGCCTGCTCTACCTTTTGCACCATCTAGCTCACCCAGCAACCTCCGTACAATTAAAGTGCTGAAGAGGTCCTGATGTTTAGGCGAAGGGAAGCCAGCCTCCAGCACAGCTGCCCCTCTTCCGAGTTAAAACAAAATCCCTCGCTAGGAAACTACGCCACTGAAAGCAGACCGATATTCTTACTTCATTTCCTATTGGGTTTCACATCATAAAACCATCAGATGTTTAGGCTTGGGTTTCTTTTCTCCTTTTTTAAATGAAAAAGTGAGACCAGTCCCCTGAGGAGAATGATCTGTCTGTTAAAATTGTCCTTGAGACACAGGCAACTGCAGCCCCTGTCATGCCTGTCAGGATAAGAAAAGTATGCATTTTACTAAAACTGGTCTGCCCTTCTTTATTTATGTCTAGGCACCCACTTAGTTGAAAGTTGTAGTAAGTTTAATAACATGTGCATGTACCTGAGCTTACTATACAACTGCATGAGGCTTTCTCTACCGCTACTTAAGGCAGATGGAGCTCTCCCATAAAATATGCTGTACTTCCGGTTGTGTCTTTTATTCAAGGATCTGTAGGACCTTCAGAAACACAAAAATTCATAAATGTTTGCGCCAGAAGGGATATTTCAGCATTCAGTCCATGTAATACAGACTGTAAATTTCATCCTGTAAATGCTGTACTGAGTGTAGTAATGTTGACTTCCAGTTTTGAGGTGAAGACTTCGAGAGTAGAGGAACGGATTGCTTTCCCTGGTAGTCTGCTCCAACAGCTAATCAGCCTTTCTGTTAAAAGCATTACCAGCAATAAATAACCCATAAAGTTTATGATAATATTGCTAACGGGAGGATTTCAGTTGTATATCTGTGATTAAGACTGTCCACAGGAGTCTTAACTCCACATAGTTTGAGCAAAAATTATAATAATGTGATTCATTTTCTCTCCATGATCTCTACCAAGTTCTGCTCCACGATGTCCACAGATAATATTTAAGATTTTGTGTAGAAATGTACATTGGTGATGCTTAAATGTCTCCACACTTTTGGTAGAGTCTTTCCCATTTCTGTTGTGTGTGTGAAGGTTTGATGCTTATTAGGCACATTCATATCTTTTGATCAAAGGTTTTATTGCAAGCACTAAAGCAATTCAAACTGGAAGTCGCTTTTCAGAAGAAATGTCCAGAAGTTTGCTCATTTACTTAAAAGTCCCAGATCTCTTTGGACTGGAAATAAAGGCTTAAATTTCAGGACCACACTGCATGTTTGACACATTCACTGGCCTCAGATATGCCAAAACAGAGACAATAGGCTGTCTGCTCTTTCCCATTCAAAATAAGCAGGGTGAAGGAATGCCACGAGTCCCTTGAGTGCTCACTTTTTTTTGTATAAATAGAGTTTTGAACTTGAGATATTTGCAACTTTGTTGTTTGCATAAGGGTTAGATGTGAATTATCTTAGGCTGTGATCAGATGAATCACATTCTGGAGCTGTCTGTGTATCTCCACTGACTGAAAAGGCAGTCTAATATCTTCCATTCAGACCTCCATGTCTTTTTAGAGATTTATTTTGGGTGAGATTCCCACTTTTTCCTTAAGAAAACACATTGAAATAAAGACAATTGCAGAAGTGTTACTAATGCTGTAATTGTCTACGAACATACAAAAAAATGGAGATAGCAGAGATAATACCTTCCTTTTTGTTGATTAGAGGTTACAGGGTGGTATATTTCTGTATCATGTCCCACCAGTGTCAAGGAGTCAGCTAAGTTACTTTACATGTCTTTAAATATTATTGATTTTATGATTCATAGTACAGTACTCTGCTGTCTTGCAATTTTCTTTAAAACACTGAATCATACATTTGCAGATGCTAAAGGAACATTAATTAATGAGGTTTATGTTAACAGACATCTTGAGAGGATTAACGTGCAAAAATTAGATAACTAAGTGCATGCCATTTAGGCTTAAAGTGCAACTCCTGCTGTGCTGTGTGAAAATTTTATGCAGAAAAGCACCTGTATTCTCCATAGTGTAACAAAATAATGGGGAACTTATTAAGCTTTACTAATTTAATATATAAAGTGGCGCCTACAGGACACATGTATTTACTGCTCTTTGCACTTTGGCAAGGAAGATTGTTCAAAGGGAACAAACAAAAATCATCTGCAAATATTTTACTGGATATCCAGCAAGAAAGATGAGAGAAAAGAAAATTCAGCATATCTTTGGCTTCATCCCAACCTCCCTACTCCTACCCCATCCCTTGGTGGTTACAGCCATCAACACAGGGTGCACAACCCTTTTGACAGTGACACACCAATGGACACATCCTTTGCAGGGCTCCCTTCGGTGACAGTGACCAGCATGCATCCATTTGGGTCCCTGCCCTTCCAAAGCCTCCTGAGACATGAGGGAGCATGTCAGGCTCCTAACACCACTCTTTACCTCTGACCAAGACATCTCATCCTGCTATGCAGCATAACTGCTCCCAGTTCCCCAACCGTGTGAGCATACTGTCTCAGACCGGAGTCTCATGGTCATGGATTTAGAGACTGCTTCTAGAGGTGCCATCAAGGTGAGGAATGCAATCTGTAGACCTTGCAAAGGTCTCTAACCCTACTTCTCTTTGTAAAAAGAAAAAAAAGGAAGCCCAGCTGAAAGAATGGCATTCTACGCTTCTGTGTCCCAGCTCTCTCACTATTGCTGCATGGTTTGAACTTGGAATTTTTGCAAAACCAGGATCCTATTTACCTGTGAAAAGATGGTCTCTTGTTTCTTCTTCCCACCTCTGAAGTGGCTGGTGAGATATTTCCCTTCTGTAGTGTCTTCTTATCTGTTCAGTTACCCTCCAGTCAGGCCCATTGGATCATCACATCTCCTTAATAACTCGTTGATCCAGGACATTTCTTCTTGAGAAAAGCCTACTCTTGACTAGTATTTCCAAGTAAGTAGAAGATCACGAAGCTTTAACAGGTGTTTACAGTCTTGCCTGTCCTCCTTTTTTCTTTTAACTTCAGAACACTACAAAGGCAAAAAAAAAAGCAGAAAGTAACCACTTCTACATTTAGAACAGAGCCCATGATTTGATAATACCTACAGTCAGGAATTTAAAAAAAAAATTACCAAACTACTTTTCTCAGTTGAACCCTTTATTTATTTCACACATGCCACTGGGCTGTCAACTGTCAAGAGACCATCCTTCTTCTTAGCCCCCTATCTAGCTTTACATAGCCATGTATAGTAACTGACCTTAAAATACTTTGACTGTAGACTCTTTGGAGAAGGAATGACATTTGATTCTGCTTTCATGCAGCATCTTCCAGTGCATCGAGCTCCATGACCAACACACAAAGTGCTACCACTGTGCAAACAACACTGCCTGGCGAAACACTTGTCATTAAGATGGGCAGCAATAGCCAAAGACTCCATAAATTCTCACTTCCATTACTTTCAATCCCATTTAAGGCATTTTTGGATCACAATGTCTCTTCTGCCCCTCCAAAAACAATAGGACTATTAAACAGGAACGTTGTGCTCATTGCTTAAATGCAACAAAATGTTTTGTCCACCACACAAGGAGCTAGATCTTAAAGCCTTCCCTGCTTCCTCAGGCAAATCTCCAGCAAGAAAATTCAAGATGATGGCATCATTACTGGTATCCTGCATAATATGCACTGGGGGGGTTCACTACAGAGTAGCAGGGATGGGCATAGTTCAACAGTTACTTCCTAAAAATCCTGTTTAGAAATTTTATAAGTGGAAATGCTAGTTTGTTCAAATGTAGTTCCCCACCCACTTGCAAATCCCAGTGATAAAAAAAATTGCCTTAAATTAATATGGACATCTCTCTTGCTTGTGGCACTCTATTTTTGGATGTAGGATTTGTGTTAAATATTGTATGGCAAGCTTGACTATATTCTTGAGTGTTATTCATATTATTCTTATTATTCGTATTGTGTTCCTTATGGAAGCCTTAACCATAAATCCCACTGGGCTAGATGTTGTGCACACTAAACCCAGAAAGATGGCTTTGCTCCAAAATAGTTTTGAATTGAAACATGAAACAAAAAAAAAGATTGATACAGACAAACAGATGGGAAAACATGAGCACAATACAAGGCAATACCGGTTAGCTGAATAGAGAAGAGCTTAACACATCAGAAACTTGATCATTACCAAATGCTACATTCTCACTGTTCAGACCACTGGGCTAATTTCATTCAGTTCACTTACTTCAAACAAGGCAATTAGCCTCCCCACAACCACCACCCCATTTTTTCCAGTGAGCCTGGAGAAGACCAGCAGATAGAACAACAGAAAATAGGAAGGAACAGATTAACATCAAATTTGACAAAGGTCTAGAACAGCCTTTCTATGGAAACACCCAGGGAGAAACCTGTCTGGCTCTCAGATGCACAAAGGTGGGTTTGTGTATGAGGTTATAAGATGGGTTGCCTGGTGGCAATCAGGAGGTGGACCTGATGACCCAGATCTAGCGGTGTATACATAGTGGGGATTATTAGTGCTAGGCCAAAAGGAAAAATACATACAGGTATGTTTCAGAACACAGAAATTATATGAAAAAATAATGGCCATTAAAAACAGAATCTATATACACTAAAAAAAAAAACGTTTTTATAGAGAACAGAGAATATAGCTGAGAAGTACTGGCTAATTTTACCAACAGTAACCACACTTTTGTTGCACATATACGAGTTAAACTCCTATTTCTGAAAATAGAGACATTCTTTACTTCTTTCTTTGAAAGATTCCCAAGAAGAATAAGCTATCATATGCTTTTCCTTCTCTCAGAAGGGTTATTTAACCTGTCTAGAGCTCTGTACTACTGCAACCAGGCTGCTTCTGGCCCAGATATTTCTTGCCACGCTATCTGAAGCGATTGTTCCTATGCTTAAATAGAGAGCTTCGGGTAAGATGGCATATGCTCAGCATATTCTAAGATGATATTGACTATACTTTCTGTTCAAAAATTACTCTTTTACATGTAACATTTACACTGCTTACAAAGTACAAAAGATTGGTGTTCCTCCATGTTCAAAATAGGGCCTGCTCTAGAACTAAGATAAGGACAGAGAGGAGAGGGACAGGACTCCCACCCTTCCCTGACAGGCATCCACTGAACAGGAACTCGGACTTGAACACCTCTTAAGCACACCAGAAACACCACCTGTTCCTGGTAAGACACCTCACAACCCACAAAGCATTTAGCACACTCCACAAATAAATCAAAACTACAGAATGAATCTACTAGTGTTCTCAGTCCATGCTGAAACTATAAAGCAAAGTCATGTAGCCCAAACCAATCTCTTGTGGGAAGAAGACGTTTTACCTTTTTATTTTTTGCCAATGATTCAAAGTGGTAGAAATTCCAATTCAATATTTAGTTGGGGAAAGAACCACAGGCCTGCTTTAGCAAAGAGGAACGTCTAAGTGTGGAGAGACTGGAAACAGATGAAGAAAGCCAGTGTATGTCCCTTGTAGCTGAGTCACTCCCATGCTCATTGTGGGCTCAGCTCCCACAGGGCTTGTACTCTGTTTCTCTCTTGTCCCAGTCCAACCCCCTCCGGATGCAGTAGATATCCAGGGTAGAGTGGACTCTGCATCACCACAAATTGTCACGTTACTATCAATTATCTGCCTAGGTGCAAAGTTACAGCTCAGACAGAAGTTTTGGGGTTTTCCGACTCTGACTAGCTAAAGCCCACTTCATCCAGACATTGACAAGACTTTCTCTGGCAATTAAAACAATATAAATCCCTCTTTTAACTTTGGTACAACAGCTACCAAATCACGGACTTGATCATAAACATGTTTTCCTCACTCCGTCTGTCTCTCTAGCCAGTTAAACTCATCATGATAGGAACAATAGTCAGTATCCATAGCTGTATTACCAGGCACATAATTTCCATAACGCTGGCACAGGTGGCTGTGTTTGGACACTCGCTAGCTAAGGCAGTGTTTCCTTTTTCATAGGCTGTGGCTCCATGACAGGACTTTGCACATGCAGGTTTGGGAACGTGCATCGGCTGGGCTCCACAGTTCATAACCACTGCCTGGAATTTGCACAGCTCCTGAAAAGGCTGTACGTGCTACGGTGACAAAGGCCCTCAGCCACAACCCACTGAAGTCGAGAGAAAGACTTATAATTGACTTCAGTGGGGTCTGCATCTAGCTGATGAGGCTGTTGATCTGTTGCCTTTCATGAGCACTGATTTTACTAATGTATTTTTCAATGCAGTTCAGCTATCGCTAGGATAATTTCAAATCTGCCAAGTCAGATGGATGTGCTGCACACCATGCTCCATAAAAATGAAAGGTCAGCTATTAACTGGCTTCAGTTTAAGCTTGGTAACTTCAGAAAAGCCCCTCTCACAGCCACAATGTTAAATTTATGGATAGATATAGCTGGATCTATTTATTTCAAGAACAAAATTCTCTGGTTTGCAGCCATTGATTTTATAAAAGAGATAATAAAAATGTAATGAGTATGGAGATGCAAAAGTGGAAATGACATGGATAAAGTAATAATCATTAAAATAAAAATATAAACAAGTCTATAAACCAAACCCTAAATATATTTGCCATGTGCAATGTAACTTTTATACTTCTTACTTCATAATGCAGAACTTTAAAAGAAAATTAATTTAATTCTTCTGCTAACCTTACCCAACCCCAATCAAGTAAAAGGTAGCCAGAAAAACAATTATATGCACACACAGTAAGCTTTCATTTAGTTGAAATGGTGATTCAAGTATTTTGATTGCATAATAAAGACCTGAATCCCATTTTACCAATAGATACACTGAAATCCCAGAAGCTGTTTTTCATGTGAGACTGCTTGGATACTTAAACCCTGCATAAGTTTTTAACACTGGGCTTTTGTGGGACACTTATCCTTGCTGGCCTCTCTAAATTTCATCAGGTACTTTAGCCACAATTCAGAAATAAGCTGTAAATATGGAAGCAGTCTTGCAGGAGGGACTAGGCTTATGGCCAAAGTATACTGCTGGACCATCAGCCAGTAATGATGGAGACTGTGTCCCAGTCTGAGTGAGCAGAGAGAAAAGCACTGATCCTCTTCAACCCATGCCAGGTAGAACCACCTGCAGCAGAGGGCTTAGCCATGGCAGTTTGTACCATGAGCCCAACCCAACAGCTCAATGTGATGATGCATCAGAGCCGAGCCCCTGTTGGGATGCTCTATGGGCAGCGCCCCTTCCATGTGACAGGACAAGGGGTAATAGTTCTAAACCAAAAGAGGGGAGATTTAGACTGCATGTCAGGAAGACATTTTTAACAATGAGGTTGGTGAGGCCCTGGCCCAGGTTGCCCAGAGAAACTGTGGTTGCCCCATCCCTGGCAGTGTTCAAGGCCAGGCTGGATGGGGCTTTGAGCAACCTGGTCTGGTAGAAGGTGTCCCTGCCCATGGCAGGGCCTTTGGAATTAGCAGATCTGTAAGGCCCCTTCCAATCCAAACCATACTGTGATTCTATGATTCTATGTCAGGCAAGAGGCACCTCCTGGGGAGCTACAGAGGCAAAGAGTTGACAAGCTCTTTAATCCCCCTCCTCCCTTGCTCAGGTCTTGTCCTCAGCTCCCAGCAGCATGATCACTGCCTTGCTGCAGAGGGAAGGACTGAATCATGGAGATATTGAAGTGGGTAACTTGAAAGTGGGGCGCTTCATGCTTATGTCTACCCAGAGATGTATGGCTTGATTATCCCTGTTGTGAAGTCTTACTGCTGCCTTCAGCAGACCTGACTGCACAAACAGAGTTGAGAAAATCACACTGACTGTTAAGATGTGGGATTATAGATATTTCCACAATCTCAAGCAAATACGTCAGCCTTAAATGGTTCTAATCCCTGGTTCCCCACCTTTAAAACAGAAAACAAGGAACTTCACACACCTTTCCAAGGGTAGGACAGGACTATTTCTAGAGCCGACTGAGGCCTTAGGCAATGGAAGAACCATGATCAGTAAGTCCAGAGAGAAAAGCAGGCATATGCTGTGGAAAACATTGGTAAGGGACTTTCAGAAGCAGGGAAAATTGCTCTGTACTAACAAATCCCTGAAGGTTTTGCTGGCCTTGAGTTCAGTGACACGACTAAGATATCCGTAGTCATATAAAGATTGCAGTTCTCTAAGTAGCTTTGTTGATTGCCAAAGGCAAGATCTACAAACCAATAATTATCATGATTAATATCAATTATTTTTTAAAACTGATGGAAAGCCAAAAGCTTGAGCTCAGTAGGTGGCCTGTTCCAGTAGCTGAGCCACAGAGGATAGCAGAGCGATCCATGTAACTTCTGATTTCACCAGGGCTTGAACAGGGAATTAATGTCTTTGAGCTACAAGCAAACTTGTGAGCTTTGGACAGGTCCTGAGCTTCAGCCAACCTTGTGGGTACCAGACTCCTCAGGCACCCACATTTCTGCAGGAAAGCACAACTTCATGCAGGTGTGATAATATGGTTCTTCCTTCCATCTGCCTCATTTTCAGCTGTTAACAAACAAGGCATTCTTCCATCTTTGGCTGGAAAGCCACGTAGGAGAAGTATTTTCCGAGCAGGTCTCATCCCAGGACAACAGCAGACAGGAGCCAGCTGCCGACAGAGCTGGAGCAGCTCGTCCAGCTGCAGCTCTTTGCTTGTGCCCCGGGACAGGAGTCAGGGAGAGGCAGCTGCCAGGTTGGGAAAACATTTTGGCAGGCAGAATGCAACCCTCAGGACAAACATTTCTGCTTGAGCCAGACTGGACTTCTTGCCTGCTTGTCAATTCTCGCTTGTCCCCTGCATGTCAGATCTCCAGCAAATCAAAGGTGTCTTGCCCCACATCTTGACCTGAGTGCATGTCTCAGGACAGTAAGCTCCAGCATGAGTCCAGACACTTACAAGGCAGGAACAGCAAAACCCAAGGTCCGCTCGCATCATCCCCTGCATCTGGCTATAAATGACTGCTGAACTTCAAAACTAATTCCCTTTTCCAGATTCTCAGCTTCTTAAGCATTTACAACTTAAAATACTTATCTCTCCCATTACCTCAACCAACTTGTTGATATGTCAAATAAGGAACATGCTTGCAAATTGGCTCCAAATGTTTCTTCTCCTTCCCCTACCACATCCAAAGTATACAGATTACACCATCCTGAACTCACATAAACTCCCAACTGTGTTTATTTCAGAGCTGTAAAGCTGATGTGACTGTTCAGATTGATACAAGGAAATAGAAACAAATCACTTTACAGCCTCCAAGTTGGCTTCTACTGCCCAAATATCTTTCTTTGTGCCTCAGGCCTCAACAGTTCTCCACCAAATGGGTCTGAGCACAAGCCACGCAGATGAGTTAGTTCTTCACACATCTCTTTTAGGGCTTTCCACACTTAGATTCCCTTTTATCCTCCTTTTAATTTCCAAATATCTGGATATCTTAAATCATTCTCATACTTACTAAGGACCTTGCCAATATCCATTTAAACCCAACCATGCCTACTTGAATGGGTCAGGCCATCCAGAAATCTATCTTACAAATTTTTCCTCCAGTAAAATCTATAATGAGAACTGCATGAATAACTGTTTTTTTTGTTTTAATGGTTGAACTGAAAAACTAAGAAAGAAAATAGTATTGGATGAATTTTAAACTGTTTCATTTTTCTCAAAGGAATGAAAACAAGCACAAAAACACAATGAATGTTTTATTGCAGTATTTTCCTCATTTGAAAAATTATCACTGAATTTAGCTAAACTAGGCTTTAAAGGATCCAGACTGTAACTCTTTGATTTTCCCTCCCTGCATTTGATCTTTTTTTATTTTCTTCTGACAAAGTACTTTGCTAAATACAGCTGTTATTGCTAGATGTAGAATAACCTGAAACGGCTTTTTTAGTAAGAAAATGCATCTTTCTCTTAAAAATTGTTCTTCTATATCCAGACACAGAGAGAGAGAGAGAGAGATCTAACCTTTTCCTCTCTTATAGCACAAAACTAAGTGATATGTTACTCTTTCATGACTTTTTTTTGGCCAAGATGCTCTAAAATCTTTACTAAAATCTTTCTGGTAGTTTCTGAGGTAGGTTCTGCTTTATCAACCCTAATGGCAAAATGGGAAGGGACAGGGATGGGAACATTCAGCAGCCTGTCTAGAAAGAAGTATTTACTCGTGATGGAGCATGGCGATCAGCCATGGAATTTTGCTTATACTGTAGATGTGGAAAACATAGACCATGGTCCAGAGATTACTTATCTGATGTCAAGGGCAACATTGTTTATAACGTGTTTCTTTCACCGACTGTGTCACCATAACGTTTCTTCCTAGAAACACAAGAAATCCCAGAGCAAGCTCATGGAGAGGTGTTTTGGTCCATAACAAGGACCCCTGGGTGCATCCTGACCCCAGATCTAACCCCTACTTTGGCTCCAGACGAGGCATTCAGACTCAGGGACTCAAACCAAGTGGAAGCAGCCCTCAGCTCATCTCGTTGCAGCTGGCAAACTTCAGTCAAACTCCTGCCTTTCCAATTCAGCTTCTTATGATCCTCCACACTAATCCCAACCTTCGTGATGGCCTCAGTACAGCTAGCAAATTTATGTTATAACCCTCTTTATGCACCCTTTAGTCTTATAAACTCTATATTACCCAAGCAATGGCCATGCAAAAGGCACCCAAGGCCACACAAGAATATGGTGTTCAAATAAGCTGACACTAGTTAGATGCCTCATCCTCATAAGTGGAAGCCTTCATTGAAACAAAATGTTGCATTTTGAGAATTACAGTAGAACCTAGTGCTAAATCTAACCTTGGCTATAGAGAAGGCATACTACTCTGAGTGAAAATTCACTGTGAGTAAAACAAGCTGATGTAAACTCTGTGTTTTCCTTCACCATTGTGCCAAAGTTCAGCTATAAGTTTGGGTCTGCAATTTGTCTTTCAAATCCTGTGAAAGTATCTGCAACAATAACATAGGGAATGAGGAAGGTAGGTAGCACCACAAGAAACCTGAGCTTAAGGTATTCAAGTAAAGTGACATCAATATTGTCCATCAGAGAAGCTGCAAATTTGAAAGTAACTGCAGATCTGCAGTCACCAGTTTCATAGAGGTTATCCCTTATCTATTTCTGTCAGGAATACGTATCGTGCAAAAATTCAAAATAAGGCAATCAAATCAACTGAGAGCAACACACAGCTTTCCTCCACAGGGTCAAAAAAATTCATTCCTAACCTTCTCTCTGCAGCAATTCTTTTCGTAATCCTAACACCATCTGAACACTAACTTCTTACAGGCTCATACTGCTAACCAAAAGTTAGGAATATGGCAGTGTTTTAAAAAAAATGTACAAATTGTGAACATATCTGGCCTGAACAAGTTCTAAAATTCCATTATTTTTTAAATATTAAATAAACTTTAAGAAATAAATTTGAATTTTAAATTCTGAAGACCTCCCTCCACTTTATTCCAAATCAATTCTGCACCTGCGACTAACCTTAAACATCAGGTGATACACTCTGCTCTGCGTAAAGGAGAGCCCCAAACTGGCTCACCCACCCAGCTGTGAAAGTGAACATGGTGTTACTCACACACAGGAGCTGAAGTTAGGGATACATCAGACAGAGACCCCAATATCACATTTCCACCTCTTCCCACTTGAATAACTAAGCGTGAATTGCAGAAACTGGCTATGACTTAAGCTCCGCTTCCCTGTTTCACAGACCTTAACTCTAATCTGGTCCCTAACTCCCCCTTCCTCCCTTCCTCCTTTCCTTTCCTCTGGATGAGTTGAACATTGACCTAATCCTGGCTCTCCAGCCTTTCTTCCCTGGAAGCCCAACCTGAACACATCTCCAACACTTGGCTGGGCCATTTGCAATACTCATACTTGTGAATGAAACGCAGAAGGGTATCTGGCAAAATGTTCTTACTTCATTCTTTCCCTTTCCTTTCCACACAAGTGCTAACATTTGAGCTAAAATACATCTCTGCACAAACCTTAGTCTCATTTGTCCCCTGGACCATGGTCACTAACCCCACTCCCAATATTAGCTATGGACTAGGCATCCACTGGCCCCAGCTCCCACCATAACCAAGGCAAACTGATAAAAAATGCCCTTTGCACGAAAAAATAGATCAGACTGGGATGTTCTGTGCTGAATTTCACAAATCCTAACCCTGGCCCTATTTCTAAATCCGTACCTCTGTCTTTAGAAAACAAAAGACAGGCTCTGCTGTTGGTTAAAGTCCTCTACCAGGAGCCTGTTTGGCACCCAGAGATAACATCACCTGCATCTTTGGGGAGGGCTGAACCTCAGACAACACTTGACATAACACATGGGGGCCTCAGCATGAGCCAGCAATGTCCCCATTGCTCACCCAGCACACAGAGCACATGTACACCATGGTGCCCAGAGCACGCCACCTGGGAAAGGTCATCTACCTAAGACCTTAGATATGACAGACGCTTAGGTTACTTCTCTCCAGGTCTAGGCAGTGCAGGAGGGCACAAAGAACCAAGAAACTAGGCTGGGATGCAGCTGTCAGAGAAACAGAGATGAAGATTAATCAGAAAGGAAAGAAGTCCCAGCGTGAACAGGTCCACCACAGCTGCGGTTTGCATTAGGCCAAGCTCAGCAGTGGGCCTTCACCGAAGGTACAGGAGGTCTGCTGACCTGTGAAACACAGCATCCAATGTGCAAATGTCCTAGGGATCCCCCAAAAATCAATTCTGCCCAACCTCTAAGCATGACAGGAAAATGAGCAATTGCACACTTCTACTTTCAGCTTTCTGTATTAGGGATGGGAGGTTATCTCAGTATCTCGCAGTGCCTTTCAGAGGAGGCCCTCACAAAATATCTTCTGATCTGCCCAGGGAGCAATTTCTCTGGTGTTTCTGTTGGGAGAGTAAAGATTTCTTTTTCCCCCCTCCACAGATTCCACATTTAACAGCTTTGCCGCAGCAGTCAGTTTTTGGACCATGTACCCCCACTCATAGTAGAATTAGGATTAAACTAATTTGTGCATGTCATATGACCCTCTTAGTCCTCAAATTTAATTTAGAAACTTTTTGAATTTCAGAAAAATAACACCTGCCTCTAATTAGAAGCATTATTTAATCAGGTTTCACGGGCTTTCAAACTTACTAGGTTCTTGTCACAACCCTGGGTATGATTTAAGCATCCCACTTGAAAACATACACTTTGGCCACCAAAATATGCCAAAGATACCTTCTGATAGCAGGAGGTATTTAATGTTGCAGTTACCTGATATTATAGTTCTCACAGTACAGTAACAAAGCACAAGTGGAAAACACTGTAGCCACAAAACAAAGAACTTCACAAAAATGTGGAAATACCAGGAGACAGAGATTTTTCTCCTGAAAATCTTTATAGCTGCTAAGCTTCTGGTGTTCTAGCTTTCCATTTTGAAACCACACTTCTTTTTTTATCTGTAACTTGATATCGCAGCTATATGATATTGCATTTTTTTAAAGAGCAAAGCAAAATTAAATATTTTCAAAGACCCAAATTTAAAAAATAATAGCCGGTTTCAATTTTTCTTGTTAGAGATTTCTGTAAAGGAGGGGGGTTGTTCTGCACACCTTTTCAAAACCCTCCACAAAATAACACTCCAGTCTTTCATGAAACTCTCAGGCTATGAACAGACAGGCTTTGTAATGCAGATGTAGCACACAGATGTAGTCACCAGTGGGAGGTGGTGCAGACCTGCCCTGGGACGCGCATCAATGCAGTAGCATGCAGAAACCATGCTTGCTCCTCCAGTACACAAGTCCCAACCTGCAAACAGCACCAAAAACAGCTTTTATATATACAACAGCACAAATCCAGAGCAGCTCCACTGAGGATGAGGAATATGACCCTTCTCTAGCTCACATTAGTGTTATTCCATTAACTACAGAGGAATAAAACCTGAGATGAAAACCAGACTCCATCAAGCAACCTCTGCGCTTGAGCTGCTGCAAGAAAAGAAAGCCCAGACTGTGTAGTGGTGCCAGGGTCTGCCAGGAGCCTCGGCAGCTGCAAAGTTGTTACCTGAAGCTCTCGCTCCTCTCCGCTTCTTCCATCTTAGGGTCTGATGAAAAGGTCATTAACATGAGGGGCATCCCTCCATTGCATTTCAAAAAGGTGTAAGGCCTCTTCTCCACTGTGTAAGTGGCATTCCTCTGGCACACGAGCAGTGAGATACCTGCACGTGTGTGGATGCAAAACCCCACATCCTGCAAAGTGCCCTACTTTTTCGTTTGATTCTAGTTGGTAAGTCCCAGCGCCGTTAGCGACTCGGGAAATTCGGCCTGTCGTCTGTAATCTTTGAAGTGCAAACTTCAGGATCACGCAGAACAGAGAGCAGAAGTGATGTCTGTACTTTCAGGTGAGCAAAGCTGCAGACTTCAAAGGTACGGTATTAGTCTGTGAAGCTTCTTAAAGATTGTCACCCGAGTTTCTCAAAAGCTGGCTGAAAACGCATCCGCACATCCAGATAAACGTGTTCTTTGATCTGAGTGATAAAAACAACTGTTCTTCTACGTGTAAACTCCCTTTTTGTAAATGTTTATGAACTGTGGGAAATTATGTCTCTGCCAGATTTTGAAATAAAGTGATTCAATGGCTTTGCTTTACATTTACCATTCATTATGCTCACTAACATTGCAGGAATCCCAACGGAGTTTTCAGGGAAGGTTCACGGTGTTGTAGTTACCAGGGAAACACACGATAAATTGTTGCTATCTAAAAAAGAAAATCCCCATTAACTTTATATTAAAGAGCAAGCAAAGTGAACTATATGGAGAAATGCCTTTACTGTTACCCTATTAAAATGATGCATGTTTTGTTTCAAGATTTAACCAAATACTGGCCAAGGTGAGACGTTTTTATTTGTTGTGAACAGTGCCTAGCATTTAACAGTCTGTGGTTTGCCATGCATTGTTAAAGACAGTCCAGCATTCAGCTGGGTCAGCCCAGGAATAGCAGACACCATGTGATTGTTACTGCAGCTGAAGCAATTACAGGCAAAGCTTTGCTGGAGAGAGGTTTGATTGTTTCATACTAAGCTAGCAAAATTGGCAGTGCATTTCACACCAAAATGAAGGGTTTTTTGCCAGCCCCCTCATGGCTTGTACAGGGTATCCAGTCCCAGATGAAGACTATACAGGTTGAGCAACCAAGTAACTCTGCATAGTATAGACCTATATACCTATAGTATAGGTTTCTCAGTGTCTATCTACATTAGTTTTTTGGACTTGTGGCACAATTGCGTGCACACTAGGGTTGCAGGCCACAGATCACCCTGGATGCTCCAACCCTACCTTGCCCTTGGTGCTGCAAGTAGTGACAACACCACACGGCACCTCCTAAGCAGCCACATGGAGAAATTAGAAAGCTTCCTTGTTCAAAGCCCTCTTTGACCTCTTGCAGTAATGAAGAAATCATCACCCTCAACAACCACTTCTAAGAGGGAGTTGATGTCCCCACTGCGTTTTGGTCAGTCACCAGCCTTTGGGACTGACCACAAGAGCTTCTCCAACATTACTGCAAGACAGATACATTGCCTAAAAACACCTTCAGCAGAAGCTAAATTAAATCAGGCTTCTTCCACACTAAACTGTCCTAAAAGCACATTTCCTTCCCTGTCCTCTCTTTCACACCCATCAGTTACGGTATCTCAGCCAGTCAGAAGGTAGCTCCTCACAAAGAACAGTAATTTCTCTAGCTGCTCCAATGCAATTCATGTTTGACTGCCCATGTCTGTCACACTCAAGCCTTACAGAGTAAGTCTCTGCATCACTATAGTAAGTAAAAAGGATTATTCTCATTTAGGAGGTCACCTCTGAATTGATGAGAGACGTTCAGTAGCTGACTTCCCCAAGTTTCCACTGTGAATTAACAAGAAAGCAGAGATATCGTCCAGTTTCTTGCTGTATTATTCCCACCTTGCAACTCTCTGGATTAACGAAGGCATTAATTTCATCGGAGATCATGTTAGGACATCAAAGCTCTGTCCAACTGGAGAGGGTCTTTAGAAATATTTCTGGCAAATGGAGGAAGCGTTATTGGTAAGGTGAATATAGAAATTCTTTTTTCCCTCCTGACAAGACAGAGCAATGACTGGCTCTGAAAAGTGAAGACATGCAGCTCTTTGTGAAGGAGAAACACAGAGGGGCATGTCAAAGCGAAAGTGGGGAAGACGACAGGAGTGATTGTCAAGCCCAGAAAGACAGATGCTATGCTAAAGGAGAACTGATATGATGAGAGCTTAGGTGAGAGTTTTAGCTTCTTGGATGAGTAAGAAAATCACGTTTCCAAAGACGTGTCTGAAGGCAGGGCACAGGTCCCAACTCCCTGCTCAGCTCTCAGCTTACCTTGGTGGTTCCTCTGAACACCCAATGCCCAGTGCCTTGTAATGGAGATGAGGCACTAATTCAGTGAGTTGTCTGACACCACACAGCTTCACACTGTGGATTTAGCCTTAGCTTTAAATCGGTGTCACCAGCATGCAAAACAATGGAACAAAAGTGTCATTTTAGTCAGCTGGACTAAAAAGTTGACCTGTTTTCTTTTTCTTCTCCTTATTTTACTTTTACTGGTCTGTTTCTTAAATCCATTCTTAAAACAAGCAAACCTTTTTTGTTTCCATTTGCAAAGGATAAAAAAAAAAAAAAGTGAGAGTGAGAAAGAGAGACACAGACACACAAAGCCAAAAAGAAACAGAGAATCCAAGTGGAGAGGTATGTGTTATTGGACAAGTGTTTAATTTATGGAACTTGGCCAGCAGAACAAGAGTTTGAATTGTACTTCAATAAGTGGAGCTCTTAGAATAAATGTGGCTTGTAAAGTTGTTTTACAGTCTGCTCTGCCGAGCAGCCAACACCTCATGGAAACCTTTGAAAAACATTCTGTTTAGAAGCGATGTTTTTTATATTTCATATTTTCTCTATTTGTTTTCCCCTCTGGTTTTATAACTGAAACCATATGCAGGAAAACAGAATTTTTCTGTCTTAAAATATCTACCTGGTCTGACCACTTTTATTATTAAAAAAACAGCATTTTGAAGATTCTTCTTGTATTAGGCACTTGATTCAAATATTAACATGTCCTTGTTTGATACCCCAGTCAGCTACAGATTTCCTGAATGACCTTGGGATAGTCACTTAGCTGAAATTCATAACCCCTCTCCCTACATATCTGTGGTGCAGCTGTGTGCGTCTGAGCTGTCTGTCTTTCCCATTATAGACAGCAAATGCAGCAGAGTTTAGGACATGATTCATCTGCGTAGGATAGGAGGGGATGAATCATGCTCTAGATCCATATATTGACCAGTTCTTCACTGGATGTCAAGGTAAGCTTCTCAGATACAGACAGCTAAACAGAGACACCCACAATAGCCCCATCTTAGCGCCTCGGTGCCACTAAAGGGATGAGGCAGACGCCTCTGGAAAGAAATCCATCCTATCCTAAGGGTGATGTCTGACACACCTGGGTGAACTGCCCAGAGATGATACCGATCAGCCTATGTTGACCATAGAGAGTGTCAAAACCATCAGCCTTTAAATGGCTGCAGGGTGTCAAGAGGAATCCCTCTCCCCAGACATCATTCAGGAAACTCACGGTAAGGAAGTCAAACCCTCCTTCTCCACAGTTACATACACACACACACGTATGTATAGACATACAATCCATATACAAATGGTATCAGCACAGCTCCTACCCATGACACTAGGACAATCCCTTAAATAAACTATGTTCCTCCATTTGGCAGATTGGGAGATACTTCTGCAACAGAGGGAAAAGAAGAAGGAAGACACAGAAAGGCTCCAAAGCCGCTACGTGACAGCCAAGTATCTGAACAAGGATGTAAGAGTCATATTTAGCCCCACAAGTTAAACTATCCTGATTCCTAGCTATTGTGTGGTATCTGTGTTTGTACAGATACGACAGAGCTGCTCTGGAATGGGGCTTCATTTAATGGCTGTGATAGGAAAGAAGTTTACTTGAGCAATTTTTTTCTTTTTGGGCGGGATATTTTTTCTTTACTTTAAAAGTCTGTGGCTAAGTGTGTCATACCTGCTCTCTGCAGTTGTGTTGCATTCCACCTCAGGGACGGTTCTGAAATGCCCTGCTTTGTTCATTTGTTTTTAGTGTCACAAGCTGATCCCTGGTAGAGCTTTGCTTGGTAAAGTCATTATGACTCAGCCAAGCATTCTGTCCCCATCCCAAAGTGTTGCCCTTCTGAGAGCAATGTGCTTTTACAAACTGTTTCTTTCCAAGGCCCTTGTGAGGCCACGTCCTTTGAAGTCAATGCTTTCCTGATCACCTCTATGCTTTCAGCACAGAGGAGGAAAGAGAAACTGCCCAGGCTTGGCTTCAGGCATCTTAGCATAAGGCTAAGCTCCCTACACAAACAGCAGCCCTGTAGAAAAGCTGGCTCAAGTGTAACCCATCACCCTGGTCATGCACCTTCCGACTGTCCACAGCCCACTTTTTCATGGGGCCACCAGATCACCACAGACTGCGTGAGGGTGCTACGCTGTGAACATTTTCTCTAGCAGCACAAGCCAAAAAGAAACCCAGTGCTTACTCTGGCAGGCTTAAAAATACCAGGCTCTGTGCTATCAGCATCCTGCACCTCAAAAGCACGTTACAACAGCTGTCTGTGTGGGAATGAGCAGCCACAGGTAAGTCTAAAGATGACGCCTAACCACCAGGCATTACCCCACAGTCTGACAAACGTTCATAAGAAGCAGGACAGCTCATTACCATATTGATGAGTCAGTGTCTGCTGAAAAAAAGCCCTTTTCTCAAGGAATTCCCTATCAGCCCTAGGTGTGCCATAAGTGATTCAGGCTCTCATTAGCCCTAATTAGCTAACTGTTCAAAAGATTTCTCTATTATTCATGGAGCCTGTACCACTGAGCACAAGCCTATCGACTGACAGGTGCTCACTGCAAAGAAATTGTGCTTTTCCAGGGTGATGCTCCTGCAGGGATCACTGTGCCCACCACAGCCCTCCAAGACCTTCTCTAGTTGTTGCAGCCCCTTAGGGTCCTCTGCTGTAAAGCCCCACCACAGACCACTGTGGCAGTATAGAGAATTTCAACATCCCCATGTCTCTTTTTCTCACTACTCCTTTCCCCTAAAATTCTGTAATTCTTCAGTCGTCTCCTCTAGTTATGTGCCAGGTTGCCTTCCCATCCGAGGTGGGTGGGTGTGCTCCCTTCTAAGCAGAGATTTAGTTCCCATCTGATCCACAGGGAGACAGCAAACAGGAATCATAGAAAGAGACCATAATTTTTTTTCTTAGCCCCAGAGCTTTGATGCCCTTCTTGATGCAGATTACAGGCCTGTTACAGATGGCTCAGTGATTTAAAGCACTAGCCTGGGACTCCAGATCCCACCTCCATAAACTTGGAGGTTGACCTTGGCAAAATCTCCTAGGCTGGAATTTCTCCTGCCTGAAAATAGCCCTCTGAAAGCTCAGCAACCAGGCTCCTTCTGCAGCTGGTGGAAAGACAGGGACAGACACACTTTTTTTCACATCTCAGATAGGTATGTAAGGAAAGGGACATGAATCACTCTCTGGAGATACTGGCCTCTCTCTGTATTGACTGCAAATGGCCCTCACATGACTACTTTGCACTTAACCCCTCACAGTTAAATTACGTGAGCAAGGACAAGAATTTTAAAAATATACATGTCCCATGTCTCAATTTCAGAGCGAATTGAGCAGTGCAGTCTAGTAAATACAGGCTTTGGAAGCTCTGCAGTGATATTTCTGCTTTGTAAAACCCAGCAGTAATTTTTCATGGTGAGGTTTAAAATGAGCATGAGATTTTCAGGTGCTATGAAGACATAGACACAACCACTCGGTATTTATTCTCTCTGCTGGTACCAGCTGCAGTCTGTTGCTGGTGGAGGATATTGTTCACAGCAAAGGGGCCACACACCTTTATTTACCGATGCATCCCCAAGACTTTAGGGTCCTAAGAGATGCTCCAGTCTCCTTTATGTGGATCCACTGCAGCTGTCTGAGCTCACTTCAACTCTTGAAAATCTTTGGAGAAGTCTTGTGGAAGGAACACAAGCAAACAAACAAAACAGGCAGCATTGAATAGCTATCTCCAATACCAGCCGCACCTGCTAAATAAGAATATGAAGCTCTGGAGAGAAAGCAACCTCTATGACACCGAGGTGCTAGCCTGGCATTGCTCTTGAGTGTCTTCTCTGCTTGTGCTGTTGACCTCAGACCGTGTGTCCCTCCCAAAACACATTGTCTGTTTGACTGGAGCACCCAGGTTGAACTGTCAATGGGAAGAACAGGAACTTTCAGAGGGTAGTTCTGAGCTGAGATGGGCTGACTTACATCTGAAGGTGCCCAGACCGACGCTGGCGATCAGGAAGCCCAGGACAATGACACATCTTACACAGCCGAGAGCTTAAGGGATGTATCCAAGCACAAATACTTGGTTTTCCAGTAGGACTTGGCCTCTTCCTACCTCAGGGTGACGCAAATTCACATATCTGACCATTGCAATTTCTGTCAGTCTAGAGGACATATAGGACAAGAAAGGAGACTCTTGGTCAGTGTTACCTGCACCAACATCCTCCTGGATAGCCACAAGGAACTAGCCAAAAAAGAAAGTCACTAAGGCTGCCTTAAACTGAAAGCAGGGATCGGACTCAGATTCTGGCCAGAATCAGATTACAGAGTCAAAGAAAAAGAAGACGGACAACAAACTCACCCCCTCCCTCTTCTTTTGCTCCTTGCTTGTTCCTGCACTGAGTGCAGTTGGGCAGAACCTGGGAACCCCCTTGCTCACGATGCCAAAAGTCACCGGTGAGCAAGGTTTTGGGGGTGTCTACTCCTTGCACAACAACATTCATTGCTTTAGACCTTTCAATACATGCTGTAATCCTCCTCCCCCGTACGATCAAGTAAACTGAATGCTTCTTTAGGTTTAGGTTTTACAGTTTCACATCACCTGCCCGTCTATCCAGCCCCGGGCTGACGCTGGTGCACGAAGGTCATCCCAAGGACTCTCGCTGCGGTGGGGACGAGCTGCCGGCAGAGAGAGCCAAAGCATCAGGCAACGAGCACTATGCAGTGCGTTTGCAGGGCTTCACTTAGGGGTGAAGAGAAAGCATCTTCTGACGCTTGAGGACCTTCTTACTAGGGCATTCCGAGCCACAGACATTTTTACCATCCGCCTGTCAGTGTTCCTCTCCGCAAAACAGCCTTTCCTCCAGCCACGCATCCCTTCCCAGCCTTTGCTGCTGCTGCTACGGGCTTTAACGCCGACAGTCAGCCTGTTTGAGCTACCAAAAACCAGGCTCCCACCAGAAGGTGGTGCCCACATCCCACGGAACACGGGACAAGCCTTACACAACCCAGTCCACTTCTGGGCAACGCCTAGAAACCTAGCCACACTTCTTCAAAATCACCAGAGCAAAACCATAGACCAGCCGGTGCCGGAATCCCTCCGAAAGCAGGGCGGCATTGTTGCAGGTGTAACCTGCAGCGTAGCTCACTACGGTGCAGTGCAGACTTTTCTCTGAAGGGTTTACATCTTCATGGACTTTATTAAATGAACACAGCCCTGCAACTGTAATAAGGAGTTTACTAAATCCATAATCCTGCCTGGGTATTCACCTGTTAACTAAAAAGCACACAGCCCTGAACTAACGTGTTTATCTTTGTCTGAAGCCACACGTGGATGCTGATTTCTGTGCAATACTTTCATGCTACTTCAGTTTGCTCTTGATGGTCTGTCAAAGGCAGATGTGGAATGAGGAGCACAGAAAGGCCATAGATTTGCTGTGATATGTGAAATCATCAGGTCAAAACATCAAAAGGGATACAGGCTTCAGCCTCTCCTCTCGTATTTTTTGCCTCCTGCTGTCTGCTGCTGTACTCACAATTTGCATTGCGTCCCGCCAACTCGCTCCTAGCCAGAGATCAGCAGGCTCCCTCCTTGGTAGCTGCAACAGCATGCAGGTACTGCTCAGTTACTTGGCAAAGGTTATGTCCCCGTTCAGCCAGCATCTTGTCACACCCTTCAGCAGGAGCTGGAGCGAGGGTGGGATGCTCCAGGGCATCTACGACACATCCCTCTCTCGCCCTGCAGCTCTGTGCCACAGCTCCATGACAGCAGTGGGTCATTTCCCAGTCCTCATCCCCAAAAGCAGACACCGCTGCCCTGGGCAGCAGCGCCCACCACTCTCAGCAGTGGTTCAGGCAGGTCCCTTCTCCGTTAAACACCCCATCTTTGAAAAAGGATGTCACCAGGGGGCTCTAAAATACAGCAGAAAGTTGCCAGGGCACAACACAAAAGGTTTTCTAACACATGGGCTTTGTGGTTTCAGTTACCTCTTCTAACCACCCATAAAAGATGGAGCTTGGAGAGATTGTTGTGGCCGAACGTCCCAGTGAGACGCAGCTGTACGCGGAGCAGATGCCAAGAACCCAGGACCTGCTGGGGAGAAGCAGAAATCAGATCCACCAAGTTGTTGGGTATCTCACAGGAGAAATGAAAGAATATGGAGAGTGGATGAAAAGTAAGCAGAGTGATATGTCTGGGGCTTTCTGGCTAGGAAGAGCTAGATGGGAACATTTGTATTGCCAACAGCACTTTCAGTGCTGGGGCACAAGACAAGGCAGAACAGCGGCAGCATGGTCTGAACTCACTGCAAACTTCTGGCCTTTTAACCTACATCATTTGATTCTCAGGAAGGGGATCTCACTGCACCCTGTTGCCATTACCATGGCTGCAGGCATAATTCAGCACAGGCAAAAGACGTCTTTTACACTTCATCAGTTATGTGTCATTAGCATCCCGTTCCTTATAGCAGTGCCCAGAATCACACGTCAGGGTTGGGGATTTAGTTTTGTTTGTAAGTGCTTTGGATCAGCGACTGTCTCTTTGTCTGTGTGTGGGCTAATGCGGGGGACTTGACTCCTGATTGTGTGGGCAAAGGCTCTTGTATTACCAGCCGTGGGGGAGGAATGAGCACTTGTGGCTGTTACGTTGCTATAAAATACAAAGCAAGTACTGATCTCAAAGGTTTAGTGTCCAGACAGGAACAATACTTAAGCAGATGGTCCATGTTACCCAGAATCATTAGGGATTTGGGGCTTTGAGAGGCTGTGTAAGGCTGTGGGTCCTCTGTCAAAGCTAGGTTCATTAGCAATACAACTGCAGCAACTGGGGAGAGAAAGAAGAGGCAGACATGTACATCCAGGCTGTGCAGTGGCTATCGGTGGAGGAGGTGGCCTGAGAAGCCTCCATGCAGGGAGCTCAGCAGACTGGCAGTGTGGTCCACAGCTGCAGGGGAACATCTTCTCCTACTTTCTCTTTACTCTAGTGGTCCTTGCTTGGTAGACAGCTTTTCTTACTCAACTTCTTGACAAGCTTTGGCTTCTGCCCACAGGTTATATTTGAATACTTCTAGTTAATACTTGTGTCTGAAACCAAAAGAGTTGCTGATGTGTTTCATAGTTCAGCACCAAACATTAGTAATTATTTCAGAAAAGCCTATTTTTTTTCTCTAAGGAACTCATTCCTACCTGGTTTTAACTGCCTGGCTTCCCAACAACGCACAGCCTGAGGGATGCTTGTGAAGCCATCCCTCAGCTTGCATTCCAGCCTCTTGGGAGGGCTCTCCCAGGGATGCTGAAGAGATGCAGAGTTCCACCCAGCCCTTCAAAGGTCCTCTATTTAAGCTAATCACTTCTGAAAGCAAAACTTCAGACTTGATTGTAAACACAACACAGGGAAGTGGAAATGGACAGAGTGGGGAAGAGAGGAGTTTTTAAGAATAAGTCGTTACCCAAATTCATAGAATCATAGAACCAAAGAATAGTTTGAGTTGGGAGGGACCTTTAAAGGTCATCTAATCCAACCTCCAGCAATGAGCAGGGACTTCTTCAACTAGATCAGGTTGCTCAGAGCCCCTTCTATCATGTTTAATAGGGCACACCAGAACAGAAAGGGTTACATGCTTCCCAGAAGAGTGGCAGAACAAGTCTTCAAATCAGTTTGCCATAGAAGAGCCAGCAGCAAAAAGTTATTGCAGTGTTTCAAGACCCTCCTTGCCCCACAGAGATCATTAGGAGCACTGTACATAGATGCCCTCAGACAGGCTGCCCTCAGCCCCACACACATCCCACCTTCCCCCCTGCACTCACCTGAGGTACTCGAGCTTGGTGCCCCTTTTCTCTGTCCAGGTTCAATAGTCTTCTCTGAAGAGCAATGGCTCTTTGTCCTTTTGGAAATGCGCCTTTCACCTGAGTACGGTCCAAGCTATAGCAACCATTCTTTTAATTCAGATTTTTCAGTTCCCAAAGTACTTTTTTAGACACCTTTCACAGTTTGACCCCATCTCCTGTATGCAGTGTAGCTCCACGTCCTGTGTCCCTAAAACAGCAAGTGTTTCCTTTTCATATTTCCCTATCCATGTAAAAATCAGTTTCAGTCTTTGCCCAATCCCTCTCTGCATCTGAATTATATACACAGAAAGAAACTATCTCCTCATTAAATTTACAGCAGAACCTTAAGCAATCTACCATGCAAGAAAGACTATTCTTCGACAACCATAAATAAACCATTTTTTCATAAATCCCTCTACAAACTTTATAGCAGTGCCCAGTCCATCCCTATTAGCTTTTCAAGTGCCAGATGCAAAACATGCTCAGACAGCCATAAATCAGAGACGGATTTTACAGTGCTGTTGATACATCGCCTCCATTCTGTGGCCAGAAAGCGACTGTAGAGATGAGCGTGCTTTGAGGGAGTCCTGCTGAAACGATGCCTTATCACTGGTGGATTTATTTGATCTCTTCCAGATAAGCCCCTAATGGTCCAGCTGGTGGACTGGCTCTTGCGAGGGACCTCTCAGGTGTTGTTTGTCAACAACCCCCTCAGTGGGCTGATCATCTTAGTGGGGATCTTCGTCCAGAGCCCTTGGTGGACGCTCACGGGCTGTACTGGAATAATCGTGTCAACATTAACTGCACTGGCCCTCAGTCAGGACAGGTAGGTGGTACCTCGCGTCCAGGCGTTGAATAAGAATTGATCGTTACGGTATCAGAAACCCGCTGACGGGTCACAGTCACACATCTGAGTACGTTAGAGACAGCAAACCGGCTTTCCTTACGGATGGTTTGGAAGCAGTTAGGTGTGGACAGAGCTGTGGTCCAGGAAGAGCTGGCCTGTCCCCACAATTGGCTGTCTTTGTGAGAGCAGGCAGTTAGCTCTCACTGGTAGCCATCATCACAGTCATGTAGGTCCTTTGGGTCATGGGAGCCCCTCTGGATCATCATCATTCAGCAACAAACTCTTCCCATCCACACATCAGTGCAATGCAATACGGCAGAAACCTCACCGCTTTTTCATCCTTTCCCTACACTGCCTTCACCAGGAGCAGGACACTTCTAAATTGTCTGTCAGTGGGTCCCTGCGACAGGTCACCTTCAGCACAGCTTTCTGCCTTGCAAACATTTCTTTCCATCACAGATCAGCCATCGCAGCTGGGCTGCACGGCTATAACGGGATCTTGGTGGGACTGCTCATGGCCGTCTTCTCTGACAAAGGGGATTACTACTGGTGGCTTCTTCCTCCTGTGGCAGTTGTATCAATGTGCTGGTAAGTGCCACTTCTCCATCTAGGGACAATTCTCAGAGAATGAGGAGTCCTGCTATGTACAGCTTAAACACACTGGAAGTCCCCTCTGCCCAGTCCCCTACACCAGCATCACCAGCCAAGCTGGCACTGAAAGAGGCATTTGTTGATGCACAGAGCTTGTGAGGCCCATTGGCAGGAGGCTGAGTGCACAGACACTGATTACAGCACACAGACACAGCAGCCCCGCTTCAACACCCTGCAAACAGCCCTCATCAGCAGGACACATTCAGAGTGGATGCCATTCGTGTCCAACACCGCAAAGGTTCCTCCTCATGCAGGTGCTGAACCAACCTGGTGCTCTCCCTCAGGCTGACTTCAATCTTCCCCTTCCTAGAGGTGCAACCATGAGCAAAACTGATTCCTCCAAGCAACTCCAAATGCCAGATCTTGTCCTTTCAGGATTAAGTTTACCATTTCTAAATATGGACCCTAACAGCACTGCAGAGTCCATTTAACAGCTTTAACTGAAAAATTAATTCAGGAGTCACATTTTAATCACAGTTAGTGATAAGATGCAAGTCATTATTGCGTTTCACTGGGTTTAAAATCAGGATTTTTTTCATACTTTACTTATTTAGTCACTCTCAGCAAAGGTCCTTTTCTAACAACCTCTAAAAACCCGGGACATGTTGCAAGAATGTTTAGTTTGTCTTGTCTGCCAGAATTCCTTGAGGCTTTTTATTCAAACATTTCTTTGTTCTTTTAGTTCACAAGCCTCAAGGATAGAGCTGAAAGATTTTAAAATTAGACATATTACTGATTTTTTCAACTGATACTTCAAACTTCAGCTTTAGAAGTCAGCATTTCTTTATTTGTTTCTTTTTTTTCTGACAAGATGTATAACTGGCAGAAGATTTGTAATTCAGCACAGAAATTAGGACACCGTTTTCACTGAAGTGCTGATTTTTTTCCTAGAGCTACAAGCAAGGAAATCTGTAAACTGCTCTGGGAACCAAATTTCTCATAAAAGTATAGTCTTCGTTTGAGATTACACAGGGCAAACAAAGTATTTTTTCCACTGATAGTATCTACACAACTGGACACAAGATGTTGCTTTTGAAATGCCAAATAGTTTGGGTGGGGCTTTTTTATTAGAACAAGCCTAGTGACTTTCTGGCACTCCAATGCAGCTTCTTGAAAAATTCAAGTCTTTAAAATTATTTTTTGTAAACTGTGCAATATCCACTGCTACTTGGATGTTCACCGTGAGAGCTGATCAGCTCTTATTAGGAAAGCTCAGCTGAAAGCAGCAGAACATCAAGGACAGCACCTGGCCTTTCACTCTCTTCCACATACTTCCTGGTCTCCATAAAAAAACAGATATTATCTTGCCAATATGCTACAACAAAGGCATTCATGTGGGACACCCACTTCAAGTGGACATAAGGCAGTCTGTAAATCTCCCAAGGAAAGTAGATCTGGCGAAGTTTATGTCCTTGTTTCTACAGCCAAGAGCTTTGGGAAAAGTCATAGTATCTCAAGGTTTGTGTGCTTTTTAGTGTTCAAGCTCTGAATATTTTGATGGTCACCCCAAATACTTTACATGTTAAATATACTAAGTCATATTTATTAAGAAGGAAGCTCACTTTTCAGAAAAAGCCATATAATTTTGAGTGGTACCGGGGCAGCACACAGTAACACCAGTCTCATTGGCATAAGCAGAAACATCAAACAAGGTTTGGGTCATGCCCGGCACAACATCGTTCATGGCTCTGTTGCACTGCTGACCTCAACTTACACTCCGTCAAGGCTCCATGTGTCCTAAGGACTCCTCATGCCCCCAAAATAGCATCTGACAAACACAGTAAATACTTGACATCCTTCTTAATGGAAGATTTTCCATTCTCTTTAATCACCTTTTCTGTTTTATTTCTCTACCTTTCTCTTAAGGTATTCTTCAAATTATTTAAACAAAAAACAAACAAACAAACAAAAACTAGCAAATTTACAGGTAATTTCCAACTCCCTCTTGCCTCCTCAAGATGGCAGCTTTTCAGACCATGTAAAGTTTTCCACAGTTCTCCATGTGGCACTCCCAAAATTTGCTCTTCTGTTTCTTGTTAGAGTCTTCTACTGAATAAGAAGTCAGATTACCTTTCTTATCAGCAACTAAATGCTGTACTGGTCGCATTTCTTCATTGACTCCCTGAGCTCGGCACAGCTAGCGGAGCGCTTGTACACTAGCCAGCTGTCCTGAGAGGAGGGTGTGGAGTTTACACCATCCATAAATGGATGCGATAGTTGTTGCAATAAGATCAACAGCGTTCTTCAACTATTTGTCTGATGCAAACTAATATATTCGGGGATTCACTACCTGATGTTTATAAAACAAATGCTATTGGCTTGCATTTACCAGAGCTTATAACCAAAGTGGTAAGCTGTTCCACCACTATAATTGTTGTGAACAGTTTATAGTTGTTTCTCTTCTCCTTTTGTCCTCAGTCCAATCCTGTACAGTGCTTTGGGATCCATCTTCAGTAAATGGGACCTTCCTGTTTTCACTCTGCCCTTCAATATTGCGGTGACTTTGTACTTTGCAGCCACAGGACACTACAATCCCTTCTTCCCTATGACCCTCATCAAGCCTGTAGTGTCAGTGCCCAACATCACCTGGTCTGCAATCAATGTGCCACTGGTAAGCTTCACTCCAAAAAGTTTATGTTATTTCACTAAAGGGTGAGTGTGAAGGCATTCAGCTCGGGATAACAATTTCACATGGGCCAGAATGGCTACGTGATCTGTACAGCCAGTACCAATTCACAGAAACAAATGGCCCAGTTCAGTTTGTAGTGGACAGGACCGTAAAAGCCCTGGGGACCGACCTGGCTGATCCAATGGAAGTGCTGATTGAGCCTGAGGGAACAGAGATGCTGAGCCTCTCATTCCACCTAAAGTCAGTCTGCCCCAAAACAAGCCCTGAGTGCTGTCAATACAGGAGCACACCTGGATATGCACTCCTGCTGTCCAGATGTGGTTAAAAGAACATCAGCAAGACAGTCAGTGACAATATGAAAAGGCAGAAGAAACATCAGGTTGCCAGAGAGACAGAAACTCATGTACACCCATTCCCCTCAGGTCTAGCTTTAGCTCTGGAGGATCACCTTCTCAAAGCAGCATAAGGGTATCTGATATACTTCATATAATATATAATAAACCAACCAGACCCGCCATAGTATTAGTGCCTAGGAAAGTTACCATTTTTCTCCCTCACTAAAGTCACACAAAAAAAAAAAACCTAAAAAGCCCTATCCCTCCCACTCCCCATCTACCATAACACCATCCCTAAAGACAGAAAAGTCAGTCTTGGACTGGTGATGTTTGAACGAAACCGTGAACTATGGTTTGAAGGGCATGAGTGCCCATACTTACCCACCAGTCCCAATCAGAGCCAGGGTCCTTTCCTTCCTTTCCAATCAATAGCTTGGACAATATAACTGCTGTGTCCTTCCAAGTACATAGATACAATAACATGCCCTTTTCTACTGGCTGCTGCAGCTCTTGCAATCCATCCCAGTCGGTGTTGGTCAAGTATATGGTTGTGAAAACCCCTGGACTGGAGGCATCATCCTTGTTGCTTTACTTATCTCCTCCCCACTTATTTGTTTACATGCAGCAATTGGATCGATAGTGGGGATGTTTGCAGGTAAGAAATATTTGCCAAAGTAACTTTTTAACTAGGGTATCTTGACACTAGCCATCATATGGCTCTGTCCAGACTTTAGAATTGTATGGGCTTGGATGTACTGTCTCTAAATTTGAAAGGTTTTACTAAAGGTCAAACAATATGATGAAATCATGAACAGAAGCAGGTTTTCTTTAAGCTTTGGATTTTTTATTAGGTTTGTAACTCAGGCAGATGGTTTGTTCCACCTTGCTTAACCCTCCTGCCACTGGATGTGATGAATCCCATGGACATAATGATAAAGAAATCATTTCAGAACTGATCTCTTGCCATCACAAGTGTTTCAAGTTACCACTACAAGCATATGTCTGCCTCAGAGCTGATCGGTCAGGGAAAAGAAATAGGTTTTTCTAAGATGCAGTTCGTTCTATCCGGCCACAGATCTGTAAAAACAGCTAAATGAATGCCACTCAGAATGGCCTGTCTCTCCACTAACCACAGCAACAACCGTAAGTTAAGGGAGATGAATCTGACCCTTGAAGTTAGACAAGATTAATGCCACTTATGTGACTGCCTGTAATACAAAAATGTGGCAGAATAAGTGTAGTCTGAGACCACAACCTTGGAAAAGGCACAGTTGTCCAACAGTCAGTTCTCTGTGCTCTGAAGCACTTTGTACGAGATGTGAGCTGCCTTACATTTGCATTTCGAAACAAAACTATCCACATTTAGTACAATTAAGAGCATTTGGCAAGTTTTGTACAGGTCTGACATTTAAGGTAGAAGAGAAAGGTCAAGGGAAAGTATCTGGGGATAAGCATGGAGATGAAACAGAAGACAAATGAGGACAATATAGCAGGAAATGTATTAATCTCCAGTGTGACATGAAGGTGGCCTGTGCACTACATGTTGTGCGCTCCTTTTTACTGGTACTCCTGAAGCCTATGAGACATCCTGCAGAAGAACCTGTGGGGTCAGGTTTGGAGCAGACCCTCAGCTCCCAGTGGAGAATTTCCACAACACTGATGGAGTGGCCATCTCTACTAATTAGACCACCTCTAGCAAAGGTCACCAGGAAGAGATGGAAAACTCTGCTTACTCCCACAAAAGACACTCAGCTGTACCTCTGATATTCAAGATCAGGGTATGTATGAGGTTTAAACAGTGCATGTGAACACAGCATTCTGCAAGAAGGAGACCCAGGTGAGAACGTCCTCCTACACTCCGGCTGGATCTTCAGTCTGGTCATCTGGGGGACTAACTGCAACACACTTGGTGCATACACACTAAGTTTTACCTGAAAGAACCCTTTCAGATTGGGCCAAATTCCAACCCTAGGGACATTATTAGAGCGCCAAAATAAAGAGATTCATTTGATTTCATCCTTATTCTGCATATGCATGTTTTGCAAGTGTGAGCATGATTAAATTTGTTTGGAGGTCACAGGGAAGGGACGATGGATTCCCAGCAAGTGATAGGTCCTCCTGAAGATACCTCTCATACCTGACCTCACAGCCTTGCCCTTTGTCTTGCAGCACTGAGCATTGCATCTCCATTTGACGGCATCTACCTTGGCTTACACAACTTTAACTGCGCAGTCGCCTGCATTGCTATTGGGGGCATGTTCTATGCCTTGACCTGGCAGACTCATTTGCTGGCGCTTGCCTGTGGTATGTACCTTTTACATGAAGGGAAGACAAAAATTTATGTGGCCAGGCAGTCTATGAGTAGTACAGATCTAAAGTCAACTGTGGGCTACCACTCTGCTGCAAAGCTAGGTACTATGCAAGAGGTATTTCTGTGATGGCATTAGAGTTGAGCTTGAATGTGCAAGCTGCAAGTGCAGAAAAAAGGGCTTTTAGACCCTGATAACAAAAACATCTAGAAAGAATGGAGGTACTTTTTGTGAAAGGAACACAAGTTATGACATGAGCAGAAATTTAACAAATTAGCAACTCAACCGATTCATAGAAGCAGCATTTTCATAACTTTATGTATCATTAGAGGAAGCGTGTCATAAGAAGAGAGCTGTTGTACAAGGTCAGTTTAAAATACACCTACCCAAAGACCCCATCTTCAACAGCAGCCAAAAACAGACTTTATGGGAAGAGTTTAAGAACAGTGTAGCATATATGCAACTCCCATGAAGACTCAGCCAGCCTCCAACCATTTGCATTTCAGTAGTTTTCTGTCCTGAGCACAGTTTCTGGATTGTTCAGTAGCTTTCCCTTCCTTGACTTTGTCCTCAAGTGCCTTACCTCCTTCTTTGTCACCTCTGACATCCTGAGGCCAGGAGGCCCACTACTCACTGCTTGTGGTTGGAGCCCCAGGACAGACACTAGTGGATGTTTTGGTTTGGCCTGGATCAATGCCAGGTGCCCACCAAAACCGCTCTATCACTCCCCCTCCTCAGCTGGACAGGGGAGAGGAAATATGATGAAAGGCTCGAGGGTCGAG
>Ga0065711_1003604_pt1 | contig 44892 bp, 20 predicted proteins | sample Hoacrofraction12_FD_59098 | JGI IMG/M metagenome (GOLD analysis project Ga0065711, IMG submission 59098) | Hoatzin crop microbial communities from Cojedes, Venezuela - Epithelial fraction 12 v2 (version 2) | ecosystem: Host-associated > Birds > Digestive system > Esophagus > Crop | place... | reverse complement strand
GGGGGGGGGGGGGGGATGATGCAAAGTTGCCAGAATTTTTTTCTGAGATCTGCCTATTAGTTCCAGAGTTTTCCCGTAGTGCTTTTGTGCAAGATGCAGCAACATTTTCTGATGATTGAAAGACCATTAGCTCATGTCTTCTTCACTTGAATACAAGCTAATGTAACAGTCTCCTATTGGAATACACACTGGACAGAAAATTGTTTCCTCTTTGGATAATTTTCTACAAGTGTATTGGGGTTTGGGATTTTTTTTATCATGGAGAACTTGGACTTTAAGAATTGCCAGACTAAGAATATTCCTGCAATTTTTCCTTAAAGAAAATATTAGAAGTTTCAGTGTTCCCAAAGTGAAATCTCAGGTTGAAAACATGAAGCAGAGTGTTTTGCTTTGTCTCAACACAGCATCAAACCACAACTCCCTAAACTAGCACATGCTTCATGACCACATTCTCCCCTGGAGGCAGAGCTCTCTGTCAGCCTACGCCTTCTGTGAGGCATGGTGACCTCCCTTCTTGCTCTTTTCCATGGTGCAGGTACCATCAAGTCTGACAGACAAATCCAGGGAATGAAAATAACTTTCTAAATCCATTTTGTTGCTTGAAAAAATGTTCAACTGTTTGCTTTTTTTGCCCTCAAGGAAAGCTGTCTGCAAAAAGAAACTTAGAAAATCTGTTTGGCTGAAAACCTCTTTCTCTATCAGGTGTTTCTCTTAGAATTCCTCTTGGAGTCCTAGATTTATTTTTTATTTCTAGCAAAATAAATTTTGTTATTTCTAGCTTATATTATATTATATTATATTATATTATATTAACTGTATTTAGATATGGGCCTTAACTACTAAGCTGTCAGAACAGCTGGGGGATGGGATAGGACAGGACAGGACAGAGGAGAATTCTGTTTTACCAATACGTCCAGCTATTGGCACATGGAATATTTAGATGTCACATAGCAGTTTGGAAATCTTGTAAGTTTCCATTGGGGTAATTTTAAAAGTGCTTCTGAATGTGTGGTGTATGTGATTGTTCCTGCTCTGTTATACTCTCAGGACCCTCCACTTGAACATGTACGTCATACCGCATACTGGGAACTGTAGTCTGCGCAAACTGCACTTCCTAAACACAGGGGATGTTGCCACCTGCTTTGTTTTTTTAAAAGCACTAATTCTTGCAAAGTAAAATGTTAGTGCAAATGCTGTCTACCAGTCTGTGAAAAGGAAGAGAAGAGGGAAGTTCTCAGACAGTCGCTTACCACACTGTCATCTTTTTAGGGTCCTCAAATGTCTGGTACTATCACGCAAAGAGTTACTATACCTGCATTCACTTTCATGTAAGTCTGAATGATCTTCACCTGTAAAGTGAGACCAAGATTTCCATATTCATTTAAACTGTGTATCTGTCAAGGCAAAATTATCTCCAGCATCTACCGCAACAAAAATCCAAACTCTTTTGCAGCTGCCTGCTAGCAATGTAACAGATACACTGTTTCTGAAAGTATTGTTCTCTTCAGGATGCTATTCTCATTCATTGCTGAATCTATTTCATAGAAGACACTAGCGTGACATTTTGAGAATAAGTACAATCCTTTACGAGGAAAGATATATTCTATCATCTCCTTCCTCTTTACCATCACCTTTAAAGGATTTTCCCTCTCTTTTAGTATAACTTCATCAGATACCTTCACCTCAGCTCTTGGTCCAGATCCAAAGAAAGGAGAAAAACTAGGAATTCTCTCACTGCAGAAATGATGTACACAAAAGAATACACTGTCTTCTACTAGAGAAAAATAGATCTGAAGAAGAGGTATGTGGGTTTGTTTCATTGATAGCAGATGCCAGTTTTCATTCAACCTATGAAAGCATAGAAAACAATGAGCTGTCTCCTATCAGAATAATTTTTTAAACAATCACTTCCACCCACTGGGCCCTTACAATCCCGTAATAGGAAAAGCCCATTTAGGAAGTAACCTGGCTCTAGCTGATGATACACTTACAGCCAAGTACAGACAATGAGAGTCTCTGCCATTTTAGCCAAACTATTGACTCTGCAGGTGCTGTTCTGCACAAAATAGGATCTGGTTCTGAAATTAAAGGCTCTGGCTGAGTGCATGAGCTTTCACTTTGGCAGGGGAATCAAAGGCAGATAATCTTCTTTCTAGCTTTTAACCCTGGAGTGAGCAGGGTCAGCTCCTGTTTGAAAACTTCAGGGCACTTTGTCCACAGATCCCTTTCAAACCATTCCTCTTACCTGGGACTGTTAGACTGCATTATGTCCTAGATCCCTCCACTACTATCTTCAGTGTATTCCTCAAGCCAAAGGCAGCAACCAGAAATTAAGTCTATTGTGCTTATTCAAGCAATGGTGGCACAGGAACCACAGCTGGCTGGGAGGCTGGTGTGGAGAGCACTTCCATGACACTATACTTGTTTAAAAGGATCTTGCTGGGGACTGAAAATCTGGCCTTTCATTTTCAGGTGTAATTCACTTTTGAAATACAGTATTTCCCAGTGGAAAGATTTCTTACCTAGATCAACCTTCACACTGCTGGGATCAAACAAACAGGGATCAGAAGAAGAGCTTCTTAGCATAAGAAGGACTTAGCTCAAGCACAGTATCTGATCATGCCCCAGATAGTGCTGGGCATCTTACAGTACTGACCCGGTGCACCAGAGGTTTCAGCTGCACACCACAGCAGCTACAGCAAAGGGGCAAGAAGCAGTGGGGAGGAAATGAGACGGAAAACAACAAGAACACAAGGGCAACACATCAGATGGGATATGGGCATGAGGGGCTCGTTGTTCTTAATGAACCACAACAGAGCTCTTGTTGCCTCCTGTTTGTGGCAGATTCTGTTCTCATGGAGAGGTCTGAACACGAGTGACAACAGGAAGGTATTCTTGCCATACTGACTATACAGCAATCCCACTGACTACTCTACAGCACAGAGATATGTTCAGGTTTAAAATTAGCTGCTCTGGGTACAGCGTGCAATATTGATCTCACACAGGAGGTCAGAATGGGAGCGAAACCCAGCTAAGCAGCTGAAGAAAATGAGCTTACGCTGGGCTCTGTGCTGCACTGGACCAATGGCAAAATGAGGCAGTTTAAACACAGCTAGGATGGATCTCTGAACGTGTCACTAGTTTGAGGGCAGTGTAGACATATCCTGGCTTGGGTACACCCAATGGACAAAGCGACTTCACTTCTTCCCCTCTCTCACACACAGACGCACATGTGATTCGAGAAATTTCCATCTTCCTTACACAACCCCTCCTGTGTCACTCCACACCACTTGCCCCACAAGACAGAGGTCTCATACAAGTATGTCTGGAAAATGAAGTTTTCCTCATATGTTTGGAGAGAGGCCTCTCTGGGACTGGGGAGCCTCACAGGTTTTTTTACCTTAACAGGTTTTATTAGGAGGGGCGCATACCTACAGCACTTCCACTTCCAGGGTTAGTACAGCTGTTGTTACGAAATGGAGATCTCTGCATCACAGTCTGTTGAGAAGTATGTACATACCCTTAGAAGCATATTAAAGGGGATCTCACTCAGCACATTGGGTACCAATATCCGTGGCAGGTTGTTTATTCAAGCAGAATCATCTCTAAGAGGGGTAGACCCTAGTGCCTGGAAGCCCCTAATGCCCTTGAGTTGTCTGAGCCAGGGTAGCAAGTTATTTCTCCAACCCTAAATCTGGCCAAATGGCAGTTATTCAAACAATGTCATCACTAATTTGAGTGGACTGTGGGGAATTATTTGTGCTAATAACAACAAAACCTGGGTGCCAGCTCTTGGTCTTTAAACCTATGTGAAGGGCTTCTACGTAAAAGTAGTAAGATTTCCATGCAGCAGATTTCTCAAAATATGAATGTAGGTTGCTGAATGTTAGTTTCTGACTTGAAAAATGTTGACCTCAGATTGAAAACTCAGAGGCAGAATCAAAACCAAAGTGCAGTATTCACATCTTGCTGATAGAGTACTCACATTTAGACATTTCCTCCTAGCTACTGCATACCCAGTAAAAGTATTCTGTAAGACTCCCAAGCAATAGGACTACAGGCCTTTTACTGATTAATCCTGCAGGGATTTGAAGGACACTGTCAAAGAATCATAAAAACTACAAGCCCTATTAATTACTATCCTGCCTATATGTCTGCCAAAGAATGGATTATTTTCTTCATTCCTTTTTCTGGGTGTTGATTCATTCAGTTTTAAAATGGATGAGGAGATCCCATTTTATTGCAACGGAACTCTAATTAATGTTCATTTACAGCTCTGGAGAGTTAATTCCAATTCTGAGCTGCATCTACAGCTTTGCAGCCATCAACTCAAAATCAACGAAAGACATTTGAGCTCAGGAGCAGCTATGACTCGTTATGTGACATTCCCCGGTTTTACTCCTTGTCCTTCTTCCTTTCTGACAGTACATCTATAGGAAAACAGGATCTGTTTAGCATTTCATCTGCTCCTTCTGCATAATCCTCTGCAACACACTGCTGGCTGTGCAGGGATAATTATGTGACCAGGAAGGTTCTGGCAGCGGTTCGCACCCAGTGGCAGGAATGAATGAACTTGAAAAGAATAGACGGTTTCCATGCAGAGTCCTTCTAGAAAGACAGAGGAATGCTGAGAAATCAGCAGGAAGGAATGTCTTTTCAATAAAGCCGCAGAATTTGTGGGCAGTATCCCAAATCTGACTACCCAGCTCTGTCACAGCCCTTTGACCAAGCCATTTAACTTTGCCGTATCTCAGGCTTCTCAGCTGCAAGGCAAAGACAAAGCGCTTCTGACAAGGGTGATCTGTTTCCGTCTAAAGACAGGGTTTATAACTTCGGCACTGCTAAAGCATTTTCAGACTCCCAGCACTAGGTTTAAATACCGAAGACAGCTGAATTCCTTGACAGAATGTGCTTCCAACAGGGCTCAGTGTTTTCTTAAAGGGTCTTTGTATGGTAATGTGACATTTCACAGCCTACATGTAGGCAATTATCTTTGAAAGAAAAATGACCATTTCTTTGGTTTGGGGATTTTTTTTTTTGAGAAGAGGCTTTGATTAAAACACATTTCTGGGGGGAAAGAATGTGGAAACAAAGCTGATTCAAGAGCTGGAGCTGTTATTAAAGGTACTAGAATTAAGGAACTTGAGGACGCCTTAGCTAAAGGCAGTCAGACAGCATCAGACTCTGACACCAACTGGAACCAGTGTAGTCTGTTCTGTCTGTAAAGTATTTTTTGATATCTCCTGGAAAGGTTTCCACAACTAGGCTGCTGCACTCCAACATGATTCTAAGTGAATGACAGAAAAGAATAATTAAAAGGCTTGTTGTTGCTGTTTATCATCTGAAAATTGTTTAGACTACTGTGTAAACAGGACATGCAGAATTGAACATTAGTAATATCTTATTATATTGGTTTGAGTACAAATTTACTGATAATTCTCATTGTCCTCAGAAAGAAGCTGTTATTCCTTGCTCCTACAGCAGGAAAGTCAGCAGAGTTTTTACCACAACTATAGTGGTAGCTGGAACAGGTCTTGTGGAGAGAGGCTTTGAAACTGCAGTCTAAGATATGAATATCATTTCCATTCACATAGCACCTTTTCTGTGTGAGCAGAAATACATATTTTGCTTTAACTCACAGCCAGCACTAAAAGTTACACTGGTTGTCCCGCATACAGCATTTCCATGCGGTGTATGCATGGTGTCATTGCCGACTCAGGATACAGGTGATCAACTGCATTCCCAGAACGTAAAGACCTGAGTAAAAAAGACTCCAGGATGTTTGGTAACCTCCAAGCCAGGAACATACAGCCTGTACTCACAAACATTCCTACCAAACCCATTTGGTTTTCCATCTACATTCTTTTGGTTATAGTTTGACATTAACCTACCGTTCCTACATTCCACAGTTACACCAACAAAAGAATGAATTTAGGTCCCTTCAAACAATTCCTTTAGCCATTCCTTCCTTCCATACTCTCTCTCCCATAGAACAGTCATACATTTATGAGTTTATGGCTGAGAGCTTTCACCACAGGGATAAGTAGGCAGGAAGACAGGTTGGGCAGCAAAGTGAAAAGGCACAAATGCAAATGTCTTCAGGATTCAGCATTGCAGTGTCTGTGCTAGATGTCAGTGCCTTTGAAGTAATGTTTTCTCCATCTGCTTGCCTTGGTGTAAAGTCCAGGAGATTTGAAGAATAACAGAGGCTTCATTTAAAAGCACAAGAAAATGACAACCAGCCCCTTTCTGGGATTTAAGCTAGGACCACGTGAACATAAATTGCAACCAATCTTTTGTAAATTCAAGGGGACTAAAAGAAGACAAACCCAAAAATCAGATTTTTAAAGGAATTATTTTTCATTGAGTGAAAATGCAGCCAGCTTCTGAGCAGCTTCATTCATGAGCCTTTGCTTGTCAGTAACAACTCCAGTAGATTAACTTATTAATTCCTTCTCCTTCCTCCTTGTATTTCCTGGATTTTGTGTTTCTTAGCCCTGAAGATAATACATGAGCCAGAGAACAACCAGTACCACTCCTCCTCTGTCAAGAAAGCAAGCTACTCAGCTTTATTATGGAATAGTTTGCTCCTACCTGTGCATCTAAAGAGCAAACAAGGTTGACAGAAGAAGGACTCCAGTGGGGAGCAGTAGGCTGCTTACACAATTTCCCATTATCAGAGGGTCTGTCAGAGCGGTGAGGTGTTTATTCTACTGGAAAGCAAATTGGGTCTGGTGATGCTTAAGACTTCCAGATGAATCATCCCCAACATAAGAAGCCTATTGCCCCAACAGCTTTAGGTTTTTGGCCTCTTTTTCAAAGGAAATGAGTCAATGTCTGCATACTCTTACACATCTCTTCCAAAAACCTGTTAGCCAGTTTCAACCAAATTCATCAGAGGTCTTAGTAGTGTTGTGAAACTAGGCAGCCAGGTAGAGAAATGCTATATTGCCCCTACCAGAGGATAGGCAGCAAGTAGCCTCTTTTCAGACATCAAAGGGTCTACAGCAGAGTCCTCCCCCAAGAAAAAAGATCTCTGGGAAAACAGGTTTCGTTGCTTCCACTGCTGCTGGAAACACTTGATTGGCCTTTTAATGTCAGGTGAGAGATAAAAAGGCTGTTAATGATCCCTGTTATTGCGAGAACCATATAATACAGCCTTCTTCTAAACTGATCACAGTCCCTCGTAAAACCATTTGTCTTTCTTGTCCCTCATGTTCATTTGAAAGGCTGCCTCAGTATGTCACTGCTCTGATTGTCAGAAGTCTGGAAATTAGAAGCAGGTTCAGTTTCTCTTGGCGAGTTTGTATTATCTGCTCTAAAGCCAACATTGCCCTTTAGCTGGAAGACCTCTTCTTCTCTCACGTCTACCTTCCCCAGACTCCACTGTGGGTTTCCAGAACTTCTGCCCCCTCACCCTTGGCTTACTGAAGCTAAACCAGACAAAGTCTGCTAATCCCCTTTGTAATACAAACTCTTCATTCCCATTATCATCTGTTCTGCTTTAATTCTCGTCTCTAGAACATGCTTGCTCAGAAGTCTACACAGTCATGCCTTGTACCTTGTACTGCTAGTACTTTGTTTCTACTTTCGCTTGCTTGACACAAGTCCTAAGACTGCACTTGCTTTTTTTATGGTACTATTACACTAACAGCTCACAGATATCCTGCATCTTTCTCCCCCTGTCATTTCCAACTCATGAACTCCAAGCACATCCCAAAATTTCTAGTTATTAATTCTATACATGATCTTAATATTTTGAAATACTGAAAATCAGCCTGTTCCTCAGACTCAGATTCGTAAGGTCACTTTGTTCTTTCTGTACCATATCCCAGTTTGTCATCTGACAGTATCTCCCTACTTTGGGCCACCAGTAACTTCATCAACATAATTTTGGCTTTTTGTCAATATCATAAGGAAAACTATACATTGGATTGGTCCCAAAACCGATCCTTCAGAAGTTCCATCACTAATCTTCCTCTAAGCTGGTCCTTCCATCACAATAACATTTTATCCCAATTTTAATAGATATACAGACCAGTCAATCAGTCCCCCCCTCTTGCAAGTTTTTGCATATTCAAAGATTTGTGCCCTTTTCAGTCTTTCCATTTCATTCCATGTTGAATCACTCCTATATATTAACACTTACAATAGTTCCAGTCTGTATCTCAGAACTACATCAGTCACACTGGCCAGTTTTACATTAATAGGATCCAGCACAATCTCCTCGCCAGCCACAGATAATACTTAACATTTTTCACCTCCAAAGCTATTGATTGTGCAGTACAGGCTAAGAGGACCCTAAGGCTTGCATTCAATGGGAGTGATTGTTATTGGGGAAGAGTGTTTCCATCCGAGCACTTATTCTCCATAGGTTCATTACTGTCTTCTCTAACTTCAGCCAGAGCTAGCTGCTCGTCTCTTCAGGGCAAATGAAAGCTATGAGATCATGATGGTTTCAGTTAATATTGAGCAGCCTAGAATGGGGTGTCATCCACAGAATACTGGGACTTCAAACTTTCACCATTTGTCCTGATGTCCCCATGCACGCACTGATAGACAAGTGGAGCTTTCAGGCTACATGTATGAAAAGAGAGAAAATTTTTACTGGTTCTAAGTTTTAAGCTCAGAATCAGGATAGTGTTACTGTAGCTCTGTTCCTATGAGGTCTGAGAAAGAATGGGCAGGGAACAGAACACAGGCAGTGTATCTGATTATCCAGAAATGAAAGGTGAAAGAAAACATATGTAAAGAACATGGATAATAAACCAACTAAATAAAAGCAGAATTACTTTCAAAATTCTTCAGTATCATTCAATTTTAAGAGTCCTAGGAGATGCCTACTAAGGATTGTTGATTCAGCCTCCTAAACAGAGTAGTAATTTTTGAAGTTATGGTGCCTGCCACCCATAAGATCAGTTATCTTGCTGAAAAAGAGAATAAACAGGTGTCCTTCTCAAAATTTCACAACATAAGGGGAAGACAAAAGGTTGGTCAGATTTCTTTTGATAGTATTCTCTTTTAAGTAAACACATATAAGCATTCCCCTCACAGTAGCTGTTCTCAGGAATTCACACAAAAAGGAAATACATAAAGAGGATCCATCTTTAATGCTTTTGCACAAAACCAGACTGCTCAGAGGTTGGGATTGCAAGGCGCTTTTTTCCAACAGTCAATATTCACTGTTTTCTCAAAAAATGCTCTTAGCATCCAGCCTCTATTTCAAACCACAGAAGCTGACTACTATCAGATGATCTTTAAGGTCCCTTCCAACCCTTACCATTCTATGATTCTATGATTCTATGATAAATCCTATAAAATGGGAGCTACACATACATTCAAGAATTAAAGGGGGACATTCTGGTAAACTACCATTTGTACAGGTTTTCAATGATCAGTTCACTTGGGATCACAGTTAAAACATTTTTTTCCCCTAATAAGAAAACACATTAAAAGATGCCCAGTTCCTCTACCAACCATAGCTCTCTAAACAGCGGAAAGAACTTTTTTAATTTCTCGCTGTAGGCCATTGATGTTGTGCAGTCACCTACTGCCTCCAAAGTCACTGGCCTTGTCTTTTGGCCTAAGTAGCACTGATTTGTGACCACTGTTGAAGACAGGATATTGACCTATATGGACTACTGGTCTGACCAGGTATGGCTGGTTTTATGTTCTTACATTTACATTATTAGACTCAACACTTTATATTCGGGTACAGCAGGCTCTATCCCAGTGGAGCAGGAGCAACATTAATGCTGGAATGCTGTAATATACTACATCAGCAAAAAACCCCTTTGAGATGAAAGACAGCAGGCTTGAAAAACAGATTTGGTCATGTTGACAGAGTTATACTGATTGTCTGAGAAATTAACACACTTGCAATTTAAATAAAATCCTCCAACCCATGTTCTGTAGAAAGACTGATCAATATTTTATGGTTTATTACCATTCTTTTGGTAAATTATTCAAAAGCATAGCTTGGCAAAGCACACAGGAAGTCCAGAGTGTCAGGTCAATTAGTTGTTTAAGCATTATGTAGAATTTCAAGTATTTGTTTCCAATTACAGAATATAAATGTGATGATTGGGGAACAAGAGGAAGTGAGGTAGGTTAGATATATTCCTTTTTTAAAAATCCACTTAAGTATTTGGGGATTAGTAAGCCAAGTGTTAGACTTCTCCCTATCACTACAGTTCTTGTAGCAATGGTAGTTCTGAGGCAAAAACCTATGCTGCTGTGTGCTAGCTGAGAAAAATTAAGACATGCAACTGAGGATTTTATTTCTGCATGTCTTTTATCATGATTAGGTGAGCAAACTGACTGGCTACAGAAGCAACTACTCTATTAGAGATCGTTTAACAATATCTCACAAAGTTTTTGGGCAGCTTGTCATTTCAGAAAGTGAGAAAACAGTAATTTGCTCATACATTCCAGCTCCCTGCTACCATGAGATTGTTCTCTGTTGTACGCTTCCAATCAATCCCTCCAGACCACTGAAGCTTTTTAAGTCCTATATGTAAGGAATAATGCTTCCCTTCAAAGGCTGCTTACAACACAGCAGAGCTCATCAGGAAAGACAGCCAGCCCAACTGTTACTCTTCTTAATTGAGTGTAGCTTCTCCCGCATGTATCTCCCACTCTGGAAATAGTCCCAGTCTCTTGAGCTGTATATACATATCATGCTGGTATGTAAACACCCTCAACACACTTTGCTCTTAATTGCTCCATCAGTTTTACTATAACTGTGGGTGCTCCAATTTAGGGACATGAAATGTTTCAGCATTTGATAGGCAAGAAGATCTGTAAATATTCACAGTTTTCCTTAGTGACTGTTGTGGTAGTCCCTTCATTTTTCCACAGTCCTTGATTACTCCTTTGACAACACATGTACACCTACCCGCACCACACTGAAAATTTAATAAATAATGCTGAAGCAATAAAAAGGAATGAGAAGGTTAAGATCCTCGGTGTCATCCTTCAAAGCTACGATTAGGCTCCAACCCATGCTTCTAGGTGCCATTTGATGTTCTCCTGTGCAACACGTGCCTTTGTCATTGTCTTGTCCTGGAAGGAGGCAACTTTTCCTTTCAAGCCCAGAATCTGAAGAAGCCTGTCAATGCACATTGGATACATCAAATTAGCACATTTTGAAATGGCTGCTCACTCTCACACCATCACAATCATCCCAGCTGAGTCTAGGGACCCTCCTTTTAGGCTCGCCTTTGCAGTTTGACAAAAGTCAAGATAAATCAATATACACACTCCACAGAATCCTGAAAACTCCTGGATCTCCCAAGTTTCAAAAGCAAGAAACTCCTGATTCCTGTACTCAATGACAGCACTTTCTACAGCTTTCTGCTTCTTCTACAGAGATCAGGGATGGAAAAGCACTAGTCCTGTAATGATTCTGTCTGATTACACAGCCACAGTAATGTAACCTAAATCCATGACAGTGCTGAATGAGACAGTCCTGCCCAGCTCCACATCACTAAACACTTATTCTCAATATGTCCCTTGTCTTGGTATAAGAGCCCACGCAGGTACACAGTGAGCTAGATCAGTTACCTGGTCTGGCAGAAGAAGGAAGGAACAAGAAAGTTATTACAAGGCAAAACAAGGGAAAAGGGAAAGGAGACAGATGAGAAGAGCGAGGGGAGATTGGACGAGGGTGGAGAGGGAAAAGACTTTAACTAGATGACTTTCCTGATTTAGTTTGTGTGTCCACACAAATGCTGGTGCCTTATCAAGTGAGACAGAAACAATTCCAGAAGCAGAGAAGATGGGGAGACTACTACTGTCTATGATCAACATGGGCCTGTGCTAGCTTGAACTGACTGCATAACCATGGCTCATAAGTCACAAAAGTCCAGGCTTTCTGACTGAGTCAGCAAACCAACTGCACAGGAGCATCCTGACTTCACAGCTGAAACACCTCCCCTTTACCTCAGAGTCAGAAATGAGTAGGCAAATGGACTGACATTTCAAGTAGGAAGCAGGAAATGCATGTAAGACTCTGTTGATTATAGAAAAACCTGATGAAAGAGAGGAAAGAGTACTGAAAATGAATGCTTTAAGGTATGTCATCACAAAGGCAAGCTGATAATACCATTCATCAACTAACTATGTAATTTCCAGACATATTTTGAGCAAGAGAAGCATGCAGATCTCACACCATTCTCCACTCCCATTTAACAGGGACATTATACCTTGCTCTCCAAAGCATTTAGGCGTAGACCACAGCTAACAACCAAATTAGCAGTGCAATGTTGTGATAAAGTAACTCACACCAGTATTTCTAATACCTGGCATTTCTTCAGTTATTCCAAGAGACTCTCAAAGTTCTTCGCTCAAAGATTGAATTACGGATCACAACAAGCTGGTAAAGTGCAAAACAACCCTATTGCACCGCTGGAAAACAGAGGCACAGAGCATTACTGTCTATAACCACATAATGAAGTAGTAGCATCATGTGCGTTATCCATCTATATCAAAACATAAAATCTTTAACGTCAGATTCAGCACCAGCAGTGGTCATAGTGGCAGTTACCACCACTGGCTGTTGCAGTTTTTGGATGGACAGACTTCATGTCACTCTGAAATAGCTGGCTCCATCTGCCACCTCTCAGTTTAACATTTCAATGTTAATCTCATATCTATGAGGTATACAAAGTAACTTTAGTCTGTTTCCACCCGCCAGCTGGAGATAAATTTATGTATTAAGAGACAGTGGAAACCTCCAGGAAGAAGTCAAATTTCAATCTTTTCTGACTACCCTTGCAGAAACTGGTATGCCTGATGGCTCTGATGACGTGGGTTGTGGGTTTCCTTTTTTCTATTGCCTGGGTCTGCAGGAAATTTAAATCCTTTCAAATCACTTAATAATATTGTTTAGTACTTTGAAGGTTTATCTCTTCTCCTTTTTGGCACATGCAAGGGAACCAACCTTCCCAATATGCCAGTTCAGCAGCTTGGTTTCTATCAAATAACTATTCTTGACATTTCCTACCTTACTGCCTTTCAGTACACGACAGATTCTTTAAGTGAAACTGTTCTTAAGTCACAGTGGAACACAAAACGTCCCACTTGAGTGCAGAGGGCAGAGAATCAAGAGGTACAAAACCAAGCCTTTGCCTTGCTACATAACACAGCTACTGCAATGTGCACCACTGTGACTGGACTGGGCCAAACTGCAGCATCTTGCGTCGCTATGAAAACAGCCCTGTGCCAGAAACACAGTGTGTGCTGCTGCATATCTTCTGCAAGCACTGCAGAGGATCATTTTACCTATCCCAGCATTTCCTCTAACTTCCCAAAGAGAAGGATGCAACTTTCACGATGTACTTTCTCACATTAACATCTTCAATTCATTCCAGTTTCTCTGTCCTATACAAAAATAGATGTCGAGTTTTTGGGAGACCTGTGCACAGTTTTTCTTGACAATGACTCACTGCAGCTCCACAGGGATGCACATCTTTCCCCATGGAGTCAGAGCATACTTCACACATAATTTAAAAGCAAGACATCTTGAGAGTAAACAGGGACAGCAGAAGGAGACTCATATTCTGGAAAAAGAATTTGTTGATATAATCTTAACTTTTCTAATTCTGGACGCTTAGCTTTGCAACTCTAAAATTATTTTTCATGGAAAATTGACGTTAAAACACAGACTGCATATGCACAGATCTCCTTGTGAAACTGTAGTAAAGCATGATGGCAGGGGAGAAATGTAAATTAAAGGGACCAAAACCAAGCTGTATTTTTAAAACAGTCTACCAAAAATTTTGATGGAACTGATGCAAAGGAACTCTGTTCCAAATTTTCATATGGTTTTCATTTCACAAAAAATAAAACTGATTATGGTTCTGCAAAAGCCAAAACCACAATATCCTCTCTAACACAAAGTGTTTGGAGCATTTCTCAATGCCCTTAAAGGGAGACTGTCATTCTGACCTCTAGTGAACTTCGTGTTGCAAGACCAGATACATTTCAGCTATTTCACAGGTTCCTCAGCCTATATGTCGAACTTCTGACTTCACTGTCATTTTTCTTATTACCTTTAAGAGGTTCACACAAATGAAAAAGTGACGGCTTTTTCAAGTCATAAAGACAAGTGATTGTATAAGTCAAACAGCAGGGATAATTATATTTCAAGTGTTACCAAACTCGAGGAGGAAAAGATTAGTGAGAAGTACTTTTTAGTAATCATCTCTGGGTCAGTTTGTGCACTACTTTAGCATCAGGTGAAAGTGTTCCGGTAGAATTGTATAACCAAATGTTCTTGCAGTGGGAAACCCCATATCACCTTGCTTCCACACAACAGAAAAAACTCCCTAATGAGCAGTGATCAGTTCTTGCAGTTTCACACCATAGGTTTATGTGGCAAAATGCAGCTATCATGTAGATAACCTCTTGGTAGTCTCCCTGCCAGTATGTCCTGTCAGGATTGGCATCATCAGCATGTCACTGGCAAAGCACTCCACAGATTCTTGCACTCAGATTTCCTATTTTATCAATTCCTCCTGGAGCACTTGCCAGCATGTTCTCTGTACTACTGAAATGTTTGTTACATACAGCTTTGAAACATCTGTTAAGGACTTTCCCTGACAGGTAGTCTAAGCAGTTTCTTTTTAGCTTCAGGCTACTGCTAGTTGTCCTTCCAAGTTCAGGGACTGTGAGCAGCTCACTTGCATCTGTTATTATGCCTTACCGTATACATGTCACTTTAAGCATACATGATAGTTTATAAAAATAAATGCAATCCTTTCTTCACACATGCGCAGTTCTTGTTGAGGGATAAATTTACTTATCACAAAGGAAGTGAAGGGAGTAGTGGAGCTTTTCCTTTTGAGAACAGACGTCAATGTTAAGTAACAATTTAAAAGGATATCACATTTTGTATAGGCATATGATAATACATAAATACATAAAACATAGCAACATGTAAAATATATATATATAGACATAAATATCACAGATGCTGGAAGCCCTGGGGTGGGGAGGAATCCTAGCACAAAGTCCCGTGTGGGAGAGACACAAAAGGAGCAGCTGAGAGACAAGACTGGTGAAAACAGCATGTGGACTTGTGGGCAGAAAGATACGTGGGCAGAGTTGTTTACAGCCTTCAAGACAAGGAATATGAATTTGATGTGAATTTTCAATAAAATATAATGAGTTTTTTTACAATTACTTGGCTAGCATTTCTAGACTGTTTTACCCTTTAGTATCTTCTAGACTGCTTAGCTTTAGCATCTTCTGAGTCCTTTTCCTGGAAAAAGTCAGGGCAAGGGACTGATACATGGGAGGCAGTACTGCAATGGAAAGCCAAAATGCCTGGTACATATATGGAAAACTCCATCAGCAGAGATTTACCAAGCAATGTATGTCATTCCAGGTGATCTCTGATTTGCTCAATGTATTATTATCTAGCACAAATGTCTGGATACATTTTTTTTAATCGTGCAATAGACAGGTATCGGAGGGGTGAATGACAGCAAGTTATTCAGCTTTAAGAAACACCTTTGATAAAGTTCTGGAAATAACGATTCTGGTTTTTGTCAGACAGGCTGCTGACACCCAGAGATGAGAATTAATTAGGCAGAGAACCACCACCACGTTCCTATTGCCACATTCACCTAACAGAAAGTAAGTATTACAAAATTACACCCTACATCTCCAGCAGACTAAACCACTGTGACAGCAGGATGCCACGAGACATCTTTTTGCTGTACGTGCTGCCTCTCCAGCCTCCAGGCACCAGGGCCGGAGGCACTGTGCCCCCGAGTGCCGCCCTGACAGTGGGCAGGCGGGTGGCATGGCCATGGCCAGCAGAGGAACCTGAACTGCCGACGACTGCCCGGTGGGCATGACCAGGAAAATGTGTGCTCGTGTCTTACTTCGGCTGAGCACGCAGAAGTCTCTTCATACAAATTAGGCAAGCAATTATGTATGCCTAAAAATACAAAAAGCAGAACAGAAATACAGATCTTTATCAGGTAGACATTCCACTACCCTGGTGCCAACTCTTCAAGTGTTATAAAAAAAAGTCTTAGACACATGGAGTAGGGTCAAAATCTCACAGACAGCTTTTGCCCTAATTGAAAACAAAGTCAGAAAATTAATCCATGTCTCTCAAATATCATGGTAAGTCTAGGATACCACACTGCTTCTCTGAACTTTTCCATGCTGAGACTTGGAATGGATGGAAAGTGTTACTGTTACAGCTTTGGGACCTGCTGACAGCTGCAGCTCATCTCTGGTGGGACCACAGTGATGGGTGGAAAAGGAACCCACAAAAATGCTTTCTGCATAAAAAGTCTCCACAACCAGTGTAAGCCTGTCTTGCTAAATCTTCACCAGCTTCTTTGACCTAGGCTGGGACACAGAATGTGGGCAAAGTGAGAGAAGATAGTATTACAGCAATTGGCTGTTCCTGCAGGCCTGCAGGAAGCATAGTGTGGGTGACAGCAGGCCCAAAGCAGTGCTTATTTATATCTAAGGAGGTAAAGGCAACTGAAGTCTTCCTGCGCCCACACAGAGCACCCTCATCACCATCAACAACACAGCAATAAAATAATTGAGATTGCAGGCTTCTAGACACAGCAGGAACTACAGGAGTCTAAGTCTACCCCCCACAGAGAACCTCACCTGTGATTTGACATAACTAGCTTCAGCTGCAGGAAAGCAATTCACTCTCCACAGTGCCTCGAAGACTTTGCTTTTTTTGAGATAATTCTAAAAATTGGACTAAATTGTCGTATGTGTAAGACATGAATGTCCATCAGCTGAGGCTCAAATGAGATCATAATCTATTTGTTCTTGTTCTTCAGAGGCACATCTTGTGCCCAAGCTGTGCAACAGTTGAGACACACTAGTTTTACAGCCAACATCACAGAAGGGACTGTTTTAGCTACCAGCTTGTCCAGTCACAGTTGTCTCCTTCTCTCCCAGAAATAATTAAATACGTGTCTGCAGCTGGGCTGACAGGAGACCTGAAACCCAAAGACAAACGTAGACTCACACTATACATCCAGACACAAGATGCCTTAACTGTATCAGGTCTTTTTGCTAAAACAGATACTGAAATTACTAGCCTCCACCAATGGAAATCAATATAAAGCACTCCCACCGTCGGCTAAAAGCCAGTCTTCCCACAGCAGGGAGGCCTCCAGCACACTGAACGCAGTTCAGACGTACCGTATTCACATGCTGAACATTCACGTCCACATCCTTATGTGTTTTTCCCAAGTGGGTACACCTCTCCATAGCATAAGATGGGGCACGTGCCCATATCCAAGGGGTCATCAGGAAGGAAATGTTAGGGATGAGGTTGCAAGCCAAGTAAATTGTGCTGAGAGGCTGCATCTGGATTGTAAATCACCGATTGCATGGTTTTTGCCAACACAGTGCTAAGCATGTTTTTGCCTGTCTGCGCCAATCAGCTGCCCAAAGCTTGCAGTCAAACTTCAACTCTAGAAACAGTTCTTGCTTTGTAGCATAACACTGCCCTGTTTTCCTTGCTGTAGGAAAGCAGCAGAAAACAGAGGAGAATTACTTTTTTATAGAAACTCGTTTAGTAAGAAGCAGCTCTCTCTCCTAATCTCATGTTATTTGGAACTACTCTCTCGCTGGGCCTGGTTTTACTCACAGGTTTGCAATAGTCTATTTCAAACTATCTACCCACTCCTAGCTGTTCAAAGCATTTATTTCTGAGCGCAAGTTATTATAGCACACTTCTGTAGTGCCTCTGAAAAAGCAGTCCTGTTTTCCTCGTGGTTGGGGAAAGGTGCCTGCCACATGGACTCTGCAGAACTCGTTTAGGCCTGGCCCAGTGCGCCCAGCAGCAGTCAGGCCAGGGCGGCCTGCTCCCGCCAGAGGCTACTGGCCTGCCAACAGGTCAGCTGGAGCGGCGGCACTATGTCAGTCGCGTCGTCGCAGGGTTAGCAATGAGAAGGCGCGTCCTCAGAATTTGTGAAGTGAGAATCCTAGTCCCCACTCAGGAGAGGCAGGAGGGTGGCCAGGCACATCTTGTTTCAGGCTTTCCTCAGAGAAACCCACTCCAGGAGGGTCGTAAAGAGGGGAGGAACAGCAATGAAACTTTGTGGCATTAACTGCTTCTGTCCCTGTCTTTCTCTGTGATTTTTGCAAAGGAAAAGGGTGGTTCCAGACCTGCTGGGAAGGGACAGCGTCGGGACGCACAGCGAGGCGGAGGGGCTGGACGGGGGTCCAGGAGGTGCCCTCTCCCCTCCCGCCACCTCTGCCCCCCGCCGAGGGAAGGGGTGCAAGGTGCACACACCCACTTTGCCGGATCTCCCCGTGAACCAGACAGTGGCGGGCGTGGGGACAGCACAGCACAAGCTCAACGAGCTGGGATTGCTGGGAGGAGTACAAAAGGCCTGCTATGAGGCAGTGCCATGAAGAGATCAGCACTACTTGATCTTGGATGGGTTCGTGGCAGGGGCTGACATTACGCTGGTTACTGTGCTCTTCTGAGAGTAGCACCCTGCCGCCCTCATCCCTCACCAGCGTGTCCCGGATTGCTCTGTTCCAGTGAAAATGTTCCGTTTTGGGTCTCTTCTCTGTCTGCCTGTGCTGGCATGGCACCTGTGGCACGTCTCACACCTTTACATTCCCTTGTGGGCTGGCAACACCCTCAGGCAGCCAAATCAGGGAAGCCAGCTGAAATGATCACGGGATTAGGAAGGCAATGTTTGCAGAAGAGGATCCCTGTCCTATATTTCACCGAGGCACGAGTTGAACTCCTGAAAGATGTATTTCACTGTCAGGCCAAGCCACACCAGAATGTTTCAACATTTGTGCACGGAGACTTTTCAGAACTTTCTGTTGCACAAAGCCCACACAATAGCCACTCTTTATTTGTGACCTATTGTTGGGGTGTTTTTTAACTATGCAGGTATTTCCCATGCATGGGGAAATCTCGTTTTCAGGCTCTGAGCAACACAGTGGCCTTTATTCTCTCCCCTAGCCAGCCCTAGCTGTGCCCATGCCACGTTGGTATCCTTCTGTGCAGACTCAGGATGCTCCAAATGGCTTTTTAGATTTGTTATATAGGGTACATGGGTACCCTGCTCTAATTGCTGATATTATAGAGTTGAACATCTCACGACATTTCTCCTGTAGATTTACCATTTTTTGTAAAAGAGGAAAATGAAAAGTGTCCCCTGCACCACTTAATCAGTTTTCAATGCACTTTGCATTCACTGTATATAAGGCAAGCTAGGCTGTTCCCCATCCCGTCTTTACTTCTCTCTGGAGACGACAAGCAATGATTTACTTATACCTGTACAATTGCAATGTCAAATTTCAGTTCTTGAAATACAAGGCTTAGCTCTGTGATATACAGCAAAACATCTGAAAGTACATATATCACCTCTACAAAATCTGCCTGGGACCAGTCCTTCATCAACTCGGGTATCAGGGTCCTTCATTAATACAAACTACTAGTGACTGAAGTTTTAAACACGGATTGTTCTCCATTGTATAACGTTAACCAGTCATGAACTTCCTTCATTTTCACTGGTGACTCATCTGGTAAACCCTGAATCTTCTTCTGTTTTGGAATTTCAGGACTAATAGAAAAGACTTCTTCAGTTAAATATTCTTTAAAGCAAGAAACTGAATCATCTGTAAAAAATTCACAAGCACTGACCTGTGGGCAGTAGAATAGTAATTTATTAACATGGTATTTGACATTCAGAAAATTCATGTAAGTTGCAACAGTCCTCAATATAACTAGATGGTAAGCAACATATAATCTACTTACTGGAAAAAGTTCTTGGTCAGTCAAGTAGTGTTATGAAAGGATGATAAGATGATGTGTGCATCCCACTACAAAATTTCTTAAATTTCTGTAGGAGTAACAGCCAAGGCATCAACAGATTATGTTAAACCCTTTCTTTCCTACTCTGTCTGTTCCTCCGAGCAGTAGCTATAGGGACTTAACATTCACAGTCAGCTTTTTTTAGTAATGTCCTTGGAGTGAAAAATGATCTTTGGCAAGAATGCAAAAAGACAAACACAAACCGTTGGCACTTCTTATATCTTTTCATATAGTTATGCAGTTATATGGCAAGCATTTTCACTGCTGTTCCTACAATCTGTTCCAAGAATCTCAGGAATTTGCAAAGTAGGCTGTTGTTTCTCTCTCTATCCTCAGGAATCTGAGGAATCAATTCTTATTCCCCACGTACCTAATAATCCTTGACATTCTCAATTAACAGCAGGAACAATAGCTGATGTTAAAATATTTAGGAGGATTCAAGATTTTTTTCAACTCCTTCCCTAAGCTGTTTGTTTGCCTTTTAATCCATCTCCCTCCAGTTATTATATAAACTGGGACCCAGGTTTGGTATCATCTAAATTTAAAAGAATGGCAGAAGTCTCATAGATAATTACATTTCTACATGTCTTGTGCTAGGCAGGAGAAACCCAAGGGAGAGGCAGGAAGAACTGAGTTGTCATACATTCATTGTCAGTGAATGGCTCAAAGACAGCCGGTCTCTGCACCAGACACAGAGCTTGGGGACAGCTAGGGCTATTGCTGGGGGGAAGAGGAAGTACTTACAGGTACAAAGTATATAGATCCATGAGAAATCACACTTTTTTTATTCTGTAGCTCTTTGAAAAACTTGTTCTAATTATGTGTTTTACTAAAAGGTTTGGTGTGTCTGCCAGGATGAGATTGTTGTGTCTCCTTTTTCCTCCATATTTATGTGCGCATCTAGTATTTGGAGGTCTCTTGCAAAGTAAAATCCATATTCATCTTGCAGATCTACATGGTAGTAAATCTGAATTTTGTATTGTCATGCTTAGTTTTCTTTCAGTGATGTTTCTCTCAGCTTTCTCATTATTCTGAGGACACCTTGACAAGGAAAGGGTATGCCGGAACCAGCAGATCTTACCGCATGTCTGAAACTCTGAGAATTGGTGCTCCCTATCAGTCCTCAGAACCTTCCAGTTTTCCTGCCTGGAGAACTCTGATTTTATCTCAGAAATCAGCGTTCAATAGTTTTGACAGCTTCATGACTTCAGAATATAATTCAATTAGCCATAAATACATTTCTCTGTCATACTCAAAATAAGCCCCCCTCTCCAGATTTTGCAATGATTTGTGCAGGTATTCATTCCTATAGATCAGTTCTTTGTTTGTTCTCCTCAGAAGCAATTATGTATATCCTATTGAATTGCCCTGTATCTTATCTGAATGTTCCTTCCAAGTGGAGTGAAATACTACTTCTCATTTGATTATCTTTTTCTTTTCCTAGATGGCTAGTTTATATGTCAGCAGTTACTTCTTTCCTCTGTGCTACTAGGATAATCACTCATTCTTATGAAAATGCCCACCTTAATAATTTCTTCCTTAAAGTGCTGACATCGTAGCAGTTTGTGCTTTAAATCTCTGCTTTCTTCTGACCATCCTTGTAAAATTTCAGTTTATGCTAAATAAAATCTTTCTATGTAAGTTCCAGTGTGAAATTCTGTTAATTTTTAGATTATAAAAGGAGCACACTTCACTACATAAATTTCATACCCATCGATACCTCTTTCATGTAGTATTGATCTGTTTATCACCCTACTTGAGAAATCCATATTTCCTCCCTCACTTATATTCTACAGGAAAATCATGTCCCTGTAGCTTCAGCATCACATGTACAACTTCAGCTGGTGGTAAACGGAAAAGTTTCTTCAATGTGAGCAAATCTGGAATTCTTGCAAGCTTGGTAGGTACACTTCAAACAACCAAACTGGAACCAGTTCTTACTAAGTACTTCTCAAACTTGGAATAGTTTCTTCCACAGCAGAAGAGATCTCAGGGAATATACAAATGACTGTTCTTGAGAACACTCAGATCTGTATTTCTGGAAGATGCCTTTGCTGAAAGTACACCTGAGAGGGGCAGATCCTTTGCATTTGCTTTTTGCTAGTGTGTTAAGTATCTCTTCCATCTGTCTTGCCAGTGTCAACAAGGCTCTTAATATAGTGTGTGAGGCCTCCATTCTATGCAAGGGTATGAAGAATTAGTTTATTAAATGTGCTTATGAACATATAGTTGATATAGTAGCCTATACGGAAGGCGAATATATATTTTTACCAGAAAAACAAACAAAAAAAAGCATTTCAATACTTCCATCAGTGGTTTACATGCCACACAAGATTATCACTTTTGCTAAGATTAAAGACTGCCCCTGCACAGACCAATCTGTTTCAATATTACTTTTGTGAGGGGATTGTTATTTTTGTTTACACAAGCAAAAGTTTCTGAGCACCAGGATGTTTAGCTGCTGCTCAGTTACACAGAAACTTCTAAAGCTAGTTTGGCCCTTTGGATTCCGTGGGCAGAGTGACTATCATTGAATGGAGATGATTCAAAATAGTTTCGGTTCTGCTGTCCTTGTGGTGGGAACCGACTCAGTTGCAAAGATATCAAGGCCAGCTGCAGGATAGGCAGGGAAGAAAGTTGCAAGATGTGCTGAAGTAACAAATCAGAGGAAAAGATTTCAAGAGTAATCAGCCCCTCTTACCTGCAGCTCTCTGTTATTTTTCTGTCACAGCACGCAGAGCACAGCCTGCAGACGTAAGAGTTGCTGCTCTAGGCAGACCCTGACATAGTTAGTTTTAGATTAAATCTATATTTGCAACACCAGCCTACGTCCCATCTTTTTCTTAGGATCAGAAATGCATTTCAACATAAACTGGGGTTTGATGAGCCATTTGTAATAGCCCCAAGCTCACACATGTTACTGCCATTTTGGTTTACTTGGCTGGATAAGCCCCTACTACACAGCCAAGTTGCTACCCAAGGTTTAGTATTTGCAAGCCATATTGAAGATATAACTAATACCAACCTGGACTAAGGCATAGATTATTCTGAATGAGGTACAAGCTTGTACTCAGTAACATCCAAACAAAGTGGAACTTCTCACGTAGACACTCCGTCTCACAATTCAGACACATAAAAGGAGTCACAATTTTAAACTACATTTCATTTGACCATTGTTTTCTTTCCTCTGGTACAATGAAATAAAACAGCTACAGGCAGCTGGCTGCACCTTTCGGGTGATAATTTAAAACTCTATGTTCTGGTAAAGCACCAAGTCTTTCATTCCGTAAAACCCAAAATATACAGAACAGCCTTTGGGAACTCGCACTTACTCTGTAATTCCATGGAGAATCTGATGTGAATATAATTTTCTGCTGTGTTTGCAGCCCATTCAAAGTGGCCTTGTTCTAATGCAAAATAATAAATAAGTGAAGTCTTAAGCAGAAGTGAAACTTCCTAGTCTATTTTCAGCATGCATACCCCAAGATGAGTGAAAAACCAAACACGGCTAATGATGAGAAGTAAATAATTTTCATTCTTTCAGTACTAGCTGGTAACTTTAATGTTTTAGTATGATTTTTATAGTGATGGCATCCTCTTAAAATAAAATAATAGCTTAATTGAGAAAGTATATGTGTCCATAAATATATGCATAAAAAATTGAATGGCCCTGTATTCTGTGTGAGTAGGAAGTAGGGAGAAAAAAGACGTACAGCAAGAGGTTGGTCTGTACCATTCTGGTAAGTTGCTACAAGGTGGAGGAAGAGGAAAGGGGACAGCATCTATTGTAGTGCATGCACTTAGATCAAACTCATTGGATAAAAAGAACACTAGTAAAAGAGTTTGTTGAACCAGATCCTCATATAGCTGGGGCTTTCATCTTTAATGGAAATAAATGAACTCGTCTGACGTGAAAGGAATGTTTGATGAGGGTGGAAAGAATGCAAGGGCTTTTTGAGTGATCAAGATTTAAGCTTACAGGAAACAAATGCCAACTTTGTAGAGGTCACCGCACCTCCATACTCCAGGCATTCATTGCAGAGGAGTCACTGTCTAAGCTGTGGACAGTGAATACTGTAAAGGAATGAAGGGTTCTTTCCATTAACCAGAACCCCAAGAATAATCTAAGTGATAATACATGGATTTGTATCAGCAAGCAAACAGAGGTGGTTTGTATATAACTAGGCATCTAAAGGTTTTGTGTGAGATCAGTTAGGGCTTAGAATTGGAAATAAAACATAAATGACAGCAAACCTGCACCATAAATTTATCGTAATAGAACCGGAGATGAGCTCTGAAAAGGTGTTCTGACAAGAGCAGGCTTGGCTGTAGAAATGACCTGTCTGTTGGGGAGAACAGAGAGACTTACAGAAGAAATCCTGGGAAGCAAATAGATGGGGCATTTTCAGAGGTGGAGGGAAGATAACCTGACAACACAGGGAACGAAGCTTTCAAGCACTAGCTAAGTACTCTTCCTTACACTCACAAAGAAACATAAATTTACTAGCAAAACACAGACTTAGAAAACACTATGAGCTCGTGGATCCAGACTAGGCCACAGCTGAGTCCAGAATCAGAAGTCTCCGTTCAAACTCAAGTGCAGAGATAACGCTTCTCATTCCTATTAAACTTCTAAAAATAATTCCCAATAAGTTGATGCTAAAAAAGTCTGCAGCTAGAAAGCCTTGGAGTGCTTTGTTTTTCAGGTAACTACAGTGTAAATACAAGACAAAGAATGTCATAGCATGCTTTCTTGTCTCAGAGACAGGAAACTGCCCATGAGCCGTATTAGGTCTGGGCCTTGGATAGATTAAGCTCACAGACACAAGAAGTCCTTTTTCTGATCCAAAAGCTCTCAGATGCACTGGGGCATTCTTTTTCCCCAGTATACACATCTATGGTCTCTGGTGCACTTTGCTGCCTTTGTACAGCTATGACAGCAAGCTGCAGAACAGTACCTTCCTGCAAACTATTCACACGCTGCTGCTCTCCTGTGTTCGTCCACCACAGACAAAGACAGAAGTGTTTCTAGGCTTTGAAAAGGGCAGCAGAGGGAATGGCATCTCCAGGATGCCCCACCAGGAAAGCTCCAGGCTTTCCCTGCCACCGAGATAGACAGAGAATAGGATTCCTGAGCTACTGCCTCCCTGCCATACTCCTGCGATATAGGCAGGACTTCACATTTTCTCAGAAGGGCAGAGAAGCACCTGGGAGGTTCCTGTCTCACAGCGTCAAGACAGCACCTACGACTCTTGTAAGAGGAGCACTGATGTCTGCTGGATACTCCCTGCCACCTTGGGATTGAGAAGGGTGTCTAATGCCTTCTGGGTTCTGAGGCGAGACAATGGCACAGGGAACATTTAAACCCCCAGTTCCCTACAATTATTCTGGCTGCTCTTCCAGCTGCTCCCAAGGAAGCTAGCTTGAATCTCAGCTTGATGCATGTATTGTCACCAAATGTGCCCGCCCAGCTCTCCCCCAGGTTGTACTGTTTGGCCCTCAGGACAGCAGGGCCCCACCTCCCATCTTCTTCAGCATTTGCACTGATCTGGAGAGATCACCTGTAAACGCATGAAAGAAGTCCAAGACCTGTTAAGCTTCTGGCCTCTGCCAGGGGCTGATATATGACTAACCAATACCAACTTTAGCGATAGATTTCAAATCAGAAATTGGGCAGTGACCTGTCAGAGTGCTGAGGTGTGGAAACTGAACAGAAATTTATCAGTCCTTTCTCTCTTGCATCTGACTGTAAATATGGCCTGTCCAGTCCCCTCAAAGTGAGCTGATTTGCCACAGTCTGTAATTATTACTGGAGGAAGAGCAGACAGTTTTTTGAAACCTCGAGAAGTTAAGGGAATAATTATAATCGCCACCAGATTCAGTTACACTCTGGCATATGAAGCTGAAAACACAAAAACTTTCTGTAATGTGTAATCATTATCCTCCTCTGATGGTGGTGTTAAATTGTGCACAATGGCAAGAAAAGCAAAGATCCCAAACCTACTGACTGCTGTGATAAGAGAAAAAATCCTGAAGTGAACAGGATTGCAGTGGGATTGTGACATTTTAATGATAGTTTAGAAATACAGAAATGTCTGAAGTGGAGATAGTCAGTTTTCTATTCATTCTTTTTCTGTCTGAATAGCAGTCCTGATGGAAGCATAAGGTGAAATTCATCCACTAGCCTTTCAATTTTGTAGACATAGATTTAAGAAACTGTTTTAAATCAGAAATAATTTTTATCTGAACATAATGTAGTGAGTTTTATTTTTACTTCTACAAAGACCTGTCTATAACCAGTGATATAAATACATTGCCCTGCTTTCTTCTGTTTTTTTTACCCCAAGTTCACACGACCTGAGCCGTACCTAATAACTGGTAAACCTCTATAATAATACCTTCATCAATTTTTAAGATTTTCCAGTAAATCTCCAGATGTAAGGTTAGAAATGCTGTCAGTCTGACACAAAGCTGCTATCATAGGCTGTTCAATACAGAATTTAGCTATCTGGCTGAATTAGTAAGTATTGTTTTGCAACCAAAATTGATGGAATTATGTAGGTAGATCAAGGTGGAGAGAGCCTGAGCAGAGGTGAAGAAGTTTCAGGGTGGAGAGAGAGATCACAGCTACACTAAGGGAGTAAGTTCTGTTAAAAATGTGACGTTTTGGTCAGTGCAGCCTCTAGGCTGCCTCCAGGGCTCATTACAAAGCAGTTCTCTCCACTTCCAGTAGGGCTCTAGGAAGCGAAGTGTTTCAAAAAAGCTTTTTAAAAATACATATTCTGTCCAGGCAAACTGTAGGTTTGAGAAAGTAACGGAAAAAGAAACTGTGGAGTAGAGGGTATTTCACAGAGTGCCAAAGGAAGGAAATGAAATATGTCTGCAATGGTTTGGGGGAGGACCTATAGCATGAAGGCCTATTTGTGGAAGATTTTATTTGCCTCACATCCAGTCATACCACAAGACCGCTCGGTTTAGCTGATGAAACAAAAGGTTTTGTAATATCCAGTTGCTTTATATAGTTGCATAAAAATAGTAAAACTGAGATAACTGTATCCAGTCTGCAATTATTAGAAGTAATCAGATGACTGGAACCAAGTCTGCAAATAGGTAACACCCATCTGGTCAGGCCAAAATGGGCTGGCTTTCCCCTCTGAGAGTCATAGAATCATAGAATCAATAAGGTTGGAAAAAACCTCTCAGACCATCAAATCCAACCATCAACCCAACACTACCATGCCTGCTAAACTATGTCCTGCAGTGCCACATCTACACGTTTTTTGAACACCTCCAGGGATGGTGACTCCACCACTTCCCTGGGCAGCCTGTTCCAATGCCTGACCACTCTTTCAGGAAAGAAATTTTTCCTAATATCCAGTCTAAACCTCCCCTGATGCAACCTGAGGCCATCTCCTCTCGTTCTATCACTAGTTACTTGGGAGAAGAGACCAACACCCGCCTCGACCAACACCCACCTCACTACCACCTCCTTTCAGGTAGTTGTAGAGAATGATAAGGTCTCCCCTCAGCCTCCTCTTCTCCAGACTAAAGAAGAGGAGTTCCCTCAGCTTGTCCTCATAAGACTTGTTCTCTAGACCCTTCACCAGCCTCGTTGCTCCAAAGTAACCCTTTGGACCATGCTCATCCTGGCCTATGCTGAAGGGCCCTCAGGGAGCAATGATACACCAGGGGCTAGAGCTCAAGACAAGACGTCCACTTCATTTCCAGCCTTCCACATCAAACAGCTCTCAATCCAGACTATCTTAATCTTTGAAAACAATAACCAAGACAGTGGCCTCCAAGCCAAAATGGCATCAGATTCACAGTACTGTATTCTGAGGACTTATCCAATGGGTTTGATAAGTGCTTAAACTTTAGTTGTTAACAGATGAACTGTCCAGCTGGAGTTTTGAGACTTTGTAGGGGCTCAGTCTCGCAGGTGCTCCCATCGTAGTGGCCCCAATTACATGTTTACTATTGCAACAGATCCAATAATGTGAGTAATTATGACCTTTTTTGGGGAGACAGCTCCCATGTTTGAGCAGACTGTGAAGGAATCTCTGTATATTTTCTTAATTTTGAGGGACAAGCTTTAGAGTTTGAAAGCACTATGCCCAGAGACCTGTAGAGCTTCATTAGAACAGAGGAGCTTCAGAGATGTGAGAAGTAAATTTTAACCAGTGCCTGCCTGTACAACTCAGTGTACCAGGCAGTGGCCAGTAGCTTCCTGAGCTTACAAGTCATTCAAAAATTAATAGAAATTCGATAGTATAATAAATGTGACTGTCACTGATTATGTGTCCCAGGAGAAATACCATCGCTATGTATCAGAGGCTTTTGAGGTCTGCTTTCAGTTCTACTCCACCGTATCATGTTTTTATCAACTGTACTTCAAATAATTCTCTCCTCTTCCAAAAACTCCTAAATTGTCTTGCTAAAGCTAATAATGCTAATACTACCTTGAAGCTCTAATAAATTTATCACACGAGATTTAAACAAAATGCTTCTTTCCCCCCTGGAAAAGGTTAGAGGAAGAGTAATCATGGCCTAAAACATTCATCTTTTGTTCCCCTTTGCCTAGATGAAATACATTACAGCTTCTTTGTAGCATAGGAATGAGAACAGGTGCCTTCCTACACCAGAGAGAATGTAAATGAATGCATTTCTGCCTTCAGCAGTTGAGCAACAAAATAACCAAAACAGTACCGTGATCCTGGTTGGAAAACAACACTGTCCAGGATTATTCACTTTACCACGGAGATTTAGCAGACTCAGTAGAAGATGAGCACTTCTAGCAGCTTCTCAAGTGTTTAATTAACTGTTGAAACTATGTCAGTTATCAGGTATGAGTAACTACACCTTCTGTAATTGGGCTTATATGTGCATTTCACTTTCTGACTAGAAAAGGCCCTTTAGAATTTGCTACAGTGACCTGGTGTGAGGGAGCAGCAGGAGAGGGCTGCTCAGCCAGGGAAAGTGAACTGGGAGCCGAGGTGACAGCAGGGCAGGCGGGGCAGTGCCCTCGTTGACCAGGATGCAGTCCCACCCTACCCAAGCAGGTCCGGTGGCACTACGCAGGGTCAGCCGACAACCCAGACAAGTCTTCAGGGACGTAACAGATCACAGGTAATCCAGGGATTCAGACCAGTGGATCTGTCTAAGGAAGGTACACGGCCAGGCTACACAGCTGCGACACAGCTCAGGCAAGGACTGAGGAAGGGCCTGAGCCTCAGGGGATGCCTCCAGTGAGGCTCCTCGCAGCTCAGTCTTGCCATGCTCCTTGCACAGCAGCCTCACCACAGGTCAGAGCTGGCCATGGGCACAGGCAGCCAAAGGCCTTGCAGGGGGCAAAGGTTGTGTCCAGGGCCCTGATGACTGAGGCCCAGGAGGGCTAATGGGGTGGGCTTGCTTGTCTACAAGAGTGCAAGTAAGTTTAACAGAAAGTACATTTTAGAATTTGTACTTAGAGATGGAAATAGTTTCTTTTGAACTCCTCATTCACATTAAACCAGATTTATCAGTTAAGCTTGCACTGGCAAATTTACAGTAACTGTCAATCCCTAGGTAGTCTATTTTGATGGGAACTTTTGTTTGTTCACAGAAAAAAAAAGTAGTGGTATCTCTTCCTTCTAGCCAGATGTTTATGTGAGTCACACCTGAGCTAATTGATAATCCAGGCAGTGATAGCTGGAAATAATGGCATTACAGAACTTCCAGGTTCAGTTAAAGTAACACTAATTTTAATCCTTGCATGGTTCCACACTTGCACAGTTAACTGCCTGTTCTCTGATATCTTAAAGCAACACAGCTCAATTCCTCCAGCAACACAGGACAGATGGCAGTTTCACAGGCCACGCAGGAGTTGTAAGTGCTGGGCTATGCTCCTGTACGAGAGGAGGCATAGCTGCAGCCCCACTCTCTTCTCCCACGGAAATTCAGTCTTAAAGCCCCCAACTTCCGCAAGCACAAGCTGATATGTTCAGCTGGCTGGGCAAACAGCATACACTATCAAACACACGCGTGTCTCCTCTCAGGAAGCAGAGATGGGCTGGGTGCATTGCATATTCCCTGGATGGCCAGCTGGACCATGCTGAATTCAAAGAAGAAATTCTCATAAACCTTATTTGAGTTTCTATGCTAGATCCCTTTGGGTTGCAAGACGTGATGAGCAACTAATTCTGAGAACAGACTGTTATACTCCTCATAGTTACAACTTTGCTCATCACTTTTTAAAAAAGTATTAAATATTTCATTAGGAATCTAGAGTGATTGTAAAATATTTTCTTTTTTATTAAACTTGGAGGGGTTAATTTAGGTGGGCATTCATCCTTTGCAACTGCATATTTGGACTTCTGCTTTCTATGATTAGTTCTGATATGCTTTTTATTTCTCTTTTTGAATGCCTTAAGCATGTTTCTCTTCTGTTGTTTGTAGTATGACTGATGGAATCAAATGCAAATAATGTGGAAGTAAATATTTCACCTCATAGAACCAGAACCTTAAATGTAGATTAAGTTAAGAAATTTATGAAACTTGTCTAGTAAATCTGAGAGCTCATCAAAAAAATCTGAAATATCAACACAATTTTGAAAGACTAATCTTTTAATAATGCAAGTTACATTAAAAAGAAATAAACCTTACAACAGGAGAAATATTATGTGCATTAAGAATGTCGTAAAAAGGCTGCTGTAAAATTATTTTAAATTAAACATGAAAATCTAACAAAGAGAAGTCTGATCAACTCATTTTCGTCTATGAAAATTGCAGTGAAATTTTTTGATTGGCTTCTGCCATCTACTGCACTGTGTAGGAAATGCAGCATAGAAATGCGAAAACCATGCAAAATGTATTTGCTGACAGTTCTGCGTAACAGAAATGGTCCCTATTTTCTAACACTTCCAAAGCTTAAATACCATGCATGACATGCTTTCCACATCTCTGTTGATTCTGAAAACAGTTTCCCAGTGTCTCGTCCATTCAGTGCATCAGAGTCACTCTGGTACTGGGATGTGAGGTGCAGCTCAGTGAAACCACGTGAAGGCTGAGGAAGGGCGAGAAACTGTCTGCAGTCTTTCAGGCTGTGCACATCCTCAGGAGAACAGCAGTAATCTCAGATTATACTTGCACCTCAAAGCTTTGCAGACTGACTGCAGCTGATCTGCGTCCCTCTCTGAAGTAGCAGTGTAGCCTGGGCAAAGCTGTCTTGAAGGCAGAACATAGTGAGCCTTTGGTGTAGAGAGGATACTTAAAGCCACATCTCTTCTTTTTGGGACTGGAGACAAAGCATGCGGGGGAAAGAAGAATCCGCTTCTTTTGTTCAGCAAACTGATGAAGTTTAATTCCGGAGATCTTGCTCTAAGCAAACGCTCATGCTGCACATTGTCTGTCTCAGAAATGTGTCAACTATTAAGGGAAGCACCTGTAAGATCAGTTAACATTTTTCTTCTCAGAAAACTATTGCCCTGGTGAATTCTGTTTTTAGGAAAGAAGGCAACATCTGTGTGCTGTTTAAAGCCACATTATCAAAACAAATGGTGTTCACCTTAGGCATCCAGAATTCATTTCAACAATTTTTTGTAATGTAGTTAATGATGATCCAGCCTAATACCCTGCGCTTTAGCAGATTTTCGTATTCTTGTGAGCAGTCTTTCCATAACTGTCCTTACATGACACCCACTCACCTTCAACCAGGTTCAACCACTCACCTTCAAACATCATGACTGAGAGTCATTGCGAAAAACAGAAGCTTGTTTCCAAGGCTGGTAGGCTGATAACCACCCAGACAAAAACACAGAAGGACGCAATAGAACCTCTGTTGCCTGTATGCAAAGTGCTGACAAAAGGATATCTGTTTCCAAGGAAATGCACTATACGATTCAGGTGTCTCCTGTGTTGAGAAGGTTGGTTTTGGTCTGCCCGGGCCAGTGTGCTATTAGGCCTAGTGCACTAACAGGATTTAATGGCTCTGACAGGCCTCACCAGGCAGCCCTGCCCTGGGCCCGCAGTCTGCATTTAATCTCAGGCCTGAGCTTTCAGTCCTAGCCAATGTTGAAGGTGTGTCTCTTCCCAGTTTTGCCGCAGCTTTGCCTACGGGCACCGTTGTTCCGGGCCCTGACCTGGCAGAGTGACTTACCAGCTCTGCTTTGGGCCTCCCTTATCACTGTGAGTTTGCCCGCGGCTCTGGGCTCATGGCCATCAGTCAGGGTCTGAGCCTGACCCTGGCTCTTTTCCCTGGCTCTGCCCGGCTTTCTTGGCTTGGGTGATGTGGGGCTGGGCCCTGGCTGGTGAGGCCTCTGCCCCGTGGGCCGCCTGCGGGTTTGTGCCTAGGGCCCCGTCCCGCGGCAAGAAGGTGGCCCTGGCTGGAAGCACTGACAGGGATGAGAGAAACCAGCGGCTCCCTTTTAAAGCTCAAAGAGAGAAAGAAAGCTTGATTTCACAGAACCACAGAATCACAGAATCACAGAATGGTAGGGGTTGGAAGGGACCTCTGTGCGTCATCTAGTCCAACCCTCCTGCCGAAGCAGGGTCACCTACAGTATGTTGTAGAGGACCTTGTCCAGGCGGGTCTTGAATATCTCCAGAGAAGGACTCCACAATCTCCCTGGGCAGCCTGTTCCAGTGCTCCGTCACCCTCAGAAGGAAGAAATTCTTCCTCATATTCAAACGGAACTTCCTGTGCTTCCTCACCTAACCTTTTGTTTAATTATGTTGCGCGTGATGGAAATACTCTGGGGTAATACTGCCTATTAGCATCAACTGTTCTGCTGTAGGTGCCTCCTCTAAAAACTTGCTCTAAGTCCACGCGTGAAATTTTGAAACATTTTGACTGACTACATCCCCTAGACAAAAGATTCAGTTAGAAACGGCTACGGTCTGGAAACAGCTACTGATGTGGTTCTCCTCAGGCAGAGACTAGACTCTGTTGAGGGCTCCATGTTGTCCCCTGGCTCTGGCAAAATTAGACCCCTATGAGCATAGGACAAAAAAGGACCCCTTGGCTCATCAAGTCTTTGCTATTGCACATGGCCCTGTCGGAAAATCCTATTAATAAACTACAGTTCTCTCAAGACTAAGGAAGAGGGAGAGATGAGAATTTCTTACCTCCCGATTTCCTCTGTATTTTGAATTCTCTTTGCCATGAAATGGCATTTCAGACTAAATTTTATGTAGTTTATTAATAGCACAGTTTTGCTAGTTAAGTGATTTTCTAAATGAGGAATCCAGTATTGAATCATTTCTAACATCCAGACTTGCAAGGCCCTCTCCAGGTTAAAATTTGTTAGATGAAATTGTAGTAATTATAAGTCCCCTTTTGTGTACTGTTCTTAAAATGTCAGCATTTCAAGTATTTAATCAGACTATAAACCTTGTAAATTCTGTAACTGCTTAAAATTAATAACAATTCAAGAAGCATTGTTGGAGCTTGTCTTCGGACCTATTGACTAAATTTATATAATTGGGAAAGGGTCACTACTAGGAAAATCAACTAGAAACCCACCACCATGATAAACAAAAGTAATATAACTCAGAAATTAGCTACTGCTTTGATTCTGTGTATGAAATTCAAATAAGAACAACTTCAGAACAGTATATATGTGTTAGTGCTGCAACAGAGTGTGCATCTGTGCAAATCTGCCTGCATGAATCATGGGAACATTTTGGGTCAGGTCAAGTCTCATACATTTTTAACCTACTTGCCCAAGGAACTGGAGGACTGAAAGGAACAAAACACAAGTTGCAATGTCAAAGGTAGTTCACAGTAATTGTCTTGCAGTTCAAGAGGTAATCTGGTTTCTTTGCGATTTGTTATGGTTTTGGATGTCAGTAAGGGCCATCCATTAGGAACAGAACATGCTTTGCATTTCTACTCACTCCTCTGCAACAAAGAACTCTAAATGTGAGAAGAGCACCAAGAAAAGCCCTTGGCTTGCTTTCTTTTTAGCAAAGAAGTTGTTTTATCAGTAGCAGAACTAATGGGGCCTAGTGACATATAGAACTATGTCCCCGGATTTTTCCCCTTTCTTCCACCCCCTCAGTACCTCCAGATAGAGAGATTGCTCCCACAGTTTCTACTTGCTTAGCTGAACAAAGGGCAGCATGGTTCACTGAGCTAGTAGTTTGCAATTACATTTGAGCCAGCTCTCTGCTCAGGATCTCCAGGCTGACTCCCTAGCCAGCTAATACCTCTTAAATGGGTAAGGGGATGTCTCATTACCATGTGATCTTTGTTGCATAAGAAAATCAGATTAAAAAAACAAGGGCACTCAGTAATTCGGAGGCCTCTATCTGAACTACTCTGCCCTGGAATTTGGCCTTGTTGGGTCAAATGGAGAAACCTTACTGGTTCTCTATTTCCTCCCTCTCCAGTAGCTTGCAGCAGACGTCGACACACAGGTTTAGATTTGGGGTGTGTTGGGAAGAATTCCAATGGGGCAAACCCTCCTTTCTGTCCTTCATAGCACTCACAATGTGTGACCTGAGAAATGTTAATACACTGTCTAGCATTTGCATAAATAGGATTTCCCCCTCAAAGTCACCACAACTCTAAAAGACAAAGGAAGAGCACTGATCTTCTGGTTCAATAATTCTCTTGGAAATCTTCTTTTTCTTTTACAACACACAGTGTGTCATTTGGCCACATAGTTTGACAAGAAATATTAACTGAAGGATACAATATGTGGGAGAGTTTGCAACAATTTTATGTGCCTGCAGAGGGTAGGAAAAAGGCACAGACCACCAAAGTTTGTGGGATCTTAGCCTTTCATTTCTAATACACTTTGGAATATTAGGATCTGACATGTTTCTCCAATTTCCTGGTATGTTTCATTATGAGAAGATGGCTGCAACTGAAGTTTAACCTCAGGATCCCTTCCTGGTAGTCCTGGACAGCTCTTACACCACATACTGTAAGCCTGGGAAGGATTGGGGGATTTTTAATTTTTAATTTTAGATTTCTGTGTTAAGGAGATTTTTCTTACACATTATTCCTAGGAAACAGCATGTGTGTAGGCACTGGAACAATAAGCTGCTGTAAATCATCTGCTCAAGGGTAACTGAGCTTTCTTTGAGAGTAGATGTGAGGAAATTTTGAGATAGCTTACTCCAAGCTGACATGTGTAAATATGTTTAGAGAGAGATTTGTAAATACAAAAGATAGAAAAAAATTTTTCCTAACCCAATACTGACAACTTATTTAATGATTCAGAGCTGACATACTTGTGGGTGTATACCATCATTTTCCTTTGAAAGAGCTCACATTTGAATATGCTTCTTGCTTACAACTTTTGAGATCTTTCCTTTTTAAACCTTTCCAATATTTTATGAATTTTTGTAACCTATCCCAGACTTCAGTCAGTCTCCAATCACACTCCTACTCTCCATAGTTTCTCTCAGTCTACAACTGTACACCTGCATGGTGATACCAAATTCCCTCACCAAAAGAAGCACTCATATAGAGAATCTTTCAAGGGACATTATACACATAATTTGTGCAACTGCTCTCTCTTCCTGTTTTATCGCACACTGTTTGATTCCTACCAGGTCTTCCGTGGTACTCATTTCTGGAACACATTTGTGTGTTTGTTTAATAAGGAGCAAAAACCTCTCACCTTTCAGAGAACTTGCTGAGTTCCTCTCTACCATCCAGAAGGAGTGAGCAGCGACAAAAGGAAATTACTGACCCATTTTGTCAATGAAACACAGCAGTTTATGATTTAACGACAAACTCGTCACAAGTATGATGTAGCAGCAAGAACTAAATTTTTATTACCCAATATAAGTTTATGTAGATGACTGAGTCATATTTTAAGAGGTTAAGAGCTTTGACTTCAAAAGCTCTTTGTACCAGAAGCATTGCCTTCAGCTCTATTTTTAACTTGTTATTTTTTTCTCTCACAGCAAAAGCGATTATATATCCATTGTACTTCATTTTTGCATTTCTGTGTGTGCTGATAGCAAGCGTGAAAGTTTCTTTCTGCATCTGATGACTCAAAGTTATTTCTTTGACTGGTCAGACTTCGGATGAGATGCTCAAGAATCAAGCCAAACAGTTACTTCCTGGTTTTATGCTCAGGTTTTTTTCTCTTGTCTCTTAACAACTTGGTATTTCAATTGTTATAAGAGTTATCCCCTGAATGGTTTTAATATTCCACATGAGTACATTATTGGTCCTCAATCATCCTATTTCTCCTCTTAAAAGAAAAATAAGAGGAGTTTGGTTTTTACATTCTAATGAGCTCTGTCAGATGGATAAAATGATCATCTGTCTTTTTCCAAAATCTAAAATATGGTCTGGTTCTGAGCATCGTGGTTTCATGACTCATTGGCCAAAGAATGCAAATTAGAGGATGCCACTTAGCTCATAAGCCTGTACATCTGCCAGAAGGATACCATTCTTTTGGACATGTTTCCACTTCTGGATGAAAAAGGCCAACAGCATTGCTCTGCAAGAGTGGCACAGCACGTGTTTCATTGTGCATTACCAAGCAGGCATCAACAGTAATGGTGAACTTAACCCACAAAGTTTTTCCAGTTTTCTCAGTCAGATCATCTTCTGTTGCGGCACTATACATTACCTATGCTAGTTTTCTGAAATTTCCACAAAGTAAGAAAAAAAAAAAAGAGGACTAGTTATACATACTTGGAGGCAGAATACAAAGCTCTGTTTCCTCAAAGCGCACATAAATGCAGGTCTGCAATGTCTGAGGAAGAAACTGTCACCAAATAAGTCCATTGATTGAGTCCCCTTCTTTCTTTACAGTTCCTACCCTTCTCAGTTTGGGGATTGATATCAGGGTTGGAAGCTGTTCTTGCTTTGTGACATGTGATGCTGTACCACTGGCAAGCTAGACTTTTTATTAGATGGAATGAGAAAAACAAACAAAGAAAGCAGCTGTAAGTAATACCTCATTTCCCGACAGAGGATTACATTTCACTGAATTGGAAATCAAAAGTCAGAAACCTAACAGATTGTGCAAATTCTACTGTAAGCCTGTTTGCACCTTTGGCAAAAGATGCCTTTGAAAACTCTTCCCTAAAGGACTTTTCTCTTAGAAAGGGGAATAAAAGGGGGAGGTGGCAAAAATGAACTAGAAGGAGGCAACATGAGTTCTCAGAGTTACTCTTTATTAAACTTCATGTTGAAACCAAACTGAAAATTGGCAAAGCTTCCAGGAAAATTTAGCAAAGAAACAGCTTGCGGTAATCTAGCAACCAGGGTTACTATGGCAATAGCTGTACACTGTGAAATTTAGTAGATATAATTTTCCATGATTCACTGTGTATTTTTAGCTATTTTTCTTTTTGTTCTCTCATGCTAATTGCCTTTCTGAAGAAAAGGAAGGACTGAACAGTTAGGTCATGCCCTCAGAAAAGAGAGAGAGGTGTCAGTTGGTGCTTAAGGGGAGCCTTTGTGTTCTAGCCTCAAATGATCAACCATCCTAAGGAAAGCTTAGGGTCTCAATTCCTACCCCCTTCGTCTTGTCTTGAGCCTTTAAGACCACTGTTCCCTGCTTCTTGAAATCTTTCCTTCCCTTGTTCACCTTAATTTCCTTCTCTAATGCTTCTCCCTGCTAGTTCACAGTCTGAACCCGATGCATAATTTTTCTACTTTCCTTCTTTTTCAGCTGTTATCCAATATGATTCTTTTCCATAACACCGCCTCTTTTCTTTGTGATATGGTTTCAACTCAGGGACTCAAAAATCTACCTCCCATCTCCTCACTCCCCTCCCTCTGTGCAGTCCTCTCTTTGGCCTCTCTGTGCCTTGCTCATAACCTGAGCCGATCAAGACTTAAATGTTCCTTCATTGTCAATCACACTGATTCAGTCACTTTCCTAGCCATTTAGATATACAGTCACGATTTTATATATACATATATATGATTTTTGTATGGCTCTGACATGCAAGCTGTCATGCGCTGTTTACCCTCATAATATCTCTAAGATCTGGCCTCCTATTCTTTGACCAAATGTCAAAACTTGTCATACGAGTCTTTCTCTTGTTCCATTACAAGTAGAGTCTCTGCTTCCGGGCCACACATGCTGAGAGTCATTCAAAATGTTGATGACTTCATGATCTTCCCTGTTTGCTTCTTCTACTGATAATCTCCTTTGTGCTATTATTCCTCTGCTATGACAGGTTCTACTTCTGTTCTTCAGCTGCATGAACTTATAACTAAGATCCCTTCTTTATAATGCTGCTTTTATCATATACCATCATTGATCGACCCCTTCACTTTATCATTGTCTCCAACTTTCACTATTTTATTCCACAACTTGTACTGGTACCTTGGTGCTTTGTCACGTTGACTTTGATACATGATAGATGGGTGTTATCTCAACCCTTCAAGCCCCGCGTTCGTTGCCAAAAAAGACTGTCATGGTTTAACCTGGCAGCTGGCAACTGAGCACTAGACAGCTGCTCACTCACCCATCCCTTTCCTCCCCAGCGGGATGAGGAGGAGACTGGACAAAAGGTAAAACTCATGGGCTGTGATAAAGACAGTTTAGTAAGACAACAAAGGAAAATAATAATAATAATAATAATAATAATAATAATAATAATAATAATAATATGCACAACAAGCTATACACAATACAATTTTTCTCTTCACCTGATGACAAATTGCGTAGCCAGTCTCCAAGCAGCAATCATGGAACCCATGGGTTTCCCGGAGCTCATGAATTTCACAGATTTCACCGAACTCATGAATTTCACATAACTCACCAAACTCACATAAAAAAGACCAAACTCACAGAAAAAAGACTGAACTCACAGAAAGGTTCGAACTCACAGAAAAGGGAGGATTCGAACTCATTGAAAAGAGGCTCCCTGCCCCCCAGCCAATCCCCATTTATAAACTGAGCATGACATCTATGGTATGGAACATTTCTGCTGGCCAGCTTGGGCCGGCTGCCTGGTTGTGCTCCCTCCCAGCTCCTGCACACCTGCTCATTAGCTAAACACGGGGCTACAGAAAGTCCTTGATTTCTTAGCAACAACTGAAAACATCAGTGTTATCAACGTTCTTCTTGTTCTAAATCCAAAACAGAGCAGCTATTGGGAAGAAAATTAACTCTATCCCAGCCGAAATCAGGACAATGGGTCACGGAAAAGTAAAGAATATCTACTTTAGCTCCCTTTTTGCAATTCACCTCTGCCACCGTATGTGAAACAGTCACATCTAAGGATCTTTAGGCAACTAGAAAACTACATAGTTTTCTATGGCAGTCACCACAACATGCTCATGCTATTATTATCTGACCTTCCTTACGCTTCACCTCTAACCATTTGTTTGTTGATTTCACTTTTCTATTGTCACTCTGTATTGTCAATAGGGCTCTAAGTGTTTTAAGGCTGGGACTGTCTGCCTGCTACATTGCTGTATATAAACAGCTCAAAAGAAATGAGGGTCTGTGAAGCCTCTATGAACTTTGGAAGGACGGCTTAAATAGAAGGAGTGCCAAAAATGCTGAAAAAGAGCAATTCTTTAAGTCAGTCAGGGCTGGGGTGACTTACAAGGACCTCTGGAGGACTTAATAAAGGACCAGAACTTGGATACCCACCATTCTTGGCTCCCACAGATTTTAGTCTTAGCTGCTAATATCAGCATACGTAAGTACAAATAAACACATAAAAAGCAAGAAAATATTCCTAGAAATTAAAAGTTAAAAACGTAACAGGAAAACCATTTTATTAAAGCATAATATATTTAAATAGTCAAACTTCCTACTGCAAGATACAGAAAAAGGCTATTTATTTTCTTATGTATATTCATGAGCATTTAAAAGGACCACAGTGCTTCATGATAAGACACAGCTGATCAGTTGCTGGGGCTGTGGTGCAGTGTTATATAATGCAAGTTTATGACTTTGTAAGACATCATTTTCCTTTCCAGCATTTATAGGTTTGCTTTTTTCTGTGTTTAGAAAGTAAAGTATTTCAAATAAATACTCACTTCATGGGTTTTTTACACAATGTAGGACATACTAAATGCAATCACAGTATAAATATAACAATATTAATTGTCTTCTGTCACAGAGGATACTAGACTAAAGATGTCCTCATGTAGTCTGTGATAACTTCCCTGTGTTCCTGAAATTACATTTTTCTTCTCTCTGAACCCCCATGAACCACAGCAACATGGGCGTAAGGAAAAGTGGAATGAAAAGCTTCCCAGTTCTGAGTGACGCTCTGTCCATAAGGAAGAAGGAAATGCCCCATCCCTCAGAATTACCTGATTTTAGCCAGGTGATTAATGCAAAACCCAAAGAATGAGAGTTCCTCTCACAAGGATCAGCAGTACTGGGGCTCCACTGGCTCCTCTGTAGTGTCAGGAGACCTTTGTGTTGCAGCAGGGTCAGCTCATGAAGGGTCTGCTGCAGTCTGGTGTGGCGGGTGGCACCACAAGGTGGGAACTCTCCTTCAGTCCACAGCACAGCTGCCCTTCAGCGAGGCACAGGGCCTTCTGCTCAGAAGGCAGCATTGTCCCTGCAAAAAAATACGTCCAGTAACAAAACAGTAATTGATCTGTGTCTACTATAGCTGTTCCTGATTCTCAACATCTGTTCAGTGTTGGAGTGATTTAGAACAATCCCTGTAGAGTTCTGCTGATGTTATTTTTAAGTCTTTTCCATGCACATGAAGTGCACCCTTCTTTCAGTGTGCCAAATTAACATCTGACATCTCTTACAGCCAAGACATTCAAGACCTCTATTTCCCACCGCACTTTACGTTTTTCTGACACAAGCCAATTTCCTGTTTCCTCTCTAAGGTGACTTAGACCGCTGCCTTCTGACTGTGAATAATGTTTCTGGGTCTCTTTGTGAAGATGCTCAAATTGTTCTACAGCTAAAGGACTTAAACCCCTTTTAGTAAATGTTACATATGTAATTAAATGCCAATATTGTAATTTCAGAATGTCTCCTGTTCCTACAGGTATCGCACAGCACTTTCCGCTACATGAAGTTAAGACTTTTTAGGCAGTAAATCCCTATTTAATCCCCATTTTTTACCAAAGAAACATCAAAGTTCCAGAAAGAAAAGCAAATGTGAGGTGTTATAAAAAAAGGAGTTTGAACTGTTCTGCCTATTCTGGATGGCTTGCCAAATACATAATGCTATATATCATATTTAGTATTGCATTTTCCAAACTGTATTCCCTGAACTATCCAGCAGATGATGCTAATGTATTGCAAACTACACTCTGTTCAATTTTAGTCAGAGGAAAGAGACCGGCTAGAAGATGTAGCTTTGTCACATTCCAGACATTTTTAAAAATTTTCAGTTGCCCTCTTTAATTCTTCTCTTTTCTAGCATGTGTAATTCTAAGTCTCAAAATGTGTTGTTTTTCTGAAGCAGCTTTGTTACTGAAGATTGATCCTTTCAAGTACCTATGGACCAATCTTTCATAACCCTCTGACATTCCAGTGAGTTTGACATAGAAGTTTTCAGAAGTGCCTGGCTATATTTACCATCTATTTAGTAATATTTTATGACATACAGCGTTAGGTTTTGTGCTGTGTCAAGAATTTATTCCTGTTTCCAGTCTGCAGTAAATATGTGAAGCCAAATCGTTGCATTAAATAGACAAAAGCTAGAAGGGGAAATGAAATATACCATTCATGTATATAAAGCAAAAGGCAGAACTGAGTTTCCATGAATCTTCCAGGATCCTCAGCTTTCTAATCTCTTTCTCTAGTGTAAGCGTACGTTAGTTAGAGCCTATGAAAGAAAGCTTTACAGTCACTTCCGCCCTGCAATGGATTCTGATTTTCTCACTCAGGGAGACTTGCTCCTAATTTCACAAGAAGTTTCTACAGAGGCCTTTGGAACTACTTGCAGAATGAGCATGCTACTAATCAGATATATCACAGTTCAAGGTTTTTCAAACAGAGTAACAGTGCCTGTATGGCATTTATAGACATTGTTTGTATTTTGCCGATGAAAGGAAAGTAGGATATAAAGAACAGGTTTGCCAAGGCAGATGCAGAAAAAACTTGAGTTTTGTCTGCTTGCCTCAGTCTTGACCTCATTCTCTGACGTGGTGGGATTGTAGCCAGCCGTCTCCAGAAGCTAGACAGCTAGTGACTATTTCTCCTGTGCTAGCATACGAGCACTTGTGGGCCTTCCAGCTATTGGATCCTGCTGCAGCTGCTACCTGCTTGCTGAATTCCTGCACTGCTAGACAGAGATGAGCCAAGAGGAACAAATCCCAACTTCTGATGAGAAAAGAAAAAGTACAAAAGAGGGAATTTAGCTGCCTTTCTTTGTCCTTTATTTCTTTCTCTACCTCTTTTATTTAACTCTGCTCCCTTGGGAAAAGTATGGGCCCCTGAGGAGATGGAGAAAGAACCTTCTTGCTTCCTGAAGCAAGCACATCTGATGCCTGTCCTTTCCAGACTGTGAGGCTGAGGCTAATTAGACCATTTGGCTTGTCTTATGCTTTTTTCCCCCAGGAGGGCTGAGTTATATGAGAAAGTTGAAGCTTCTAGTGTCACTCTGCAGCAGGCTCAAGGACAGACAAAACCCATTACTGACAATTGTGTTGCAAGAGTTGGCAGCATAGACGAGCATAGGTTCTCCAACCTGAAGCTAGGACGTGAATTAGACAGCACATGCAGGATCCAAGGCGTAGGCCTTAGAGCTTGTGTGCCTTAAGCTAACATCTGGGGAAAAAGTTCCAGAACTTATAAGTAAATCAGCACAAAACACTTCAGCAGAAACAGGTTTATTCATGTAAGTCACACAGACTTCGCTGTGTGGTTAGTTGTTGTGTAGTCATTAAAGCAAAGAAAAACAAGAAGCCAGTGGATGGGCAAATTGTTTGAACAGTGAACACATAGGAGTCACCCTTTTACATTTCCCTGGCATCAGTCACCAACAAACACACCTTTGTCACCATGTGCAAGAAGAAAGAGAGAGAGTAAGAGAGGGAAAGAAAAAGCACAACACTTCATCCAACAACACATGTCCTTTCTTTTGAACAGCAACCACTTGCCTGGCCAGAAGTCTGCCTCAGACCTGGTTTTGTGATGTGTGAGTCACTTGGGACGTGAACTTCTTGCAAGTGTATCAGAAGACACTATGTTAATGTTAGAGATAAATCACTGAAGTCTATAATAATTGATGTTGATAAGTGTTGACCACTTATCTCCAACAATCCAAGTAAGGTCCTACCACATGAAATACCTGCTTTTCTCTACAATGTCCTGTTATATAGAGAGCTAGAGGGCATAACTGAAGTACCTGGGTTCCTCTGCTCAAGAATTGTCTGTGTGAAGCAAGGAAGGGAAAAATATTTTACAGAAATCTGAAAGAAAGTGAAATGATTGAGAAAACACAGACCTTTGAGGGAGATTGCCTTCAGCCCTGGCAGGAAAATGAGCCATTGAACTGGAGAGACAAATATTCAAGAACTGCATGTGTTTTGTTTTGTTTTGAACTTTGACACACCCTGGAGAGGGGCAGATGTTTTATGTAATTGACAGGAATTTTAACATAGAAGTACAGCTGGATGATGAGAAAGGAGCTGTTGGTTGCTGCAGCTTAACTTGATAGAATTCATCAAGAATGACTGCTTGTGGCGATGAGTAGGCACAGGAGACATTTGATTGCTACTCTGGGGTTTTTAATTCATTGGAGACATTTGGGTTGGGAGGCTGAGCTTTATGAGCCATTGTATTTAAGCACTTTGGAACAATAATTTGAAGTATTATAGGGGAAGCTTTGTTTAGAATATGTTGATAATCAAGAAGAAACGTTGAAGTCAGCCTGTATAAAGCTTTGGTTGGAGTAGTATGCATAGCTCTGTGTGTGCACTTCATTGCATACATTGAGATGGGCATTTTTTAGTTCAGTAGAACAGATTTGCCTTAAAATGGTTTAGCTTTAGGGCATACAAGCATGAATTTGTGGGCTGAATGCTTGGATCTGGAGAACCCTTTATGTGTAATAAAGATACAACTAAAGAGGATAGATGGCGGGAAATGAAATTAATTTCCAAACGATTAACAGCATCTCCTGTACAGATGTCCGAGAGATGTCATCTAGAATGGCCATAATGGGACACACATTTCTCTCAAAGTATTAGTTACTTCTTTATGAGAAACTGAATTTTTACTGAGAAAAAGGTTTGCAATAAACATCCAGTTCATGCAATATTAAGCACTTAGCATTCTGAAGCAATACCGAGTTCTTTGTCATTTTAAGCAGTGCACAGTAAAAATACACACACTATAATTTCTATCACTTCTTTGTATGCAATCTCTGCATGTCTAAATTGCTTAGAAAATTATATAGCTAACAATCTAAGGCAGCATGATTCACATGTGAGATTTCAGGGGGAGTTGGAGCATACTGGGTAAGGAATTAAACATTCAGTTGTGAAGATTTGGGATCTTGAGAAAAACTGTAAATGTTCTGAACAGCTTAATGCAAGGAAATATTATGTACAGAGTTAGAACCTACCAAACAGAAGAAATCTGACCAAGCTTCCTTTTCCTATGGAGAAGCAAATCCAAAACATCATACTATTTTGCAGGAGGGAGGTAGAATTGCAAAGAAAGTAGGGCACGATGACATTTTCTGTCCAGTTATCTAGGGTATTAAGAAGAAAATGGAATACAGTTTGTAATTCAATATTTTTGCTTCAATGAGTAACAAGAAAAGAAAGTTATTAATAAATTATAATGAATAGAATGTATGTTAAGTTATTCCTACGATTTCAGTTAGAGATCTAAATATCAGGAAAATATTTTGATTTAAATAGTGAAGCTCTTTGTTTGCAAACAAAGCAGCTGGCACAGACGGAGAGATAAAAGTACCTTCTTTTGACTCTTGAGTTAAATACATATAACTTCATCATCATCATCCATCCTAGAATAGTTTGGGTTGGAAAAGACCTTATAAATCATCAAATTTTAACACCCTGCCATGGGCAGGGACACCTTCCACTAGACCAGGTTGCTCAAAGCCCCATCCAACCTGGCCTTGAACATTGCCAGGGAGGGGGCAGACGCAGCTTCTCTGGGCAGCCTGTTCCAGTGCCTCACCAC
>Ga0065711_1027928_pt1 | contig 44893 bp, 17 predicted proteins | sample Hoacrofraction12_FD_59098 | JGI IMG/M metagenome (GOLD analysis project Ga0065711, IMG submission 59098) | Hoatzin crop microbial communities from Cojedes, Venezuela - Epithelial fraction 12 v2 (version 2) | ecosystem: Host-associated > Birds > Digestive system > Esophagus > Crop | place... | reverse complement strand
GGCCCGGCCGCAGGCCCGTCCCCGCCGCGGGCCGGCTCCCCCCGCCGCACCCCCGTCGCTGAAGTCCCGGGCGATGTTCCTGCGCGGCCGGGACAGCAGCACGCCGTCCAGCCAGCCGTAGAGGGTCCGCAGCTCGCCCGCCGCCCCGCCGCCCGCCATGCGGCCTCTCGCAGGCCAGGTGTGCCTGCCTAAAAGATACAGTAAGGCAGCACTGCCTTGTGGTTTCACACTGCGGGGTGATCTGCATTGCCCAGAAAAAGCATCTCTAAGGTTACAGCTTCAGTATCTTGGGCTCTGCGTTCTTGAACAATTGCCAGTTCTCTTGCACTTGAAAATACACTATATTACAGAGCTGTCCTTTCGACACAGAATTATAATTGAATAAAATTTAAGATACCCTATATTGGAAACATCTGGTATGATTGCTAAATGCTGACCTTTTGATTTCCTTTTATGAATTAGATTATGGGAATTAGTCCACACTTCCATCTGCAGGTGTGCCTGTGTATTTTCACGTTTCATCTTTTTCATATACAAAAGTGTACATATTGACTGTGCTCACAAAATATACATACTTGGTTTTTTTGCCACTCCTGATAATGATTTTTTTCTGTTTTAATTTCCATATTTTCTTCTTGGTAAATTCTGAAAATGTCAGTATTGATGCACTTTGAGCTATACAACTGTTGATAAGATGAATAGAAAAAATAAGACCTGAACTAATTTTCAAAAGTGAAGTTTCAGAAATGTTGAAAAACATGTTCAAGCCTTATGGGAGGAGAGTAAATTCCCCTGGGTTTATGACTTGAAATGCTGAAACTGAGTTTTAAAAGTTCATTTCAGCTGTTGGTCTGTTCTCAACACAACTCCTTTCTTGTTCCTCTACTTCTGATTGCCATTATTAGTATTCCAGAACTATCTCCCTGGAGAATTTCCAAGACTGTATTATAAAATATTCAAATACAATTGGTCAGAAAATCAAGTGACAGAGAATCCTTGATATTTGGAGTGCTTTACCAAAGTTTGCCTTTTGACTTTTTTTTTTTTAAAAAAAAAAGACTTTTCAGTAGTTTCACTTCTGTAACTGATACGATTTTTTATATTTTAGGCAAAGAGTTTACACATGTCTTGCTATAGTTAACAGAGCATGGAATAACATACCATTGGCAGGAATTCATTGATAGATTTTAAAATTTGATTTTGAAGGAGATGCCATAAACATAAGAGGCTGTGCACTGCCTGTAATGGGTGCTTTTATTTTGTGTTTCCTGTCTGTGAGAATGACAGTATGCCCTTGTATTGAAACCAGTACTTACGAGCAGGTGAAAGACGCGTGACAGTGATGAGTTATGGCGATGGCTTTATTTACTAAATGGACTTTAATTGCTGCTATTACAGTTAATTAGGACTAACATAAACCTAGGAACGTTCTTGAGCGTCATAATCAGATCACACTGGTTTGTGTTTCTTACCTACACTAGGTTCTGTGCAGATCAGCTGAGGAGTAAGGGATCCCTAACTAGGGATTTGGGAGCTGTGAAATGGAGCAGATTTATGGCGGTAATAATCTTACTTGAATACTTTCACTAATGTGGAAATTTTCAGGGGCAGTGCTCAGCTTCAGGGACAAACTTTCCATATGGCGAAGTGCTCAAATTCTAATTCAGATCCAGCTTTCAGCAGCTACTATGCAGGTGTATAAACAACTTCAAAGAGACCAATTCCCATGTAGAAGCTTGGACAAAATGATTAGATTTCCTTGGAGATGCTTGGCATGTTCTATAAATCTCATCCCAGTTGTAGATGTTGCTTAAATTTGAAAATCTATGGAGTTTTTAGTTCATTCTTAAACTACATCATTAAATTCATGTTAAGATTTTTCAAGCATCAAGATAGGACAGAGTGTCTACAGGGGTACGCAGGTACTGCTGCTGTCAAACCAGACAATAGGATGTCTTGATTTTCGTTTTACACTGATGCTAAATGCTAGAGTAGTACTTGCCAGATTTTCTTGTATCTCTTTCTTTTCTTGTTTCAAAACAAATTAGACTTATAACTGTAACTTATAATCAAAACAAAATTGATGGATATTTCAATTTCCATTCCCTGAGACGTAAACATTTGCATATGAGAATAAAATTGTCAACCAGGTGAATGTTTGTCTAAGGCTATGATCATCCCTGTTTCCTTGTGTGTGTTCATAGTCGTGAAAGTTAATGGCGTGCAACACTAGAAACTGAAGTTCGTACATTTTTCAGGGCTATTTCCAGACTGAGCTTCTTTACATTTGATATTTATTTGTCTGGGGTTTTTTTTCCTTAAAAATAAAACCATCTGTATGTGAAATGGCATGTTTTAGGCAGAGGCTGTCCAAAACAAAGCACATCTGCATGATTAAAGTCTATAGCTCACAATTGTCCATGTATCTGCAGACAGGTGTTTTTTTGCACCAGCTTTATTTTTATATCTTGATTTAAAAATTAATTCAGAAACAGAGGTTATTTTAAATCTTTTTCATTAATTTCTTGTATTGATAAGAGCAAGCGTGGGCTTTGCTATGAAGGAAAATATGCACCTGAAATGATTTTCTGAAACAGAGACAAATAAGCCTTAGTTTAGCTGTGTGGGGTTTGGTTGGCTGCTTTTTGGTTGGTTCCGTGCTGGCCAAGAGTCCTACCAAAACTGCCCCAATTATTCCAGAGTGGGCTTGAGAAGGAGGTAGGAGGGGGTGTTTGCTTACTTATTTGACTTTTCCCAAGCTTTCCTGCCTGTCTTCGTGCAAGATTAACTAATGAACCCACGGCTTCCCTTGGATGTCTCCAGCGGGCAAGGGCAGCCGTGGTGTGGGAGGGTCCTGGCGAGGCTGCGGGCTGTGGCTGCAAGTGGTGGTAACACTCTAGCACAGAGGCAGATGCTGGAAGCGTCTTAAAGCTGACCTGGAAAAAATAACACAAAACTCCCCACAAATCCAAAATACTGGTTTATTCAATTTAGATGTGGTTAACTGGGTAGGAATTTTTTTGTTTATACTTGGTAAATTGTTTTCTTCAGCAGATGGATTCTGAATATTTTCTAACACCAACTTCTGATTAGTAACTGATCTTTTGCTACCAGCTGAACTTTTCTCTTGTTCTTGGAGTTTGGGTAATGTGGATTAGGGTCTGCATGTTACTTTTGTTGGTTTTGTGCTCGTAGTGTCATTGCTAGATTTTAGTATCATTAAATTACTATTATATGGTGCCTTATTGTTAATATGCTTTTGTATGCTGTGTGGTTTGCTGTGTTAGTTACTTACTGCCTCAACAGAGCACTTGTATCTCTGCTACCTGATGTTTTAGAGAAGTACTCTAACACCGAATGCTTGGTAACCAACCCAAGACCATGCGAGGTAATAGTTTATTGGTCTCATCTGTAGTTATATATATATATATATATTTAGTTTCTTTGAATTGAAATATGTTTGGTTTTTTAAACTTAAAATCAATAAAGTCCTCGTGCTTCTGTTTGGTATTTGTTTGGTTTTTCAGTGCGTTTCAGAGTTATGGATTGAAAGTACTGGGAAACCAAACGCTGTCATTCTGCTATCTAAACAACTGTAAATCAACTTTGAAGACATCTTTAAGGTGGCCTGTGAAATTTTACAGGAATCGATGGCTGCCAAGTCTATAGTGCTTTCCCAAGCACTGTTATTTTAATGTACCTCTCTTGAAAAAAATGTCTGTCTTAGTAAAATATGTGCATATTTATATAGCTGCTTTCAAAAGCAGAGGTACTATCAGCCAGAAAATGAATAGCACTTGTGGTTTCACCCAGTCAGAAATATTTCTGGTGCAGCTCCGTGTAGTTTTTGAAATTAAGTTATGTATCATCCTTTAATTACTAGAGTAGAATATTCACTGCAGTGTTACTGGCTGGCTTCAGGGGGAGTTAGGGAGGCAAGGAAACTTCTGTGCTTTGAACAGAGTTTAAATGGATCAGTTACCTCTCAGAAGATAGATAGTGGCAGGGAAAGGACAAACAAGACAACAGTAAATGAAGAAAGATTGATGGCCACTGAGAGCAGTGCGAGTTTTCTGTCTAAAAATAACTTCCCTGGGTTTCTGAATAGTCAAGGAGAAAATAGAAAAAAAAAAATAATTCCTTTAACACTGTATCCTGATGCACTGGCAAGCAGTTAAACATGCCTGGAACTCAGCATGTTCAGAAAATGAAGCAGTAATGCTTGATTTAATAGTTTTTGGGGACTGATGTTAACTCACTAGCTGTATAATGACATATGGGTTTACACTGCTTATATGATAATTGGTACTTTTGATACTGAAATGTCCTTCAACCCCATTTTGTGTTTCATGTTGTTACATACAAGCAAAACACTTGCAGGGCATGTTTCAAGTGTTTAAAGTATTCTGTATCTTATAGTACAATGCATGTCGTATCCTGACGTAATGGTGCTCTTCAAGTTATGTGGTATTCTTTGCACTTTAAACTTACTGTACAATAGTTTACTTCAATGTGCTTTTCCTGTGACTATCCATGACAAAGTCTGCACTACTGCAGTTATTTATAATTCCGTTACTCAGATTGAAGTGTGGATTTGCGGAAAGGACCAACCCAAAGACCTTTTATTCAAATGCAGACAAAGAGGTGCTGTAAATACATTCTCTAAAGAGGGTAAAGTCAAGACTGAGTCCAAGAAGTAGAAAACTTGAAAGCAAGAGATGGTGGGGATAAACAAGACTATAAGTCTTCTGAGGGGTGTTTTTTTTTTTTTTTGTTGGATTTTGTTTTGCTTTTCTTAAAAAGGAGACATGTTTTATCTTTCACAGATTGTAAAGAAAAACTGCTTCGTTTAATGCCTGAATTTTGTAATGAGGTTATTCATGAGACCTTGCAGTTGGGAACTATGGACACAGGTGAAACTGGGTTGTGCACAGTCATGCTTGGGGTTGTGGGGGAAGAAGACGACAAAAGCAAATATGGCAGTCGGTATAGTTGGAATAAAGTTGGGACTATGGTGGCATAACTTGGATAGTCATTGAAATTTTCCGAGTGCATTCTTTTGAAAAGAGTTCTCAAGAGTCATCTGAATTAAACATTTGGTGCGAAGTATTTAAAAGTAATTTTTAATCCATGGGCATCCTTCTCAACATGTTCTTATGTTTAAATGATACCCTGCTTGGCCTTGTTTCCTTCCTCATCTGTTTAGAATTAGTTCCTGTCATATTTTAGTATCACTTCGTGAGCTCTTCATCCCATTTAGACTTCATATCGATCATGGTGTAAGATTGAGTCTGTTTCTGTAGTGATTTAGGAATGCTATTTGTGATTGGGCTGACAAGGGAAAGTGGAATTTTTATCTTTTTTTTTTATCCTGGAAAGTATAGCTAACTACATACTATATATACCTTTATTTTTGGTGATGAATAAAAATATAGTGAGATGAAGATGAAAAGGTCCCAGTTATCTTACTGGAGGTTATTAAGCATATTTATGAAATTTGGCAGAGCTAAATAAGTAACTGTGGCCATTGATTAGTAAAGGTAGTGTTGAGAGAAGGATCAGCAACGGAAAAGGACTTTGAGGTTTTTCTGTATTGTCATTTTCCAGGTAACAGTAAATGTTTAATAACACGTATACTGTGACTTCCTCAGTGTCACAAATCTTGAAACGAAAACTTTGTTAGAGTGCAAGGAGTGGCTGTGGTACCTACTGACGTTCAAGTTTGTGAGAAATAACTTTTGTTCTACATTTTTGCCATTTCTTTGCCAGTCCCTTTATTTGGGACAGATTGAACAGAATTCTCTTTACAAAGGGGGGAGTGGCAGCACAAAATCCATATGGAAAGGACATACCAATGAAGCACGTTATCACGTAGTAGCAGTTAAAACTTACAATAGAACCATAGCTCTGAAAGACTTATTATGTGTAATTGTGATAATAAATCATAGTAAATTTCCCTAGAATTTAAAACAATTTTTAAATATCATACTTGTGTAAGCTTTTTTGAAAGTCTTGTGGGAATTATTTAATGTTAAACTGAGGATTTTGGTATTTTTAATGAGCTGGGAGTATGTGCAGAGTGGTTTGGCAATATTTCAGTTTTTGTAGATTACTTGGATCTGTTAATTAATACAGCCCTTTGAGACCTTTTTGTGAAGATTAATGGGTTCCCTGAAGAATAACATTCCAAATGCTGGAGATCTGCAAGACTTTTGAGACAGTGCTATTTTAAATTATGCCAAAGTTCACTAGATTAAACGTTATCTGTTGATGGGAGGACAGAAATTCACAAGAGACATGGTAAAGATAAACCACCCATTTTTACTCATTTTTCCTATCTACACACAATATATGAATTAAAGAGTTTTTAGATAACATTAAGATTTAGAAATAACGAAGTGGGAGGGAAACGTTTCAAAACAAAGCCTAAGAGGAATAACTCGCCCAAGAAGATAAGCGCTCCATACATCACTTGAAGGGTTATCCTCCACCCCATCTGTACATCTGGGAGTCTTCATAATGTAGATATGAGGATTGAATCTGTGCTAGTCTTGAGCAGGCTGACAGACTGAGTGACACTGGAGGCGGTTTGAGCAAGAAACTGGGTCTCTGCTAACTTAGGAGAACTGTTTTGGGGTTTTCTTCTCCCTTTTAAGAAATATAGTGGTCTGGACTTCTTTGACCTCCATGTGGAATCAACATCTTTGCAGGAAGACTACCACATTGAACCATAGCATGAATTAGTATTCTTTACCTGTCATAAACAAAGCAGTCTTCCAATCGTTAATTTACTGTCAAGTAGACTGAGTTGTTGGCGGGTTCTTTGAATCCATCCACATTACTGCAATCATGCCTTTGTCTGTACTCTCATCATTTCATCGGTCATCACTGTTGTCTTTGGAAAAACTGTATTCAGTGTAATGTCAGGGTTTTTGACAGAGAATACCTGAACAATGCTGAGAGGCATGTCTTACGATGTCTTTCAAAGTTTATATTCTTTACTTTTGCTGTTTATTGCCAAAGTCTTATAGATCATTTCTTCTGGTCTTCCCGTTTGTGTATCATTTTGAGGTTTTTAGCTGAATCTTGCTGTGTGGTAGTCTACAAAGGTGATTTGTTTTTCATTTTTGATTACTCAAGTTTTCCTACGTGTCAAGCACTTCAATTTTTCTAGTCTAATTTAGAATGAAATTTGAAACCCTAATCCCTCTTCTTTTTACCTTTCTACCTGCTGATTTTTCTATTGTGTAAAACCTCTTTGTGACTTCTTTTTTTGGCCCCCTTTTTATTAATTAATTAATTAATTAATTAATCAATTAATTAATTTATTTATTTATGTATCATTTTTGGGGAGGTTTTTTCTGGTCTGCCTTGTTTGGGGGAAACTACACTTAAACAGATAAACTAAAGAAGCTTGAACAGTTTCATTTACATGTCTTTCCTTTATGACTATTTGGACTATTTGCTTTCATCTCTGTTGTTGATGTCAAGCCAGTTCTGAGACACCGGTATCATGCTGTTCTGCAGAGAAGAACAAGGCGCACGGATACATATGGCTGTAACAAGTATAAGCACCTTATTAAGAACAGAGTCAGTTTTGTGGGCTTTTTGAGCACGTAAGCATTAATTTTGCACTGAAAGCTGCTCTTTGCTGTTCTTTCTGCTTTTGAAATTTTTATTTTGTGTACTTTGGACCACAAGTTGATGGATGCTTATCAGTCTGAAAGCCATCTTTTCTAGATAAAAGATAGCCCTTTGCTGAGCTCTGCTAGATCTGCTGAAATGAAGTCATACGAGGCTCTTTTCTCAGGTGCTGTCAGTAGTAGCTTTCATACTCTTTTAATTTAGAACTACAGTTTAACTTTTATCAACAAATTTAGGATTTGTTTTTTGTGTTGACTTCGATTTTGTGACCCACGTGTACCATCAGCAGAACCCACTTTTAAACTTAATTTGAGATGTTAATTTGCCATGAAATTCACATGTTTCCAAACCTTTTGCGAGTCCTAAGTACCTGCTGCTTTCTGAGTGATTTGCTCTTTTGCTGAGCTGACTGACTGATGGTTCTTACCCTGAGTGAAAGGTACAATCAGGGAGTACTTTTTTCTGGGTCAAGAGGCACCAGCTTTAATATAGTTCTCATTCCGTGCTGCTATGAGCCCTGCAGAGTATTTTATACTTCTTATTACATTTGAAAGTAATAGAATAGTGTTAGTGGAAGGTGATTGGATAATAAATGAAAGCTCTTTCATTATAAAAATTGGATGTTCAAGGCATTTAGGAACTTCTGTGAATTAAATGGCACAAAAGGTATACAAGTTGAGACATCTCAGCTTCTTATCCTGAGAAAATGGAAAAGCTTACAAAATTCGGGCTATAAAATGTCTGAACAAGATAGCATAGGCTATATAGACTTTAGTTTTTGCTTTCTGAAGATTTATAGACATTTTCTGAAGGGAGTGTCTTGCTTGTATAATTGGAGTGTGTGTTTGGAGGGGAAGAATGTTGATAAAGGCATTATAATGCCTATTAACATGAAAGTTCTGCTTCTTTAATGTCATTAAAATGAAAGTCCTCCAAAGTCTCCTATCCGGAGACTTGCTCTTGCAGATGAAAGATACCTGTTACTTTTGAAATCATGTCAGTGGCTTTAAGAAGCAGAATGGTTTGTTCTGTCATTCAGTAGTGTGAGAAGGCAATATGCAGTCCTAAATCTGTTGTTTTCCTACTTATGATCTATAAACAGCGGAGATTATTTGCAGTAAATCAATTCTAGTGTTGATGATTCTTATATGACAAGTTTAATGAAATTGACTTTTTTTTGCCTTTTTTTTGTTAAAATCTTATTTTGTGTGACATAATATGTAACCAAATACATGAAAATCCTTTCCTCGCATAAAAAAAAAAAAATCCACAAAAACCCACAGCAAATAAAAGAAGGCTGCTGTGGAGAGCAATTCAAAACCAGGGGAATGTTTTGTGGTGGTTTTTTCTTCGTCCGCTATTTGCTTTTGAAATCTGACTTTTATTTTTAATTCTGACTATGATTGTAGAACCAGACAGCACTTCTGCCAGCAATTCACTTTAGCTAAGGAGTCTTCACTGTGCTTGAAATTCAAACCTGTGTTTTCTAGTTTAGAAGTCTTTCATGTTTTGATGACATATCTTTTGGCTTTTGGTTTTGTTAAGTCTATCGATTCCTTTAAGGGTTTTATGTATTTCTTCTTCTCCCCTCACATGAGTAAACAGTTTTAACTTTCTTATGATTTCATGTTATATTTCAGTCTATGTGAGGTGTTTTTTGTTTGTTTTGCTTGTTTGTTTTTTACCTTTTATAGGTTGGAGGCTTTTGAGTTTTGTAAGGTTGTGTTGGTGTATTGATGTGCTTCATAAAGGCCACAGAATATAAACCACAGCAGTCTTCCTTAGTGCTATAGAAGTTAGTTTAATTTTAGTTTAATTACACTTTGGAGTAGATGGCTGGAGCACTGGTACATTGTCAAACCTGTGACTTCTCAGAAAGCAATCCAGTCCCGTGGCTGTATCGTTAGCAGTGTTACCTTAGGCTTCATTTGGCTTGAATAAATATATAGTGTGATGAAGTATCACATACTAATAAGTGGATGTGTGAAAAATTATTTAACTTTTAACTCTTTTTTATTTATTTTTTTTTACCTGTTTTCACTGAAAAGCCCTGCCTTTAGAGAACTTGGATAAAGGCCCTGTAGAACTTGGCGCTGTGACCTTTTCCTTCATTAACTATTTTTGTTACTGCTGTTTAAATAACCTAGTAGTACACAATAATAAAATGTAATTTAGATTTTTACAGAAAAATCACTTAATTTTTCATTTCTCTTATAAACCTCCATGCATTGAAGTTTTTGAACATGTTTATAACAAGTGTTTTAAACAGTTGTTGCTGGATTAAACAGGAAGTATTTGACTGTAGTCATTTCATAGTTAAGTAAATTTAATGGAATTTGGAATACTTCACTAGTGAAAAAAATCATCTAATTCTTATTGAAATTTGAAGATAGACTTTCAGTAATGCCATTCTTTCACTTATCAACTTTCGTCCTTTCTGCTTACCTAAAAGAGAAAAACTCAATGACAAACAGTGGAACTGCAGTCTGTTCTTACTTTATGTCGTGCCATTATCAGTATTTTATTCTAACACACTGACATTTCTTGCATGGTGCAATAACCTCAGTCAGCAGGAAATGCACAAAGTAAATAATTGCAACTTCTCCATTAGCATAGTACAGTACACTACAATCTGAATAACATGGGAAGAATTAATGGAGTTACAGACAAAAGCCCCAGAGCAATAATGATTTGGGGATATTAAATTAACAAGTAATTGCATTAAAATAAAGTCACAATCCTGACTTAATTCACAATATTTTTCTTATTGCTGACATGTGGGCTCCTATGTTTCTCTTATTTTTGGGGAATGGAGCTGGATTGGGAGATCTACCACTACTCTGCATTGTGACCTTAGTTTTGGTTAGTTACGTCTGTGATTGTAACACTGACAGCGAAGAAATACCTTAATGCCAAAACTGCACCTGGGGCAAAATCTTATTTTAGACAAGAATATTTCAAAATTGGATACCCAGTAACGGAATTATCTTCCCTAACTTCGGTGAGGTGAGAGGTCCAAGCCAGCTTTCTAGGCTATTACAGGACAGGATGAGGTAGTCTCTGAAGACGTCTGCTGCTTTGAAAGGAGATGTGGTGAGTGCTCTGCCATGCATCTCTAAGCTGTAGTTTTCTGCAGAGGCAAGTAGCTCAGAGGCACAAAAGGGCAGAAGCAACGCAGTCTACAGCTGCACAAAAGCAAACATAGTGAGTCTCTGCGGGTGTCTTCTGCGGCGCGAACATTGGGACTACGGACAGGCTGTTGGATGGATCGTCTCTCCCATCAGGTTGAACACCACTGTTCAATAGAGAGCAGTGTCCTGCATCCTTTCTACTAATATAGCAGTGTCCTCACATGACAGAATGTGCTTGGTCAGATGTTAAGTTTCTGTGATTAATGAGCTGTCATTAGAAGACTTTTTTACAATTGAATTAGGGCTTTGTTTCTCTTCTTAGCAAGAGTTTACAAAAGTAAGCAAGCAGAGGAGGAAAGAAATTCGGAGGGAAGGTGAAGTAAGCCGGTGTGAGATGACTAATATGATTCTGCTCACAATATTCATATTTACTACTTTTATTTCCTGAAGAAAGGGAGATTTATGAAATTTTGATGTGTATGAGAATGTATGTGTGTTTGTTACTGCACTCACTTTAGAAATCAGTGGCCGCAGAAAAACAAGATTAGAGAGGAAAGAGACATCACGTAAAGTACACGAACAGGGAGAGATTGCTTTGTGATCCCACACTTATTAATGCTGGAGAACCTGTGTGATTAGGAGATTTCTGATGTTAATAGAAATAGAAATTTCTTTTAATTTAAGAAAAATTGGAAGGAACTAGAGTCAGTTTTCAGTCAGTGATGAAATAGATATTTGTAGGGAACAGGGCTTTATAAATTCCTTTGCTCCTGAAAATGCTTTTGTTTTCATATATCCAGTGTTCTTACTGAAGTATTTCAATAATTGTAACTTCATTTTTCAAATACTGGAATTTTTACAAATTTGTTTTTTTTTTTTTTGATGTAGAACTTTAAAGTAAAAGAAAAGAAACAGTTTACTAAAACTCAGCAAGTAAAGGTGACCTACCTTGAAGAACAGAAACAGTTTCTGGCCTGCACCCGTGTATACTTCTACTGATGTATTTTGATGAAAAGCATATCATGCTGGCTTTTTAGATTTTTGGCAGGACATGCCAGGTTGGCCTACGCAGGGTTCTTTTTAAAAAATCAGGTATTTCTGTTTCCTGTACTACATAAAAATTGTGTTGCTGTACTAGTCAAGTCCAATAATACCTCATGGAAGTTTAGTTTTCAGACTTTGAAAAGAATTTCTCTATGGTTCCCTTTAGTGTCTCATGTCTAGAATCAAGAACTGTTCAAAGTTGCAGACTGAAAAAACTACAATATGTGTGGTTGTATATTGGATATCTTCTTCAAACCGTACGTCCCTTCAGCTATAATTGTGCAAACAAGGAATGAGGAACTCTGCATGTTTCTTTACCATGCTACTTCTTGCATGTTCAACTAATCTAGTTTCCAGTTACTTCAGGGACAGTAACTAGAATTTTCTGAAGCTTGCATTTTATGTCTCATAACTGTTGGAATGGAGATGTTTTGGATTTATGTGCATTCACTTATGACAGTGATGTAGTTTCCTTTCCATACCTGCACATTGTGTAACACCTTTTAAATTTTATGCAATAAGTAAAAGCTGTGGGAACAATAGATGCTGAAATGTATGAAGACACATTTGATGGTTTTTGTGCGTGTCATTGTGCTATAACATAAATAACTGTAGTATCTATGCCACTAGTATTTTGTTTGATAAAATTGAATTCAATTATCTTGGGGTCTTTTTTCAGCTGCTAAATGTAATTTTTTTTCATCTGCCTTTAGGGAATTTGAACCACTTGATTTTGTTTTGAACAAAAAAAAAAAAGGAAAGAAAAACAAGCCAGAGCTAACTTGTTCTTCAAGCTGTTAGCCATTTAACAGTCTTCTGGTAGCAGTGAGCCAGGGAAGAAAAGTTTATACACTAAAACTGAGGGTACAGTAAGAGATGTGTGGCATGAAACATCTTCAAGAACTGTCACCACTGCTGGGGTTCCCCATCACGGACACTGACAACCAGAGCAGGAGGCTGACAGCCTTACACGTGATGGGAGGAGAATATTGTGGATACCATAGCCCGATTTCTTCCATGAATCTTGCGTTACATGTTCCGTGGCATGGATTTTGTATATAAAAGCCATTAAAAAGGCCTTTTGTGAGATTAAAATAGCTGACTGCGACTTCAACCGCTGCAAAGATGAATGATGAAAATGAGTCTAAGCATGCTTTACATTCAATGGCCTAAGGGAATAAAGACCAAACGACGTCCGCTAAGGTCACATAAAGGATGAAATTTCTGGTTTTGAACAGTCCAAACTGTGGGAAGTGCATGGAATGTAATTACTTAACAGCAGAGCATAAAGCTACGTACAAGAACTCTGAAATGCCAGAGATTAAATGTTCTGACCAAAAAGACACCAATTAAGGGAAAAGAACTTGAACATTTCTTAGAAACGGGCATGTTAATCGATAATAACTCTACAAAAGTCAGTGCTCTTACTCCAGACCCAGTTCTGTATCTGAAGCATTACGAGATCTCTGGGGGATAAAGGTGGCAAGTTCAGGTGTATGCTGCAGGGTAATGAGAAGCTGGGAGATGACTGGTTAACAAAACATCTGGAAGCTAATTTTGTTCTCAGATTGAAACTCAGTTTTCCAAGGAGGTCGGGGAATAAGCTTTCAGCTTTGCTCTTACCATTCACTTTTTGTATGACTGATGATGTTCAGAAGGCTGTGAAGTTTTTTGAGTGGGGTTTTCAGGGGAGGTTTTGTTGCATCTACATCTATGGTTGCTTTCCGTGGATTTTTTTTTAAGGCAGCCTTTTTTTTTGTTTAAAATCATATGTCTGTTCAGACTGTCTAGTCTGTCGGATACTGCAATTTTCAGTGTAACTATTTTTGTATCTGTAAGATTGAGATAAATTAGATCTAAATGTTAGGCTGCTGTTACAATTGTGATAAAATTTACAGACACAAAGACACTTTTGAATCTGGCATTGTATACAAATACTCCTTAAAGACTAAAAGCCATCTTCTGAAAAAGTAATCCTTGCTAAATGTGTTAAAACATATATTTGTGCTTTAATGTTACTTAGATGGTTCACAAAATAGTTTTTCAAATATCACTTCAGAAATTCTTCCACTCATCAGGATTAAGTAAACCACTGGACTCCTTATGCACAACACTTCAACAATTTTATTTCAGACTTAACTTCTTTTTCTGTTGTTCCTTTAGAGATGAGAGCCAGTGAGGCAAGAGGCGTACGCATCTCCAACATGGACTCACTGAGATAACTTGGGAATTACTGGTGATGGTGTGCCCAAGTTCTGAGCACCACCTAGGGAATTTGCTTTTGTAGTGAAATCGAATTATGTTTTTGCTGCGCTGAAGTTACACTTGTCTAACTTTATAGTTGAAAAGCCTGAGTACTTGAAAAATAATTCCAAGAAGCGGACTGTCACCTTGAAGCAGTGGCTTTCTTCAGTAGGCATGAAGAACATAATGGAAGGTAGCTTTCTGGCCCAGTGTGAACGCCAAAGGTAGTAGAAGTTTTCTGTCAAGACAGGTTTTTTCTGTTGAGTTGCAATTCAATAGTTGTCGTAACCACATTGCTGAAACATTTAGTTTTAATTCTTAGTATTTTGTTTCTTTCATGCTTATGTGTGTAAGTTAAAACATTGTCCAGAAGTTTTGTGTGTAGACTTGTAGAGTCACTCCTGGAGTCCTAAAGTAGCATTCTGTACTTTTCTTTAAGTACACTTTTGTTAGAGTAGGCTTGTTGTTGTTGTTGGCAAGATGGTTCAAATATTGCAAGAATTAGGTGCAACATACAGCAGTTTGATGTTTTGTCTTTGGGCATTTCAGGCTATATTAGTATGAGACCTGGCCTTCAGAAGCCCTGAGTTATTGTGTCCTTGGATTTTTGTCATACTGCATGAATCTGGCAGTGATTGATCTTGTGTTCTTTAGTTTTCTGAAGTGAATGTTTATTTCTAAGAGATACTATAGGTAATTGCTTCTTAACAAGTTTGTACAACAGCATGGTCATGAGAAAATTAGACATATGCTTAGGTGGAGATCATCTGTAAAATACTAGACCTTCTATATCTACTAAATGCTCTTTAGGGAGCATTTAGGGAGTATGTGAACTGCAGTCTAGTAGTGTTGCTCCAGCAGCACTGGAGCAGTTTGCGGACAGCTTCTTCCTGGTAAAAATGCAGCACAGATTGCCAGTGGCAATTTCTGCATAACAACCAACTGCCCTCCTTCCTTTCATTTTTGGTGTTGCTACAAAACCCTGGGACTAGTCTATCCAAGCCCATTACTTTGCTCATAATGGTGCTGCTGTTAATGGCTGTAGGGAATGGGTGTGTATCTTATGTCTGAATATATGAAATGAATAAAGTGTTAAATGGAAAAATGGGCCGTCCTGTCTATTGAGACAAGCTTTACGTACGGCACTTCTCAGCTAGCCTGATGCCTGCGTCTCCACCCACAGCACCTCCTCTGTTCCTTCTTGTGACAGAATAAATGTGCAATCTTTTGCATGAAGCACAAACACATGTGTGCATGTGTGTGTGCACTTCTATCCGAAAAGGCCCACTGCCAGCTCTGGACACAAATTTCTGTCCACGATAAAGGTTTTGTACAGTGATGAGTGAGGTCTGGCAGCGCTTCAGAAGAAAGACCAATCATTTTGTGGTTGGAATGCATCTTCTGTAGTATCTCTGTAGAGTGTTGAGGGTCTGTGTTTTCTGCAGAGAGTACAGTGTTATATCAATAACAGATTTAGCCTGTGTAAATCACACCAGAATTACAAGTTTATATCACTGCTATAAGTCGCATCTCTTATTGAAATGTGTGAATTGAGATTTTCAGCAGTGCAATCAAGGTCAGCACTGACTTCTTGTAGGAAGAAAGGTAACTTTATAATCAGTGTTTTCAGTACCTGGCAGATTTCAACCAGTACTGTTGGTCAGTTCTATGGAATAGACCTGCTGGAGATTGTGTGAAATGCATTGGCTATTTCTACTGTGGTCAGGTTGGCGGTATGACCTGATACAACTAATTTTAAGTAAGGGCTTGTTTGATTATAGAATACTGTTTAAAGGAAAAAAAAATCAAATTATGTGTTCCACGCTGTGTTGAGCATGCCAGTATACTAAGCTGAATTTCATAACTCTGTGTGATAATTAGAAGCAAATTACTATTCTTAGCGTAATTTTTAGCAAAAGTACAGTACAGAATGTCTAGTTTGTTTTCTATTGACAGAAAATCCATTAGAATCTTTATTTTTGTGGAGCTTCTGAATGTTGATGTGTGCAACGAAACTAGGTGGTGTGCTGGATCAGGTAGTACAGTGATGCCTTTGTGGCAGTGAGAAACGTTATATTGGACAAACTCATGCATGTAGCTTGGAAGAGTCTGGCCTGTAAATGGTAGTTGTAGCCAAAACCCAGAAATGTGAAGAATTCTAGGGAGATAGACAGCGTTGGTTGGCTCTAAATCCTGACAGAGTAGCAGGTGAATTTATAATACTCCCATGCTAAAAAAATGGCTTGTATACTGGTCTTATAGTTTAATTTCTAGCAGCATCCCTATCCTCCCCTTCTGCCCTTTATTTTTCCAGTTTCCATTAGTGCTGGCAAAATTTTCTTGTTCGTAACCCAGGTTTCAAGAGCTTATTTTTTCACCTTCAAGATCTGGAGTCCAAGTCTAAGGGTAGCAGGAGATGTAATGGGGAGGGGGAGGGGAGGGGGGTGGAAGGCAGGGCAGAAATAATTTCATTCATACAGGATGCATTTTTTTGCCATATTTTAGTGGAACTTTTGAATTCGCTGTCATATCTAGAAGCAAATGTTTTTATCCTGCTGTTACTTACCCAATTGTCAGTATCAGTTCTCTCAGTTTAGAAGCCTGGTAGTTTTCAGTGTGTGTACAGTTTCGTATCTTTAGAGCTGAGCAAATTTTAAAATATTTGCTCTTCTTACTTCCTTTTATATTATAAAATGAAATTATTTCCTATTAGCCTTTGCACAAGTGTCTGAGTGGAGAATAAAAAGTTCTGTAAAGGCTGAGAAACACTGTAGTTGAATAAGAGGTGTTTATAGTGACTGTGACTTACAGCTTTAATTTGGCAGGCTATGGATTGTTGAGCTGAAAAATGTCACTTCAGTCAATACTGAGAAGGTAATCAGTCTTTGCTTTGATGTTGGGGTTTTTTTGTTTGTTTTTTTTAATTCTGTCATATTTTCAGCTAAATAGTAACAATTTGACGTATGCTGAGGCTCAAGATTTTATGTATATATATAAAAATGGTATAAACAATTACACACTCTTGAAATAATTTTAACATTAAAATCAATGCTGGGGTTGTACATTTGGCTTGTATTAGTCACACTTGTTATAAATTTTTCTACTGTGGCAGAAGATATTTCATTTCAATTAAAGGAAGACTTCTAGAGTTTCAAATTTAATAAATCATGAGAATGAGATACATTTACCTTTATGTAACTAATGTGTAACTATTAGTAACCTGTAGTTATTAGCAACAAGTCAGCACTATTTTGGAAGTCTCATTGTATGGTATAGTAGTGAAAGGTAGACAACAAAAGGACAGCAAACATACATAATGTTTTCGCCTTAAGAGATCAAGTGCAAGTTGTCGTCGGGATTCTGTTTTCATCATCAGTGCTGATTTGCCATTAATCTTGAATTTGCTAGTGTGAGAATCAATTTAATTGACAATTCTGGATGCAGTATTTTCTCCAGTTTTGTAACTTCTAACTTCAATATTTCCTTAAAAAAATTGATTTTCTATAGAAAGTAAGATGTAGTAGTCTAAGATTTACAGAAAATTCTGAGAACCTAAAAGTATACATTTTCAAATAAAGCTGTTCTTTTTAAGTGATAGTTTGGACTCCAAAAACAGTTCAGAAAAACCTAATGGAAACAGAGGAATGTTAGTGTGATGTGCTGGCAATAAGAACTCGTACTGTTTGTGCAAGTTTGAGGGTAATAAAAAAAAAAGGAAAACACTATTGAGGAATTGAATAATCATCATTCTCTGCTGGATCAAAGGCAGAGATTTTTCTCTGCTGTACTTCCTGGAGCTGTGTTTGCATCTGTCTCTCTCAACAGGTACGTATGGATATCCTGTTTCTTACTTTTGTGGAGGTTTTCTTATGAATGGAAGGTAAAAGTGCTATGGTGTGATACCAGTGTGGAGCTGTGTTGTGCTGTGAACACCAGTACATTTCCAGATGTGTGACTGGAACATGGGAAGTAAGCTTAAAGGCTACTTTTCTAGGGTGCCCTTAGAATTGCATCTGAATGGGCTCTTAGGAGTCTCAGCACTTTTTTAGAGTCTCTCTTAAGTAACTACTTTAGTAACTGGATCAAATAATGAAGTATCTGCAGTTTCTTTCAAAGTGTATTTCACAATTTTATGGAGGGTTAATTATAGAAGTTTTATTGTTAGAGAGTACTGTGGCCACCTTTGAAAAGAACTCTCTTCTGATTACAATTTCATTAAATCTTAAATAATGAAATCACTGTCTGAGCTAAGTAAAATGTTCTTTTACAACTCAATAAATTAGTTTTTTAAGTAATCTTGCAGAAGTTTGGTTTCCGCTAATCAGCAGCCGAAGTGCCATATTGGCAGGAAAGATATGCTTCTTGCTGTCTTTTCTGAAAATGAAACTCCACAAAGCAAGATTACGAGACTGATTTTTTTGGCAAAATTATACCTACATATGTGTGCAACTGTAAGCAGATTAGCAAATCATCTATAGAATATATTATATTTCTTAATGAGTACTTTTTTAGTAAATCCATGTTCAGTCATTTTATAGACCTGAGGGATCACTTAGTATTTTTATCAAGTGCTGACTTCTAAAATCCATTCATTCAGTCCTGCAATCATTAGAACTGTTAAGCAAAGTATATTTGTGATTGTGAATAGAAATTTCACTAATGAAGTCATTTAATGTAAAGGATATGCAAAGGTAGTGAGTTTCAGATAATGTGTGCTTCTATGACCCCACAGCTTTGCTGCTGTTAATCATGAAATGGGTCAGAAGAAAAGGAGCAAATCAGTCTCTTAGGAAATTTGGTTTAAATCATGAACTTCATGTACTTTATGAAATGAAGAGTTTAAAATAAGTACCACATTGAATGCATCAAAATGGCACACAAGTGATTTAAAAGACCTTCAGTTATTTCATTTCCTCTTTTTATCCTTTAATAGACCATTTATGTGTCTTCCACTGCTTATTGGCGAAAGGATGGCTTCCTCATAGTAATATAATGCTTGTTTAACAGGAAATTGAACGTAACCTATCAAAACGTAGACCTATGCTAACATCTATTAACTGTGCTCTTTGGACAGTTTGAAAGCTTTTAATGTTATTTTTGCAGAGATGTGCTGTCCTCATCCAACATTCATGAAGACTTTATATATAATAAAATTCAGAAGTGCAAAAAGATGACATTGTGCTAATGCTTTCTATTTTCTCTTGGATTCCATATGAACAATTAAGCATACAGAATCACTCGTCACAAAGCTTATTACCAAAAATACTTTTATTACGCGAGGAGTGTTAGTAATGTAAGTTGCATGGCTGAACAGTAGGTGTACGACAGCCTCACTGATTCCTGTCTGAGTGGGAAAACCCAGTAAATTCAAATGACTGAATGTTGGAGGGACTGGTAAGGAGACGAACACAGTAACAAACAAAAGTGGTATGTATGTTATCATCCTTGTTTCACTTATGGACAGGTGGTGGTCTCGCTAATACAGCAGAAATACACTAATACACTACTTAAATGTAGTAGGTGAAAGAACGGTCTCATGTTCCTGTACTGGCTATTTACGTTACACTTTAAGAAACTGGTTCCTGCAAGTGTGAGGAGCCTGCTTGTGCCTGTTAGATCCTGGTCTCTGAAAGAGCGGATGGGGAGAAATTAGTCTAAGCTCTGTGTTCACTGAAGCATAGGTAACGTGGATAAGAAAGCAAGACTCAGACTCATTTACTTTGCACTGTGTACAGATTCATTGCAGGACTTTTCTTTTTGGAGACTTTTTGGAAGTGTTCCAGTGATTCTGTAAGGAGATAACACACAAGCCTTACTTAGTGTCTAGCACTTCTTTATACAAATATGTAAAATTTGTATTTCCTAAAACTAATAAAATTTGAGGGCTGTATGTGATACCCTATTTAAGTGTTCCATGTATTACAGCTTTGTCAAGAAGAGAGTAAAGTTTATCATTGAGTGTGTGTCACGTTTATCATTGAATGTGTTACACCTTAAAATTAGGTGTAACAACAGCAGATTGCGGCTTCGAAGGACTTTGTTTTGCTTGATTAGTAGAATGAAATATTTTATTTCAAGGTTCTTTTAATATTATTTTTAGTCCATTAAGTAGGTAACCTGTTTTAATAAAGCATGGAGAAATAATAGAGGAGCAGATGTGCATGCAATAAAATTAATAATGCTTACCTGTGCAAGAAAATAACAATGTTTTTTACCTTCCATTTCATCCAGTTTATGTAGCAAATACGGTTATTGCTATCAAAAGGCCTTCTGCTGTGGCCAGCATGATGTTATTGAATCACAGAATAATTTAGGCTAGGAAGAACTGTAAGAGGTTGTCCAGTCCAACCTGTTCCAGAAGATCTAGTTTTAAAGTTTGATCAGGTTGCTCAGGCTCCTTCTTTACAAAATGCATATAAGAGGACTTAAAATGAGCTCTGACATATCAAAGTCACTTCCAGTGACTGTCTACAGAGCATCGGACTTTTTATATTATGTTGCTTTGTGAATACAAAATAAAATTCAAATGCCTGGCATTAGCTGTAGTTGTGGACCTTGTGGTTGAGTATACTCTAGTATGAAACGTAAGTAGTTCTGTGATCATCAATTGTAAATATTGTAGTATTTTATACTAGTGAATATTGATAGCCTATTGAAACAGTTGCTTGTTACATTTCCGGTATGGGTTTCTTTCTCCAGTGCTAGATTCCAGTACGTTTCTCTTCTCTTCCACTGCAGAGCCAAGAATATGGCAAGTGTTCAATACCACGTGGGTGGGTGCCCTCATGTTTGCCCTCTGAAACAGCCCTATTTATTGTGAGCTGAAGCTAAAAATGCTGGAAGAGCAGGAATTGTACAGCTGTGGCGTTCATCTCCTCCAGAACTGACATCCTTTTCACCTTTCCACTGTGATAATGAATCGCACACATTTTTTTTATTCATCAGAGATGACATCCATGCCAAAAACTGCACTGAGTAAAAGAGAATACAACCCTATTTGTTTAATGGAAAAGGAGTGGAATGGTTACTATAACTGGCCATTGCTCTCGATTTCAAGATGCTCAGAAAAAAGTATGTTGGCTAATACTGTCCAAAATTAGAACTGCCATACTGTGGAAAGTCTCAAGATAAGAAAATTAAATGAGGAATTTTGAAATTGTCATGGAACCACAAGTTCAAAATGTTTAAAAGCATGAGAAATAACAGGGTTTTGTCTTGGCATTTTTCTGAACATTACCTGCTTGCCATGTGTACACTACAATTCACTATTTTTTCATGGAAAGTTTGTTTAAGAGCATGGAAACTGGGAATCCTGAATCTGGGAACTTGTGGGTAGTAAGTGTAGAAACCACCTTCTGGAATATGTCATTAACTTTGTTATTTCCAGCTCTGTTTGTAGTGAATAACAAAATCAATGAGAGAAGATAGCTCTCCCTTTTCAGTTCTTGGTAGCCTTGGTATTTGTGCTTCCTGTCTGATCAGTGTAATATTTCTGGTAAAAATTATTTATTCAAAAGACCATTAGGAAGACAGTGTAGTAAAAAAAAAAAAGTTTCTCTGCAGTTTTATATGATTTCATCAAAGTAGAAGATTCTAGTACATGTAACTGTCTCATGAGCAATCCTGGTAACTTCTGCAAGGTTACGAAGATACTCAGTAGTGTCTTTTTGTAGGGGATTTCACAAGCATTAACTGTAGAATGATAGCACTACTTTCGGAGATGTGAAGTTGGGATGCTTTCCTGAATTCATTGAGATGACTTTTCTGATTGCCTGTGTGAAAGCTGTGGTACTCATACCGCAGCCATAAGCAGCTCTTGGCATTTACTGATTGCATGTGCAGTCCATTACTTTGCTAAGAGCTGCTCATGTATCTCATGTGTGTGAATGTTCCTGTGGGACTCTAAAAGCAGAGAATGACTCCATCCATTGGTTAAATGTTTTAGTGCATTCAGCATTTTAAGACATTCTTCGGATGTTTTCTTAAGAACTCTTGAAGACTTCAGTTTGAAATCTCTTTTACTTAGTGCAGGATCAACCAACTGCTGACTGCTAGTTGTACAGAACTCTGAACTACTGCTTCTTACCTGTTCCTAAAAATAGATAGGATCAATAAAAATGAAGGATGGAAAGGAAAGAACAGTAAATGAGTTAAGTAGGACACCCAAGACAGAACAGAATTTTACATTTGAAGATGCTTGCAATACCCTCTTTTCAGCAAAACCGTAATGTAAATCAGTACAAAGGATAAAAGGCCTTCTCAAAGTGGGATGAATATTAGGAGGTATGGAGAAAGAGAGTTCATGACTTGCTCACACAAGTTGTTTGGGACAGCAGCTGTGTCTTTAGAAATAAATTGTTCAGGGCCTGAAACACTCAGTAGGAGGTAATACCAATATAAAAATCATCTAATAGTACAAAATAGAAAATGGTCTGAGGTCATTGTAAGATCATACCAGCAGAAAAAGCAAAATTCAACTAAAGGTTTCTGAATTGGAAAAACCTACAAGTAAGGTTAAGTGAAGAGAGGAATAGTGCTCTTAGAAGCTATTGAAGCTTCACTGCTTTGCTGTAAGTAAGAGACAATTGGATTTAATGTTTGTAGGAATGGGACAGGGTAACTGGAGCACTTGTTACAAATGATGGAGTCCGTGACCCAAGGAATAACTTAAATTTCTTCAGCCTTTACCTAAATTTGTGCAGAAAGAGAGCAAGATATTAGATGTCAGGAACTGCTTATAAAGGAACATAAGTCTTTGTACTGGGCAAATCAGTGGTTTCTCTTAGGTATCTGTTGGTAAGTCTCAGAGCTAGAGTAGAAGGCCAGCCATTTTTAAGTGGGTACCAGAATTTGGATGTGTCAGTAATGAAGCATCTCTAATGATGTGGAACGATTAATTCCATTTATATGTCTTATGAATTGCTGATGTAGATGTTTATAGGAAACACAAAGCTCAGAGTATGGAAAACATTCACAGGGAGATATGCCTGCTGCCTTCCTGGGTGAGAACGAGGACTTATAATGTGACTTATCTGTAAAGTAATAACAGCTCGGTCAAGCACAGCTCTTATTTGCATCTCTGCTGCTAACGAGGTATTTGCAGTTTCAGATGAAGAGGAGGTGGTCAGAAGGCCATCAGGAGGGAATATATTCCTTGAGAGTACTAGGAGATGTTATACCTACGTGGCATGCGCTGGTTCTGCAAGCTGCTAAGCTGGAGGTTTGTGTGGAGGAAGCACCTTTGAGTGATCAGGGAGAGCTTCCTGGAAAGAGCAGGGCAGGGGAAGGCTTCCCCAAGCACACGAGGGATTGTGATGGCATTGTTATTTCTGTATTTTATTCAGAAATCCTTTGTATAAAAGTAAATCTGTTAACCAAATACAGTATCACTGAAGACGGGATATAAACCTTTGTTGTATCAGACGGTGTGTAAATCGTTGGCAAATACAGATGTGTAATTGTATATAGGTTGTTCTTAGAAGAAGAAAACACGTTTCATCTGAAGAGTGGTTTTCTGAAACAATATTTTATTTACAATTGAGGAGAAAAATGATGGATTGAATACTTTACTTAAAGCAAAAAGTTATAAATAACTACACCCACACCCTGCAACCCTTCTTTTTGTCTGTAGCCTTTTTGGGCATAGCAGCCATGCAATTAATTGAAGCTCAGTAGGAACCTGTAAAGAAAAGTCTAACATCGTGTAGCTGCTTTCATTAATAATATCATTGTCTATTGTCAACTTTAATAGCAATTGGGTTTATCCAGCTGGAAAAAGTTAGACAAAGACAGATAGACAGGCAAGTCTGTTTACTGTCAATTGTCTTAAAAAGAAATGCAGCTTTGCTTTTTAAATACATCAAACCTGACATTTGGTTCACTTTTTGGGTTTACTTTAAGAACTTGGTATGTGGATGCTGTCAGAAGTTTGGATAATGAAATGAAAAGGTAGTTGTGGAGGACCATGGCTGTGACGTAATTGGAGGTACAGTTTTTTTCTCGCTGTAAAGATAAATATCTTTAGCAACCCAAAAGAGCTAAAAATTGAAGGGAAAATTGAAATCACTGTTAATATCTGGCAAAAGACTTAAGCAAGCATTGTATTCTTTTACTGGGTTAATGATTCTATGGAATGTATATCTCCAATGCGACTTTGAACTACATACTGTTAATTAATGTGTTAATATGGCTTTAATTTTGTAACTGTGAAGTGCTAAGTAATGTCACCATGCATGTCAATGCATCCCTTGACAATCAAAACTTCCCAGTGAAGCATGTTTGAGTTACTGGTGGATGAGGAGTGCTGGTTAAGCACTGATCACTGGAGCAAAAACAATCCATCATTATTATGCCACAAGCAGCCATTGTGTTATTGAAAGTCCTAGTTACCATTATTTCCCCTGCTGGAAGTTATCTTAACATTAATTATTCAATAATATGATACTGAAAATGTACTCTGCAATCACCCTGGTGTGTTTCATCATTGTGGTTTTGTGCTTCATTAAGTAGTAATTGGCTGGAAGTAAATGATCATCAGGTGTCAATCTCCACAAGATGCATCGGTTTGCTGTTCACTGCCAGATTAGTAGATGATTGGAAATTATTTTCATAATTTCTTCATTCTTTTGTCTTAAAGCAGACTGATTAAGTTAAATGATAGCCATTTAATAACAGTGTTTAGTTGTGATCTGGAAAGTAAGAAGGGAGTGATCGCTTTATTGATGGCTACAGTGTAGTGGCTGGTATAGCAATGTTGATGGAAGCATAAAAGTATGGTTCTGTTTTTTTGTGTTTAATGCTTTATGTAAGTGATGTTTACATGAGCGCTGGGGGGAACAGATACAGTGCTCGTCTCAGGTTGGTGGTGGTGTGCAATTTCGACTCCTCAAAAGGAGAGAAGATTCTTGAAAGAAGTGTGCTTTCTCTAAGAGGATTTACGCTGTTAAACATGAGTTTCTGTGGCGCAGTTTCTCTGTAGCAGTTTTGGGCATGCAGGGGAAGCAGACAGCAGTGATCTAATCATAGTGGTGTCTTTGCAAATTAATACTAATTGAACAATGCTGGAGATCTGCAGATAGACACACTGATGCACTCAAATTATTTCAAGGTAAAGCTGTGGAATGTGTATCAAGGGAACCATTAACTAAAGTAGCTCAGGATGGGGTCTTGTCAGTAGTATCCGGAGTGGCACATCCCTGTGAATGGCAGATTTTAACTCATTGAGGCCAAGGAGGTGCTCCTGACCCATTTAATTTTCTACATTTAGGTATATGCCTGCATTATCAGGAAAATGATGGGTTTATTATTGGTTTTAAAAAAAATTGTTAGCATTTTCTTTTGGAAAGGCATTATACCAAGAAATCTTAGGTGGTTAATTCTGTCAAGATACCTTTTTCTAGGGGGAAATGTGAGAAGTTTGAAGATGATATTTGGCATCCTGAGTCTTCCTGAAGCTATCTTGTTCCAGCAGTAAGCACTACTGATGAATTACTAGTATTACTCTAGCAGTACTGGAAGTTTGATAGATGTTTATGAAGGAAAGGGGAAGCAAAGCTGGGCTGTGTAGTGCCGGGTCTCAGCATCCGTGAAAGGATGGGAATGACTCTCACACGCATTGCTAAGATACACAGTCAGATACTTTTATTCCCCCTCTTCTGCGGTTATATACATTTGCCATATCTGTACACACGATTACGCTTACATCGGATAGGCTACAGACGTAAATCACACACTGTTCACACGCCCCACATTCCCTTATAATTGGCAACTCTGCACTAATGCCAATAGCAACAGACCACCTGCACGTCCTTGAACACATCTTGTTTTTGCTCACCCACATCATGTACACACTCAGAACTTTCTCAATGGCTATTCTTAGCTGTCCTTTCCAGCGGCCTATGCTATGCTAACTGTTTTGCTTAAGCGGCCTAGTCATGCTAACTCTCAAACTACATCGACCCCAACAGTGTAGTATACAATTTGGCATTAATTAGGATGACCTCAAGGCATTTTTGAGTTGTGTAGTATATGGGATAGCCAGGAATTGGGAAGGCTAGTTTGTCTCTTGCTTACTGGGCAGATGTTTTGTGCATTTAAGGAAGGGATTGAGCTACCTTATCAAAACTTGGTAGTTCTATAGCGCCTGAACAGAATTAACTGCCTTACATTTTGCCCTCGTACTTAGACAAGAAATTGACTTGAAATCGGTGCAACCTCTCTCTTATGAGTGCCATTGTGCTTCCACTCCTTAACTTCAGCTTTCAGTGGCTTTTCTTTGTCTTATAATTCACTTGGGTTTGAGTGTGTAGTGTGCGTACCACGTGAAATTTCTGGAGAGAGTGAAAAACCCACAGATTCTTGTCTGTAGAGCTCTGGCAACTGCCACTATATTGTCTCTAAGTAGAGATAATTCCCAGTTCAAAATATGCAAATGATCACTATCAAATATCACTTTCCAAAAGGGCACACTGGCAGCTGACAACATTTTTTTTTCCTGCTCACTGAATAATTTTAAACATGTTGTAATAACAAAATGAATGTTTATTAATAGTATGTCAAGACAAATGGCACTGACTGGGAAGCAAGAGGGACTGCGAGATGTTACCTTCACTGGAGTATAAAATACTGCGTGTCTTGTATTAATATGTACTGGGAGGAATAACAAACAAGTGAAAATAAGTTAAGCCAGTGGAGGTGTCAGTGGGGATAAAATCTGAAAGAACTGGTGAAGCTGATGTCTGCCTTGATTAGGATTTTTATTATTCTTTTTTTTTTAGCATTACTTAGCTTAAGGATTGTAGTAAGGGAGGGATGTCTCAGCTCCAAAAGCGTGCAGTGGTAGGTATACTTTTGTCTTGGCATTGATTTTTTTTTTTCATACAGTAGGTTGCCCATAGTAAGCGCAAACTGAATTTGTAACATAACATAACAATGCCCAAGTTTTGTAAAAACAAAAATCTATACTCTGGTTTTTGCTCAAGAGTTAAGGAGTACATACTGACTTCTCATGTCTGTGTACTATCCAGAGTACTTCATTGGAAAATCCCTCATTTTCATCCAAATAGGTATATGACAAGCAAATATTAAGCTTTACAGTATTGACCTTCATCCTTGTTGTCTAGTACTGCTCTTAAGAAAAACAGTGAACGTAATAAGCTGTTATGGTTAAGCAAAGTTTTTCTTTGATACTTTGTTACACTAATATCACGTGAATGCACAGAAATTCAAACATTTGTGGTTCCTCTCTTTTTGAGTATTGGAAAGAGTTAGGACCAAAGATTATCCATGCGTGGCCTTTCTGCAGAAATTTGCTTTTGGCAGTTCTTGTGCAATGCAAACTGTTTCACTTGCTTCAAAGTACATGCTCGACGTTTAGCTGGTACCCAGTTGCAAGACCATGGCATGCTCAGCAGGTAAGCGCTCAGTGGGAGCAGATGTCCGTTGGAGCTGTGTTTGCATATTCTGCGCTGGTGAGTATTTTGTCAGGCTGAGTCCAATGGCTCCTCACTTAGACACTTTTTAATCTTTTTGTGACTGTTTTAAAATGTAAATAGTTTTTCTCATGAGATTGTTGGGCTGAGAATATTAATTACTGGTTGTGAAAGACTTAAATGCTATCAGTAAAAAACGCTGTGCTGAAAAAAAAAAAGGCAACTGAAGATGTTATGTCTTCACTGTAAGGTGCCACTGGAGTTTATTAATATGATCTAATAGGAATAATAGTAGTAACTTGCATGCCTTTTGGCATAAAGCCGCAGATTAAACACTGATTAATTGCTTGATGATTGAGCAATGTCCACCCTGAGAACACCATGTGGTCAACTTATTGAAAGCTGTCATTATATACATAAAACTTGAAAGGAGGTTTTGGGCACACTTAGCTTTTGAAGCTCAATTTTGCCACTTCAGTAATCTGAAGTCAAGATTGTTTTGAGTTCGATTTTTACTTTTCTTTGCATGGTGCGATATGAATCTCGTTCTACTTCCAGATTTCACAGCACAATGACAAGGTGTTAGAAAATGGGAGTTAAAAACTAGCAGAGAATAGTTACGTATTATTTCACAGTTGTAGGTTTCCTTAACAGCTATCTAATAGGATTCTCTAGTAAGGATTGTTCTTTTGTTTTTTTTCTTAGACCTTGATGAGTTTTTGATACAGTATCAAGATAGTTGGTGTTTAATGTCAGAGTGTTGCTGCTGTTAGTGATGGTTAGACTCCATACAAACTATCCATTGACATTTCATTCTCTGCACCATATAAAAATACACTAGTGACAGCACCCGCATTGCTGTAGCTATGCGTTCATGTTTTGACACTCACTGTGCCTAATGGATATGTTTCTAAAATTCATGTGTAAAATGTAGTATCCAGACAGTAGTGTTCCAGGTTGCTGCTGGACAAGCGTTGCGGGAATCGATGTATACTTGTAGTGATACCAGAACACACTTTTAAGCAAAAATACCCATGCGTGGCACGTGCGACCAAATTGATTTAGTTCTAAGTGTATGTGCATGAAGCACTTCCAAATTATTTGAAGGGTACAGTGAATGGTTCAGAGGTGCACTGAACTGCTCAAAGTGATTGCTGTAATTGTAGCTACTGATCCATGGCATTTATTGACGTACTTTGTTTGCTGATTTTTTCCCTCCTATCAGTGACTCTGGGTAATGAATGCATCAACTATCTGAATTCATGGCTGCCCACTAAAAAAGACTGGGTTTTTGGGGGGGAGTGGGGTGGCAAAAATAATTTCTATGGCAAAAGTAGAAAGAGCTTATGCTATGTTTCTCTTCTGATGAAGCATTTTTTCAGCTTGTTGCTTATGTACTTTTTGACTGCATCTTTGTTCAACCCATTCAACAATACTCCTAGTTTTTTCCTAGCCGCATTAACAAATGTTTAAAGGAGGTTATTATTGCACTTTTGTTGATAGTCTAGAGTCTGAACTCATAAGTGTTTCACATTTTAATGTTTCTGACACCTTAAAGTAAAGGTAAAAGCTGAGAATTTCAGTGAAATCAATATGGACTGAAGTACCAAATCTGTCTTAGTAATAAAGCAAGTTATTCTTTTTTAACATTTTACTATTCTCAGATCAAGGGTGAAACTGAAAAAAAAATGATGTTTCTCTTTCAGAAAGATTTCTAAAGATTGTTCCTGTCCTTCCCTGAAATGCCTTTTAAATAGAAGGCGTCTGTATCTCATATAAACAGGCATTTAATGTGTTAAATTCGAGGAACTATCCAGAAAACTAGGATGGTGAGACCATAACAACAATAATGACAAAAGTACATGGAAGTTACTTAACTGAAACTTACAGGTGCTTTTAATCTAGTATTTTCCAAATTTTTAGTGAAATATTTTAATCCCAGTTGAAAGCAAAAAGGCTTAGGGGGCTGCAAGCTTTTTAAAAAGTGTTGGGGGGGAGCACTAACTGCTAATTTAGACTTCTGTTTATGGAATTACATCAGATCTTTCTTTTATAGGGTTGCACAGTAAGGCTCTATCATCTATTGTTTTCCACTTCTTAAGAAAGCAGAATAAGACCTTCAGTGTAAATTCCTACTCACAGTGGTTTTCTGCTTTTTCAGAACATTAGGCAAAAGCATGAGTGAGATTACAGATCTTTACAAATCCCCGCAGGCTGTACAGTTCAGAAATTACACAGTCTGCTTTTCACCAGCCCTGGTGTCTCCCATGCAGGACAGGACATAAAGGGAAGTTAAGATCTTGACGGTAGTAGAGGTGGTAAGTGGACAAGAAGAAAAGTCATTAATTCTCTCTTTTTTTGTTTTTCCCCTTTGTCTCAGGTTTTCCCATTCTACCATACCTTTTTTTCAACAAAGAAGAAATGTTTGTAGTAACAAAAGAAAACAAAAACTAGTAGAATATTTGCTGTCTGAAATTACTCAGCTTTTTTTAAAATAGGCTACATTTTAAGTCCATTTTGACCTTTTTAGGTGGGTTTTCTTAAGCAAGGTATTGAGCCAGACTTAGCTCCTTATTTGGGATTATAGTTTAGGAATCCAGTACTTAAAGAATGCTTTTCAAAAATGATAGTACCATACTAATTATTATGCAGACAAGTATGAATGACAAAAGTAATTCAGGTGTTGCTTGCCAATAGGGATTATTGTGGATCTGGTGCATTTATATTTTGTGCCGTATGTAAATAAGAGTCAAAACATATTTGTGTATTCAACTTTTTCCTGTCTATTAAGTTGTTAAATGGAGCATTACTGGAAAAACAAAGCTCAAACCACTAACAAAATTTGACGGTGAATCTTTGAAAGAATGTCAAGATTTATATTTAAGATACAAGTTTATTTGCACAGAAAAAAATGCTGTTTAGCCTTTTGTAACTCCTGCTCTTAAATAAACTGTTGATTTTAAGATAGATCCTTAAATAAATAAGTTGTTAGTCCTCTCTCTTAAATCCAAACAATTAGGCCTTCTTGATGTACATCAATCATGTGCCCCATTAGATGTCACTTTCTGTAGGAAAGGCTACATAAATCATGAGTGTCTTCTCCAGAAGAAATTCAAATTTTATTGCTTTTTTATTACTAAGCACATCACAGCATTATATTGTTTAATGAAATGTGACAGGCTTTGCTGCAAGAAGTATAATGAATACAACAGCTTTTTTTGCGTTTAACAAGATAAGGTGCCAACATTTCATTCTCTTTTTAGATTGGAGACAGATATAGGAATTCAACATAATGTATGTATATGTGTATATTTTTTCAGGCGTCTTGTAACTTTATTGTGTTTTCCTGGATAGATCTTCAGAGTGGATAGTTTTCGAATTCCTAAAAAAAAAAAAAAAATTAAAATATTTCCCAATTAGAATAAGATCCATTCTGAAGTTTGCATGTAAATTGGAAATAAGACTTTAGCTGATTTTATTTTACTTTCTTCCCCGTAACCGCCAGAGCAAAGTACTTCTGGTTTCCTAGACCACAAAAGGTTGCCAAATAGGTTTTCCTTTTCTCAAGCTTTTAAAGTCTTTATTAAAAATGCATTAATAATCAGTAAGATTTAACTATCAGCAGGAATCAACACTGTGAAACTTTAAGAAATAAAAGGCTTTCTACTTTAAAAACGTAGTAACTATGTTTAAACATTTATATTTAACAACCTTAATTTTTTTTAAATTGTTTTTTTAATTTGAAGAATGTGTTCTGTTCACCTAATAATACCTCTCTGTAGTTAATTCATTGATCACTTTTTCACTGCAGATGTTCATGCTGGGGCAAATTTGAAACAGAGCACTTAAACAATATGATGAAATATCAAAGGGATGTTGAGGATCCCATAGTTTCTGGAATACATAGCACAAACTTGGATAGACATAGTGATGTAACTGTTCTGTAACAAATATTCCAGTCATACTACATTGCTGAATGGTATTTAAATTACTAACTTACTTTTCTTAGTACTTCTAGAATTTACTTATCAATCAATACTTTTGATTGAATTGAACTTTCTGCTGAGAGTCCTATCTGTTAACATAGTTCAAGATAAAACGTTATTTGATATGCTATGTATGTCTGCAAAATACAAGTGAACACCAATTTCCTAGTGTATTTAGTAATTCTCTGCATGGTTGGTGGTGTAAAGTTAACTTAATGGAAAGTTTTGGTGTTAATACCTGTGTGGACTATGTACAAGAACTATAGGTGCATACAACTGCTTACTGTAATGTGAATTTAGAGTAATAAACTTGCATTAATTAAATTGGGAAGTTCTGAAATGAGGAAATTTGAGCATTGACTTCTAAATTGGCATTGGTTATTCTGATGAAAGCAAATCAAGAAATTAGTGTGTAGTTTACGTTGAACATTCTAGGTTCTTGCTTATGTTTGATAACTTAAAAAAAACCCTGGGAGGTTACTAACTTCATCGAATTGGAAGCAACTGTTTTCATTGATGAAGAGGTGCTTATTTTCTGATGTGAAATCAGACTCCCTAATGAACAGAACACTAGCTGGGCAGATGCTCTTTTAGAAGAAAGTAGGATGGCAGCTCTGAACTGTGGGGGTATGCACCCATACCTACATATATCCAGATATAGTTTAGGTTATTCTTGATAGTACTTACATGAAATACTAACCATGTTCTAGCCAGCTGCATGAACTGTAGTACATTTACAACTTGTTTTTTCCGCAGGATGTTTTTATTGCTTTATGAGATTGCTGATGGTTTTTTTCCTACAGTCAATTACGTTCTTTAAATAAGAAAGAAAATGCCAATGTGCTTACAGCAGGAGTAGGATTTCTTTAAAATGTTAGCATAAGGAAAATCCCTCTCCCTCTTTATGTTTTTTTGTCTGCCCAAGATTGTAAATGTTAATGCCATTTTAATATGCTACAAAATACATATCTCTCTTTAGGTATAAAAAAGAGTGAAAAAAATCCCAAAAAGGCTCAGTGATGAGGACAGTATTCTTTCAACTTTGTTTATATATCTGTGACTTCAGAACTGGACAGACTTTCTCAGTAACATTCAGAAGCTATTTCATCTTCTGGACTTTTTTCCAGTTTGTGTCCAGGCACGTGCAGGATAGAATAAGAGCAGTGCTGTCACCTTTCATGTAGTCCAGTTAGGGGCAGACAGCGTAACAGATGTTTCCGCTGAGTACATCTGAGCAGTGAGACTCAACTTTTCTATTGATGGTTTATAGTGATACTGTGTAGTTCACCTCATTAAGTCCTAAGCCTCTGAAGTATGGAGATTATTTGAATAATTGGATATTTTTTCCTTACCTCTGTTTCTGACTATCTTTGCTAATGGGAATACAGTTGCTCCTGTATGTTAGTGATTTTGTCAATGTTTTAAAAATATGGTCACTTCCTGCAGTATTTTACATTTTATTTATTTTGTATCTGTTCTTTGGCCTTCTGTGTAGTAAGGATGAAAAATATGTAGTATTTTAGACTTTCTTGTATCATCTTGTGTGACTTCAGTAGTAGTGCTTCTCACCAGATGAAGTTCATCTGTTTTGAAAATTTAGCTATGTGCAATATAAATGCAGCTGTTGTTACTTTATAACTAAGCCTTTCAAACACTGTTCTGTTTCAGTAACTCTCTGCAGGGAGTAATTGTCACAAAGGGGCCTTATTTCCCAGTAAAACTTACAAAATAAGTAAGATTTTCGTCTGGATAGCCTCCGAGCAAGGAGAAATTGTCGTTGTTGGCTGTATTCATCTATCGTGTGTACAAGGTCTCAGGCAGCTACCTTGATCATTCCTAAGTTGTTTCTTTGGTTGTTAGTGTTTTTTTGAAGTCTCAGTGGTCTTTAGTGATTTGAGATTTCCTTTACATTTAACACAGAATGCTGAAGGAGTCGGTAAAATAACTTTTATATGGCAGAGTCAGAAGAATTGCCACAGGACTTTGCACTTCTTATTGCATTACTTGCTTGGTTTCCTCTGCTCCTCCTTCATATAATGCCTAACATCTACTGGGTAGGAAAGAATGCAGAACAGAAAACCTCTTCCCTTTCTTAATGTCATAATATTTTACCTTTCTTCATTTGTAATTTTATAACAGCACGTTTGGTTGAGAGTTAGGAGGCAAGAGTTAAGAAAATTCTTGGACTGCTTTGCTTTAATGCAAAGTATTTGCTACAAAACAATGGTCATGATCTCTGAAACATGGCTCCTTTTCCTTTTGAAATTTGGAGAAGGTATTCTGTGAGCTGCTTGGTGAATTGTCACATGTGCGTGTATGATAGGTTGTCTTTATTCTGCATAGAGGTCTGATGTTTCTGCTTTCCTAGTTGAGATATACTGTTTAATAAAGGTAACTTAATCTAAATGTAGCAATAATTTTCTTAAAGTATGAATATTTATGCTTAAGTCTGCATTTAAAACCAAATTACTACCTTTAAAAAAAAAAGAACCAGAGCCAACTGATTTGCTGTTGAACAAAAGATGAATTTGTTTTTTCTTGAAGTCAAAATGTGCTTTGTAAATCTCTGCATCTCTCGCTTTGGTGAGATTGAGTCCTGCATTGTACTGTGGATACAATAACTATGTATTAAGATCCAAACTTGGATATCAAATATTGAATATTTTTTAAGTCAGAGTAGCTGGTGTGCATTGGTGTGTGGCCATATGGAAGCTTCCCAATGCAGTTGCATAACAGTAGTTTTGATTTTAAGCTGTTTATCCTGCTTACAGTTAAAAGTAATCATCCTGCCTTCTAAGTGGCTGTCATTTTATTTTTTTTTCTGTCAGTGCTGGTAATCTGTTGGTTGGGGTGTTTTGGTTTGGGGTTTTTTGTATTGGGAATTATTTTATTTTTTTTAGTGAAAGTATATTATAATAGTGATATTTGACCAGAGGATTCTTAATTGCAACTGGAATACAATAACTTTTGTTTTCCATTAGCATGTATTTACATAATAAAAACAGTTCTCTCCAGAAAGAGTTACAAATTCTGGTTATTGTTAAGCTAGAATATAGATCTCTACAGAACACGTGAGCAAGCAAAATGTATAGGCTGAATTGCTCACTGCATAAATGGGCAGTAAGGGATACTTTGGAGAGCCCTTGCTTTATTTGCATTGTTTGAAGGCATTTACGTGTCAGGAAAAGAGACTCATACAGAGTAGTTTTCAACAGAGCTGGAACTGTTGCCTTTGTAATCCAAGTACATTTATTGTTAATGTTGACTGCGATATGTCTAGGGAGAAGTACATAGCTAGCAGGAGAGATTTAAAAATAGGATTGTCAACCTTCTAATATGTCCTTACTTTCGAGCTCTCAATATCTGACCTAAGTATCCTGTGAATCAAATGAAAATCAAATTATAGCAGCGTAACTATTGTCTCACATCCTGATGTACTGCAAGGAAACAAAGTAAAGGAGAAATAAAATTTCTTTTTATTGCAAGAAAGTCAGCACTTGAAGGGCAGTGCTTCTAGTTGACTGCAAGTAGTGGAGACTGGAAGAATATTTCTGTAGACAAATTCAATATGTTGAGACATTTAAGTGTAATGAAATTTGAGATAAAGTTTTGTGATTTTTATTGATGAAATACTTTGCTTGGTACAGGAATACAATAGTATCATGGGATGTTTGCACTGCTATATAAAACATTCTGAATATTTGAAAGTGTGATTTATAAGAAAAAGTGTTTTGTTTGATAGATTGGCTTTTTTAATGTGCAGTGAAACCATATTAGGCTCCCAACTTCTTTATTAGTTACTGCATTAGAAGCCGTATTCACCAAGTTATCATCTAAATTTTCACGAAAATTAAAGCTACTTGTCCAATTCCTTATGCTTTATAATGACTATCAAAATATTATATGTGAACTACGAAACTTGATGTCCCCATGGGAAAGTTATAAAAAAGTTTAATAGTGAACCAAGAGATTTCATTGAATATTTTGCAGTTCAGAAGCTGAAAGAGGACTTGTGTTTGATCCAGATGATAGTAATAGGTATAGCAAAATCTTGAGATGACTTATTTTTTAAACATGGTTCATAAATAAGTTGTGTGAAATTTTTGGCTTGATCTCTAACCCACGGAGTTGGAGGGTTAAGTACTTTGAGTAGTCATTTTAATTGACTAAGGTTTAGATAGAGTTGCATTAATAGGGGTGGATACTATTTTTATTTTGTTTAAGTAAGTTCATGTATTCTTTGCTTCATGATGTGCTCTGTGAAGGTGCAAAAGAAAGGGTGAAAGAACTCTAAAAGAAAGGGTGAAAGAACTCTGCCTTTATGGTGTTTAAGACCGAGGAGGGGAAAATGGGAGCTCATAAGGTCAGTAGCCATTTCAAAATCTTTCTGTTTTGTTGTCAGCTACCTTAAGTATGGGCTCTGACAGTACTTATGATTACATCTTGAAATCTTTTCACTAATTAACTGGTGTTTCCCAGATATGGAAGTTTCTAGACCATCACTGGTGATAAATACCATCAGTCTTAGATTGAGCATATATGTAAGATTTATCCATATGAAACAATTGTGCAGAAATCTTTTTAGGAAGGTGGCTGAACTGGATTAAATTTAGATTTGGAAACCTGGCTGCAAATGGAAATGCAAGACATCCAATTTAAACAACAGAAGAATCTTTGTGTTGTGGGTGGTCAAGCACTGGAACAGGTTGACCATAGAGGCTGTGGAGTCTCTGTGGGCTTTGGAGACATTAAAAATCTGACTGGAAATGGTCCTGAGCAACCTGGTCTGAATGAGCCTGCTTTGAGCAGAGTCTTGGGTTGGATGGTTTCCAGAGTCCCCTTCCAACCTCAGTTACTATGTCATTCTTTGAACCCAAGATCCACCTGAACTCAATCAGAAAACTTCTTTATTCATCAGTCTAGAAACACTTCTGCAAGATCTTTATTCAAATTTGAAAGTGAGCTTGAGGCTGTATTTGAAAACTACGTAAGTTTAGTTCAGGCCTTTGATAATTTTCCATCAAAATGCATTAATGCATCAGAGTACATTAATACATTAATAAAGATGTTGATAATTCTCCTGTACTGTAATTGATACTGACTGCAAGTCTTAAACATACTAATTTGACACTATGTTTTTGCTGTGGAACATGCTCATGTTTTAAATCCTTAAACCAAGGAGAAAAACTAATCAACACATGGAAAGTATGCAAGCTTAAGTAACTTGGTAATTTTCCTGATTTCTCATGGTTATGAAATAAATAAAACTAAGAAATCTTTCAGTGTCTAGAAACAGAATTCACAAAATACTTTAAGGGAAAGCCTTAAAATTCCCAAACTGCAATTCTCTTTTGGAAGAGCAGAAAATGAGGGACATTAGTTTTGTTTTTTTGCTTTGCAAGTACTGTGCAGATGAATTCATTAAGGTATCTGCATTAACAGCTTTTTTTTAAGTTAGATAGATGTTATTCTGCAAGAGGATTAAGCCTCTGATTCTTTGCCTTCAGTTAGTATGAGAAAGGTAAACCTTTGACAATCTTCTAGATTGTTGCTATGATTTAGTAAGGACAAAAATGGTTATTTAACTTAGGCGGGATGAGGAGGCATCTGGTTAGCTCAGCAAATGCATTTTGGATACAAACTACTATATGAAATATTCCATCTCTGCTTTAATGCTGGGTTACTATAATGAAAAAGAAATTTGTCAGCTAACTGGCTACACAGATGGTATTCCCAGATGATAATTTTGCTGCAGATTTGGAGAAATGAGGTATTCTGCAATTCAGTGTTGTGTCCCACAGAATTAGTCATTACTGACTAAGACAGAGTTTGAAAAAGAATATTGAAATATGGAGGATTTACTGTAAAAGCAAGAACTATTCTATTCCATGACATTTTCAGCAAGTTTAGGCATGGACAAACATATTAGCTTTTACAGCTTACCAAAAAATGATAAAAGAAAAATCAGTTAGGAACTTAAATGGATTCAAAGAACTATTTAACGTTTCCATGGAAGTGTGTTTTCAGCTACTGGGAATGAGGTGTCAAGCCATTCTTTGTTGAATGGGAAATGCTCATTTCCTATCAAGCTACCACCGTTTCAGAAACATTTCACTTGAACAGTGTGTGATCTTTACTTTTGTTTAGCCTTGGGAGGAGCAGATGTCTGAGATAAAAATTTTGTGTTGATCAGATTATCATATCATCCATAAATCTGTGATAGATGCATTTCACCTTCCAAGAGGATGTCAATTCTGTTTCAGCAGTGGCATCCACATTTTTCTATCCGCTAGTGTGTTGAACCTAAGCTCTGTCAGGTTGTTACCAAAAGGATAGAGTCAGGATTTCTTACAGGACTTCTTGTGTGTCAGCACTTCGTATTTCATGTGTGGTGGTAAGAATGAGACAAGATGATGAAAGCTAGTGGTGCAAAACTGCAGCATTAGCCAGTCACAATTTTAGCTGTTGAATGTCTAAGATCCTGATAGAGTTAGGGTTAAATAGGGCTTATGTGATGCATCTATTCTGCTTGACCAGCCTTTGGAAGTCCATTATCTAGTCGTGTGCTTGATGAGAGCTCTCTTCTGAGTGCCTTTAATGTGTTGATAAAATGTCTTGAGGATTTGCAGAAGTTGGTTGGTACAAGCCTCTAACCAGCACAAAAAATACTGTGGTGTTAGTATCTAAACACTAGCATTTCACTCTCCTTTTATGATGAAAGGAACCACAAAAGAAAGTTTGCAAGTGTGTGCTAAATATCTCGATTTTTGGGTTCCTGCCTTTTTTTTTTTTAAATTTGCAAGTGGAATGAAATTTGAGAATTTTCCCTTGGGATACTTATCTCGTTAACTGTATATTGTATAATGATTAAATATCTTCAAAAGAATTACTTAGGTATAGACTTGTGAGTAAGCCTTCTATTATTTCTCAGCATGACTTACAATGGGAAGAAATTTCTTTGTATTCAGTAATAGTAGATAAGATAAACTTGGATTCAATGTCAGTTGTGTAACTTTTTTTTTTTTTTGAAAATTTTAGTGGATGCTAGGGACTTACTTCCTTGTCTACTAGCTAAGCTTTTTTAGGACATGGTGGTGGTCAATCTTCAATACTTGTACGTCTGTACAAATATTGTATTCTTGAAGCTGACTGGATTTTTAAAAAATCAGTCTCAATAATACTTCTGGAAGCAACAATGGGAAGCAGTAGTATTTAAAATCTCTGATGTCTGCAGTTCATTATGCATGCAAATGGAGTTACCAAGATGTGTCCAGAAGAGTTACTGACCCATTAAAAATAAAAATTAGAAAATGTATTTTAAAAAACCAAGCACACACACTCCCAAGCCCCACCCTGTATTATGTTAGACAACTAGCCTGTTCCATTCAGCTGCTGGCTGGTCTATCCGCTGGTTGTGACTTTAGTTAGACACCCAGTTTCAAGTAGCTTGTGAGCCATAAAAACAAAATCTCTGTGGTATCTCCAACTTCCAGATTGTAAATGCATCTTGTACAGAGTTTGTGACTTACCTGGTGACTTGGATTGTTCCTGGAGCACTCTTCCTTTGCTGTTGCACCCCACATGGACTGAGGACAACTGAAGTTGTCCAGCCATATAATGGCCCCATATTAATGGGAGTAATTTTACTGTGCTTCATTGCTACTGCTTTGGTTGCAGCCAGTGCTTAAACATGAGAAGAAAACAAAATGGTTGCCTTTTCCATGTTAGAAGGTGAAGTCCTGTTAGCCCCTTCTGAATAATCCTATACAGAAGTTGTATAAATGTAACACATAAGGTTGAATTACAGACGTATTTGAGAAGGAAAAAAGTTCCTACTCATATCCAAAACTAAATGAGCATAATAAAAATAGTTTCAGAAATTTGCTGTGATGGTGCTACTTAAATTATTGAAAATAGTTGGATCGCAGCCAGCAAGAAAACTGGCACAATCACATTATCTTCTTAGACCAACAAGTTTGAAGTTTTAAGTGCCTGTGGACAAGTGATCAGTATTCCACACAAGCACTAGACTGTTCTCTGAAATTTAAGGGCTGATTTGTTTTACACATATGTATCTCATGCACATCAAAGAAATGTAAGAAAGCTAACTTAGGCTGAGATGGAAAGTCTGAGGTTTGTGCTCCTATGTGCTAATGTTCTGATGGCTTCAACCAAAAATGCCAACAATATACAGGCCTACCGTGCTAATAGAAACGTTTTATATTTGTATAGCCCTGTTCACCTAAGAATTTAGCATGCTTTACAGCACATCGGGTCTGCAATTCTACTGCAGAATATACCCATTTACAAAAGATAAATTGAGCCGTGAAGTTCACAACCTGAAGGAAATTCCAACTCTCTCCCTTTGTGAAAAGAAACTGCCTCAAAGCCCCACATTTTCCCTGAATGGTTTTCCTGCTACTACTGTTGTCTGGAAAGGAGATTAATATGTTGGAGAGAAGCCTGAGCTCCAGTCCTTGTTCTGCTTGGTAATTGGATGCTGAGTTTTGTGGAAGTGGTATCTGATCTCATCTGTTCAGAGTGCATCAGGAAAGCATAATTCAGCAAGGAGAAAAAGAGGAGCATATCTAACTGAATGTTTCACTTTTAGGTTTTTCAGGCATTCAGGACTGCAGCCTTCACTGTGGAATGGTAATCAGATTTAAAATGCTTTCTTTTATGGTGAGTAACAGTGGTGGTAGAGAAAGGAGCAAAACCAAAAGAAAAAGCAGAAAGGGAGGGGAAAACCTCCACAAACTGTTGAGGTCATGAACAGATAGTTCAGACCTTGGTCTGCAGAGAATGAATAGATGCTTCAATAGCAGAAACTTTTATAATATATTCTGCAAGCTTATAGCAGTCCCTGGAAAACGTCTGTTGCAAAGATATGTGAGGTAGCTCACATTCCGTTTGTAACTTTATACAGCCTTACACCTCCTGTTTTATTAGCGCAGTATACTGGAAGTTCAGCAATACAGAAGAGGTGTTCATGTTGCATTCCAGTATTGGTACAGGCAACCACAGAGTTACATCTTAAAGATTTGTTTCTTTTTTAAAACAGGGGGTTATCTTTTAAATTTTAATCAAATTAATTTCTAAAACCTTTTATTTCCCTTATTCCTAATCTTTCAGTTTTCAGGTTTTATCATGAGATAACCATTACTGGTTTTCCAATGTTGTCTTCTTGCTTTCATAATTCAATCCAAATAATTAACACTGTAAGCATTTACGTCTCCATCAGTCTTCAGTTTATCAAGAGAAACAAGTCAGTCTCCTCTTGCAACTTCAGCTATCCATTTGCTTGTGTTTTTTAGCATTTTTCCTTTGTCCCCTTTCCACTTTGGGTTCATCCTTTTTGAATTTAAGTAACCAGAATTTTGCATACATTTTAAAAGAGATTTTCGTGCTTTGTAAGTGATACTTTCCCTTCTCATCTGATATGTTTCCAGGCTTGATTTTCATGGAGGGGGTGAGCCGATCTTGTAGTTCATTGCTGCTGAAAGAGGAAGGTCCTACTTCTTTCCCTCTGCTTACCTTCCACTGATCCTGTTTGTGTGAGAATGTTTAATGCCTTAACCTAGGATAAGGGGTAAAAACATTGTGAGTGTGACCAAGCGCTGGCATAGGTTGCCCACAGAGGCTGTGTAGTCTCCATTCTTAAATGTTTTCAAAAGCCATCTGAATGTGGTCCTGCGAAAATGGCCCTGCTTGAGCTGAGGGTTTGGACCAGATGACTTCCAGAAGTTCCTGTCAGACCTCAAGTAGCCTGTGATTCTGTGGTATGTTACTAAAAAAAACAGCACTGCATTAGTGTGTGGGATTGAGTGAGTCACAGATGGACCTGAGACACCTGTGAGAGGGAGGAGGCAGGACTGCATGGCATGGAGCTGGCAAGGAAAGAATGGTGATCATGGAAAGTAGAAACTAGGTTAAGACAAACCATTATTTTATTTCAGCTGTTCATGAAACTGTGGCCAGAGACTGTGGCAGCCTTTTCCATGGCCACATTTAACAGTTTTCTTCATGTATAATATGTTGCTCACTTCCAACTCTTAGCATTTCCAGAAAAGAGCAGGAATTATTGTAGGTAGTTGCATAATCTCTTGATTTGTGGTATTGAACTACATCCTGTTTCTCTTGCTTTGGTCCACGGTGGCATCCAGTTTTAGTACTGCAGTTTGCCTGTGTACTGACAGAGCAGTCTCATCTTCTTGTTATGACCTTCATTAGAATGCCAGTATTTGTACAAGAGTTAGTTGTGGAAATACTAAACACTACTTGTCTCCTCAGCTGATCTTTGACCAGCTTTACCCTGAACGCTGGCTACCTTGTTGAATTAGTTCAGAACAGTATGTTTAGTAGAGTTGGTGGGATTGGTTCAAACACTTCTGTATTTTGATTATTGTTTTCTGCAAAAATTATTGTAAAGCTTTGCGTGCTTTCAGGATCACACCAAGTTTTAAGACGGCCCAGCTGCTTTCTCTGCCTTTACTACAGCTGCAGGCGTTATTTGTACTCCTCTTCTGAGTTGCTGTTTTCCAGCCAGACAGAACCAAGGTTAGTGTTATTCAACATCCTAGTTAATGGATTTGCCGCCTTCTTTTTAGCTCTTTTATTATTCTAGAGTGAACACAAATCTGTTCAACAGTTTTTTCCGCAGCCTTGTTTCTTTTAATGGGCCACACTCCACTCTGATGAGAATTTCTATAGCTGCGGCTCAAGGAAGGAAGAAAAATTTCTTCTTATGATTACCTTTTTCAGTTACAAGATGAATGACATGTACAACCCAGTGTCTGTCTTCTGTCATCCAATTTCATTGAAATTTCTCTGACTAGCAGATGCTCGTTTAAATTTCTTATGTAGCATGGCATTCCAGCACATGCTGCAGTTGTTTAATAAAATCTTGAAGTGTGTATTTAGTTGTCCTCACTTAAATAAGAGTCCATCAGAGTGGGGCTGAATGCCTCTAATCCTGTTTAAGTGGAAAATGGATGGAGACATTGCTGCCTGCAGTGGCTGTGTCCATTCCTGATGGAACCAGTGGCCCAGCTGGCCGTTGGATTCCTGTGAGTACAGCAGCTGGCATTCAGCAATTCAGCGCTCCGGCAATCTTTAATGCGTAGTTACACTGCAAATGTGCATGAAAAAGCAATTTAGTAATAATTGTCGTTTTGATAAAATGTTTTCAAATGCTTAGGGGCCTAAGGAATTGCAGAAAGTGAGTGGTTTCAGGTTTTAGTTTGATATTTTTTTGCTTGACAATCGTTGGTTTTTTTGGACACTTTAGAAGTACAGGTGGCTTGTTATATTATAAAGTATTAGTAGTATAAATAGACATGAGTATAGGAGCATATATGGATGTAAGGTATTGATGCCGAATTTGTATTAATATTGTGTCAGTATGCAGTGCCTTCAACATGGAAAAAATGGTATTATTATAATTCTTCCCTTTTTAAAAACAGGATACTCATTTTGAAGATCTGATTACAACCATTTGTCTGGGTCTCTGTAAAAGCGAAAAAGCAATATATTGTCTTACCAAGATTTTTCTTGTGCACTGTCTAGCTCACACACAACCTCTTCATCATATTTGTTTTGTGCTTTTTAGTAAACAGAGCTGACTGAAAATAAACAACAAGGAAAGGTAGAAGAGAGTGTTTATTACTGAAATACAATTCAAAGAGGAGGAAATTCTTGGTGATGCCTACATCTCACTGCTTACAGTAGTAAAAGGTCATAAAGAGTATACTTTGGTGGAGCTTGAATTCATCTGGTGCTCATCCCTGGCCTATTGTTTCCCCTCCGTCCAGGTGTCCACTGGGACATCTTAAAAAAGACGTACCCATTTAGGGTCTTGTAAATGAACAGGGTAAGGATTCTGAGAGCTATGTATAATTGCAGAAGTAGTTGTATGGCTAAGATTTTGTTAATGCTAAAATGATTATGTGCAGTTTAGCTGAATAGTTGTCTAATTCTTCCAGCTGTGCCTTGAAAAATTACCATAGAAATAACAATTATTTATCTGATCTATAAAGGGAGAAATAATATGATCTTTTTCCAATTATTACTGAGTAATTAAATGATAAATTACCCACATGTAAACTAATCAGCATATAACAAAACAGTACCTAAGATTGCAAGGCTCTTTTAATGTGGTACAGTAGAAGTTAAGTGGTGGCTAGCGTTAAAGATTTGTAACTCACAAGCATAGTGAAAAATGTGAGGTATATAGCCTACTGGAAAAGTGAGGAACAGGGAGACTTAGAGATTTATTTCTGCTCTTTATAATTCTTAACTAGATTGCATTTCCTATGAAAAATTACACTAGACTTAAAGGCTTTTATTAATAACTTCCATTTTATTAGCTACCTGTTATATAACTATAAGGACATCTGTTTCTCTAAGAACATTCTAGATTAGGGGAATGTTGCATTCCTACAAACAATGTTTTGAGATTGTTTCTTTTATTTCAATAAGGCAAAGACCAACTGTTCTACTTGAATGGATCACAATTTAGAAAAAAAATTATTTTTGTCTTTTACAAGTAAGAGGAACACTTAAATTAAATTTGGAATTTTTTTGAAAAATCACATGTGAACAGACTGTACAGATTAGCAGTGTCTTCAACACAAAACCTGAACTGAGTTTAGTTTGTTCCTGTTTCTTCTGTTTCGCTAGCATCCAGTTTCCCCTGTAAATAGCTTTACTTATATATGTAGATTCTTTGCTGGTGTTGCTAGCTGATAGTACTCTATTTAGAGTTTTTCAAATTTTGTTTTCAGTTCAGCAGTTGAAATAAAGTCCATAAAAAACTTGTCTTGGTTTCCCACAAATAATTTTGTCATATTCTTCAGATAAGAAAGAAAATTGGGAAAAAATGGCTTTCAGTAAATAAACCTGTTTTGTTTGAAACCAGATGACATAGCTCATCTTGGTTTGATGCTTTTGAACTTTTTATTATTACATTTAGAAGCATTTCTGTGTCGAACATGTAAAACTTTCCTACAGTGTGTGTCAAAGTTGACCTTTCGGACTTGGTGGAGAAAAAATCCAGCCTAAGCTGTGCATAAAAATTCAGCACAAATGGAGTATTTCAAGTTGAACCAGAACTACACTTGGTGGGGGGGGCGGACACTTCCTCCAAATCAGCCAACTCTTTTCCTGACTTCATGCGTTCTGTGCAACCCAGAACTTCAGTCTTCTTGTCATGGGGAAGTTACTGGATTTTTCCACATAATGTGCTTCATCAATTTCCCTTTATCTATAAGCTCATTCTAAATTATCGGCCATTGCCATCTCGTCAAAGGACTAACAGCATTGTTAAGAATGTACCTTGGATTTAGCTTGAAGAAAGAAAAATTATAGATAATAAGAAATCTTTTTCTGTCCCTTTTTCTTCTTTTTTTTTTTTTTC